>JAEEGL014283878.1_pt1 | contig 89301 bp, 90 predicted proteins | sample 9134231 | NCBI WGS metagenome assembly JAEEGL01 (sample SAMN16246548, study PRJNA631951) | gut metagenome | biome: gut microbiome; feature: rumen; material: fiber-attached | host: Bos | place: Iran: Karaj | collected 2018-10 | reverse complement strand
GTGATTTTGCGGTAATTTATTATAAGGAATAAGTATTATGTTTCTTTTCTCAACGCCTTTATTCGCTCGCCGTATCTCGATACTGTCTTCGCTAATAAATGAAAACTAAGACCGTCAGAAACAAAGTCGTCTCACTCGCTTTTTCGCTTCGTGATACTCCTTGTTTCTTCCTTTCACCGCCTCGCTTTATCCGCCACAGGCGGCGCATCGGTGGTTCAACACTTCTTGCGTCCTCCCTGTTGCCGTGCCGTTGAGGCGGTGACATCAAAAATTATTTGTGCTTTATATTGCTCGCCTATTCTCCTCCCTAAGTGCCTTTGAGTAAATGGCATCTGAAATGATTTGTCTTTTTTTCGCAGTACCGTAAAGCAAAGCCGCTCACCGTGAGGTGAGCGGCTTTTGTTTGTCCTGCGGACAGAAGAGTAAAAACAGAAGGAAACCTTATTTATGATTGGGACAGCCCCGGCATTCGGAGCAGTTTTTTCCGCAGGGTCCTATGCCTTTTTTCTTATCGCGAATGATTCTGATGATTGCAGAGAAGATAACAACTGTCAGAATCAGAATCGTGATTATCGTTGCGATGTTTTCCTGTATAAATGCAGTCATTTTTATTTCCCCCTCTGACAGCCTGCCTTGTTATTTTGTAAGCAGGCGGTCATCCGTATATTTGTTTTTCCTTGCGAGCATATAAATGAGACCTGCAAGCGTGATAACTGCGGCGATTATGCCGATGATGTGGCCGGATATATCTCCGCTGAAAAGGCAGCCGAACTGATATACCATAAGAGAAACAAGGTATGCAAAGCCGCACTGGTATCCGATTGCGAACCAGGTCCATTTGCCGTTGTTCATCTCGCGCTTGATTGCGCCGATTGCCGCGAAGCAGGGTGCGCACAGAAGGTTGAATACAAGGTAGGAGTAACCTGCTAGCGCACCGTGATTGCCGCTCATCGCGCCGAAATCAGCCGCAAGAGCGCTCCAGATTTCGTCACCGTTTTCGGCAAGTTCTCCGCCGTAATGGTAAAGCTGACCGAAGGTGCTTACCACGTTTTCTTTTGCTATAAGACCCGTTACCGCCGCAACGGCTGTTTTCCAGCTGCCGAAGCCGAGCGGGATGAAAATCCAGGCAAATACGTTGCCGATTTTTGCCATTATTGAATTGTCAACATCTTCAACCATACCGAAGCCGTCTTCAAATCCGAAGGCGAGCAGGAACCAGATTACGATTGTTGAAAGCAGGATGATTGTGCCCGCTTTCTTGATGAAGGACCAGCCGCGCTCCCAGGTTGAGCGGAGCACCGTGCCGACTGTGGGCAGGTGATACGCAGGCAGTTCCATTACAAACGGTGCGGGGTCGCCCGCGAAGCGCTTTGTCTTTTTGAGCATTATGCCGGATACTATAATTGCCGCAACGCCGATGAAATATGCCGAGGTTGCCACAAGTCCGGATTCGCCGAAGAGAGCGCCTGCGATAAGGCCGATAATCGGCAGTTTTGCAGAGCAGGGGATAAATGTTGTTGTCATTATGGTCATACGGCGGTCGCGTTCGTTTTCGATTGTTCTCGATGCCATAATTCCGGGCACGCCGCAGCCTGTACCGATAAGCATGGGGATGAACGATTTGCCGGAGAGACCGAAGTGACGGAAGATTCTGTCCATAACAAAGGCGACACGCGCCATATAGCCGCAGCCTTCAAGGAAGGCGAGCATAACAAACAGCACAAGAATCTGAGGCACAAAGCCGAGCACCGCGCCTACACCGGCTACAATACCGTCATTGATAAGGCCGAAGAGCCATTCGGGTATTCTGCTTTCAAGCAGGCTGCTCAGCGCGCCGGGCACCCATTCGCCGAAGAGCACGTCGTTTACCCAGTCGGTTGCCCCGGAGCCTATTGTCTGCATTGCGATATAGTAAACAAGGAACATAACAACCGCGAAAATCGGAAGACCGAGCCAGCGGTTGGTAACGATTTTGTCAATCTTATCGGATGTTGACAGTTTGCCCTTGTTTGCTTTCTTGTAGCAGGACTGCATGATTGAGGAGATATAGATATATCTCTCATTTGTGATTATCGATTCGGCGTCGTCGTCAAGTTTGTTTTCCGCCGCCTCAATATCCTCTTTGATATGAGCAAGGTCGCTGTCGCTTATGCCTAATTTCTTGATTACTCTCTCGTCGCTCTCAAAGAGTTTTACCGCATACCATCTCTGCTGTTCTGCGGGCAGGTTGTGAAGCAGTCTTTCCTCTATGTGAGCAAGAGCGTGCTCTACCACGCCGCTGAAATTATGCTGCGGCTCGGGAGCATTTGTCTTTGCTATTTCAATCGCCATTTCGGTTGCCTTGTCAATGCCCGTACCCTTGAGCGCGGATATCTCAACAACCGGGCAGCCCAGATGGCGTGAAAGTTCGGCGCAGTTGATTACATCGCCGTTTTTCTTTACCACATCAATCATATTGATTGCCACCACGGCGGGAATGCCGAGTTCGAGTATCTGTGTGGTGAGGTAGAGGTTTCTTTCGAGGTTTGTGCCGTCAACAATATTTATTATCGCATCGGGCTTTTCATCCACAAGATAGTCCCTTGCCACAACTTCTTCGATTGTGTAGGGGGAGAGTGAGTAAATGCCGGGCAGGTCGGTGATTGTGACATCGCCGTTCTTTTTGAGTTTGCCCTCTTTTTTCTCAACTGTTACGCCCGGCCAGTTGCCTACATACTGGTTTGAACCGGTCAGAGCGTTGAAAAGCGTTGTTTTGCCGCTGTTGGGGTTACCTGCGAGCGCTATACGAATACCCATAATAACTGTCCTTTCCAAGTTAGCGTTTGCTAACATTATAAGTAAAAAAATTAAGCGATTTCTATTAACTCCGCATCGCTCTTGCGGATTGAGAGTTCATAGCCTCTGACCGTGATTTCAACCGGGTCTCCAAGCGGCGCAACCTTGCGCACATAAATCTCAACGCCTTTGGTGATACCCATATCCATGATTCTGCGTTTGAGCGCGCCTTCACCGTGAATTCTCTTTACGGTGCAGGTGCTTCCGATTTTTACATCTCTGAGTGTCATTTGTTTTCCTCCTGTTTATAAAACATATATTTTCATTGCCATTTCTTTGCTTATAGCGATTCTCGATTCCTTGACCTTGACTATGATATTGCCGTTTTGTTCGGTAATCACGTTTACTCTGTCGCCTACAATGAAGCCGAGATTTTCAAGGTGTTTTTTCACTTCCGGTTTTCCGGCGATTCTTTTGATTATTCCTTCATTACCCTCGCCGATTACTCCGAGCGGTACCATACTGTCATCTGCCTTCCGTTTCTCTGCTTGCAGAGTAATATTAGCGGTGGCTAACCGCTTTTGTAAAAATATACGGTTAGCAGTTACTAACCATATATATTATAGTTAGCGTTCGCTAACTTGTCAAGCGTTTTTTTGCATTTTTCTTTCTTGAATTCTTTACACGGGTGTGATAATATATTTTAAAAGGGAGAGAGGTGAACGGGATGGATAACGCAGAATCCGCCGAAATGTATCTTGAAACCATCTACATTCTTTCAAAACAGAGTGAAAAAGTAAGAAAAACCGATGTCAGCAAATATATGAATTTTGCCAAGCCTTCCATTACAAGAGGCATAGGCCTTCTTGAAAAGAAAGGTCTGGTTACTGTCGACGGCGCAGGCGGCATCACGCTTACCGCCGAAGGCAAAAAACTCGCAAAGAGGATTTATGAGCGCCATACCATCCTCACCGATTTGTTTATGCGTCTGGGCGTTGACGAAAAAACCGCCGCAGACGATGCCTGCAGAATTGAGCACTATATCAGCGACACCACTTTCAGCGCCATCAAAAAGCATCTTGCCGAAAAGGGCTGAGATGTTTCGGGCGTGATTTGATTATTCCGGGTGATTTTTTTGACAAGAATCGAAACCTTTTCAGATAAGCAGACCGAAAAAGCCGGTGAAGCACTCGGCGCTGCGCTGCCATACGGCTCGGTTGTCGCCCTTTTCGGCGACCTGGGCGCGGGCAAAACCGCTTTCACGCGCGGCTTTGTGCGCGGAGCGGGCATAGAGTCTTTCGTCAGCAGCCCCACCTTTGCTCTTGTCAACGAGTATTCGGGCGGCGGCAAAACGGTTTATCACTTTGATATGTACCGCATCACTTCGCCGGACGACCTCTATTCAACAGGTTATTTCGATTATCTCGATGAGGGGGCAACCCTGATTATCGAGTGGAGCGAAAACATAGTGGACGATCTGCCGGAAGATTGTATTAAGGTAAATATAATAAAAAGCGGTGACGAAAATCACCGTATTCTTGAAATAAGCGGATGTGAAGAAATTGAAATTGCTTGCTGTTGACAGTTCCGCAAAAAGCGCGGGCGTAGCCGTGTTTGACGGCGAAAAACTTGTCAGCGAGTGCTTTGTGAACGCTTCTCTTACTCACTCGCGCACGCTTATGCCGATGGTTGATTATGCTCTCAGCCAGGCGGACCTCAAAATTGAAAATATAGATTCTTTTGCCGTGAGCAAGGGGCCCGGCTCCTTCACGGGTGTCAGGATAGGCGTTGCCGCAGTAAAAGGCCTCGCTTTTCCGGGCGGAAAGCCCTGCGCGGGCGTATCTACGCTTGAGGCAATGGCGTATAATTTCACGGATGAAGACTGCACCGTGTTTTCTCTTATGGATGCCCGCCGCAGTCAGGTATATACCGCTTCGTTTGAAGTTAAAGGCGGCAAAGTAATCCGCCTTAGCGAAGACTCGGCGCAGAGTATTGAAACCGTATCTGCAAAGGCCGCCGGGATTAAGGGCAAAATCTATCTCGCGGGTGACGGCGCGGCGCTCTCTTATGACGCTTTTGCCGCAGTCAACCCCGCCGTAATCCTGCCTGCCGAAAACCGCAGATACCAGAGGGCATACGGAGTGGGGCTTGCCGCGCTCGCAAACGGCGGCTTCGTTTCACCCGAGGCGCTTGAAATCGCCTATGTCAGGCCGTCTCAGGCGGAGCGCGAACTTAAAGAAAAAGAATAATAAATCTGCTCAGGAGGATATAATATGATAGCACTCGGAAATGACCACGCAGGTCTTGACCTCAAAAACCATGTGAAGGCTCACCTTGATGAAAGAGGCATTGCCTATAAGGATTTCGGTACTTACACCCCGGATTCCTGTGACTATGCCGTTTACGCCGAAAAGGCGGCAAGGGCTGTCGCCGACGGCGAATGCGAACTCGGTCTGCTCTTCTGCGGCACGGGTGTCGGCATTTCAATGGCGGCAAACAAAGTTAAGGGAATAAGGGCGGCATGCTGCTCCGACAAATTCTCGGCAGAAATGACAAGGCTTCACAACGATGCCAATATGCTTTGTCTGGGCGGCAGGGTAGTGACACCCGAGCAGGCTGTTGAACTTGTTGATATTTTCCTCGACACTCCTTTCAGCGGCGAGGAGCGTCACGCAAGGCGTATTGCCCAGATAACTGCAATAGAAAATATTGTCCCGGAGGTAAAGGAAATTATGAATAACGTAAAAATAATGACTCATCCTCTCATTCAGCATAAGATTTCGATGCTCAGAGACAAGAAAACAGGCACAAACGAATTCCGTAAACTTGTTGAGGAAATCGCGATGCTCGAAGGTTATGAGGCTCTTTCGGACCTCCCGACCGAAGACGTTGAAATTGACACTCCGATTGAAACCTGCATTACCCCCGTTATTGCGGGCAGAAAACTCGCCATCGTTCCCATCCTCAGAGCAGGTCTCGGTATGCAGCAGGGTCTGCTTTCCCTCTGCCCCACCGCAAAGGTAGGTTTTATCGGTATGTACCGTAACGAAGAAACCCACGAGCCCGTTTCCTACTACTGCAAACTTCCCAGACCGATTGAGGAGCGCACGATAGTTGTTATGGACCCGATGCTTGCAACGGGCGGCTCTGCGGTTGACGCCATCAGCCAGATTAAGAAAGAGGGCGGCAAAAACATCAAGTTTATGTGCATCATCGCCGCTCCCGAAGGCCTTGAAAAACTTCACGCGGCTCACCCCGATGTGCAGATTTATATCGGCCATCTCGACCGTGAACTCAACGACAACGCTTATATCTGCCCCGGCCTCGGCGACGCAGGCGACAGAATATTCGGCACAAAATAAAAAGTATAAATATAATGAAGGACTGCAGGATTATTTCCTGCAGTCCTTTCTTTTGATTATTCCGCTTTCATCTCAGTATTTTTTCTTAACCGCTGTTATTATTCCGATTGCGAGAGCGGTAACGGAAGCAAGCACAAGGATTATAAATGTAACCGTACTGCTGCCGCTGTCCGCACTGCCGGGAAAGTCTTCCGGAGGGCTGAAACTGCTGTCCGAGCCGGGCGCTATGCGGCTTTCACCGCTGTCCGATTGACCTTCGCTGTCAGACTGCGAGTCCCCGCCCGGGAGACTGAAATTGCCGGGAGGTGTAAAGCTGCCGCTTGAATCCGGTGCCTTACTGTTTTCGCCGCCCGATGACCGGTCTTTATTATCGGCCTGCGAATTCCCGCCGGGCATAGAGGGGAAAGAGCCCGCTTCGCTCTGACTGCCGGAATCCGGCTTGTCTGTGCTTTCTGAGGATTTGGAGCCTCTGCTCATACCCGAAGGCATTGAAACGGATACGGCGTATTCCGTAAGGCCGGTTGTTTTTCCGCTTTTATCCGTTACCGAAACAGCCTTTGAGAAATCGGTCTTCATCAGGTCTTTCATATCGCCCGATGAAACATCGACCGCCGTGCCGTCGGAGAGAGTGATTTCCTTGATTTCGGAGGCGTCATCAACAAGGTCGGAGAGAGAAATCTCCGTGCCGTCCGATGCGGTGAGTTTTATCATTGAGGTTATGCTGAAGTTACCGGAAAAGCCGCCTTTTCCCATACCGCCGCCCATAGAGCCCATATCGGAAAGGTTGAGCGAGCCGGTTTCAACAGCGGTATCGTCGCCGTTTAACTGACGCCTGACCGCTTCGCCTCTGAGAGAAACGAATTCCTTCATGGTTTCAACGCCCTTTTCAAAATCCTCTGCCGTGCAGAATTTGGTCGGATCTTTTTCAACATAGGGGCGTATCATATCCGCCGTGTCGGAAATCAGTTTTTCGAGTTCGCCGTCTGTAAACCATTTTTCAATGAATTCGGAAAACAGTTCGTGATATTTTTCAGTGTAGGTTTCATCTGAGAATATCCAGCCGAGCATCGGTCTGTCGTCAGGATTTCCCATTGAAACCGGGCTGTCAATTGAAGTGTTTACGGTGCCCGAGGCGTCGCCGCCCTGGAAGGTGCCGAAAGCGAGGTTGTAGTCCCAGGGAATCATTGCGAGTTTACCGTCTGATTCGTGCAGATAATAGTTGTGAATCATCATTCCTGTGTAACTGTCGCCGTTGCACACGAAGTTGTGCACCACGAAATAGCGAAGCACTTCATCCGTGTCGAGGATATCCTCAAGGTCAGTATATGTGCTCAGTTTTTCGAGGGAATTGATAAGACGCTTTTTATCCGCCTTTGAAACGTCGGTTTTCGCGTTGCCAAATATATTTGAGTAACTGTCGGGGTCATCGTCAATGTATTTGAGTTTTACATCGTCGCTGCCCATACCGCCGCCGAAACCGGGCATACCCGATCTTTTGCTTTTGCCCGAGTCGTCCGAAGACGAAGCGGAAGAGGATGAGGAATCTTCATCTTCGCTGTCCGGGAAGGAGGGAATGTTTCCCGGGTCAAAGCCGCTGATTTCTCCGGATTCCGAGTTATCCTGAGCGCTGTCGTCGCTGCCCGGGAAAGAGGGAATCTGTCCGTCTGAGGGGAAACCGTCGGGTGGAGTCATACCTTCGGGCATCTCAAAACCGTCCGGCGGGCTCATTCCGTTTGGAGGAGTCATACCTTCCGGCATGCCTGAGGGGCTGAACGCAGTGCTGCTCATATTTGATGAGGCGCTCTGACTGCCTGCGCCGCCGCTTTCGCCGCGTGCGTTTTCCTCAGCGGTGCTCTTACCGCTTGTGTCACCGGACTCGCTGTCGGAGTTTCCGAAATCGAAATCGTCCATATTGAAATCCTTGCCGTTGCCGCGTCCTCCGCCGAAACTCATGCTGTCCGGCTTGTAGAGGTCGCCCTCTTCAGAGCCGTAATTGCGCGAAAGGAAACTGTCTTCAATGCCTTCCACGGCAAGATACAGACCCCAGTCCTCGCCGTTAACTGTGATATAGGCGAAGGAGCACAGAGGGCTGTCTGCGCCGAAGTCGTTCATCAACACATAGGCGATGTAGTCCTTCATCATGGTGTTATCCTGAATCAGGTTGTTAAGGCAGAGTTTATCCAGTCCGTCAAGGGATTTGGCATCCTCATAGTGGTCAAATTCCAGTTTGAAACTGTAACGCTGACTGCCGGAGCTTTTTACGGAGGAGAGGGAGGTGTTGCCCTTCGCTCTTATGGCGATATTCGCGTGCTTCTTTCCGTCCACAACCACTGTGCAGGTGCCGTATTCCTCGTTTTCACAGGTCTCTATGAAGGAATCCCAGTCATCCATTACAATGTCGATTTTGTGTACATAAGAGGTGTCGAATATCGTGCTCTCGTATTTAACCGCTTTTGAGGCTATTGTAAGCCCGAGCGATTCTCCGCACATAAAAAGGATTGTGATGACAAGCGTAACGGCGATCGCGGCAATGCAGATTTTATTTATATGCTTGCTCGTTGACATATCCGCCGCTCCTTATCCCATGTAATCGCCGTTGTAGCTTACAAGCGCCGCGCTCTTTACTCCGCTGAGTGCGGAAAGGGCGTTGATGAAATCGGTGTTTTCATCTTTTAATCTTACTTCCATGTTGATTTCAACAAGGTTTTCCTGCGCGGTCTTTGATTTGACTACACAGCGCTCGGTCTGAGAGTTGATATAATCAAGTGCTCTGGATTCCGCGTCGTGATTGTCGCAGGCGAGAACAACGATAAAGGGATTCTTGTGTGACTTTTTGTTTACGAAGAAGAGAAGGATTACGCCGATAACCACGCTGCCGATAACCGCAAGGGGAATCATGCCTGCCGCAAGAATAATGCCGACTGCTATTGACCAGAAAAGGAAGGCAATGTCAAGCGGCTCTTTGATCGCGGTGCGGAAACGGACGATTGAAAGGGCACCGACCATACCGAGTGAAAGCACGACGTTTGAGGTGACCGCCAGGATAACCTGGGAGGTGATCATCGTGAGTGCAATCAGGGTTACGCCGAATGAAGAGGAGTACATTACTCCGCGGTATGTCTTTTTGTAAACGAAGAAAATGAAAATGCCTATGCCGAAGGCGAGAACGAGTGTCAGCACCATATCGAGCACGGTGACTGCCGTAATGTTTTCAAGGAAACTTGATTTGAAAATGTCATTAAAAGTCATAATTTTTACTCCAATCTTTTATTGTGTGTCAGCCGTAGATACGGCACTGCTGATATTTTGAAAATGCGCCCACGCGGCGGCAGGGGATGCCGACTGCGTCTCTGATTATATCGGGCAGGAATTCATCCCACTTCACTTCAAGGATAATAGGAGAATCGCCCGCAGGCACGGTAACCGTTTCGGGATTCAGAAAATCCGTTTTGTTAAGTCCGGTGCGTATGTTGTAGTCGATTGTCACGCGCACATTGCCGGGCGCATAAACAAACGGGTCTCTCGTGTAATCCACAATTGTTTTGGGCCTTAAGCCCAGGGTAATCATTTTGGAATAAAGTTCAACACAGAGTTTTCTTTCATCCGAGGCGAGCCACTGTATGTCGCCTTCAACAATCTTCCGTGCTTCCTGCTCTGTTATTCTGCAGCTTTCTTTTGAGCAGAGATTGTTCAATTTGCTCTTTTTTTCAAGCACGATAAACGAGGTGTCCAGATTATAGTAGCGTATGCGGAATTTCTCGCGGATGTTCACTCCGTCGATTTTCTCCCTGAGCGCCTTGTCACCGGGCGTGTCAAAATACAGACTTCTGATTTTATACGCCCCGTTTATCGAGTGAGAGTCGCGCTTCATAACGGCGGAAAGCCGCGAGACGAGAACGAGCCTGTCGGCTTGATTTATCTCGTGTTTCCACTCGTGGCGGTATTTCACGGTATCACTCCTTTTTTATGCCGGATTTGTTTTTGTTTGTTTCCCCGCCGGTGTAGATTACGGGGAGTTGGTTATAATAGTTGTTTTCGTACATTTTTTAAGACCTCCTGTTTTGTTCTGACCACAGTCTAACCCTCAAAACTTAAATGCACTTTAAACAATCATATTTTTTTGAAATCTTTTTTTAAACTGAAAAAACGTCCGTTCCCATCCTTGTTTTATCGCGTTATACGGTGTATAATCCCGTATGAAGGAGGAATGAATATGGAAAAATTCATACCGTACAAAAAACTGTCAAAGAAAAAGAAAAAAGAAGTTGACAGGCAAAAACGTACGCAGTGGGCAATAAACCCCGTAACGAGAAAGCCCGCAAACCCGAAAGCGTATAACAGAAAAAAGACTCACCCGGATGATTTCTCAGGTGAGTCTTTTGCTGTCTTTATGTAATCTTTTACTGCACAGGCAAAGTGACCTTTATGCAAAAAACATTTCCGCCCTCACTTGAGGCGGCAATGCTTCCGCCGTGCGCTTCGGTTATTGCTTTGGCGATTGAAAGGCCGATGCCGTGACCGCCCGTTTCGGAGTTTCTCGATTTGTCGGTGCGGTAAAACCTGTCAAACACGCGCTTGATATCTTCGCCGGTTATTTCGCCTTCGGTGCTGTTTTCAACCGAGAGCACAACGCTTTTTTTGTGCCTGTGAGTCCGCACGGCAATTCTTCCGCCTTCTGGCGAATACTTCACGGCGTTATCCATAAGGATTGACACGAGCTGACGGATATCATTGGGCGAGCCGTTTATCGATATTCCCGGCTCAGCATCCAGAGTTAAATCAATGTTTTTTGAAAGGGCAGGCGCCCTGAATGAATTGACCGTCTCGTTTACAATATCCGACAGGGGCATATCAACCTTCGGTACGCTCTGCACCGCCTCATCCATTTTTGAAAGTTTAATCAGATTGTTTGTGAGATCTGTAAGGCGGTTTATCTGCAGGCGGATATCCGTAAGTTCCTCTTTTTCCTCTTCCGTTTCAAGCAAATCGACATTTGCGCCGATTATTGTGAGCGGAGTTTTGATTTCGTGGCCCGCGTCCGAAATAAAGCGCTTCTGCTTTTCGTAACTTTCGGCTATCGGAGCAACGATTTTTTTAGCCGCGAGCGCAAAAGCGGCAAATGCCACAAGGCACCCGAAGAGCCCGACCGCGACACTTATAATCAGAAACGATCTGAAAGAATCAAGTTTTCTGCCGCAGTCGAGGAAAATGATTCTCGTGCCCGCTTTGTCTTCGGCTCTTGAATATCTGAACTGACCTAGGAAGCCGCGGCTGCTTTTACTGTTAAGCGCTTTGTCAATGTATTCTTTCGCGGAGTCATCGTCAACCGATATTATCCTTGATAAATCGGATCTGAGTATTTCGCCGCTTTCCGAAACCGTCACCGTGAAAAATCTTGATTCATAAGGAACTTCCGGCGACATTCCCGGCGGCACAAAATCGCTGAAGTTTTCCGGGCGGAAAGGCGGGAGGCTGTCGCCTGCGGGCGGCATACTCTGCTGTGAAAGCACGTCAAGCACCGCATCGCTTTCCGAAACGACTTCGCGGTAGTTGAATACATTCATTATCAGCACAAGCGCCGTCATAAGCGCAAACATTGATATGCTTGCCGTTATTATGAATTTCCGTTTTAATGTTTTAATCATCGCAGTTCTCCAGCGAATAGCCCGCGTTCCTCGTGGATTTTATCTGAATGTCCGCGCCGAGTGCGGTAAGTTTTTTGCGCAGATATGAGATATAAACCCATACCACATTTATATCCGCGTCGCTGTCAAAGCCCCAGATTTTTTCCATAAACATTTCTGCGGAAAGAATTCTGTGCGGGTTTGACATAAAGTATTCCATAAGCTGATACTCTTTGTTTGCAAGGCGGAAACTGCCCGACGGGGAGGAGAGTTCGTAAGTTGAGCGGTCCAGGGAAATGTTGCCCGCTGTCAGTTTGGTGTCTGTCTCCGTTTTGGCGCGTGTGATGCTTCTTATGCGCGCGAGCAGTTCGCGGGTGTCAAAAGGCTTTGGCAGATAATCGTTTGCTCCGCTGTCAAGGCCTGCAACCCTGTCTTCTATCTCGCTTTTCGCCGTGAGCATAAGCACGGGTATGCTGTTGCCCTTTGCCCTTATTTCTTTGAGCACGGTTATACCGTCCTTCTTGGGCATCATAATATCGAGCACAGCCGCGTCGTAACTGCCCAGTTCAAGAAAGGCGAGTGCCTCCTCGCCGTCATAGACGGCGTCAACCGAGTAGTTGTTTTTTTCAAAAATTTTCACGAGTGCTTTGGAAAGGCCTTTTTCATCCTCGGCAAGCAGTATTCTCATCTTTATCGTCCTTTTCGGTGTTTAGTTCAATAACTTTTTATCACCGCAACCTTAAACGGAGTTAAAAGCGAATTAAATTCCGAGTTTGTTTGTCACAAAATATCTTACGCCCATATTGTAAAACGTGCTCACGGTATCAATACTGTCTACCGTCCACACGACGAGTTTAAGCCCTGAATCAAGCACCATTGCCACATCTTCCGCGCCTGTATTTTTGTAATTGGCGGAGATAGCCTTGCAGCCGATTTTAAGCGCTTTGTCAATACCGTCGTCGGTTATGTCATCCATAAGATACCAGAGTTCAATACTCTTGTCGAGTTCATGTATTCTTTCAAGGCACTCATAATGGAACGAAATGATAATCGCCTGCTTTGTGAGCGAGCGTGCTCTGAGTGCGGAGAGCACATCCTCGAGCCCTTCGGTGGTCTTGCTCTTTATTTCTATCTCGGGGCGTGTATTACTGCCGGCGAGCACATCAAGATATTCCTCGAGCGAGGGTATCTTTTCATCCTGATACTCCCAGAATGCCGTGTCAAATGAATACTTGAGTTTCCTCACTTCGTCAAATGTCATTTCGGACACTTTGCCCGTGCCGAAGAAATGATTTATCACGCTGTCATCGTGGGTGATTACCCATTTGCCGTCTTTCGTTCTTAAAATGTCGCACTCGGCGGCGTAAAAATTCTTCTGTACGGCGGACCTGAATGAGGGCAGGCTGTTTTCCGGTGCTTCGGTGTTGCCGCCGCGGTGAGCGGTGACATATATCGGGTCAAACTGAGAGCCTATTCCGTGTGCGCTCAGAGATTCCGGCTCTTTCGGGCTGAAGTACTGTTTCACGCCGAAAACCGCCGCGCCTATAATTGCGAGTACAATGATAAATGAGAGTAATCTTTTCATATAAATCGCCTCCATACTTATATTATATCATCCCGACCGCATTCTTTCAAGATGCGCGCGGGCGGCATATTTTATCTTGAAAAAATCAATCATTCTGTTATAATAAATTATATATAGTTATATTTCGGCTGAGGGTGAAAAAATGAAAAGAAAGATTTCGCTGTTTCTCGCGTTATGTCTCGTGCTCACGGCAGCCTGCCTGCCCGCCTATGCTTCAAAGGATGATAATGTAACCGATTACCCGGTGATTATGGTCGCGGGCTATTCCGCCTCCGCGCTCGTGCTCGAAAATGAGGACGGCAGCGAGGAGCAGGTATGGCAGATGCAGGGCGGCAATATTTTCAGCACCGTTTTCGGCTATGTCGGCAGAATAATCGCGGGGCTCGGTCTCGCCGTGCTCGAAAAGCCCGGGTATCTTGCGGGTATTATCGGCAACGGCGCAAAGGACCTTGTCGGCGTGCTCGCCTGTAATGATGACGGCACAAGCAAATACAATGTTCATCCCATGTTTTCAGGCGCGGAAGAATGCAACTGCCAGAATATGCTTGACCGATTCGGTGACGAATCCTATCAGCACGAAACGGATATTATGGGTGCTGTGCGCGAATATGTTGACCGCAGCAACACCTACGATTTCAACTGCGATTTCAGAATGGGCGCTGTTGAAAACGCGAAAAAACTCGATGAGTTTATTCAGGATGTAAAAAGATACAGCGGAAAAGACAAGGTGAATATCCTTGCCGTCAGCCACGGCGGTCAGGTGACCGGCACCTATCTCACTCTCTTCGGCCACAAAAGAGATGTCAATAACTGCGTTATGACCGTGCCCGCACTCGGCGGCGCGGGAATACTCTATGACCTGCTCGGTGAAACAACTGATTTTGACGAACTGAATCTGCTTTATTTCATTGAGCACGGCAATCAGCTTGAAACGGATTTCCACTGGCTTGTTGAGGCGGAGGAACTCGGTTTCCTTGACGGGCTCATCACCGAGCTTTTCCCCTATTTCATGGATATAATCGGCAACTGGGGCAGTATATGGGATTTTGTGCCGACGGATGCCTATGAGGCTATGAAGGCGAAATGGCTTGACCCCGTTGCCAATGCCGCCATAATCGAAAAGAGCGACTATATGCACTACACCGTTATGCCGAAATTCTGGTCCGCTTTCAAAGACTGCAACGAAAAGTACGGAATGAACGTAAACATTATCGCGGGTGTTGACAACGCCATAACCACCGGAGCGGATGTCAACAGCGACGGCATCATTCCCACCTATTCCTCAACCGGAGCCGCAGTCGCTAAATACGGCGAAAGATTTGCCGACGGCTATGTACAGAAAAACTCCTGCGGCGGCAACTATAAAGTTTCTCCCGCCATGACGATTGACGCCTCGAGCGCCTATCTGCCCGACAACACCTGGTTTGTTTCCGGCCTTTTCCACGGCATGACCTTCTGGGATTATTTCACGAGAGACCTTATGATAACCCTTACCGTCAAAGACAATGAGATAACCGATGTATATTCCTCGCCCGATTATCCCCAGTTTCACACCTCCACCAATCCGTCTTACGCGGTAGCGGCGTGGTTTGACAGCAGTACCGAGGGCTATGTTTCGTCTGAAGACAGCGCCCTGATTATTAAAAACCTCAGCATCAAAAACAGGCCCCTAAAAATACTCGCGGTAAACTGCGACGGGCTTGACATAAAACTGAAGATGCCCCTTGTGCCGATAATAAAGGCAGGGGAGGAAATAAAGATTCCGTTTACGGGTGAGATACCCAAGGTGTCCAATTCAAGAGTCACCGTAACCGTCAGTTACACCACTTACGGCTCGGTAACACCCGTAGGTGAGAGAAGCATCGCATTTACGATACTCAACGGCGAAATACCCGAATGTGCGGGAGGCACTGTGAGCGCAAAGCCGGAAACACCGCTTGACCGCCTGCTTCCGGCGACTGTATTGCAGCTGCTCAGGGGCACGGGGCTATACAACTTCTTCTCGATGTTTTATTCAATTATCTATTATGCGCTTAACAGCGTTAAACTTACAGTGAGGTAAAGAAATGACTGTTTATGAAGCCGTAACGGCACTTGCCGATTATGCAGTTGAGGAAAAACTCATAAGCGAAAGAGACAGAGTTTTTGCCGTCAACAGCATTCTGCCTTTAATCGGGCTTGATGATTATGAGGCGGAAAAGCCCGCTGAAAAACCGGACCTTGAGTCAATACTCAGAACTCTGCTCGATTACGCCTGCGAAAAAGGTCTGTGCGAAAACTCCGTAGTTTACAGAGACCTGCTTGACACAAGAATAATGGGCGCGCTAACTCCGAGACCGTCCGAGGTGGAAAAAGCGTTTTTTGAAAAGTACGCCGAGAGCCCCGTGAAGGCTACCGAGTATTACTATAACCTCAGCCGCAAGAGCGATTATATCCGCGAATACCGTATAAAGAACGATATGAAGTGGGTTACAAAAACTCAGTACGGCGATATTGATATCACAATCAATCTTTCAAAGCCCGAAAAGGATCCGAAGGCAATCGCCGCCGCAGGCAAGATGAAAGCGAGCGGCTACCCGAAGTGCCAGCTTTGCGCCGAAAACGAGGGTTACTCGGGCAGGGTAAACCACCCCGCAAGGCAGAATCACAGGATTATTTCAATCAAGGTAAACGGTGAGGACTGGTTTTTCCAGTATTCCCCGTATGTCTACTACAACGAGCACTGCATAGTGCTCAACAGCAGCCATACTCCTATGGTTATCAACCGCGCGGCTTTCAACAAACTGTTTGATTTCGTCAAACTCTTTCCTCATTATTTTGTCGGCTCAAACGCCGATTTGCCGATAGTCGGCGGCTCAATCCTTTCTCACGAGCATTTCCAGGGCGGCAACTACACTTTTGCTATGGCAAAGGCTCCCATAGAAAAGTATGTTGAGTTTGCGGGCTATGACGATGTTGAGGCGGGCATAGTGAAATGGCCGATGTCCGTAATCAGGCTCAGGGGCAAAGATACCGTGAGGATTACCGAACTCGCCGAAAAGATTCTCAACTCCTGGCGCGGATATACCGATGAGCAGGCATTTATCTATGCCGTAACCGACGGCGTTAATCATAACGCAATCACACCCATAGCAAGGTGTATAGAAGGAGTTTATGAACTCGACCTTGTACTGCGCAACAACATTACCACCGAAGAATATCCCGACGGCTACTATCATCCGCACCCCGAATATCATCATATCAAAAAAGAAAATATCGGGCTTATCGAGGTAATGGGCCTCGCGGTGCTTCCCTCACGCCTCAAAAAAGAGATGGAGAGCCTCAAAGCCGCCATACTCGAAGGCAGAGATATAAGAAACGACGAAGTGCTCGCAAAGCACGCCGACTGGGCTGATATGCTTAAAGGCAAATACGAGATAAACGCAGGCAATATCGATGAAATCATCAGGGATGAAATCGGCATTGTGTTTGCCGCCATACTCGAGCAGTGCGGCGTATTTTCAAGAGACGACGAAGGCAGAGAGCAGTTCCTCAGGTTTATTGCTCAGGTAAAATAAAGCAAACTGAAAGCAGGTAACAGATGCAATATGTAGTTGTAGATCTGGAGTGGAATAACACTTACGCCAAGAAAACGGCGGGATTCATTAATGAGATTATCGAAATCGGCGCCGTGAAACTTGATGAGGATTTCAATAACATTGACGAGTTTTCGTATATCATCCGCTCACAGATAGGCCGCAAACTGCGGGGCAGTGTCAAAAGACTGACCAACCTCACAAACGACGATATCCTGGCAGGCCTTCCCTTTACAAAAGTGTTTTCCCTTTTCAGAAACTGGTTAGGCAAAATCGAAGATACCGTCATTATCACTTGGGGTGACAGTGATATAAGGGTATTGCTTGAAAACTATTCTTATCTTAACGGCATCAAGGTAATCCCTTTTCTTAAGAATTATTGCGACCTTCAGCGTTATTTTCAGCGCGTGAATTCCTCAAACCCCGGCAGGCAGACCAGCCTTGTGGATGCCGCGCGAGAGTGCGGAATAGACACGGAGCACTTTGCGCACCACAGAGCGCTGGACGATGCCCGTATGACTGCCGATATATTCGAAGTGATTTATGACAGAGAGCGCTTTCCGAAAGAAGTCCTTGAGTGCAACGGGGAGTTTTACGGCAGGCTGCTCTATAAAGCAAAGATAATCAAAAATATCGACAGCCCGCTTGTTGACAGAAAAAGACTTGAACACCGCTGTGACTCCTGCGGTGAACTCTGCAAAATGACAGTTCCGTGGAAGTTCAGCTGTCAGTATTTCAGGGCGGCGTTCTACTGCAAAAACTGCGATGTCACATACTCCGTCAGAGTGCGGTTCAAAAAACTGTATGACAGAGTTGATTATAAAAAAGTTGTCACCGTGCTTGATGACAGTGACACCGGCGAAGACGAAAGGGAGGGAAATGAAGAATGAAGATGCTAATCACCGGCGGCGCCGGCTTTATCGGCTCCAACTTTATTTCCTATATGCTGAAAAAACACCCCGATTACGAATATGTCTGCCTTGACAGCCTCACTTATGCGGGTAACTTTAAAAACATTGAGTCCGCTCTCTCTCAGCCGAATTTCCGCTTTGCGTGCGGAAGCATATCGGACAGAGAATATGTGAACGCTCTTTTTGAAAAAGAAAAGTTTGATGTCGCTGTCAATTTCGCCGCCGAGAGTCATGTTGACAGGTCGATAGAAAACCCGGGTATATTTGTTGAAACCAATGTTATGGGCACCCTCTGCCTGCTTGACGCGTGCAGAAAGTACGGCATAAAGAGGTTTCATCAGATTTCAACTGACGAAGTTTACGGCGACCTTCCGCTTGACAGACCCGATTTATTCTTTACCGAAGAAACTCCGATTCACACATCCAGCCCCTATTCATCGTCAAAGGCGGGCGCGGATTTGCTTGTCCTTGCATATTACCGCACATACGGCCTCCCCGTCACTGTTTCACGCTGCTCCAACAATTACGGTCCGTACCAGTTTCCCGAAAAACTGATTCCTCTTATGATTGCAAAGGCGCTCAAAGACGAGCCCCTGCCCGTTTACGGCAAAGGTCTCAATGTAAGAGACTGGCTCCATGTTGACGACCACTGCAGAGCCGTTGACCTGATAATCGAAAAGGGCAGAGAGGGCGAAGTGTATAATGTAGGCGGTCACAATGAAAAGCAGAATATAGATGTTGTAAAAATCATACTTGACCGTCTCGGCAAACCTTACGACCTTATCTCCTATGTTACCGACAGAGCGGGGCACGACCTTCGCTACGCCATTGACCCCGCCAAAATCAGCCGCGAACTCGGCTGGCTTCCGCAGATTGATTTTGAGAGCGGCATCGCGATGACGATTGACTGGTATCTCGAAAACAAAGCGTGGACCGACGATATCCTTTCGGGCAATTATCTTGTTTATAACAAAACCGAAGGTGAAAAATATGCTTAAAGATATTCTTCTTAAAAACCGCTCCTACAGGCGCTTTTATCAGGATGTGAAAATCCCGGAGAGCGAACTGAGAGAACTTGTTGACCTTACGCGCTATACCCCTTCAACAGGCAATACTCAGCCGCTCAAATATATGATAATTACCGGCGAAGAAGAGTGCGAAAAAGTCTTTTCGACTCTCGGCTGGGCAGGGCTCTTAAAGGACTGGGACGGACCCGAGCAGGGCGAGCGCCCGTCGGCATATATAATCATCCTGTGTGATAATTCAATCGGCAGAAAGATGGACAGAGACGACGGCATCTGCGCACAGACCATTATGCTCGGCGCGGCAGAAAAAGGCTACGGCGGCTGTATGCTCGGCAATATCAACAGGCCGCTGTTTGCGGAGTATTTCGGCATCGACACCGAAAAGTATTCAATCGACCTCTGCCTTGCTCTCGGCAAGCCGAAAGAAAAAGTGGTGCTCACCGATGTCGGTGAGAGCAAATCCACCGCATATTACAGAGACGCGGAAGGCACACACTATGTACCCAAGAGAAGTCTTGAGGAAATAATAATAAAGTAAACGAAAAGGACTGAGAATAATCTCAGTCCTTAATCTTTTATCTGAATGTTTTATACGGGGCGTTTCTTTTCGTTCATCGTGAGCGCAATGCGGTTGCGGTTTGTATCCACATTGAGCACCCATACGGTAACAACCATACCGACTTTGAGCACCTCGGAAGGATGCTTTATGTATCTGTCGGTAATCTGCGAAATGTGAACGAGGCCGTCCTCGTGTACGCCTATGTCAACAAACGCTCCGAAGTCCGTTACATTTCTGACCGTGCCCTTCATCTCCATGCCGGGCTTAAGGTCCTTGATATCCATAACGTCGGTCCTGAGCATGGGCGGGGGAAGTTCATCTCTCGGGTCGCGGCCCGGGGCGATAAGTTCTTTTACAATATCTTTGAGCGTGGGCACGCCTATGCCGAGTTTTTCGGCAACCTTTTCTTCACCTAGCAGAGCCACATTGTCCTTGATAGCGGCGATTTCCGGCGTGCCTATATCGGCGGTCGTATATGAGAAGAGTTTCAGCAGAGCCTTTGCCGCTTCATAACTTTCGGGGTGAACGCCCGTGTTGTCAAAAGCGTCCTTGCTCTCCGCAATTCTCAGGAAGCCCGCGCACTGCTCAAACGCTTTCGGGCCGAGTTTGGGCACTTTTTTAAGCTGAGTCCTGCTTGAGAATTCGCCGTTCTCATCTCTGAAAGTGACTATATTTGCGGCGATATTCGTGTTGATGCCGGAAACTCTCGCGAGCAGGGGAGCGGATGCCGTGTTGAGGTCAACGCCTACAGAGTTAACGGCGTCCTCGACCACAGCGTCAAGAGCGGCGTCAAGTTCTTTGGGCGGCATATCGTGCTGATACTGACCTACGCCTATCGCTTTGGGGTCTATTTTCACAAGTTCCGCGAGCGGGTCCTGAAGACGCCTTGCGATTGATACGGCGCTCCTGAGCGAAACATCGTAATCGGGGAATTCCTTCGCCGCAAGTTTTGATGCTGAGTAAACCGAAGCACCCGCTTCGCTTACAACCATATATGAAACTTTTGCGCTTATCTCTTTAAGCACCTCGGCGGCAAACATCTCGGTTTCCTTTGATGCCGTGCCGTTGCCGATTGAAATGCAGTCAGCCTTATGCTTCGCGATGAGGCTCTTTATATATACCTTCGCCTGGTCTCTCTGCGCCTCGGAGTGAGTTACATATATTACTCCCGTGTCAAGCACCTTTCCCGTTCTGTCAACAACGGCAACCTTGCAGCCCGTCCTGTAACCGGGGTCGAGACCGATAACGGTTTTGCCTTTAACGGGCGGCTGAAGCAGCAGCTCCTTTGTGTTGAGCGCAAAAACTTTTATTGCACCTGAAGCCGCCTTTTCTGTGAGCATATTTCTGATTTCTCTCTCGATTGAGGGGTAAATCAGTCTGTCATAAGCGTCAGTGCCCGCGTCTCTCACTGCTTCGGTGCAGGGCGAGCCCGCGGGGTTGAGGGTGGCGCCGGTGATGATATTCGCGGCTTTTACTCTGTCAAGCGTTACGGATACCTTGAGAAACTTCTCTTTTTCGCCTCTGTCAATGGCGAGCACTCTGTGACCCGCAACCTTGCTGACCGGCTCGCTGAAATCATAGTAGTTGGTGTAAACGCTTTCGGCGTTTTTGTCAACCGCCGTGCTGTTCACAACGCCTATAACGGTGAAAAGATTTCTGAGCCTGCGTCTTATGTCGGCGTCATCCGAAATGTTTTCGGCGATTATGTCGAGCGCGCCCTGAAGCGCCTCTTCCGCTGTGGCAACGCCTTTTTCTTCGTCAATGTAAGCCTGCGCCATTTCGATGGGGGCGGGGGAGTCCGCTTTCTGCTCATAGATGGCAAGGGCAAGCGGCTCAAGTCCTTTTTCTTTTGCGACGGATGCCCTCGTTTTTCTCTTGGGTCTGAACGGGCGGTAAATATCGTCAATTTCCGTGATTGTTTCCGCTTTGTCAAGAGCCGCGCTTATTTCGTCGGTCAGTTTTTCCTGCGCGTCAATGAGCGAGCGTACTTCTTCGCGGCGCTTTTCAAGATTTCTTAAGTATTCAAGTTTCTCCGACAGTTCTCTGATTATCTGGTCGTCGAGAGTGCCGTGAGCCTCTTTTCTGTATCGCGCTATAAAGGGCACGGTGTTGCCGTCGTCAAGCAGTTTGACCACGTTATCCACCTGCCACTGCTGAAGGCTGAAAAGTTTTGCGAGACGGGAGTTTATATCCATTGTGTATTCCTCTGCTTAAGTATTATTGCATTTCACTTTTGATCTGTCTTACATCTCTGCCTACAAAGAGCAGGGATTCGCAGTATCCGATAATCCTTGAAGTAACTCTCTGGGTGTATCTCTTTTCGAGTTCTTCCTCATTGAGATTAGTGCTTATGATTACCGGCTTTGAAAGGTTAAAGCGGGTGTTGATTATGTTATAAAGCGCCGAAACCGTGAACTGAGTTGAAAACTCCGAGCCGAGGTCGTCGATTATAAGCAGGTCGCAGTCAAGCACTTCCTGCTCTGTTTCGCCGGAGTTTCCGCTGAATTTTTCCTTTTCAAGCAGGCTCAGCAGGTTGTGAGCGGGGTAATAGAGCACATTGAAGCCCTTTGCGCAGGCAACATTTGCAATCGCGAGCGAGAGATGGGTTTTACCAAGCCCCGTCGCGCCGTGCATATAGAGCGAGCAGGATGATTCGTCAAAGTCATCCGCATAGCACCTGCAGTATTCAAATATATCGCCCATTCTTTCTCTCGGAGAAAAGCCGTATCTCGGGTCAACCGTGCTGTCATAGAGGCTGACATCGAAGTTGTCAAAGCGGCAGTATCTTGCGGGGGAAACTTTTTCAAGGCGCGCGACATTCAGTTCTTTGAGCAGCGCCTTTCTGCACTCGCAAGCAACGCCTTCCACAAAGCCCGTGTCACTGCAGACGGAGCAGGTGTAGGGAGTTTTGAGATAATCGCGCGGATAGCCCGCCTTTTCAAGTTCGTTGCCGATAAGTTCCTGAATATGAAGATTCTGTTTTGCAAGACCTTTTATGTATTTTTCGGCGTCTTCACCCATAGTGAGGGCTCTCACCACTTCAAGACCCGTCTTTGCAAGTTCCGCTTCGTATTTGGCAACGTCGGGCACTTTCGCGGTGATTTCGGTATGCCTTATTCTCTGAATCTGCTCGGCGTCAGCCCTGCGTTTTGCGGTAAGAGCGTTTGCCTGCATAATTACTTCTTTCGGATAACTCATTTTTTCTTCTTCCTCTTATAAACAGGTTTGTTGTTTATCGAATTCTTTACGAAATTGTCCAAATTATATGAGGCTGAGGAGTCTGCCGCGGCAGAGCGCGCTTCGGCCTTTGTCTTTTTCGCGTTTTCAACCTCGTTTACGCTTGTGAAGCCCGATGCAAACCAGCCGTCTATAACTTTATCCATATAGGCGAAACTGATGCCGCCCGTGTGATCCGCCATCTCTTCATATGCTTTGAGTATCATTTCAAAACTCATTTTCTGACGGTAGAGCCATTTTTCAAGGTAAGGCAGCTGCTTCTGAGTGGGCTTGGGATTTTTGAGCGAGGTAGCAAGTAAAAACTTCTTCCAGAACTGCTCCGTCTTACCGAGCGACTCGATTTTTTCAGCCGCCTTTTCCACTGTGTCGATTTCGTCGTGCGCCCAGTTTTTGCCTACGGCCTCAATGTAACTGTATCCGCTCTTGCCGTTTTTCACACAGTAGTCGGCGAGCATATAGATTACCTCGGGCGGAAGTCCGAATCTGTCGTGCAGCAGAAGGAAGGTGCACTGGCCGTCATAGCCGATTGTCCTGCCGAGTATCTGCTGGAGGTCCGCAAACATTCCGGATATTTCTTTGCTTTCGCTTATGCGTACGGCAATTTCTTCCTGCCCCGGTCTTGAATACTCAACGGGGGAAGCGCTTTCCTTTTCCGCGGGTTTTGCGGCGGGTTTGTCGGCGGGCTTTTTGGGTATATATTCTTTTGGCTTGCCGTCATCTGTGCTGCCGCTTTCGGCGATAACACCGGTGAGAATCCAGTACTGCAGGCAGTCCTCAACTTCCTCGCGGGTGAGTTTGAGTTTTGACGAAATATCGTCGGTGCTCCAGTCTTTGCCGGGATGCCTTAAAAGGAGGAGAAGTACTTTTATCTGCTCGCCGCCCACAAGCCTTAGATGCTTATCGGCAATATCGTTAGGCACGGTGAATCCGTTTTCGAGCATTGACGCGCTTACGGTGTATTTCATATTTTCCCTCCTTTCATTTCCTGCCCTGTATTATACAATAAAAATAATATATATTAAACTGTTTTCTTTAATTTCTACATTAAGATATGCAAACCACAATCTGTAGTGGACGGGCAGGCGCCGAATCCACTATTTCTTTGGTCAAAATGTGCATTGACAAACCTTCGGGCGAAAAGAAAAAGGAACCGCCGAGCGGCTCCTTAATCATCTGTTAAATTGAAAGCAATCAGACTGCTCTGGTAACCTTACCGGAGCGAAGGCAACGGGTGCAGACATATACTCTCTTGGGGGTACCGTTTACAACGGCTTTGACTCTTTTTACGTTGGGTTTCCAGGTTCTGTTTGAACGTCTGTGTGAATGGGAAACCTTGATGCCGAACGACACATCTTTACCGCAGAATTCACATTTTGCCATGTGCCACACCTCCTTTTTGTGATTAACAGTAGGCATTTTAACAGATAATTCGGCAAAATGCAAGTGTTTTTTTCAAACAGCTTTAATGTTTTTTATTTTTTTCTCTTATTTTTATTATTTTTTCTTCATAAAATGAAAAAAACAGTTGATTTTTTTTAAGCGAAGTGATAGAATTTAATAGTAATAATAATATTCGGAGGAAGAAAATATGTCAGAAAAGCAAAAAGCCCTGGAAACTGCTCTTGAAAAGATCGAAAAAACCTACGGTAAGGGTTCCATCATGCGCTTGGGTCAGAATTCCAGCCTCAATGTGGAAGCAATCCCCACCGGCTCCCTTTCTCTTGACGTTGCCACCGGTATCGGCGGCCTGCCCAAAGGCAGAATAGTCGAGATTTACGGACCCGAGTCTTCGGGTAAAACCACCCTCGCTCTTTCCGCTATTGCTCAGGCTCAGAAGCAGGGCGGCGAGGCAGCCTTTATTGATGCCGAGCACGCTCTTGATCCCGTCTATGCCGCAAATCTCGGCGTTGACGTTGATTCTCTGCTTGTTTCCCAGCCCGACGACGGCGAGCAGGCTCTCGAAATAGCCGAGGCTCTTGTGCGCTCCGGTGCTATAGACATCATCGTTGTTGACTCCGTTGCCGCCCTTGTTCCCCGCTCCGAAATAGAGGGCGAAATGGGTGACAGCCACGTAGGCGCTCACGCCCGTCTTATGTCTCAGGCAATGAGAAAGATTGCGGGCGCCGTTTCAAAGTCCAACACCATCATCATCTTTATCAACCAGCTTCGTGAAAAGGTCGGCGTTATCTACGGCAACCCCGAGGTTACCACAGGCGGCCGCGCCCTCAAGTTCTACGCCACAATGCGTCTTGAAGTGCGCAGGGTTGAGTCCATCAAGGTTACCGGCGGCGAAGTGATAGGTAACAGAACAAGGTGCAAGATTGTAAAGAACAAGGTTGCTCCTCCGTTCAGAGAGGCAGAGTTTGATATCTACTACGGCAAAGGCATTTCGAGGGAAGGCGAACTTATCGACCTTGCCGTGAAATACAATATCATCCAGAAGAGCGGCTCCTGGTTCTCGTACGACGGCAGAAAGATCGGTCAGGGCAAGGATTCCGTAAAGGATCTCTTCGCCTCCGACGAAGCAATTTCAAAGGAAGTTGAAGAAAAAGTTCTTGCCGCCATCAAGCAGGAGAGCGAAAGTAAAAAGGTCACCAAAAAGGCCGCCGCAGACGATGCTCCCGCAAAGCCCGAAGTTCCCGTATCGGGAAAGGGCGCAAGAGCCAAACTCGATATAGTGGTTGAAGAGGACGAATAATAAATGAAGATTTCCGCTTCAGCCGGAAAACGAAATAAAATTCATATCTCCGTTGACGGTGACTATAAGTTCACCGTTGACGGAGAATACTGGTATTCTTCCCCTTACTCAAAAATGACCGAGATTACGGAAAGTGAGGAGGAAGAAAAATTTCTTTTTGACATAGGTTCAAGAAGCGCTTTTATTTCCGGGCTCAATATTCTTTCTTACGGCGACAACAGCCGCAGAACTCTATTTCAGAAACTTACGGCAAAGGGTCACAAAAAGGAATATGTGAGTGCCGCGCTTGACAAACTTGAAGAATACGGCTATGTCAGCGACCGCCGCTTTGCCGAAAACTTTGCCCAAAGGCTTATTTCCTCAAAACATATGAGCAAGGCGGGCATACGCAGGGAACTCGCCGCAAAAGGGGTTGACAGAGCCCTTGCGGACGAGGTTGTCGAAGCCCTTGAATTAAACCCCGCCGATGAGATTGATGCTCTGCTCGCGGGTAAATTCAGAAGAAACCTTGCGGACGAAAAAGGCATCAAAAGGACGGTCGCGGCGCTTCAGCGGCTCGGCTACGGCTGGTCCGATATAAAGAGCGCGCTTGACAGAAACGAAATCTACAGGGAGGATGACTGAGTATGATAAGAGTAGGTATGATTTCACTCGGCTGCCCCAAAAACCAGGTTGACGCCGAAAGAATGCTTGCATCCCTTGACCGCAACTCTTTTGAAATCGCCGATTGCTATGAGGGCGTTGAAGCCGTGATAGTAAACACCTGCGGCTTTATTGACGCGGCTAAGGAAGAGGCGATTGAAAACATCCTCGATATGGCTCAGTTAAAAGAGGAGGGCACCGTACGCAAAATTATCGTAAGCGGATGCCTTAGCGAAAAATACAAAGAGGAAATCTTTACCGAAATTCCCGAGGTGGATGCCGTTATCGGCATAGGCGCTATCGGCAGGATAGCCGAGATAATCATGCGCGTGCTTGAGGGCGAAAGAGTGCTCGATATTCCCGGTAAAGAAGAACTTCCGCTTTGCGGAGAGCGCCTTCTCACAACACCCGAATACTGGGCTTATCTCAAAATAGCGGACGGATGTTCAAACCGCTGTGCCTACTGCGCCATACCCGGAATCCGCGGCGATTACCGCAGCGCGGATATGGATATGCTCGTGGAGGAAACAAGGCAGCTTGCCGAAGCAGGCACAAAAGAACTTGTGGTTATCGCGCAGGATACCACCGCCTACGGCATTGACCGCTACGGTGAGCTGAAACTGCCCGAACTGCTTGAAAGACTTTGCGAAGTTGACGGCATAGAGTGGATAAGGCTTCTCTACTGCTACCCCGACAAGGTCACCGACGAACTGCTTGAGGTTATGAAAAATCAGCCCAAGATTCTTCATTATATCGACCTTCCCGTTCAGCACGCGGATGACAAGGTGCTCGCGCGTATGAACCGCCACGGCGACTCCGCACTTATAAGAGACACTATCCGCAGAATAAGGGAGGCTATGCCCGACGCCGCCATACGCACCACGGTTATGGTCGGCTTCCCGGGTGAAGGCGAAGAGGAATTTGAAAACCTTGCCGAGTTTGTAAACGAAATCGAGTTTGACCGTCTCGGCTGTTTCTCATTCTCGCCCCAGGAGGGTACGCCCGCCTTTGATATGGACGAGCAGGTTGACGAGGAAGTCAAAGGGCGCAGAGGCGATATCATTATGGCTGACCAGCTTGAAATCGTCACCCTTAAAAATGAGGAAAAAATCGGCAAAACCTACAGAGTGCTCGTTGAGAGTTATGACGGCTACACCGACAGTTACACCGGCAGGACCTATATGGATGCCCCCGAAATCGACGGTAATATCGCTTTCACGACCGACAGGTCATATAACCCCGGCGATTTTGCCGATGTTATCGTGATAGGCGTCAATGATTACGATCTGATAGGCAGAGACATCAACTCTTGACATTTCTGTATAAATAAACTATAATTACCGCAATATTCAAGGCAACGGCCGGGAAGAGTAGTTTCCGCAATGGTATCAGAGAGGGGCATAAATGCTGCGATTGCCCTTATCGGAGTGGTTATGAAGTGCGTCTGGCGGCCCGCGGGAGGAAATCACGAGAGTATTCCCGCGCGTAAGGCTGCGTTAAAGCCGGGTTTAACCCATAAGTTATAAACAGGAGTGGAACCGCGTAATACGCCTCCGTAGTCTTTCGGGACTGCGGAGTTTTTATATTTTCCGGAGGATTTATGTTCAGATTATTCAGCATGATAAAAGAGGATATCGCCTGCGTCAAGGCGAGAGACCCCGCCGCTACAAGCGTGATGCAGATTCTTTTTCTGTATCCAGGCCTCAAGGCAATCCGCTATTACAGAAGAGCGCATTTCTATTACACTCACGGCCTTAAATTTCTCGGCCGCTGGGTATCACAGCGCTGTTCAAGAAAGACGGGCGTTGAAATCCATCCCGCCGCAAAGATAGGCAGACGATTTTTCATTGACCACGGCACGGGTGTCGTGATAGGCGAAACCACCATTATCGGCGACGATGTGCTTTTGTATCAGGGCGTAACGCTCGGCGGTACAGGCAAGGAAACGGGCAAAAGACATCCCACACTCGGCAACGGCGTTATGGTCGGCGCGGGCGCAAAAGTGCTCGGCAGCGTCACAATCGGCGATAACACCAAAATCGCCGCAGGCGCGGTTGTGCTCAGCGATATACCCGCGGACTGCACCGCTGTAGGCGTGCCCGCAAAGGTTATAAAGGTAAACGGCGAGAGAATAGACGAACTTGACTGGGTTCATATTCCCGACCCCGTACAGCAGGAGATAGACAGGCTCGAGGGCGAAATCGCCGAACTGAAAAACACAATTGCCTCAATGCAAGGAGAGAAATAATATGAAAATATTCAACACGCTTACACGCGAAAAGCAGGAATTTGTTCCCGTTGAAGAGGGCAAGGTAAAAATCTATGCCTGCGGCCCCACGGTTTACAACTACATCCATATCGGCAACGCCAGACCTCTGTGTGTTTTCGACGTGCTCAGAAGATATTTTGAGTACAGAGGCTACGATGTTACCTTTGTTCAGAATTTCACCGATATCGATGATAAAATCATCAGGCGCGCAAACGAGGAAGGCACCGATTACGAAACAATCAGCAAAAAGTATATTGAGGAATTCTGGGTTGACGCGAAAGGGCTCAACTTCAAGCCCGCCACAATTCATCCGCTCGCTACCGAGAATATTGACAAGATTATAGAAATCGTCAGCGGACTTATCGAAAACGGTCACGCATACGAAGTAAACGGCGATGTTTATTTCAGCACCAAGACTTTCCCCGAATACGGCAAACTCTCACATCAGCCTCTTGAGGACCTTGAGGCAGGCGCGAGAATTATGGTCGGAGACATAAAGAAAGACCCGATGGATTTCGCCCTCTGGAAGAGCGCAAAGCCCGGAGAGCCCTACTGGGATTCACCCTGGGGCAAGGGCAGACCCGGCTGGCACATCGAGTGCTCCGCGATGAATATCAGATATCTCGGCGAAAGCATTGACATTCACTGCGGCGGTCTTGACCTCATATTCCCGCATCACGAAAACGAAATCGCGCAGAGCGAGTGCTTCACGGGCAAACCCTTTGCCAATTACTGGATGCACAACGGCTACATCAACGTTGACAATGTAAAAATGTCAAAGTCGCTCGGCAATTTCTTCACCGTGCGCGAGGTTGCGGAGAAATACGGCTACGAGCCGATAAGATATCTGCTTATTTCATCCTCATACAGAAGCCCCATCAACTACAGCGTGGAAATCATAGAGCAGTGCAAGGCCGCTCTCACAAGGCTTTACAACTGCCGTGACAATATCGATTTTGAACTGAAAAACGCTTCCGAAGGTGAAGAGAGCGCTGAAGTTAAAGCGATGCTCGACAAGAGAATTGAGCAGTTCAACACCGCCCTTGACGACGACCTCAACACCGCTGACGGCATCGCCGCCGTGTTTGATCTTGTAAGAGACATTAATACAAACGTGCTCGGCAAAGGTCAGAGCAGGCAGACGGTTGAATACGCCGCAAAAGTGTTTGACACTCTCACCGGAGTGCTCGGCCTTGTGTATAACAGAAAAGAAGAGAAGAGCGACGCGGAGATTGACGCTCTCATCGAGGCAAGGACTCAGGCGCGTAAGGATAAGAACTGGGCTGAGGCGGACAGGATAAGGGATGAGCTCAAGGCTATGGGCATCATCCTGGAAGATACGCCCCAGGGCGTCAAATGGCATAGAGGATAATCCGGTCGGGACATAAAAGGCGAAAAACGAAAAGACAATAGTTTAACGGAAGTGCGGGTTTCAGGCTCGCACTTCTTTTCTTTGTTCAATATGGTTTTTATAAGGAATAATTGTTTTGTCTTTTCTCAACGCCTTTATTCGCTCGCCGTACTTTAGTACTGTCTTCGCTCATAAATGCGTTGTTTTCATCCTTTTCTGTTCCCTCCCTAAGTGCCACTCAGTTAGCAAGATTAATAATTGTTTTCTTATAGACGGCTACCCCGTAGGGGTGCGGGTGTCCGGTGGACACCTTCGCGAAGCGAAAGCACCGACCGAACCGACAGGTGAGACCGGATATCATCCGCCCGCTTTACAGGATATGCGTGAGCATAATACTATTGACGCCTTGCGCCCCTTCATTGCGCATTTCGAATTGCGAATTAAAAAAGCAGTCCCCGAAGGGACTGCTTTTTTATCAATTATAATTATGTGCCTGGGCGAGCATCATATCCTTGACTTTCATTAGTCTTGTTGTGGTGCTCCTTTCGTTTTCGTCAAGTTTCATTGTTATATACTTGATGGTTTCCTCATACTGGGGAATCATAACGTGCTCAAGGGCGTTTACTCTGCGGCGTGTTTTCTCGATTTCGTCCGCCATAAGGCGGCAGGATTTTTCGATTTCCGCCAGGCGTATCATCTTCGGCATAATATCCGAGAGCGCCTTTACCGCAGTGTCAAGGTCGCCTGAAGTTTCCGCGAAGCCGTAGGAATAGATGTCGTTTTCATTTGCCGTTTTGAATTTTACATCAAACTCGGGTATGAGCACGCTCATCACATTCTTTTCGCTCACTTCAATCTGCATCTCCTGCGTCGGGAGCATCAGCGCCACATCGAGGGCTTTGTCGCTCATCACGCATCTCGCAACGCTCATCGCGATGTTTGCTTCTTTGATGCCTTCTTCAACTTCTATTCTCAGCGCCTTGTTTTCGCGCACCATATCAAGAAAGCGGCGCATCAGTTCATCGCGCTTGTCTTTGAGCAGTTTATGTCCCCTGCGGGCCGTAACGAGTTTACGCTTTAAGTTCGTAAGCTCCATACGGGTGGGGTTTACATTCAATACTGCCATAAAATCACACTCCGTTAAACCTTGCCGTAGTATCTGTCAAGGAATTCATCGCTGATTCTCTTGAGTTCGCTTCTGGGCAGGATTGAGAGCAGACGCCAGCCGATGTCAAGAGTTTCCTCTATGTCACGGTCGGTGTTGAATCCCTGTGAAACATAAATCTTTTCAAATTCGTCGGCAAACTTTGCATAGAGTTTATCCATCTCCGTAAGTGCCGCCTCGCCGAGCACGACCATAAGTTCCTTCGCGTCCTTGCCTCTCGCATAAGCGGAGAAAAGCTGGTTCATCGTGTTGGAATGGTCGGCTCTCGTTTTGCCTTCACCAATACCCTTATCTTTAAGACGGGAGAGGGAGGGGAGCACGTTGATGGGCGGATTGATGCCTTTTCTGTAAAGTTCACGGTCAAGTATAATCTGACCTTCGGTGATGTAGCCCGTAAGGTCGGGAATGGGATGAGTCTTGTCATCCTCGGGCATTGTGAGGATGGGTATCATTGTGATACTGCCCTCTTTGCCTTTCTGCCTGCCCGCTCTTTCATAGATGGAGGCAAGGTCGGTATACATATAGCCGGGGTAGCCGCGTCTGCCGGGCACCTCTTTACGCGCCGCGGAAACTTCACGCAGAGCGTCGGCGTAGTTTGTGATATCGGTAAGAATAACGAGCACGTGCATTCCCTTGTCAAACGCAAGGTACTCAGCGGCGGTGAGCGCCATCTTGGGTGTCGCTATTCTTTCAATAGCGGGGTCGTTAGCAAGGTTAGAAAACATTACCGTTCTTTCGAGAGCGCCCGTTGAGCGGAACGACTGTACAAAATAGTCGGATTCTTCAAACGTGATACCCATAGCGGCAAACACAACGGCAAACTGCTCGTCATTGCCTCTTACCTTCGCCTGCCTTGCAATCTGTGCGGCAAGGTTAGCGTGGGGAAGACCGGACATTGAGAAGATGGGAAGTTTCTGACCTCTTACAAGAGTGTTCAGTCCGTCAATGGCGGAAACGCCGGTCTGGATGAACTCCTGCGGGTAACTTCTCGCGGCGGGGTTAATCGGCACGCCGTTAACATCCGCTCTCTTTTCGGGTATGATTTCGGGACCGCCGTCAATGGGTCTGCCGAGTCCGTCAAAAACTCTGCCGAGCATATCGAGCGAGAGACCGAGTTCCATCTGCCGGCCGGTGAATCTGACCGTGCTGTTTTCAAGGTTGATACCGGTTGAGTTTTCAAACAGTTGTACAAGAGCGTTTGAGCCGTTTACTTCAAGCACGCGGCAGCGTCTCTTTTCGCCGTTTTCAAGTTCAATCTCGCCGAGTTCGTTGTATGCAACGCCTTCAACATCGCGCACGAGCATAAGAGGACCGGCTACTTCCTGAATAGTTCTGTATTCTTTAGGCATCAATAGTCCTCCTTTCTCGCGCAGGCGAGTTTAATCTGAGAGTCAAGTTCGGTGCAAACTGCGGCGTATTCCTTATCAACATCTTCTTCGTGAACATACTTGAATCTGCCTATTGATTCACGCACGGGCAGGGCAACTATTTCCTCAATGCCTGCGCCTGCGGCAAGCGCTTCAAGCGACTGATCGTAGTAGTTGATAACGAGTTTCATCATACGGTACTGCTTGTTGAGCGAGGTGTATGTGTCAATCTCGTGGAAAGCAAGCTGATGAAGGAAGTCCTCACGGATTGACCTTGCGGCTTCCATCTTGAGCCTGTCGCCGGGTGAAAGAGCGTCCATACCGACGAGTTTCACGATTTCATCAAGCGATGCCTCGTCGGAAAGCAGAGCCATAATTCTGCCTCTGAGTGTTGTCCACTCTTCGTTTACGTTTTCATTGAACCATTTGCCGAGTGAGTCGGCATAGTTTGAATAACTTGTAAGCCAGTTGATTGCGGGGAAGTGGCGCTTGTATGCAAGGTTGGAGTCAAGGCCCCAGAATACCTTTACTATACGAAGGGTTGCCTGTGAAACGGGCTCCGAAATATCGCCGCCGGGAGGCGAAACAGCGCCTATTACCGAGAGGGCGCCCTCGCGCGCGTCCGAGCCAAGCGAAATAACTCTGCCCGCTCTCTCGTAAAACTGTGCAAGACGGGAGCCGAGGTATGCGGGGTAGCCTTCTTCGCCGGGCATCTCTTCAAGTCTGCCGGACATTTCACGAAGAGCCTCCGCCCATCTTGAAGTGGAGTCCGCCATAAGCGCTACCGAGTAGCCCATATCACGGAAATACTCCGCAATCGTGATACCCGTGTAAATGGAGGCTTCACGCGCGGCAACGGGCATATCGGAGGTGTTGGCTATCAGCACGGTGCGCTCCATAAGGGATTTGCCCGTGTGCGGGTCAATAAGTTCGGGGAACTCGTTGAGAACGTCGGTCATCTCGTTTCCGCGCTCGCCGCAGCCGATATATACCACTATATCCGCCTCGGCCCATTTTGCGAGCTGATGCTGAGTGACTGTTTTGCCCGAGCCGAAGGGACCGGGGATAGCCGCAACGCCGCCCTTCGCTATCGGGAAGAGAGCGTCAACAACTCTCTGACCGGTAATCAGGGGCACGTCGGGAGAAATCTTTTTCGCATAAGGTCTGCCCTTTCTTACGGGCCATTTCTGCATGAGGGTGAGTTCATATTCTCCGCCGCCGTCTATTTCGAGCATGCCGATTTTATCGGTAATGGTGTAATCGCCCTCGGCAATTTCCTTTACCGTGCCCGAAAGAACAGGGGAGAGCATAATCTTGTGAACGACTATATCGGTTTCCTGTACGGTGCCGATAATGTCTCCTCCGGTGAGTTTTGCGCCGGGCTCAACGCAGGGCACGAAATGCCACACCTTGTTTCTGTCAAGCGCAGGCACTTCAACGCCTCTTGTGAGGTTGTTGCCCGCGATTTCAACTATCTTGTTGAGCGGACGCTGTATGCCGTCGAATATACCCTCGATGAGGCCGGGCCCGAGTTCAACGCTCAGGGGCTCTTCCGTGGATTCAACGGGCTCGCCGGTCTTTATGCCGGAGGTCTCTTCGTAAACCTGAATTGAGGCTCTGTCTCCGTGCATTTCTATTATTTCGCCGATAAGTCTTGAGTCGCTTACACGCACCACGTCATACATGTTTGCGTCGCGCATTCCGCTTGCAACAACAAGAGGTCCGGCAATCTTGGTTATAACACCGGTACTCATAGTGAATCATACCTTTCGTTTTGTTAATTTGGGAAACGCCTTTATGAAAGAATATCGCTGCCTACCGCTTTTTCAACGAATTTGCTTACGTTGTCAAGCCCTATGCCCGTATTGTCTCTGATACCGGGCACGGGTATGATTGCGGGCAGGGGTTTTGAATCATAGCGTGCGATTTCATCTTTCATTTCGCTTGTGAGCCTCTCCGTTATATAGATAACGGCGTATTCGGCCTCGGCGAGTTTTCTGAGTATCTTTATTCCCTGCGCGGGATTGTCTACGGGGAAGATATTTATTCCGAGCGAAGCAAAACCGTATATACTGTCTTTATCGCCCATAGCGGCAATCTTATACATATACGCTCCTCACTCTCTCTTTTATCGTTTCGGTGGGCACGCCCGCCGCTTTTGCCGAAAGGATGATTCTCACATTCTTTATTTCGGCGAGTTTTGCATAGTAATACGCCACAACGGGGTCGGGCCCGAAAGCGTCATACTTTGCCTTCTTTATCATTTCGGTAATGAGGTTGTCGCACTTCATTTCGAGCGCGCTGAAATCACCGTCTGCAAGAGGCGCGATTTCCGTGAAGCCCGCGTCGGCTATGATTTCTCTGATTTCTTTGCCTTCGTATGCGGCACGGACAAGGGCTTCAATATCAAGCCCTTCCACCGGGCACATTGATTCGAGCGCGGTTTCACGCTTCTTGCCGGTGTGCGCGCATCTTTTGGCTATCTTTATATCCGAGAGCACCGCGCCGAGTTTCACAATGTCAGTCAGAAGCGGGCACTCCGATTTTTCAGCGAGGGCGAGCCGCTTTTCAAGACTTGCCTTGTCGAGTATCATTTCGGCGCTCTGGCCGCTTTCTCCGCCGGAGATGCGGTGATAGGCAGTGTCGGCATATTCCGCAAGATAGTCGGGCAAAAGTGAAAAATCGTTTTCGGTCACCGCTTTGATAACCGTCTTTGTGTCACACAGGCAGGGCGAAGCCATATATTCCTGCGGGTCAATGTCGGAGAATACGGCTTTTATCGCCGCCTTCACATTGAAAAAGTCGTTGCCGATAACCATCGCTTCAAGCAGGGCGGGGTCGGGCACGCTGCGCTCAATCATATCCCAGGCTTTTGCAGCCTGCAGGTCAAATATATCTTTGCCGTCAGCGGGTTCATCCCAGCCTCTGTCCGCAAGGATTCTCAGGGCGGACTGTTCGTTTTCGGCGGAAATCAGCAGACCGATATCGTCTTCGGTGAGCAGTGCGGGCTCGTTTGCCCTTACCCTGGCAACGGCAAAGGCATATTCAGTTTCTCGCATTTACTTTCACCGCCTAAAACAATATTTTGCTTATGATGGCTTTATACTCATCGGCGTTTTCTTCCATAATCGCTTCAAAAGAGCAGTTAACCGCTATATCGCCGTAGTCGAGCAGAATTCCGCTTTCAATTGCCGCGCTTTCGCCGGAAAGGGTGCACACGGCACCTTTTGCCGAGAGGGCGGAAACGAGTTTCTCCTCAAAGCCGGCGGGCATTCTGCTTCTGTCTTTTTCGCTCAGTTTCGCTTTGCACTCGCCGGGCGCGCAGTTATCGGAAGCGATTTTGACAACGGTGTCAAAGTATTCTTCCGCGGGCAGGTTTTTAAGTTCATCGAGCGCCTCGGAAAGCACCTCGGAGATAACGTCAACCTTCGCCTTGAGAAGACCCTGCTTCATAATCTGCGCGGCGCCGCTCTGAGCGATTTCAACAGTCTTTTCCGCTTCGCGCTTTGCCGCGGCAAGAATATCGGCGGATACCTTTTCCGCTTCTTTTTCGCCTTCGGCGATTATCGCTTCGCATTTCTTCTGTGCCGCCTGTATAACAGCCTCACATTCCGACTCTGTATCCGCATTTATTCTGCCGATAATTTTGTCAAGACCTGTCATTTATATCTGTCCTCTCAATCAGGCTGTGATGATGCTTGTGATGTTGAAAATAGCAAGGATGGAAATAAGAAGGGCAAGCACGGCGTAAGTTTCAACCATCGCCGCGAAGATAATTGCTTTGCCGCTCTCTTCGGGTTTCTTTGCCACGAGGCCTACGCCTGCGGCTGCCGCTTTACCCTGGTGGATACCGGAGATAAGTCCGCCTACTGCCATGGGAAGGCAGGCTGCGAAATACATAAGTCCCTGTGCGGATGTAAGTTCAATCGGGGAGCCGCCCATGATGCCTATTCTCGTGAGAAGAAGGAAGGCAACAAGGAAGCCGTAAAGGCCCTGTGTACCGGGCAGAATCTGAAGAATAAGAACTTTACCGAACTTTGAGGGATCCTCGGCAACAACGCCTGCCGCGCTGCGGCCGACAGTGCCTACGCCTATTGCAGAACCTACGCCGCCGAAGATGGCCGCAAGAACTCCGCCTAATACTGCAAACATAATTCCGTAACTCATTTTATTTATCCTCCTTGATATGGATGTATTTTGTATTGTTTCCGAGCGGCGTGAAGGTCCTGCCTCCGCCCTCGTAAAATTTCGAGAAGAATTCAACATACTGCAACCTGTTTGTGTGCACATAGGTGCCTATCAGGTTGATTGCCATATTCACCGTGTGGCCGAATATGAACACGGGCACGAGCATAATCGCTTTAAGAGCGAGATTCTGCGGCATAGTGCCCAGGGTATTTACAACGCTTGCGATAACGCCGGTGCAAAGGCCGAGCGCAAGCAGACGGGAGTAAGAAAGAATGTCACTCAGCCAGCCGGAGGCCGTATTGTAAAGCCCGTAAAGGCCGAGGCCGAGTTTGCCGACAATGTTCTTTGAATCCCTGCCCGCGGTCAGAATAATCAGCACCGCGCCTGCAATAGCGCACCACTTGCCTGCTTCCTTGATTGCCGGAGGTACTTCCATAAGTACGCCCGCGCCTATTGAAGCGATGCCCAGCACAAAGATATAAACGGGTATCACATCAAACACGGCACCGGTTTTGTTGCCCTGCTTCCACATTTTCACGAAGCAGGCGCCCAGACCGACAAACAGGTGAATAATGCCGAAAAGGAACGAGTAGATCATAAGTTTCATCGGGTCGTTCACCGGCTGGAACCAGAGGGCTATTCCGTCTTTGAAAAGATTGAAGCCCAGCAGCGAGTTAAGGTGAGCGCCGAGATCCGGTATGCCGAAAAACTGGTTTGCCACAAGTTCGAATATATCTCCGAACCAGCTTCCGAAGAGCGTGCCCCAAAAGAGGGTGGCAAGTCCGCACCAGAAATACATATCTACCGTTTTCTTCATCTTGCCCTGAACCTTGAATTTGAACTTAGCTATTCCGCAGCCCATCGCCATAAGCAGACCGTAGCCCGCGTCTGAAAGCATAAGACCGAAGAATATATAGTAAAACGCCGCCATAATCGGGTTCGGGTCAAGGTCGTCTTTACCGGGGGCGGAGTACATTTCGGTTATCGGCTCAACCGCCGCGGCAACCGAAGGGTTTTTGAGATAAACGGGAGCGTCCTTGCTTTCGTCCGGCTCAGTGAGAGTCATCGCAACGCTGAACCTGCTGTCAAGTTCACCCGTGAGTTTCTCCGCCTTGTTTTCCGGCACATAGCCCGAGATAATCACAATCCTGTCTCCGGCGGAAACATTGTTGAGGGCTTTGTATCTTTCGCGCCGTATTGAAAAATAGTCCGATACAAACTGTATATCTTCCCTGTCGGAAGCGTGCGCGGCTATTTCTTTTTTGCTCTCTTCAATGGTTTCTTTTAGTTTTTTGTTTTCTGCGGCAAGTCTTTCATATCTCACGCGCGGCGGGTGCTTTGTGGGGTCGGAAGGGTAGGAGAAACCCATTGACCTGAGCGCGGCAAGCACTTCTTCAGAGCATTCCTTACTGCAAAGCACAAAGATACAGCTTCTGTTTTCCGCCTGTGAAACCACTTCGCACTCAAAGCGCCCTTCGTCCGCGAGTTTTTCCGAGAGCGCCTGTGTAAGGCTTTCGGCGGAATACAAATCGGGAAGAGTGCCGATATAAGCGTCGGTAGTTTCCGTGCCCTTGAATTTCATCGGCACATCGAGCGGCAGCCAGGGCTTTACCGCGTCTATTGCCGCTTCGTTTCTCGCGATTGCCGCTTTTGAATCCGTTATATTCCTTTCGCATTCGCAGATGTCATAGCACACGCCGAGTATTTCGTCCGCCGAATCGCTCTTTTTGACAAATTCCGAAAATGTCATTTCGGGCAGAGGTTTGAGAGCGGAAATCAGGCTCGATTTTTCGGGAGCGTAGCGGTCAAGCGCCTGAAGGGCTTTACCCGCGACTTCGCTGTATTTCTCGATGCTTGAAACCGTCTTTTCGGTGGAGATAATCTGCAGACCTTCTGTTTCTTCGAGTTTTTCAAGTTCCATTGAATTGCTCAGCTGCAGATAGTCGAATATATCTTTGCTCTCCTCAACGGGCGCCGCGATTTCGAGATATTTCATTTTTATTTTTGCCAAGAAAACACCTCCTTTGCTGAAAAATATAAAAAGGGGATATTATTACTTATTTACTGCCAGTGACTGCCTCTTTCACCGCTTTCACGGCTTCGGCTTTTTTCTGCGCGGTTTCGCCGGCAACGCTTTTTGCCTGCAGTTTTGCCTCTTCGGATGCCTGCTGAGCAATCTGCTGCGCTTCCGCCTTTGCTTCATCGGCAATCTGACGCGCGGACGAAAGAGCGCCGGCTTTTTTGTCTTCGATAATCTGCTTTGCCTTTTCGGCGGCTTCGGCTCTGAGAGCGTCGGCTTTTTCGCCTGCTTCTTTAACAGCCTGTGCGCCTTTCTTCTCGGCTTCGATAACCGAGTTGACAAGTTCTGATGCCATTGATGAACCTCCTTTCGGATGAATCCGGGTATATCTCACTTATTATATATAATTATACAAGATATTTCAATATTTTTTCGGCAATATTTCTGCCTCTCGCAAAAATATTTTGCCCGCTATTGCCAAAGAAACGAAAAGCGTGTAATATAAAATCAAATCATCTTAACAGAAGAGGTGAAAACCGCGTGCAGTTTTATACTCTTGACCTTGCTTCGCTCATCAAAGCGGGCGACTATGAAGGAATAAAAGCGCTTGTAATTTCAAAGATACCTCTTGTTATTGCGGCGCTCGTGATAATCCTTATCGGCTTCCTGATTTCGGACCTCATCGGCAAACTCGTCGTGAAGGCGCTCAAAAAGAAGAAAGCGGACCCCTCAATCCACGCTTTCATAAGGACTATAGTCGTATCGATTTTAAGACTGATCTTTATTCTCTCCGCTTTTTCAACGCTCGGAGTCAATATAAATTCGTTTGTGGCGGCCCTTGCCGCAGGCGGTGTTACCGCAGGTCTCGGCCTGCAGTCGAGCATCAGCCAGTTTGCCAGCGGAGTGCAGATTCTGCTCAACCATCCTTTCCGCAGCGGCGACTTTATTGATATAGGCACGGTCAGCGGCAATGTAAGGGAAATAAGGCTTATGTATACCGTGCTTGTCACACTTGACAACCGCCGCGTGATTGTGCCGAATTCCAATATCACAAGCGCAAATCTCATAAACTACACCGCCGAAAAACTGCGCAGGATAGACCTCGTTTACGCCATTTCCTATGAAGCGGATATCGAAAAGGCGAAGCAGGTGCTCAGAGAAGTTGCAAAGAACAATGAACTTATCAGAGAAAAGCCCGAGCCGGTAATCGCCGTATGCGAGCACGGCACAAGCAGCATAAATCTCGCCTGCCAGGTATGGTGCTCACCCTCGGATTACTGGAAAGTGTTTTACTATATGCAGGAGTCCGTAAAAGTGGAGTTTGACAAGGGCGGCGTCGCGATTCCCTATAACCAGCTTGATGTCCATATTATTCCCGATAAGAAATAAAACCGCATAATGTAAAACGCGCCGGCGGGTGAGCAGTTACCTGCCGGCGCTCCTGTTGTTTATAATGAACAAATTACACAAAAAATAAGATAAAAATTTTTTACCCGAAAACAGTATTTTGTGCTTTTATTTCAGATAGAAATACTATATAATGTATATGTGTGAAAAAAGGCAATACCGCACGGCGGGGCAAAACAACGCCGCGCGGCAAGGGAAAAAGGCAAATTTCCCGGAAAATCATGGGGGTATTTTATTATGGATCCGCAATTCAAAACCGAACCTATCGGCAAACTCGGTATTCTTCCGCTCACAGGCTGTGAGGAGATGGCAAAGAGGATTGATTACTATCTTCTCAGATCCAGACTTGAGAGAGAAAACGACCATTTTGACGCCTATGTCAGAGAAAGTTACATCATCAATGCCGAATTCGTCAGATTCGGTTCGGGCGAAGGCAAATGTGTTATCAACGACAGTGTCAGAGGCTACGACATTTTCGTGCTCTGCGATCCCTTCAACTGGGGCGTAACTTATCCAATGTACGGTAAAGAGCAAATGATGAGCCCCGACGACCATTACGCAAACTTAAAGAGAGCCCTGAGCGCAATCGAAGGCAAGGCAAAAAGAATCAGCGTGCTTATGCCCATGCTCTATGAGGGCAGGCAGCACAAGCGCACCAGGCGCGAATCCCTTGACTGTGCAGAGATGCTCCGCGAACTCTGCTATCAGTACGATGTTGAAAACATCATCACTTTCGACGCTCACGACCCGAGAGTGCAGAACGCCATACCCAACAAAGGCTTTGAGAGCGTTCAGCCCTCATATCAATTCATAAAAGCGCTCCTCAAAAGCGTTGACGGTCTTATTATTGATCACGACCACCTTATGATAGTATCCCCCGACGAGGGCGGCATGAACAGATGTATCTACCTCGCAAACGTGCTCGGCGTTGAACTCGGCGCTTTTTATAAGAGACGCGATTATTCGAAAGTTGTTAACGGCAGCAACCCCATCGTTGCCCACCAGTTCCTCGGTGACAGCATAGGCGGCAAAGACTGTATCATAATTGACGATATGATTTCATCCGGCGGCTCAATGATTGAAGTTGCCGAAAAACTCAAAGCCGCAGGCGCAGGCAGAATCTTTATGTATTCCTCTTTCGGCCTCTTCTGCAACGGCCTCGATTCATTTGACAAGGCATACGAGGCGGGTGCATTCGACAAGGTGTTCACCACCAACCTTGTTTACAATTCACCCGAACTTCTCGCAAGGCCCTGGTATGTAAATGTTGATATGAGCAAATACTGCGCATATATCATTGACACCGTAAACCACGATGAATCCCTGAGCAGCCTGCTTGACCCCAAAGACAGGATTTATACAAAACTTGCCGAATACGGCCTCGGCCCTCTCGCGAAATAAAATATAAACGGAAGTATTTATGCAGAACAAAGCATTACACTTCAAAAACGGCACATTCCGCATTATGCAGATTGCCGACATACAGGAGCCTTACTATGTAAGTTCCAACACCCTCAGGCTCATCAACGCCGCTCTTGACGAAGCAAAGCCCGATCTGGTGGTGCTCACCGGAGACCAGCTCAAGGGCTATTCCCCCACGCTTATGGGTCAGAACAGGCGCGAAAGAGTTGAGGATGTGATTTCGCGCATACTCAAGCCTATGGCATCGCGCGGCATCCCCGTTACCGCAACTTTCGGCAATCACGACGACCAGTGCGGCATCAGCAATTCCGAGCAGATGGAAATTTATAAGAAATGCCCGGCGTTTGTCTGCAACGATCCTGCGGATTTCGGCGATGACGGCACATTTTATCTCACGGTTGATGACAGATTCATTATCTATCTGTTTGACACCCACGCCAAAGACGGTCACGGCGGCTACGGTATGCTGCGCAAAGACCAGATTGAGTGGTACAGAAAAGTCCGCGACGAATTTGAAGAGAAAAACGGCGGCGTGCTTCCTTCAATGGCTTTTCAGCATATTCCCACGCCCGAATTCTTCGATGTGCTCAAGCAGACTTCACCCCTCGACACAAAAGGCATAAGAGCCTACGGCACTCACAAATACAAGTGGTACACCCTTGACCCGCACAACAGCGGCCTGCGTGATTTTCTCGGCGAAACGCCCGCAAGTTCATATGTGAATTCCGGCGAGGTTGACGCCTTCCTCGAAAAGAAAGATGTGAAGGCGCTCTTTGTAGGGCACGACCACAAGTGCAGTTATGTTTCAAAGTATAAAGACATCTATCTCGGCTTCACACAGAGCTGCGGCTTCAGCGCTTACGGGCCGGACCTCAACAGGGGAGTAAGGTGCATAGACATAAGCCCCGAAGGCTCTTTTGAAACACGCACGCTCACTTACTATGAACTTTGCGGTACCACGGTTGACGATAAACTCGCATACACCCTCAGGCGGTTTGCCCCCGCAAGCGTAGCCGGAGTCAAGACCGCGTTTATGGAAACGGGCGCTCTGCTCGGCACGGCGGGCGCCATAGCAGGATTGGTAGCCATTTCGAAAAAGTTCAAAAGATAAAAAAAGCGCAGGATGAAAATTCATCCTGCGCTTTTCATTTGCTTATTATAATTCAACGAGCACTGTTTTCTTCTCGGAAAACGGCACTATGCCGTAAGCGAATTTCTTCGCTCCCGCCTCGAAACCGACAAGGATTTTTCCGTTTACACATTCAAGGTCCTCGCTCATACGCGGTATCGTCATTTCTTTTTCAAAACGCCCCGAGTCAAGATAAAAGAGAGGCACTTTAACGCCGTCAAGGTCAAATTCGCCCTCGCTCTCTCCAGTTACATCATAGACTTTCAGTTTTGAATTCTTAAAGCCGGCCGAAGTTGAGAGCACCGCTCTGCCGCCGGGCAATACGGCAAAGCCCTGCACCTCGTCACACACGGACCAGGCTGCGCAAGGCGCGCTCATATCGATGCCGAATTCTGCGTCGGGATTTATTTTGTAGCCGAATACAAGCGCCTGATACTCACTGCCGTCCGGCGTTTTAATAATATGGCTTTCGTCTGTTTCATAGCCGTCGGCGTGATATTCGCCCACATACAGCGTATCGCCGTCGCACGAGCAGAATGACGAGCGGCAGGGTACGGGCACGCTTCCGGTAAAAGCAACGGTGCCGCCGTCCTGCGCCGAAGTAACATCGCTTCTTTTCAGAATAAAGAGTTTCTCGGCGTTGCTTATATAGATGTAATCGCCCGCGCAGGTGATGCCTCCCGCGTGGCCCGCGTATATACTTCCGTCCTGCCTCTGCAGTATGATTTTTCTTGTTTCGCCGTCTTTTACGGCATAAATTCTCGACGAGGTGTCGTCGTCCATATAGCCGCAGATAAGATAGGTGTCTTCTTCGTCAAGATATGTCGAGCCCTGCGGCACGAAGCCCTCCGACAGTCCGGGTATGTCCGTCACTTTTTCGGAGTGCGCGGCGTAATCGGGGTAGAATATACCCCAGATAAATGCTGTCAGTATTGAGAATACCGCCGCTATCGAAGTGATTTTTGTGATTATATTATTCATATATATTCTCCCTTCCGGTAAAGCGTAAACTATAAGCCTGCAGAAAACTGCAGGCTTTGATTTTTATTTTATTTTACCTGCTTTTCTTGCGAGTTCTTCGTCTTCTTTTGCCTTCTTCTCGGCGAGTTTGCGGTTGGTTTCTTCAAGCCTTGCCGCCTCTCTTTCGGCGAGAATCACGTTCATTCTTTCGTGAAGTTCTTCAATGGGGGTGCCGTTTTCGAGTTCCGCGAGATATTCGTCAACAGGTATGCCGCCCACATCGCAGGCTTTGTATTTCACTTCAACCTTATTGATCGTGAGGTAGATGTTCACACCGAGCAGCGCAAGCAGAGCGATAAGGTAGAGGATTGCTCCGAAACCGAGTTTTGCGCTGAAAAGATCGGGAAATACGGAGTGAATATTCTTTGAGAAAATGATAAAAGAAACGAGCGAGACAACTGCAAGGGCAATCGACACGCAGTTGTTTGTGATGTTGCGTACATTTCCCTTTTTGCCCATTGCGGCGCAAAGAGCGATAAGGCTTACAATCAGCATCACTGCGGAGAGCAGCAGGGTTATCATTGAAACCGCATAGCAGGTGAAACCTTTTCCCACGAGGCCTGAGCCCGTAAGAGTCTTGAGGGCATCAAAATTCAGGGAAGATATTGTGTTGTAAACGGTGACCAGATTTACCTTTTCACCGGCGGCTTCGAAAAACGGACCCTTGTATGAAACCGAGCACAGGGGAAGCATAAGCATTCCGAGCGGAATAACAGAGAGAAAGATTCTCGCAATCGTCACGGGAGAGCCCACGAAAGACGCTTTGAGCCTGTCAATCTTTTTCTGGATTTTTGCGTGCTCCACTTCAGCGGCATCCGCTTCTTCCTGCAGCTTTTCTTCAAGGCCGAAGTAATTGAGGTTTACGCCGCATTTGGGGCAGTTGGGTTTCCAGTCGGTAAGTTTGAGTTTGTATCCGCAATTCGGGCAGTTAGCCATACTGTTTCCTCCCTTTTGAGTAACGCACGGGCGCGGCGGTATCGCCGGACCGGGCGGAGAGAATGGTATTCCTCTAATCATTTTACTAAAAACTCGTTATTATTTCAAGCCCTATTTTCGTTTCATTTTATAAAAAAATATATTATTTCTATTGAAAACATATTTCCATAATGCTATACTCTAACTAATTATTTGCAAAAATTCACTTGCTAAGGTGGGATTATTATGTACAACCTCGTTATACCCGACGGTTACAAATCCGTGCTTACCCCGCGCCAGACTCAGCTTGCAATCAAAAAGGTCAAGGATTTCTTTGAGCGCGACCTTGCAATTCAGTTAAATCTTACAAGGGTTTCCGCTCCGCTTTTCGTTGAAAAAAGCTCTGGCCTCAACGATAACTTAAACGGCGTGGAGCGTCCCGTTTCATTTGATGTGAAAGATATTGATTCGGGCGATGTGGAAATAGTTCATTCGCTTGCCAAGTGGAAGAGGATGGCCCTGAGCCAGTACGGCTTTGAAGAGGGCGAAGGCCTCTACACCGATATGAGCGCAATCCGCCGCGATGAAGATACCGACAACCTTCATTCCATTTATGTTGATCAGTGGGACTGGGAAAAGAGAATATCCAAAGAGCAGAGGACAGAGCAGACTCTCAGGCACACAGTAAAGGCGATTTATGCCGCCCTGCGCCACACGGAGAGATATATTGCGGACGATTACGCTTTTGTAGAGCGTAATTTCCTGCCCAAAGATATATTCTTTGTAACAACAGAAGAACTTGAGGATATGTACCCCGACCTCACTCCCAAAGAGAGAGAAAACAGGATTGCCCGCGAAAAGAAAGCGGTTTTCATTATGAAAATCGGCGGCAAACTCAAGAGCGGCGAAATCCATGACGGCAGAGCACCCGATTATGACGACTGGGAACTCAACGGCGATATAGTTGTATATTACCCCGTGCTTGATATAGCGTTTGAACTTTCGTCAATGGGCATAAGGGTTGACGAAGAATCACTCATCCGTCAGCTTAACGAAAGAGGCTGCCCCGAGAGAGCGCAGCTGCCTTTCCACAAGGCGATACTCGAAGGCAGACTGCCTTATTCAATCGGCGGAGGAATCGGTCAGAGCAGAATCTGTATGTATTTCCTGCGCAAGGCTCATATCGGCGAAGTGCAGGCGTCACTCTGGCCCGAAGGTATGATTAAAGAATGCCGTGAAAAAGGCGTTGAACTTCTGTAAAAAGGAGAAATAAAAATGAAACTCGGAATAATCAACGGCTGGGAAGAAGGCCATTTTGAATATGTTAAGAGCAAAGGGCTCGACGCGGTCGAATTTTGCGTAAACCACAATTACGACGCAAAGGAATTCCTTGACAAAGCCCCGCAGATAAAGGGATACAGCGATAAATACGGCATACCCGTAGGCTCAATGGGCCGCTGGGGTATGGACAGAATCGATGAAAACGGCAATGTTATCGAATCCGCTCTGCAGGCGGATAAAAACCTGATTGACGCCGCCGCCATTATCGGCTGCCCCGTTTACAACGTAGGTGTAAACTACACCGAAAGCAAGGGCTTTTATGAAAACTGCCGCATCGCCATAGATTATCTCTCCGCCCTGCTTGATTACGCAAAGGACAAGGGCGTGAAGATAGCAACCTATAACTGCGACTGGGCAAATTTCATTTACAATGACAGAGCGTGGAGCGTGATTCACACCGCACTGCCCGCTCTCGGCATAAAATATGATGCCTCACACTGCCTCTCAAGGCGCGGCGACTATCTCAAAGAACTGCGCGACTGGGGCGACAGGGTTTATCATGTTCACATCAAAGGCGTGCTTTACATTGACGGCGACGGATATGACGACGCCCCCGCAGGGCTTGACCAGATAAACTGGGGAGCCGTTATGGATATCCTCTACACCAAAGATTATGACGGCATGCTCTCCATCGAGCCTCATTCCGGCTACTGGAAAGGCAAGAAAGGCCAGTGGGGCATAGATTTCACCATTAATTACATCAGACCTTTTGTTATGCCCGAAGACTATGAATTTGACGGCAATCCTTATATGCCTTGACCGTCTGAAAGAACGGTAAAGAAATGAAGTGTGCTTTTTACACTCTCGGCTGCAAAGTAAATCAATATGAATCAAACGCCATGGCTCAGGCTATGGAAAAATACGGCTTCACCTGCGTTGACTCCCGCGAGGACGCCGATGTGTATGTGATAAACTCCTGCACCGTTACCGCCGAAAGCGACAGAAAAACAAGGCAGGCGGTAAGGCGATTCAGGAGCAGTCATCCCGGAAGCATTATCGTACTCACGGGCTGTATGACTCAGGCCTCGCCCGAAACGGCGGACCTTCTGCCCGAGGCGGATATCGTAATCGGAAACAGAAACAATGACGCTCTGTACGCTTATGTGATGCAGTTTATCAACCGCCGCGAGAGGATAGTGGATTTAAGGCCTCACGAAAGCGGCGAAAAGTATTCGGGCGGTGCCGTTACCTCCTATGCCGACAGAACAAGGGCAATAGTAAAGATAGAAGACGGATGCGACAGATTCTGCTCTTACTGCATTATTCCCTATGCGAGGGGCAGGGTGCGCTCAAAACCTCTTGAAGAAATAAAGGCCGAAGTAAGCGCCCTTGCAGGCAACGGATTCAGGGAGATTGTGCTTGTGGGCATCAACCTCTCCGCCTACGGCAAAGATACGGGATACGGACTCGCTCACGCTGTGAAAACCGCCGCGTCGGTTGACGGCGTACTCAGAGTGAGGCTCGGCTCACTTGAGCCCGACCACATAACGCCCGAAATGATAGAGGCGCTCTCCGGAATTCCGGGATTCTGCCCGCAGTTTCATATTTCCCTTCAGAGCGGCTGCGATAAAACGCTCAAAAAGATGAACCGCAAATACACAACTGTTGAATATGAAGACCTGTGCTTAAGGCTCAGAAACACTTTTGAGGGCTGCACCATAACCACGGATGTGATGGTCGGCTTCCCGGGCGAAAGCCAGAGCGACTTTGACATTTCCCTTGATTTTGTCAAAAAGACACGCTTTGAGAAGGTCCACGTGTTTCCTTATTCCAGAAGACCCGGCACTCCCGCGGCAAAGTATGAAGACCAGATTTCAAATCAGGAAAAACAGCGCCGCGCGGAGATTATGATTGACGAAACGGAGGCAATCCGCAGGGAGTTTCTCGCCTCTCAGGCAGGTAAGGTTTACGAGATTATCCCCGAAGAAAATCATCCGGACGGCGTCAGGGGCTACACGGCAAACTACATACCGGTGATTGTTGAGGGCAGGCAGCCCGAAGAAAACGGCCCGGTAAAAATAAAAATCACCGGAGTGCGCGCAGATTATTGCACCGGTGAAATGATATAAGAACGGCGGCAAAAGTGAAAAGTAAAAGATTAAAACTGACTTCAACCCAGATAATAATGCTCGCCTTTTTCGGCGCGATTGTCATCGGCAGCGTTCTGCTTGCTCTTCCGGTTAGTTCGGCGAGCGGCAGACCGGTGCCTTACCTTGATGCGCTTTTCACCGCCACCACAAGCGTGTGTGTTACGGGCCTTGTAACCATGCCCACGGTCAGCGCGTGGAGCACATTCGGCCACGGCGTGATACTGTTGCTTATTCAGATAGGCGGTCTCGGAGTTATCACCGTTTTTTCCGGCTTTATCATTTCCGCCGGCAAAAAACTCGGTATCGGTTACAGAATGCTTGTTCAGGATTCCTTCAACCTCAATTCACTTGACGGTATGATGGAGTTTACAAATAAAGTCATTCTCTCTTCCTTTGCCGTTGAAGGAGCGGGCGCTCTTCTTTATATGACCGTTTTCGTTCCCGAATACGGCGCAAGGGGAATATGGATATCCGTATTCACTTCCGTTTCCGCTTTCTGCAACGCGGGGCTTGATATCATCTCTGAAAACAGCCTGTGCGATTATGCGCTTAATCCCGTTGTCAACTTCACAACTATGTTTCTGATTATTATGGGCGGTATCGGTTTCGTTGTGTGGCTTGATATTGTAAGAGCCGCAGGCAGGGTGAAAACGATGGGCGCGAAAACTCTCTCACGCCTTACCCTTCACAGCAAGATTGCTCTTTCAACCACTTTTATACTGATTGTTTCCGGCACTCTCGCGGTGCTTGTGTTTGAATACAACAACCCGCAGACCATAGGCAATATGACTTTCCTGCAAAAAATCCAGGCGTCTCTTTTCCAGTCCGTCACAACCAGGACGGCGGGCTTCGCCACCGTACCTCAGGAAAATCTCACGGCACCGACGGCGCTCATTTCTATGCTGCTGATGTTTATCGGCGGCTCGCCCGTAGGCACTGCGGGCGGCATAAAAACCGTGACGGTCACGGTAATTCTCGCCTGCGCGCTCGCGGCTGTGAAACAGAAAGACGAGGTTACTCTCTTCGGCAGAAATCTGTCAAAGCAGGCTGTGAAAAAAGCGATAGGCGTAGCGGCAATGTCATTTATGATTGCTTTCATTTCCGGAGCGCTTCTCTCGGCTGTTTCACAGGGCGATGTGCTCGACGCTCTCTATGAATCCGTCAGCGCCTGCGCTACGGTAGGTCTTTCCCGAAACTTCACGGGCACTCTCACCCCGGCAGGCAAGGCGATTATAATTGCCACAATGTATCTCGGCAGGGTAGGGCCTATTTCTCTCGCGGTCGCCTTTAACCGCAAAATCAAGCCGGCGGTAGTGAAGAGTCCGGTTGAAGAAGTAAGTATAGGATAAACACAGTTTTACATAAAACCGGTTTTGCCGGTAGTTTACGGGAGGAAGAATATGTCTTCAAAGAAAACTTACGCTGTTTTCGGGCTCGGCAGATACGGCCGCGCCGTTGCGGAAGAACTGACTGAAAACGGAGCAGAGGTGCTCGCCGTTGATTTTGACGAAGCGATAGTCAACTCCGCGGCGGAAAAACTGCCCTATGTGAAGTGCGCGGATGTTACCGATATTGAGGCTCTGCGTCAGCTCGGCGTTGCCGATATAGATGTTGTAATCATCGCCATGGCTACCAGCCTTGAGGCGGGCGTTATGGCAGTGATGCTGTGCAAGGAGCTCGGAGTCAAAAATGTGATAGTGAAATGCTCGAGCGAAACGCACAGGCAGATTATGGAAAAAATGGGGGCGGACAAAACCGTCTTCCCCGAATATGATTCGGGTATAAGGCTTGCCAAAAACCTGCTCAGCAGAGGCTTTGTGGACCTTATCGATATATCGGACAATGTTTCTCTTATGGAGCTTGATGTGAAACCCGAGTGGGAGGGTAAGAGCATACTCGACCTGAATATAAGAAAAAAGCATTCCGTAAATATAGTCGCTATTGCGCAGGGTGATAAAATCAATGTGAATTTCGACCCCGCCGCCCCGCTTGACAAATCAATGAAACTCATAGCAATAGCAGACAAGGCGACAATAATAAAACTTAAATAAAAATCAGGACTGCAGGCTTAAAAACCTGCAGTCCTTTATTCTGTATTATCAGATTAATACTTTTGAAAGGAAATCTCTGAGACGGGGATTTTGCGGATTGCCGAAAAACTCATCCGGCGTATTCTCTTCTTTGATTATTCCTTCGTCAATGAAAATCACGCGGGAGGCAACTTCCTTTGCAAAGCCCATTTCGTGAGTTACCACAACCATTGTCATGCCGGATTTTGCGAGTTCCTTCATAACATCGAGCACTTCGCCGACCATTTCCGGGTCAAGGGCGGATGTGGGCTCATCAAAAAGAAGCACATCAGGGTCCATCGCGAGAGCGCGGACTATCGCTATTCTCTGCTTCTGACCTCCCGAAAGCTGAACGGGATATGAATTCGCCTTGTCGGAAAGTCCGATTCTTTTTAGCAGGTCTTCCGCTTTCTTTGTCGCATCCTCTTTGCTCATTTTGAGAAGTTTCATGGGAGCGAGGATGATATTATCCATAACATTGAGGTTTTCAAAAAGATTGAACTGCTGGAAAACCATACCGATTTTCTGACGGGCAAGATTTATGTTGACATAATTCTCATCATAAATCTTTTTCATAAGCGATTTATACGCCTTGCCCTCGTGCTTTTCATGCAGAAGGTCTTCTTCTTTTATCCTGTGAATAAGTGCTTCCTTTATGCTTTCTTCACTTTCACCGGGATGCTCCTGCTTATACTGAGCATACAGTTTCTGATATGTTTTGGATAATTCCATTACATCTTCGTGAAGATAGGGATCAACCGGGGTAACGAGTTTGTTTTCGAGCCATACTTCGCCGTAAGTGGGCATTTCGAGCAGATTCAGGCAGCGCAGGAAAGTGCTTTTGCCCGAGCCGGAAGGGCCTATAACCACAACCACTTCGCCTTTGTCGATTTCGGCGGTGATACCGCGCAGCACTTTGTTATCGCCGAAGTATTTATGGAGGCCGTCAACTCTGACGAGCGCGTTTTTATCAGTGTTCACTGTTACGCAGCCTCCTCTCCAGCCGTTTTACGAGTTTTGTGAATATTATCACAACCGCAAGATATATAAGCGCCACAGCAATCAGCGGCATAAAAGCGGAAAATGTGCGCCCGCGGATAAGGTCGCCGGCTTTGGTAAGATCGCGTATTCCTACGTAACCTGCGATTGATGTTTCTTTAATCAGCACAATAAACTCGTTGCACAGCATCGGCAGTACGATTTTGAACATCTGCGGAATAACAATATATATCATTGTCTGGATATAATTGAATCCGAGACTTCTGCCCGCTTCAAACTGACCTTTGTCAACGCTCATAATACCGCCGCGGAAAATCTCCGCAACATAGGCGCCGGAGTTGATTCCGAACGATATTACGGCAACCATGGTGCTGTTTGTGGAAGAAGCAAAAATAATGAAATACATTATAAGCAGCTGAACAACAACCGGAGTTCCGCGGATAACCGTAAGGTACAGGCCGCAAATACTGTTCAGAAAAGACAGCAGGCGATAGCCGAAACCGCCTTTCTTCTTCATTGATTCTTTGTTTTTATCGTAACTTGAGCGGATTGTGGCAATCACAACGCCGATTGCTATGCCGAGCAGAGTGGCAAAGAAAGTGATGACCAGCGTCATTTTGAAGCCGTCAAGCAGCCAGGTCCATCTGTCACCGGTAATAAAGTTCAGCCTGAACTGATCGGCGAGATCGGCAAACCATTCTTTCATAAAAGAGTCTCCTCAAAATAATGAAGCGGATGACGGATAGTCATCCGCTTCACAGTATTATATCTGCTTTTTATTTTGTAATATATTTACCGACTATCTCGTCAATCTTGCCTTCGGCTTTGAGTGATGCGAGAGCATCGTTGATGCCGTCGAGCAAAGCGGTGTTGCTCTTTGAAACACAGATTGCATATTCTTCTTCAGTATATGCGGTTTCAAGAATAGTCAGTCCTTCGTTTACAGATACATAGGACTTGGCGGGCTCGTTGTCGATAATAACAGCGTCAACTTTTCCTGCAACAAGCGCCTGAACTGCATCGTTGCCGGTTTTGAACTGAGTTACGTGCTCTTCGCCTACGCCGCCGTTTTCAACTGTATCTGAGCAGTAGATATCGCCTGTGGTATCCTGCTGAACACCTATCATGATATCTTTCACACTGCCGTCTGCATTGAAGAAATCATCAAAACTCTTGATATCGCTGCCTTCCTTAACGATTATGGACTGCACGCCGATAGCATAGGTTTCTGAGAAATTGACGCTCTCTTTTCTTTCGTCTGTAACGGTCATACCGGCCATACCCATATCAAACTTGCCGGACTGAACACCGCCGATTATTGAACCGAACTCAACGTCCTGGATTTCAAGTTTAAGGCCGAGTTTCTCGGCGATAAGACCTGCGATTTCAACATCTATTCCTGCATAAGCGCCGTCGTCTCCGACAAACTCATAGGGCGGGAATGAAGCGTTGGTCGCCATTACAAGAACGCCGTCGGTAGCCGTAAGTTTCGCTTCGGCAGCACTTTCGGAATTGCCGTTTGCTGTTGTGCCGTTATCGGCTTTGCCGCCGCAGGCAGCAAGACAGCCGAGAGCAAGGATAAGAGCGGCAATTACTGCGATAATTCTGATTGATTTTTTCATAATTGACCTCCGTATTAATTTGGGATAAACCCGTTTAATTAAAATACTTGCATATTATACATTTATAAAAGAATAAAGTCAAGTTAGATTTGAATAACTGTATTTTTATGCATAAAATCCGTAAACCCGAGTGCTTCAAATTCCTCAGGCGGTTTTGCCGTGAAGTGCATCGCTTTGCCCGTGACGGGGTGCTCGAATTCACACTCGCCGCAGAAAAGCATCTGATGCCCGATTTCGTTCATAAAGTCGCCGTACATATTGTCGCCCGCGAGCGGATGCCCGGTGTAAGCCATATGCACCCTTATCTGATGTGTTCTGCCCGTTTCAAGCCTGAGTTTAATCAGCGAGCAGGTTTCGCGCTTTTCAATCACTTGCCAGTGTGTGACTGCCGTCTCTTTGCCGAGCTCGTATGAGCACGCTCTGAGCGTTTTGCCGGGGTCCGGCCTGTAAATCGGCACATCAGCCGTACCGCTGTCCTCGGGCACGCCTTTCACAACGGCATAGTAAGTCTTTTTCACTTTTCCGCTGAGTTTGCAGGCGGAGAGGGGATTGAGCGCGCAGACAACTATGCCCGCCGTGCCTTTGTCGAGCCTGCCGACCGCTCTGAATACACAGCCTTTTCCTTCACTTTCAAGGTGGGCGGCGAGTGCGTTTGCGAGCGTATCGCCCTGATGATTGTGGGTGGGATGCATTGCCATATACGGTGATTTGTTTATCACGATGATATCATCGTCTTCATAGATGATATCAAGTTTTTCGCCGCTCGGTTCAATCGCTCCGGAAGTGTCCGGTATGGTGACATTCAGGATATCGCCGCTTTTCAGAAAATCAATCGTGCGCGCGTCGCTTCCGTTGAGAATTATGCCGCCGGGCGTATTCTTGAGCGTGCGTATCAGTTTGGTGGAAAAGCCTTTTCTGTATTTGAGAAAAGTAAATATTTTTATCCCGGAATGTTCATCCGGGATAGTGTAGTTTATAACTCTCGGCATAAATCAGAGCAGTACTTCTTTGCCCGTTTCGGCAGATTCATACATAGCGCAGAGAATCTTAATCATATCAATTCCCTGCTCTGGCACGAATACGGGTTTCGCTCCGCCGAGCACATCTATAAAGTGGCCTATGTTTACTCTGTGGGGCAGTTTCGCGGGGTTGCCCTTGATTTTTTCGTTCTTCTGTTTGCCGTCTTTCTCATAGTAAACTTCCGCTTTGCCGCCGTTCCAGCTCAGGCCGCCCTTGTCGCCTCTGAGTTCAACAAACCTTGTTTCCTTCTTTATGTTGGATGCCCAGGAAAACTCAATCTGCAGCACCGCGCCGTTTTCAAACCTGATTGCGCCTATCGCAAGGTCCTCAACATCAAATGTGCCGCCCTCAACCTTATCACCGAATTTTGATTCGGGGGAGTCCATTTCTTCGGCATCGGCAAATTTTGAAAAGGTGTTGCCCGTAACCGCAACGGGTTTCGGGTTGCCCATAAACCAGATTGCGAGGTCTATCATATGCACTCCGAGGTCAATCAGCGGTCCGCCGCCGGACTGCGCCTTGGTGGTAAACCAGCCGCCTTTGCCGGGTATGCCCCTGCGTCTTATCCAGCCGCAGCGTCCCGCATAAAACTCACCGAAGAAACCGCTGTCTGCCATTTCCTTGACTTTTTTGGAGGTGTCCATATAGCGGTTGTTTCTGATTACCATCAGTTTTTTGCCGTTTCTCTCGGCGGCCTCTTTCATTTTGAGAGCCTCTTCAACATTTATCGCGTCGGGCTTTTCGCAGAGCACGTGCTTGCCCGCGTTGAGCGCGTCAACAGCGATAATCGAGTGCATATAGTTGGGGGTGCAGATGTCAACATAATCAATGCTCTCGTCTTTGAGCAGTTCTTTGTAGTCTTCATACACGGCGGCGTTTCTGAAAAATGCTTTTCTCACAAATTCCGCTCTTTCCTTTTTGATATCGCATACCGCGACTATTTCGGCTCTGCTTTCGAGTTTGTAAGAGGGGATGTGCGCGCCTTTTGCTATTCCGCCGCAGCCGATTAAACCTACTCTGTATTTTTCCGCCATTTTTTTATCCTCCTGTCACCGTTATTGTCTGTATGCTTCTTGCGGGAATTGTTGTTCCCGTGAATAATAATCCTTCCTTGACCTTTTCACAGTTATGAGACGCATCGGTCTGATACACTTCGTATTTTCCGTAAGCGCCCGTGAAATTGAGTTTTATGTCATCCTGCGCGTTGTTTACAAGCACTATCACCGTTTTGCCGTTACCCTTATACGCGAGCGAGGCGATGTCGGTGTATTCTTTGCTGTCCATAACGTCAACGCGTTTCATCCCTTTTTCGATGAAACGGGAGTAGTGCATATATGCGTAGTAGCGGTTGTAGATGACGAGATTCCCGTCTTTTATTTCCATAAGGCCGTCGCCGTTAACGGCAGTCCAGCCCGACCAGGACGAAGCGCCCATAAAGCATAAATCCTGATTGATGATGTTTGCCATACGCAGTCCGCTGTCAATGGTTGTGCTGTCAATTTCAAGAGGCAGTTCGCACCATTCCGTCATCTCGAATTTCATATCGGGATATTCGTTTTTCATCTTTTCGCCGAAGGCTTTTTTGCCGTCGTAATTATAATCCATCCAGTAACTGTGACCGGCGAAGTGATCGCAGTAGTTTCTCAGGATTTCGCTCTGCATGAATTTATCGACATACTCGTAGTGTTCCCATGTCAGCTGCCCGCTTTCGGGTCCGCTCAGGCCGTAAGGGCAGTTTCTTTCCTGCATGGTCACGGCAAAGAGTTCAAGCAGTTTTATGCACTCGTCAACATCGTAGTGACAGCCTTCCTGCCCTACCCATTCTCCGCCCCAGTCCCACTGCGGCTCGTTGATGGGGGAGATGTATTTTACCGGGATTCCCTCCTCAACGAAATGGTCGGCAATCGTAAGCACATAATCCACAAACGCTTGGTAGTTTTCTTCAGGCAGATTATTCACCTGCTTTTCGAGCCCGCCGGACGCGTGGCCGCTCGCAGTCATTGAATAGTGGGGAGAGTTGCAGAAAAGCACCACTTCGTCCGCACCGTATTCAACCGCGAGTTTCATCATCCTCACGGCGTTTGCGTCACGGGTGAAATCGTATTTCCACTGCCCGTCGCTTTCGTCAAGGTAAAGGAAACTTTCGGTGCGCCTTGTTACATCCCATATACGGCAGTCGGGGTTGTCCGCCTCTCCGCCGCCTATGTTGTAGCGGTAGATATTAAGCCCGAGTCCTGTTTCCTTATCGTAGAGCAGGCGGGCAATTTCACGCGCCGTTTCTTCATCTTTGATTGTCTGACTCCACCAGGCGGAGGAGGTGCCGAAACCTTCGGATGTCTGATATTCCATATACCTGTTCACCCCGATTGTCTGAGTTTTGCCCAGGGATACGAGATTGAATAGCCCCACTTGAAAAAATGAGAGAATTATGCAGATAAATTTTAACATATCAACAATTCCTTCTGCGGGCATAATAAAAAACTGCCCGCTCAATGTTATCTTACCATACACACCCTCACTTTACAAGAAGCAATAAAAATATATTTATATTGCAATTATGCGCGCGTATGATATAATACAATAGAAAGATTGTTGTCTGCGGGAGGTGAACGGATGCTCAGATTCAACGAAAACGGAAAATTCGGTATGCTCCTTTTCGGGGACCTGCATGAGAAACGCGACTATAAAACCAACCCGAAATTCAGCGATATGCAGAAACTTATGAATGCCGCGCTCGATGAATTCAGACCCGATATATGTGTGTTGCTCGGCGACAACTTCGGCACCGGCCTTTGCGCTGAGGACCCGGAGGCTTTCAGGCAGGGGCTTGCAGACCTTTGCGCTCCCGCCGTGTCAAGAGGCATCCCCGTCTATGCGATTATGGGCAACCACGAGCACGACGCAGGGGTTGACGAAGCGGTAATCGCCGCTTACGAAAGCCTGCCGCTTGTAAATATGAGAAGCGACGGAGTCGAGGGTAAGGCGGATTATTACGAAGTGCTTTACTCGCGTGACGGCAGTGAGCCCGAGGCTGTACTCTGGTTTCTTGATTCCAACAACCTTCACGAGGACCAATCCGTTTCAAAATATGATTTCGTTCACACCGACCAGATAGAGTGGTTTGAAAACACATATAATTCACTTAATGAAAAGGCGGGAAAAGTGCTTCCCTCCTACATTTTCCAGCATACGCCCGTGCCCGAGGAATACAGACTTCTCAGAAAGGCGAAAATATGGGAATACCCCGTAAGCGTCAAGGGGCATAATACACTCTCTGGCATAAGATATGTCGGAGCGAAAGGCACCGAGGGTTATGTGGGCGAAGGCCCCTGCTCGCCGGATGTAAACAACGGTCAGTTTGAAAGCTGGAAAAAGACAGGGGGAGTAAAAGCCGCGTTTTTCGGGCACGACCACCTCAATGATTTTTCGGGATATGTTGACGGCATCTTCCTTGCTCAGCATAAGACGGCGGGCTTCAGGGCTTATACCGACGGTTGCCGCTCCTGTGTGAGATATGTTGAACTGAGTGAAGATTCGCCCGGCACATTCAGGCAGGTGCTCAAGCACTTCAAGGAATTCGGTTTAAAGAGCGAAAGTCTCGGCCCCGTTTTCAGGACTATAAACGACAGGCAGAGTATGGCTCTTCATTTCTGCGCCCGCGTTGCAGGCGCGGCGGCCGTGATTGCGGCTGCGGCTGTAATAATTCATCACATTTTTGCAGGAGGTTAATCTGATGGGAAAAAGTGATAAACTCGGCGGAAGGCTGATGTTCAATGTGGTTCTTTTCGGCTTTATGGGCCAGGTGGCCTGGGCGGTTGAAAACAACTACTTCAACACCTTCCTTTTCAACCAGATAGGCGGCACCTCAAAGGACATTTCCCACATGGTTGCGGCATCTTCCGTTGTTGCCGTTATCGCTACGCTGCTTATGGGTACACTCAGTGACAAACTCAACAGAAGAAAAGTTTTCCTTTGCGGCGGATATATTTTATGGGGTATCACCGTTATGGCGTTTGCCCTCATTTCAAGAGAAAATGTAGGAAAAATCCTTCACATTGAAGCGGCGCAGGCTCTCGCGGCCACGGTTTCCATAGTAATAATTATGGACTGCGTTATGACCTTTATGGGCTCCACAAGTAACGACGCCGCTTTCAACGCCTGGATTACCGATATCACCTCCGAGAAAAACAGAGCGAGGACAGAGGGCGTGCTCGCGACCCTGCCCGTGCTCGCCATGGTGATAGTCACCGTCGCTTTCGGCGTGTGCGCAAGTTCATTCGGATACCCTGCCTGCTTCATAGGGCTCGGCATCCTCGTGTCGGTCTGCGGTATCATAGGCCTTTTCACAGTAAAAGATTCCCGCTCCGGCGAAAAGAAGGAAACCAACTTCTGGGCAGACCTTATTTACGGATTCCGCCCGTCTGTCATAAAGAGCAACAGAGGCCTTTACCTCTCGCTCGCCTGCCTTTGCATTTACAGCGTTGCGGTGCAGGTTTTCTTCCCCTATCTTTTCATCTATGTTCAGCATCAGATAGGTCTTGATTTCGGCAATCTGCAGATTACTCCCGGCCTCGCGATTGCGGCTGTGCTGATTATCGGCGGAGTTATTGCGGGCGCGGTTATTATGGGCGCTATGATGGATAAGCACGGCAAGGCGAAATTCTCTGTGCCTTCAGTCCTTTTCCTCGTTGTCGGTCTTATAGCGGTTTACTTTGCCCGCAACCTTGCCACATTCGCAATCTTTGCGGTCGTATTCCTTGCCGGCTACGGCCTTATGATGATTATGCTCTCGGCGGCAGTGCGTGACTTTACTCCCGAAGATAAAGCGGGCGCTCTGCAGGGCGTGAGAATGATATTCTGCGTTATGTTCCCGATGATTATCGGCCCCGCAATCGGCTCGAGAATCACCGAAAGTTTTGCCGTCAAGACTTATATCAACGATTATGCCGAGACGGTCAACGTGCCGCCTCCGCACATCTTCCTCGGCGCGGCGATTGTTGCGCTTCTTGTGTTTGTTCCTCTTATTCCGCTCATAGGCGAATGGAAAAGAGTTGAGAGCGAAAGAAAAGCCCTTGAACAGGCTGACAAAACGGAAGAATAACAGCGAAAGGAAAACCGTTCGATGAATATAATCGTTGTGGGGCAGGGTAAACTCGGCGTTACGCTCACTGCCCAGCTTGCAAAGGAAGGCCACGATGTGGTGGCGGTTGACCTTAACAGCGCCAAGGTTACATCCGTGGTTGACACATACGATGTTATGGGTATCTGCGGCAACTGCGTAAGCGTTGAAGTGCTTGAAGAGGCGGGCGCAAAAAAAGCCAACCTCATTATCGCGAGCACTTCATCAGATGAGATGAATATTCTCTGCTGTATGTTCGCGAAACAGCTCGGCACGGAGCATACCGTTGCCAGAGTGAGAAACCCGGATTATTACAACCAGATAGATTTCCTGCGTGAGAAAATAGGCATCAGCCTTGTAGTCAACCCCGAGTATGAGGTTGCCAACGAAATATCGAGAATTATCCGTTTCCCGTCGGCGGCAAATGTTGACTCCTTTGCCGGCGGCAAGGTTGAAATAGCGAGGATAGTCGTTCACGAGGATAACCCTCTGTGCAGCACCGCCATAGTTGATATCAGAAAGAAATTCAAGCAGAAGGTGCTCATCTGCGCTATCCAGAGAAGCGGAGAAATAATAATCCCCTCCGGTGATACGGAAATTCAGGCAAATGATTCCATCAGCATCACCGGCACGCGCTCCGAGCTGACCGCTTTCATGAGAGCAATCGGAGTTTACAAAAACAAAATCAACGACGTTATGATTGTCGGCGGAGGCAGAATAGGGCTTTACCTTTCACGCCTTCTTTCACAGACCGGCAGAAACATAAAACTGATTGAATCAAACGAGGCAAGGTGCAGGGTTCTTTCCGAAACACTTGACGATGTCACCGTTATTCACGGCGACGGCACCGATCAGGATGTGCTTGACGAGCAGAACCTTGAAAACCAGGATGCCCTCGTAGCCCTTACGGGCATTGATGAGGAAAACATCATCGTTTCAATGTACGCCTATTCCAAAAACGTGAAAAAGGTTATCACGAAGGTTGACAGGCATTCCTACTCCATCATCACGGATATCGGACTTGAAACGGTCATCTCGCCTCAGCTTGTTGCTTCATCCCTTGTTACAAGATATGTCAGGGCTCTGCAGAATTCCGAAGACCAGTCGCAGATTAACGCTCTTTACCGCCTTGTCGGCGGAAAGGTTGAAGCGGCGGAATTCTCCGTTCCCGCAGGGTTCAAATATGAAAACATCCCCTTCAAATCGCTTAAGATTCATTCCAATCTGCTCATAGTCGCGATTATCAGAAAAAGCAAGATTATATTCCCCGACGGCGATGATTTCATAATGCCCAATGACAGCGTTATAGCCGTCACTGCGGACAGAACTCTGACAAGCCTCAACGATATTTTCGTCTGATAATTTCAGACCGGTAACAGGTGATCTGATTTGAATTACAGAAAAATATACAATGTGCTCGGTTCGATTCTGCTGCTTGAAGCGGTGCTCCTTGTACTGCCCGTCATGGTATCGGTCGTGTTCAGGGAAGGCTTCAGAACGGCGCTCTCGTTTCTCATAACTATGGCGCTGCTCGGCGCGGCAGGCGGACTGATGAAAATAAAAAAGCCGGAGAAAGAAAGTATTTACGCGAGAGACGGCTATATGCTTGTTGCTCTTACCTGGCTGTTTATGTCCGCTTTCGGAGCGCTTCCGTTTGTTATCAGCGGAGCGGTGCCCAATTACATAAACGCGTTTTTCGAAACCGTTTCGGGCTTTACAACCACCGGCTCAACCATACTCACCGCTATTGAGCCGCTTCCCAAAAGTATTCTCTTCTGGAGAAGTTTCACACACTTCATAGGCGGTATGGGAATCCTCGTTTTCGCAATTGCCATCCTGCCCAAAACGGAAGGCTCGGCAATGCACATAATGAGAGCCGAAGTGCCCGGCCCGAGCGTCGGCAAACTCGTTTCGCGCCTGAGGGCATCCGCGAGAATACTTTATGCCATTTATATCGGCATGACTCTAGTGCTCATCATCTTACTCTTTGCCGGCAAGATGCCTCTGTTTGACAGTATATGCACCGCGTTTGCCACTGCGGGCACGGGCGGCTTCAGCGTGCTCAACAACAGCATTGAAGGCTATCACAACCCTTACTGCGAGGTTGTGATTGCAGTCTTTATGGTGCTTTACGGCGTAAACTTCAACCTTTATTATATCAGCCTCAAGGGGCATATACGCCACGCGATTAAGGATGAGGAACTTCGCTGGTATCTCGGCACGATTTTTGCCGCAACCCTCATCATCACTCTCGAACTTACCGTTACGCGCCATCATTTCGGCCATTCGCTGCGCCTTGCGTTTTTCCAGGTTTCGTCAATTATTTCAACCACCGGTTTCACCACCACGGACTTCGATTCCTGGCCTACGCTCGCGAGGATTATCCTTTTGCTGCTTATGTTCCTGGGTGCCTGCGCGGGCTCCACGGGCGGCGGCCTCAAGATTTCAAGAGTCGCCATCCTCGTTAAAAGCGCAAAAAGAGCCATCAAAAAGGCGTTCAATCCAGGCAGAATTGAAGGCGTAAAGATGGACGGCAAACCGGTTGAAGAGGACCTTGTAACGGGCGTTGTCAATTTCCTCGTTATCTATGTTATCGTGATATTCATATCCGTGTTTATAATCGCTATTGACGGCCACGATATGATAACTTCTATGACCTCAGTTATTACCTGTATCAACAACGTCGGTCCCGCCTTCAGCGAAATAGGGCCTTACGGCAATTTCGCCGCGCTTTCGGACCTGTCCAAACTCGTGCTCACTTTCGATATGCTCGCGGGCAGGCTTGAACTCATACCGATGTTTATGATTTTCTCCAAATACATAATCCCGCGTAAGTACGCTTAACAATAAATCTGAAAGGATGTGTTCTGCTTGGATTACAAAATGACTCTCACTCAGGAGCAGCAGGATATACTCGGCGGCTCCAAAGGCGAAACAATGGCAAAGGTAATGCAGACTCTTGTGCTATACGGAGATGCATTCGGCGCGGAGAAAATGGTGCCCGTCACGAGCACAAAGGGTCACCTCGTTACAAGTTTCGGCCTCAAGGTTATGAAACCCGTCTATAACCTTATGGATCAGCTTATCGAGGGCGGCGCATTTTCAAAGCAGAAGTTTTCGGTTGACCCGAAACCCATCGACCCCAATGTTCCCGCGAATTTCCTTGAAAAACTGGTCTTCAACAAGTTTATGTATTCTATGCAGGACAGTTACGACAGCCAGCTTGCAAAACTCGGCCTGATTGACAGCGATTCCTACACCTGCACCTGCTATATGGACGAGGTAGGCAATATTCCGAAGAAGGGCGATTACCTCTCCTGGGCGGAGTCTTCGGCTGTTGTTTACGCAAACTCCGTGCTCGGCGCGCGCTGCAACAGAAACAGCGGCATCATTGAACTTTTCGGCTCAATCGCAGGTTTCGTGCCTTACTTCGGTCTGCTTACCGACGAGGGCAGAAAAGCGACCTGGATTATTGAAGTAAAAACCACAAAGAAACCCGAAGCGCAGATTCTCGGCTCCGCAATCGGTATGAAGGTTATGGAGGATGTGCCTTATATCAAAGGTATGGGCGAATGGCTCGGCACTGAACTTACCGATGATGTGAAAGCGTATCTCAAGGACTTCGGCGCAGCTACGGCATCAAACGGCGCGGTCGGCCTTTATCACATTGACGGTCTCACTCCCGAAGCTAAAGAACTCGGCGAAAGCCTTGTTGCCGAGGGAGCAAAAGTCTATGTGATTGACGATGACGAACTTCAGAGAGTTCAGGATAACTACCCGATTATGTGGAAAGATATTAACGCTTCTCCCAAACTCTGCTTCGTCGGCTGTCCGCATCTTTCAATGGCACAGCTCAAAGAGTGGACCGACAATGTGACAGAGGCTCTCAAAAAGAACGGCAGAACAAAGGTTTCCGTGCCCACCGTCTTCACCGCCGCCCCCGCAGTTTGCGAAGAGTTCAACAAAACTCCCTATGCGAAAAAACTCAAGGACGCAGGCGTAATTCTCAGTTACATCTGCCCGCTTATGTATATGAACAACCCCCTGTGCAAGAAAAAGGCGGTTATAACCAACTCCAACAAACTCAGAACTTACACTACCTCGCGTTATTACAGAAGCGATGAGATTCTGGATATAATCACAAAGGAGGTAAAATAAGATGAGAGAATTCAAAGGACGCCCCGTTGTTGCGGGCGAATGCACGGCAGAAGCCCTTGTATCACACGGCGGACTCAACACGCTTGCCTCCTTCCAGAACGCCCTTCAGTTCGGCGATAAAGAAGTGAAATGCGGCGACCAGAACAACCCCGATTTATATAAGAAATCAATGCTCGGCAAAGCAATCTGCCTGCCTCAGACCATAGGCTCCACCACGGGCGGTATGGTGCTCTACTGCGCCGCCGACCTCGGCAAAGCGCCCAAGTGTCTGCTTTTCTCGGAGCATATCGATTCCCTTGCAGCCGCAGGCGCAGTGCTTGCCGCCGTATGGACCGATTCACCCATAGTTACCGTTGACTGTCTCGGGCAGGAATTCCTTGACTATGTGAAGGACGGAATGACAATCAAAGTATCACAAGACGGCACCGTGAGCGCTGGCTGATATGAACGACGATTTCATAGAGTGGGAGCATTATGACTATGTCCTCAACGGCGATGACCCGCCTGCGGGAGGGAAAAAGCCGAAAAAAGGCGGCTCTCCTCAGAAAGGACCGGGCTCCGGCTGCGGATGTTTCATCGCGCTGACAGCCGTACTCGTCATATTGATTGCCCTGATTCTGGCATTCACAGATAAAATGTAAACCATAAAAAGACATAAAAAGAAGGACTGCAGGTTTAACTGCAGTCCTTTTGCTGTTGTAAGTTTTATCACACGCCCGAGTAAGCGTTGAATCCGCCGTCTATCGGCAGTATAACGCCCGTGATGAAGCCGGAGTAGGTTTCATCGCAGAAGAAGGCGAGCGCTCCGCTCAGGTCTTCCGGCACGCCGAAACGGCGCATCGGGGTGTGAGAAATAATCTTCTCGGAGCGGGGAGTGAGAGAGCCGTCTTCATTGAAGAGGAGCGAATGATTCTGGTTTGTAGCGAAAAAGCCGGGGGCAATCGCGTTTACTCTGATGCCCGCCTCGGCAAAATGAACGGCAAGCCACTGAGTGAAGTTTGACACACCCGCTTTTGCCGCCGAGTAGGCGGGTATTCTTGTGAGCGGGCAGAAGGCGTTCATTGAGGAAATGTTGATAATGCAGGTGTTCTGCCTGCCTATCATATCTTTTGCGAAACACTGTGTGGTGAGCAGTGTGCCGAGAATATTGAGATTGAATACAAACTGTATTCCGCTCGGGTCGAGGTCGAAAAAGGTTTTTACGCCCTCAATCTTATTCTCAAGGTCGCCTTCCTCAAATATATCCTTGCTGGTTGTGCCCTTGGGGTTGTTGCCGCCCGCACCGTTTATAAGTATATCGCAGGGGCCGAGTTCGGCATTGATTTTCTGCCTTGCCTTTTCAAGGCTTTCCATTTCGAGCACATTACAGCCTACGGCAATTGCCGTGCCGCCGTTTGCGTTGATTTCGTTTACCACTTCGGCAGCCGCTTCTTCTCTCAGGTCAAGCACAGCCGTCTTGACTCCGAGACCTGCGAGCACTTTCGCAAATCCGCTGCAAAGCACTCCGCCGCCGCCGGTGATTACCGCTACTCTGCCTTTTAAGTTTTCGTGTGTCATATTATTACCTCCGTGCTGTTATTTTCGGATGATTTATATGCTGCAACTACTGTTTTGAGCGCTTTTCCGCCCTCGTAAGCGTCTATTGAAAATTTTCTGCCGGTTGCAAGGCAGTCATAAAAATCGCGGATTATCGCCTTGTGCCCGTGACCCCAGTAATTCTTGCCGCTGAATTCTTCGTTACTTATGATGCACAGAATTTCAGTCTGCCCGTCGCGGCTTATCTTGTAAAGAAGTTCGCCTTCAAGGCGGAGCATGGCGTCATCGAGATTTACTTCGAGCATAACAGGTGAATTCTCCGAAAACGCTGTGGTCGCGAGCAGCAGAGCGCGGGCTCCGCATTCAAGGTCCATAAGCATATAGCCCGTGTCTTCAACCTCAATCACATTTTTGAGATGATCGTTGAAAACGTGCGCGGTTACACTGCGGCAGGGGCCTGCAACAAAACCTATGAGGTCAACCGTGTGTATCGCCTGATTAATAAGCACGCCGCCGCACTCTTTGTCAAGCGTGCCGTGCCAATCGTCGGAATAGTAATCCGCGCCTCTGTCCCAAGTGATGAATGCGCGTATTGATTTTATGCCGCCGAGAGTGCCGCCCTCAATCAATTCTTTCATCTTTACGGATGAATCGTTGTAGCGGTTCTGAAAACAGACTGCAACCTGTTTTCCGCTTCTGCTCTGCGCTTTTGCGAGGGCATCCGCTTCTTCGCTCGTTACCGAGCAGGGTTTTTCGAGAAAAACGTGCGCCCCGCTGTCAAGAGCCTTTACCGCCATAGGCGTATGGAGCCAGTGAGGGGTGGCTATATGCACCACATCGGGCTTTTCGGTTCTGAGCATTTCATCATAATCGGTGTATGCTTTTGCGCCTGTTATCTTTGCGTATTTTTCGGCGCGTTCCCGTTTTATATCAACTGCGGCAACTATCTCGGCGCCCGGTATTTCCGCTAGGGCGTCAAAATGGTTTACGGAAACATTACCGCAGCCTGTAACAGCAACTTTCATATTTCAACTCCGTCAGAATGTGGATGACATATCTCCCTGAACTGCGCCGGTAACGGTTTCTTTTTCCGCGTTGCCGGCCTTGATTTTCTCCTGCAGCATTGAGTAATACAGATCCTCGTCAACCGGCAGGGTGATTTCTTTGCCGAGCCAGGATGAAAGGTGAGCGGCGTTGGAAATATTAAGTCCGTTTATGCCTTCTTCGCCGCGTGCAACGAGTTCGGTGCCGTTTGTAATCGCAGATGCGAATTTCGAAACGACTTCAACGTGCTGTCTGTTTCTGCCGTCGGTCTCTACCTCTTCCCACTCGCCTTCAAGTTTGCCGAAACCTTCGGGTGAATTCATAATGTGGTCGGATAATCTTCCTTTGAGGCGGTAGAGGGAAAGTTTTGAGCCGTTATCGCAGATAATCTTGCCGCCGTCAAGCGTGATTTCAAGCCTGTTGGTGCCGGGGCAGTCGCCTGTTGAAGTGATAAACGTGCCGGTAGCGCCGTTGGGGTACTCGGCGTAAATGGTAACATCGTCTTCAACTTCTATATTGTGCCACTTTCCTTCGTGAACAACCGCTCTTATCTTGCAGGGCATACCGCATATCCACTGCCACAGGTCCAGGTTGTGCGGGCACTGGTTGAGCAGCACTCCGCCGCCTTCGCCTGCCCAGGTGGCACGCCATCCGCCGCTGTTATAATAAGCCTGAGTGCGGTACCAGTCGGTGATAATCCAGCTTACTCTTCTGATTTCGCCGAGTTCACCGCTCCTGACGATTTCCCTGAGTTTCCTGTAAACGCAGTTTGTGCGCTGATTATACATAATGCCGAACACAAGTCCGCTCTTCGCGGCGGCTTCGTTCATTTCTCTTACCTGCTTTGTGTAAACACCGGCGGGTTTCTCCGTCATTACGTGGATGCCTTTTGAAAAAGCGTACTGAGCGATGGGGGAGTGCGAATAGTGGGGAGTGGCTATGATAACGGCGTCAACTTCGCCGCTGTCAATCAGTTCTTCCGCAGTGTAGAAGACCTTGATGCCGGGAACATACTCTTTCATTTTGTCCGCTCTTTCGGGCACGATGTCCGCACAGGCTGTAAGCCTGAGACCGGAGTGAGAGCCGTTGGCATAAGATTTGATATGGGATGAACCCATATTGCCTGTGCCGATAACGCCGAGCCTTACAGGCTGCACTTTCTTTTCAATCAGTGAATGAATTGCCGAGCAGGCGGCGGCAAAAGACGCGTTATTGTCGGGGTATGAATACTTCTCATCCATTTTGAGAGCGAGTTCATCGCTCACCTCAAGCGACTTGAGCCCGTCAAACACCTTAAGGTGAGGTTCAACCGAGAGGAAATACACGCCGTCTTTCTTGTCGAGTTCTTTGAGTATGTATTCGAGTTCGCCCTCGCCCTCGCCCGCGGGCACAACCGTCTGAGTTGCAGCGATGGCGTCTTTTATGTGCATATAGGTGATTTTGTCTTTCAGCGCGTCAAAGCCGGGCTTAGTGGGATTGCCGTTGATTATATAGTTTGCGGGGTCGAAAATATTGCCGATTCTGTCGCCGAAGTATTCCGCTATCTCGAGGGCTCTTTCGGGAGTATCTCCGTAGATGCCTCTCTCGTTTTCGTGGCAGCAGAGCACGCCGTTTTCGTTAGCGTAGTCTACCATTGCGCTCATACGCGCGAAAACCTCGTCGTGATATTCTTCAAAACTCTCGCCGTTGAGGAAATAGAAACTGAACATCCTGATGTATTTCGCATCAAGAATTTTAGCCACTTCAACAGTGTTTTTGAACGCCTCAAAGTGGGGAGCAAAATCGTCTGTAATCTCAATCTTGCCGTAGTGAGAGCCGATTGAAGATACCTTGATTCCGCCCTCGTCAAGCCTTGCCTTAAGCGCTTTCGCTTCTTCGATGGTGAAATCCGAAATGTTTTTGCCGTCGCAGTTTCTCAGCTCAATGTAGTCGATGCCGTTCTTTTTACAGGCGGCTATCTGCTCGGAAATATTGCCGGATGCCTCGTCCGCAAATGCGGAAAACAGAAATCGTGCCATACTCTCTACTCCTTATTTAAAATTACAAATTATTTCGTTGCCTTTGGCTGTGACGGATACGGACTTGACGGGGGAGTCAACGCTCTCAACCATCTTGCCTGTAATCACATCCTCAACTTTCTTCCTTATGCAGGAGCGCAGGTCTCTCGCGCCCCTTGTACCGTCCGCCGAAAGTTCCGCGATGGCGGCAGTCGCCTTATCGTCCCAGGTGAATTTGATGCCCTTATCCGCAAGCGGATCGACAAGTTCACCCAGCAGAAGGGCGGCAATTTTTTCATAGTCATCTTTGGTCAGGTCGTTGAATACAACCACTTCGTCAACTCTGCCGATAAATTCCGGTCTGAGGAATTCGGTGAGCGCCTTCATACTTCTCTCTTTTGATGCCTCGTTTTTCGTTTTGCCGAAGCCGAGAGCGCCGCTCGCTCTGTCGGAGCCCGCGTTGGAGGTCATAATGATGACCGTGTTTTCAAAACTTACGTGTCTGCCCTGAGCGTCGGTGATTTTGCCTTCGTCGAGTATCTGGAGCAGTATGTTCATCACGTCCGGATGCGCTTTTTCTATTTCGTCAAACAGCACCACTGAGTAGGGCTTGCGCCTCACCTTTTCGGTCAGCTGACCCGCTTCATCATAGCCGACATATCCCGGGGGAGAGCCGATAATTCTTGAAACGGAATGCTTTTCCATAAACTCGCTCATATCGAGTCTTATAAGCGTTTCGGGTGTTTCAAACAGTTCTTTCGCGAGCAGTTTCACAAGTTCCGTTTTGCCTACGCCCGTGGGACCTACAAAGATAAATGACGCGGGTCTGCGGCGCGGATTAATCTGCACTCTGTTTCTTCTGATAGCGGCGCACACAAGGTCAACCGCTTCGTCCTGGCCTATCAGATGTGCCTTGAGGTTTGCTTCCATCTCTTTGAGACGTCTCAGGTCGCTCTCGATAACCTTGCTCGCGGGGATGCCCGTCCACAGCTGAATAACCTTCGCGAGGTCCTCCTCCGTCACATAGTTATCGTTTGCGAGTTCCTCAAGTTTTTTGACATCTTCTTCTTTCTGCAGGATTTCGGTCTTGAGTTTCGCAATCTCCTCGTAATCCGCCTCGCCCTCGGCCTCGCTGTCCATAAGGCGGGCTTCCTCCTGCCTGAGTTCCTCAAGTTCATTCTGCGCAATCTCAAACAGACTTATGTTTTTGTTTCTGAGGTTTGCGCAGGTGCACGCTTCGTCGAGCAGGTCAATTGCCTTGTCGGGCAGGAATCTGTCGTTTATATATCTTTCGCTGAGCTGTACCGCTTTGAGTATGAGTGAGTCGTTCACCCTTACCTTGTGGTAACTCTCATAGTAGCCCTTCACGCCCGCGAGCATTTCCGCGGTCTGCTCAATCGAGGGCTCCTCCACGGTAACGGGCTGAAGTCTGCGCTCAAGGGCGGCGTCTTTCTCGATATACTTTCTGTATTCGGTAAATGTGGTGGCGCCGATAATCTGGATTTCTCCTCTTGAGAGCGAGGGCTTGAGTATGTTGGCGGCGTTCATTGAGCCTTCGCTCTCGCCCGCGCCCACAAGCTGATGCACCTCGTCAATGAAAAGAATGATGTTGCCCTGAGCCTTGATCTCCTCAATCAGCCCCTTGATACGGCTTTCAAACTGCCCTCTGAACTGCGTGCCCGCAACAAGAGCGGCAATATCAAGCATCTGTATCTCTTTGTCGGCGATTTTGGCAGGCACATCTCCGCTCGCTATACGCAGGGCAAGGCCCTCCGCAATCGCGGTTTTGCCCACGCCCGGCTCGCCTATGAGGCAGGGATTGTTTTTACTGCGCCTGCACAGAATCTGTATGGAGCGGTAAATCTCGTTTTCTCTGCCTATAATTCTGTCAATTTTGCCCTCTCTCGCCTTTGCGGTGAGGTCGGTGCAGAACTGAGAAAGGTATTTTCTCTTTTTGTCGGAGTCTTCTTTTTCTTTCTTTGCGGTGCGGCGCTTCTTTTCTTTCTCGCCGCTCTCGGGTTGATTTTCATCACCCGCGCCGGACATTGCGCTGAAATTCTGCATAAAGGGCATGGTGCCCGCTCCGCCCGGTTCGAAACTTCCGTTTTCAAACATCTCGGTGAACTGTTCGCTCACTTCGTCAAATTCATCTTCCGATATACCCATAGACTGGATAATCTGCTTTATCGGACCTATGTTGAGGTCCATGGCGCATTTGAGGCAAAGCCCCTCCTGCGTGGCCTTTTCGCCCTCGACTTTTGTCATGAAAAACATCGCAGGGCGTTTTTTGCATTTTGAGCAAAGAACCTGTTTCATTGTGCATCCTCTTCTTCCGCTGCTTCCGCTTCGTCAAGTTTGCCGGCTTTTTTATCTCTGAGCTGCTGAGCAACGCCGGGAATATAACTGCAGAAAGCAACAAGGGTTAAAATCGCGCTGATTGCGATAAGTATAATCATAAGTACGCCGGGAATCATAAACACGTTTCTGAAAATTCCGATTTCCGGTCCGAAAGCGATTATGAGAATCATAATCACATAGAAGGCGAAGGTTGCCACCTTGCCGGGCATTTCGGCGGCGCCGGGTTTGAGGCCGATTGCAATCATTATCGCACCGCCTACCACCATCACTGCTTCCTTGATAAGGAATACGAGGAAAATCCAGCTGAAAGCCCTGACGAGTTTGTCTTCGGCTTTTGCGAATGTGATGTAAAGCACGATGGCGATTGTAATCTGTGTAAGTTTGTCGGCAATGGGGTCAAGGGTTTTGCCGAGAGCACTGACCTGGTTGAATCTTCTTGCGATTTTTCCGTCAAAGAAATCGCTCAGACCCGAAAGAGCAAGCACGAATATGCTCCAGGCGTATTCGCCTTTCATAAACAACACCGCGAAAATCGGCACCATGACTATTCTCAGAAATGAGAGCAGGTTGGGCACGGTAAGTGCTCCGGTAAAGTATTCTTTGAGTATTTTTTTCATTTTTGCATTTCTCCCTTCAGAAAAGGTTGATTATTTCCTGCGCAAGCAGGGATAATATTTTTGTTTTACTCACGGCAGAAGCAAACGCGCTTTCCGGCGCAAATGAAATCACAACTGACGTTGCCGCCGCAAGGACAATGCAGCGTATTCCTCCGAGAAGAATGCCTGCGACAAAGCCGAGAGTTTTATTGACCTGTTTGAGAATCGGCAGTTTTGCTATTGCGTCTGCCGGTTTGACGAGAATAACGCCGAGTATTTTCGCAATCAGATAAAAGCAGATATATATGCCTGCCGTGACCGCGGGGATTATTATTGCGGGCTGGGCGGCGGTTATAATGCTTTCTGATAACTGCGGAATTGCCTGCTCGCTTATCAGCGAATCGGGCGAATAGCCGGCGGATGAAATGAATTCCGACGCAAAGGAGGGGAGGGCCTGCGAAAGAGTGAGCGAGCCTTCCGAAAGTTTATCCGAAAGAAAGGACGAAAGCCTTTCCGATGCCGCATCGTGTATGAAGTTTTCGGTTATGTGCTGCGCCATAGGCCCGGCGTACAGCCTGGCGAGTATTACCATACCCACAACCAGTGCAAACGGAAGCACAAGGCCGGTAAAGCCTTTTATCAGGCCTTCAACCACCGCGAGCAGGGGAAGTATGATAATAAGGGCGTCAAGTATGTAAGGCAGATATTCCATAAGCATCAATTCCTGTATTTACAGACCGAGCCCGTCTCAAGCGTGAAGATGCCGTTGCCTCCTATCAGCACGGTGCTGACATTATTGGCGCATTCATATTCCTCTCTCACATTTCCCGAGAGCGTATATACTGTTACGCCCGAGCCGAGAGAAGCGGCGATTCTGCTGTTGCGGAAATCGAATGACGACGGTGTGTAGTCAATCTCAAATTCGTGAGTTCTCTTTCCCGAGGAGGGAATTGTGACAACCTTTATCTTTGAGCCGCCGAATTCCTTGTAGCAGAGCATTGTGTTGCCTTGAGTGTCGCTGTCAACGGCGAAAAGCGCATTATCCGCGTATGTGATTTCACTGACCGTTTTGCCTTTGGCGTTGAGTATCACCGTTTTGTTGTCGCCTATAGCGACAAATTTGTTTGCGGATGCGTATACGGTTTTAAGCACCGCCGTGCCGTCAATCTTAACCTCGAATTTCGGCTGAGTCTTTTTGACGTTGTATAGCGAAACAGTTGAATACAGTTTCGCGTTTTCGGCATTTACGGAAGAAATGAGCACCTTTTTGCCGTTTGGCGAAAGCGAAAGAGAGGAGACATAATCGCGGTCGCAGTTGAGCTGAAACTCAAGAGCCTGCCGTGTGTTGTATACTTTCAAAACGCTCTGAACGCTGTCGGTGGTTGAAGAACTCGCGACACTGCCGTTTTTCGCAAGGCAGGCGGTCACGATTGTGCCTTCCTCATTGAGCGTTGCGAGCACTTTTGTGCGGCTGATGAGATAGTATTTGCCGGAGGTGTTGCTGAACACAACCGCCCTGCCGTTATAAGACACCGCTTTGGTATCTGACCAGTCAAGGTGCAGGCTGAGCAGTTCATCCGCATCCTGCGAAAGCACTTTCACTCCCGTTTCCGTCACGGTCATCGGCTTGTCGCCCACAAGAAGCACCTTGCTCATTGAGAGGTCGCCCGAGTTATACGGATAGCCGCGGCTCTCGCCGAATGAGGCGGGGATCGCCCTGAAAGAGTCCGCAAGGTTTGACCTGCGTGTTTCGCCCGCGGCGGCAAGTGAAATGCAGATTATGAGAAGAACACAGAGAATCGCAATCGGTATTCTCAGTTTTCTGAGTATTTTCTTTGTAAGTGCCTTCTGTTTGGCTTTGTTGAAATCAACTGTAGGTTTGTTATCCGCAGGCACATTCTCACTCCTTTTCGTATTTTACATTGCTGAGAAACAGTCCGTGAGGTTTTGCGGTCACTCCCGCTCTGCCTCTGTCCCGGGATTCGATTATATCGGGAATGGTATCTGCGGGTATTTTGCCCGAGGCGATGCCCAGCAGAGTACCGGCCATTATTCTGACCATATTGTAAAGAAATCCGTTTGCCTCAACCCTGAAAGTGATAAGGTCGCCGTTTCTTGTTACTTCGGCGCTTGTCACATTTCTGACAGTATCGCTCACACTGCTGCCCGAGGCGCAGAATGCGCTGAAATCGTGCTCGCCGATAAACTGCTTTGCCTGCCTGTCGAGAAATTCCGCGTCAAGCGGGTAGGTTACCCTGAGCGAATATCTGTAATCAAAAGCATCCTTCACCGCGGAGTTTCTTATGCGGTAGATGTATTCCTTTGATGTGCAGTCATATCTCGCGTGGAAATCGGGGCTGACCTCTCTGCAGTCGAGCACGGCTATGTCATCCGGGAGCACCGCGTTGAGCGAATAAACCAGATCATCGCAGGCTTTGGTGCTTTCGGTGCGTATGTTACAGCAGTATCTGAGCGCGTGTACGCCCGAGTCGGTGCGCGAGCAGCCGGTTACATTGTCACGCGTGCCGTTAATCTTCTGCCAGGCGTCCTGCAGAGTCTGCTGAACGGTTATTCCGTTTTCCTGCACCTGCCAGCCGTGGTAGGCGGTGCCGTCAAAACTTATGGTGAGCAAAACGTTTCGCATTTCATTTCTTTCCGCCTTAAATCACAGGCTCGAAAAATATGTTGAGTACAATAACTCCCGCGCAGGCGATAAGGCACAGGGCGAGCAGTACAAAATCTCTCGCCGAGAGTTTCATCTGCTTCATCCTTGTGCGCCCCTCTCCGCCCGTATAGCAGCGGCAGGTCATTGCAAAGGCAAGTTCATACGCCCTTCTGAAGGAAGAGACCATCAGAGGCACGAATATCGGGATGAGCGCTTTCGCCCTCTGAATGAGGCTGCCCGTTTCAAGGTCAGCGCCTCTTGCTTTCTGCGCGTTCATTATTCTCTCCGTCTCCTCAATCAGAGTCGGGATGAATCTGAGCGCGAGTGTCATCATCATCGCAAGGGTATGCACCTTGATATGAATCAGATTGAGAGGGGAGAGCAGACGCTCAAGACCTGTTGTGAGGTCCGTCGGGGTGGTTGTGTATGTTAAAAGTGAACTGAGCACAACCAGGGTGATTATGCGTATCACGGTGAATACCGCGTTGTTTATACCTTTTTCGGTAACGGAGAATTTCCAGAATTCAAAATAGACCGTACCGCCTTTGGTATAAAAAATGTTGAGAAATGTGGTGAATATCAGTATCACAAGCACGGGCCTTATGCTCTTGAGTATCACCTTGAACGGCACGCCCGAAAATACTGTCGCGAGCACGGTGACAAAAACCATAACGGCGAGCGAAAAGAAATTCTTGCACACAAACAGGAAAACAATCATCAGAAATGTGAGCAGGAGTTTTATTCTCGGGTCCGCCTTGTGAAGCACGGATTTTGCGGGGTAATACTGACCGAAGGTGATGTCGCTAATCATTGAACATTACCTCCTTCCAGCATTGAAAGAATGGTTTTTTCGGCGTATTCCACCGAATAAACATCAAGAGGCACGTCAAAGCCGCGCTCTCTTATCTGAGCAAAGATTTTGGTAACTTCGGGCACGTCAAGCCCCATTCCGGCAAGTTCTTCACTGCGGGAAAAGACATCGTGAAGAGAGCCGTCCATTGCTATTGTGCCGCCGTTTATTACTATGAGCCTGTCTGCAAGGCGTGCGATATCTTCCATTGAGTGGGAGACAACTATCACCGTGCAGCCGGTTTTCTTATGGTAATCTTTTATGAGATTTATCAGCGCCTTGCGCCCCGAGGGGTCAAGTCCCGCCGCCGGCTCGTCAAACACAAGCACCTGCGGCTCCATTGCCATAACGCCCGCTATGGCAACTCTGCGCTTTTCGCCGCCCGAGAGGTCGAAGGGGGATTTTTCAAGCATCTCCTCAGGCACGCCCGTGTACTGAGCAGCTCTTAAAACTCTCTGCTTTATTTCGTCGTCGGAGAGTTTCATATTTTTAGGCCCGAAAGCAATATCCTTGAAAACGGTTTCCTCGAATAACTGATACTCTGGATACTGGAAGCAGAGCCCCACTTTGAACCGGGAAGAGCGCAGGGTCTCCTTGTCTTTGTGTATATCTTCGCCGTCAACAAGCACGGTGCCGCTGCTCGGCTTGAGCAGACCGTTGAAATGCGATATGAGCGTGCTCTTGCCGGAGCCCGTGTGTCCGATTATTCCGAGGATTTCGCCGTGCCCTATTCTGAGGTTTATATCCTTGAGCGCGGTCACCTGACTCGGAGTGCCGGGGGAGTAAAGATGGCTGAGATTTCTGATTTCAATCGCGCAGTTCATTTCGCACCTCCCAGCAGAGCACAGATTTTATCAACACATTCCTCTGTGCTTGTTACTCCTTCACCGAGACCGAGGTCGTGGCAGAGTTCTGTTGACTGAGGTACGTCGAGACCGTGGCTTCTGAGCAGGTCAACCTGCGAGAAGACCTCTTTCGGGGTTGCTTCGGTAATGATACTGCCCTTGTCCATCACAACAACCCTGTCCGCTTTTACAGCCTCGTCCATAAAGTGCGTTATGAGCACTATGGTTATGCCCATTTCTTTGTTGAGACGCTGAATTGCCTGCATCACTTCGCGGCGGCCCGAAGGGTCGAGCATGGCGGTAGGCTCGTCAAAAATGATGCACTCCGTCTGCATTGCGATAACTCCCGCTATCGCAACTCTCTGCTTCTGCCCGCCGGAAAGTTTGTGCGGCTCTCTTTCGCGAAGGTCATACATATTCACGCTCTTGAGCGCTTCGTCAACTCTGCGGCGGATTTCCTTCGGCTCAACGCCGAGATTTTCGGGGCCGAAAGCGACATCGTCTTCCACAATCGTTGCGACAATCTGATTGTCGGGATTCTGAAAAACCATACCGACTATACGCCTGATTCTGTCGCCGTCCTCTTCGGTGCCCGAGGGGATGCCTTTTACGGTTACACTGCCTTCGGTAGGCTCGTAAATGGCGTTGCAGAGTTTCGCGAGCGTGCTCTTGCCGCATCCGTTGTGGCCGAGCACCGCGACGAATTCGCCCTTGTATATGTCAAGATTAATGTCTCTGAGCGCGGTCACCGGTTTTGTTTCCGGGTCGTCGGACTCATAGACATAAGTCAGATTTTTTACTTCAATCAGTTTTTCCTGCATCTGATTATCCTTTGTTTCTCCATATTGCACTTGCTCCGCAAGGAAGCACCCTGCCGGGTTTTGATGAAACGGGCAGGCCTATTTCATCGCTCTCGGTTGTTCCGCCGAATTTCTTCTGCACGGTTTCGCCGAGAATATACTCCATAACGGAAGGGGAGAGCCCCGTTGTGTAGGAGTTTATGAGCATCATTATCGGATTATCCGAAAGGATTGAAACGCATTCGCTCACGAAAGAGTGAATTTCGTTTTCGAGTTTCCACACTTCTCCGCCCGGCCCTCTGCCGTATGACGGCGGGTCCATAATGATGATGTCGTATTTATTGCCTCTGCGCTGCTCCCTGAGCACGAATTTAAGGCAGTCGTCAACCAGCCAGCGCACCGGTCTGTCAGCCACACCGCTTGACGCGGCGTTTTCTTTTGCCCACTGCGTCATACCTTTTGACGCGTCAACATGAGTAACGCTCGCGCCCGCTTTGAGAGCGGCAACGCTCGCAGCGCCCGTGTATGCAAACAGGTTGAGCACGCTTACCGGTCTTCCGGCGTTCCTGATTATATCTGCGGTCATATCCCAGTTAACCGCCTGCTCGGGGAAAAGCCCCGTATGCTTGAAGCCCATCGCCTTTATGTTGAACATAAGTTCACCGTAGCCGACCTTCCATACATCGGGCATTTTTTTACATATTTCCCAGCTGCCGCCGCCCGAATTTGAGCGGTGATAAACCGCGTGCGGATTATTCCACAGAGGATGCTCTTTCGGAGTTTTCCATATAACCTGAGGGTCGGGGCGGATAAGTATAATATCGTTCCAGCGCTCAAGCCTGCTTCCGTCGGAGCAGTCAATAAGTTCATAGTCTTTCCAAAGACCTGCAGTTCTCATACGGTTAAACCTCTTGAATCATACATCCATCTTCTGCTGACCGGGCATAGGTATGCCCAGGTGAGCGTAGCCGGCGGGGGTGACGCATCTGCCCCTCGGAGTTCTTGAAATGAAACCCGCCTGAAGAAGGAAGGGCTCGTATACATCTTCTATCGTGATTGATTCTTCGCCTATTGCGGCGGCAATCGTTTCAAGACCTACGGGACCGCCATTGTAGTTCTTTATCATTGTGGTGAGTATGAGGCGGTCAATCGCGTCAAGACCGATTTTGTCAACTTCCATTTTTGCAAGAGCAATGTCGGCGATTTCTTTCGTTATCTTGCCGTCGCCCACAATCTGTGCGAAGTCTCTCGTCCTTTTGAGAAATCTGTTTGCAATTCTCGGAGTGCCTCTTGAGCGTGAGGCGATTTCCATTGCGCCTTCGGGGTCGATGTCCATTTCGAGTATGCCTGCTGATCTGTTCACTATCCTTGACAGTTCTTCGGGTGTGTACATATCAAGGCGGAATATCATACCGAATCTGTCACGCAGCGGGGCTGAAAGCTGACCCGCTCTGGTGGTTGCGCCCACGAGCGTGAACTTCTGCAGTTCAAGCCTTATTGAACGGGCGGAAGGGCCTTTGCCTATGATAATATCAAGTTCATTGTCTTCCATAGCGGGGTAAAGCACTTCTTCAACTGCTCTTGAAAGACGGTGAATTTCGTCAATGAAGAGCACATCGCCCTCGCTGAGATTTGTCAGCAGAGCCGCAAGGTCGCCGGGTTTCTCAATGGCGGGGCCGCTCGTCACTCTGAAATTAACGCCCATTTCATTTGCGATAATGCCCGCGAGCGTGGTTTTGCCCAGACCCGGAGGGCCGTAAAGCAAAACGTGGTCAAGCGGCTCGTTTCTCTGCTTTGCCGCCTGTATGTAAACCGAAAGGTTTTCTTTTACCTTCTCCTGCCCGATGTATTCGTCAAGCACTTTCGGGCGAAGGGAAAGTTCTATATCGTTATCGTCGGCGGCGGAGTACTGCGCGTCCACAAACCGGTTTTCAAAATCCATATCCATACTTCTTCTCCTTACATTTTACCGGCGAGCATAGTGAGCGCGCGCTTAATCATTTCTTCCGTTGAAAGATTGCCGTCGAGTTTGCCTACCGCAACACCCGCTTCGGTGCGCGAAAAGCCGAGCGAAACAAGGGCGTTGACCGCCTCTTCACCCGCGTAAGTTATGCCGGACTTCTTGATGTCCGCCACTTTGCCTGTAGTGTCACCCGAAAGCGGGAGCGTGTCAATCTTGCCTTTGAGTTCAAGCACTATCCTGCCCGCAATCTTGCCGCCTATACCCTGGGCGGCTGTTATCGCCTTTGCGTCTTCGCTCGCAACAGCGAGTGCGAGAGCATCGGGTGTTAGAGCGGAGAGAATTGCTATCGCCGCCTTGGGGCCTACTCCGGTGATGCCTATGAGCATCTTGAAGCAGTCAAGTTCGCTCTTGTCGGCAAAGCCGAAAAGATCAAGGGCGTCTTCCCTTACGCTGAGATAGGTGTAAAGGGTCTGCACCGAACCTGTTTCTCCGCACTTTCTGAGTGTGTTGGCGCTTGCGGTGAGGCTGAATGCAACGCCGGAGCATTCAACGGCGATTGTTGATTCGTCCGTATATACTACTTTTCCTGTCAGACTGTAAAACATACTGTTCCCTTTCCGTGAAATGTTTTATCCGTTAAGTTTGCCTAAGATTGAGCCTGCGCTGTGGCAGTGGCAGATTGCCAGAGCGAGAGCGTCTGCGGCATCATCGGGCTTGGGTATCTTATCGAGGCCGAGCAGGACCTTTGTCATTTCCTGCACCTGCTTCTTTTCCGCCCTGCCGTAGCCCACAACACTCATCTTTACCTGCAGGGGAGTGTATTCGTAAATCGGCACTCTGTTTTTCTGCGCCGCGAGTATCAGCGCGCCCCTTGCCTGCGCCACATCGATTGCCGTCTTCTGGTTTGTGTTGAAATACAGTTTCTCCATAGCGACTGCATCGGGCTTATATGTTTTTATAAGCGCGTCGGCTTCGTCGAATATTTTCTCTATTCTCAAGTTAAAGGGCGTATGCGCCTCGGTGAGTATCGCGCCGTAATACAGCATTTTGAATTTGTTGTTTACCTGCTGCACCACGCCCGTGCCTACTATCGCGTAGCCGGGGTCAATGCCGAGAACAATCATTTCTTCTTTGTCTCTCTTTCTCTTATTACCATCCTTGTGGGCGTGCCCTCAAGGCCGAATACTTCTCTTATGCGGTTGTCAATATATCTCTGATAACTGTAGTGGAAAAGTTCCGCGCTGTTTACGAAGCAGACAAATGTCGGGGGTCTCGTGGATGCCTGCGTCATATAGTAGATTTTCAGCCTGCGTCCCTTATCCGAGGGCGGCTGTACTCTCGCGGTGGCGTCCGCGAGCACATCGTTGAGTTTGCCGGTGGAAATTCTCATCGCATTCTGAGTGTCCACAAATTTGATAAGTTCAAACAGACGGTCGAGCCTGAGCCCCTCTTTTGCAGAGATGAATATAATCGGGGCGTAGGACATAAAGGAGAAATCCTCCATAAGTTTCTTTCTCTCTCTGTCCATAGTCTTTCCGTCTTTTTCAACGGCGTCCCATTTGTTTACGGCGATTATACAGCCCTTGCCCATTTCGTGAGCAATGCCCGCCACCTTTGAATCCTGCTCGGTGAAGCCCTCGGTGGCGTCAATCATAATCACGCACACCTGCGCTCTTTCAACCGCCATCTTGGCTCTGATGACAGAGTATTTCTCAATCTGGTCATACACCTTGCTCTTGCGCCTGAGGCCTGCCGTATCGATGAATACGAATTTGCCGTGCTCGTTTTCAAGCACAGAGTCCGTGGCGTCTCTCGTGGTGCCCGCAATATCGGATACTATCATTCTGTTTTCGCCGAGCACAGCGTTTACGAGCGAGGACTTGCCGACATTCGGCTTGCCTATCACAGCTACCTTGATGTATTCATCCTCGTCTTCGCCGTCTTCCGCTTCTTCGGGCAGATACTTGATTATTTCATCGAGCATATCTCCCGTGCCGTGGCCGTGAACTGATGATATCGCAAACGGTTCGCCGAGCCCGAGATTGTAAAACTCGTAAAAATCGGGCGGTAATTCGCCTATGGAATCGCATTTGTTCACCGCGAGTATCACGGGTTTTCCGCTCTTTCGCAGCATTGAGGCAACTTCCATATCCGTTGCCACCACGCCGGAGCGTATATCTGTAACAAGCACGGTTACATCCGCCGAGTCTATGGCAAGCTGTGCCTGCCGCTTCATCTGCTTGAGTATTATATCTTCGCTCTCCGGCTCTATACCGCCGGTGTCAATCAGGGCAAATCTGTGCCCGAGCCACTCGCAGTCGCCGTATATTCTGTCTCTTGTAACGCCGGGCGTATCGTCAACTATTGCTTTCCTCACTCCGGTGAGTTTGTTAAACAATGTTGATTTGCCTACATTCGGCCTGCCTACTATGGCAACAACACCTGCCATACTTTCCTCCTAATTTTCTCCTGTAAGAGCGTCGAGCAGGTCTGCTCCGCTGCTCTTGTTCTGCTTTATCCTTACTTTGAGCAAATCGCTCAGTTCTTCCGTTGTCATACTGTCTATGAACATATCTCCCTCACTTCTGAGGCAGTTGGGAGGTATTATCAGTTCTTCGCCCAGGTCCATATCTTTGACCGTTTCGTAAATGTCCTTGCCCGAAATAAGACCGGATACCGTAACGCTTTCGCCGAAAAGGTGATTTTTGATTTCAACCACATTTACTTCGAGCCCGTCAAATTTTTCCTCCGCAAGCGGGCACAGTTCCTTCATCAGCGGATATGCCGCCGCGCCTGTAACAAGCGTCACCTTTCTGCTTATTGCACGGGGCGGGTGATTCTCAAGTGCTTCTTCAAATTCCGATTTGAGCAGAGCCCACATTCCCACGCCGTTGTCAAGCTGCGGAAAATCGTCGTAGTATTCCGCCGGGGGAATATCCCTGCCTGCTATGATGTAAAACTCATCGGAGGCGAAGGCGATTTTAACGCCGTGCTTCTTTTTGAATTTTCTGTTTTCCTCGTCAATGGTATCTATTACCTCGCCCGCGGTCTTTGCGTCATATCCTTTGAGCGGACACAGGCCGTCCCTGTGCTTTGTGAGCCCTACGGGCACGCAGGCTATGCTGCCCATTGAGGGGTAGTATTCAAACAGTTTTTCGAGCGAGTACACAAGTTCTTTGCCGTCGTTTATTCCGGGGCAGAGCACGAGCTGCGCGTTGATTGTAAGCCCTGCGTCCGCAAAGTCCTTAATGTATCTGAGGCATTCGCCCGAATGGGGGTTGTGCATCATCTTTACTCTCAGAGCGGGATTCATTGTATGCACCGAAATGTTTATCGGGCTGATTTTCATTTTTATCAGCCTTGCCACTTCCTCTTCGTCGAGGTTTGTCAGTGTGACATAGTTGCCGAAAAGAAATGAAAGCCTGTCATCGTCATCCTTGAAGTAGAGGCTGTCTCTCATGCCCTCGGGCAATTGGTCCACAAAGCAGAAGATGCATTTGTTTTTGCAGGCACGCTGTCTGTCCATAAGATAGGTTTCGAAATCGAGCCCTATATCGTCCATCTGATCCTTGCGGATTGTTACGGACTTTCTGCCGCCGTCCTGCTTCTGAAACTCCGCTTTCACTTTTCTTTCCGTAATGTAAAAACGGTAATCGAGAATATCTTTTATTTCGTTGCCGTTAATCGTAAGAAGCATATCGCCGGGGCGTATGCCCTTTTTATAACATTTACTTTCCTGCGAAACAGAGGCTATTTTTACGGACATACACTTTCACCTGCCTATACTTCCCCATACTACATTTAGAATAAAGTATATCATAGAACAGGATGAATTTAAACACTTTTTTTAAATAATTTGTTAATTTTTATATTTAATAAAAGCAGGTATGTATTTCTTATTAATTATTGCGGTTGACTGTATAGCCTGCCCGTGTTAAAATGTTTCACAAGGAGAGTGAATACTATGAAGAAACTTTGCGCAGTTATTCTTACCCTCGCGCTTGCTTTCGGCGGAGTGCTGAGCGTTGCCGCTTATGCCGTCGAATACAGTGCCGACTGCCCCTATATTTTCGTTCACGGGTTTATGGGCTCCGATATTTATGTTGACCCCTCCGATCCCGATTCAGAGCTTGCCTGGCCCCCTTCGGGAGACAGAATAAAAGAGGCAGTTAAAGAGAGTCTGCCGATTATCGGCAAATTCCTTTTCACTCACAACTGGCAGAAATTCGCCGATGAACTTATCCCGGTAGTCACCGATATGTTCAGCCCCATTTTCCTGAGTGAAAACGGCGAACTTGACAATACATCGGGCGTCAGATGGGAGTACCCCGCACCGGAGGATATCAAAAAAGATTCCGAACTTTCGTTTGTTTATGACTGGCGCTTAAATCCCATTGACACCGCCGCCGACCTCAATGATTTCATCAACTATGTGCTTGAGTGCTCCGGCTGCAGGCAGGTTGTCCTCGAGTGCCACAGTTACGGCGGCGTGGTATGCACCACCTACGCGAGGCTTTACGGCACAAGCAAAGTCAGAAGCTGGGCGTTCAACTCAACCGCCGTTTTCGGCGAAACCTACAATGGCGAACTGATGACCGGTCAGATGCGTTTTGACCCGGAAGCGCTCACCGAATACCTCAAAGCGGCTTTCGATTATAACGATAAAGAAAAACTGCTCAACACCCTCATGCAGGTGCTGCTCAAAACCGGTATCACCGGAGCCGCCTGTGACCTTGTCAACTATATGATTGACAATATCGGTATGAACAAACTCGCTACCGGCATTCTTCCTCTCTTCGGCAGATGGTACAGCATTTGGGCAATGATTCCCGATGATAAAATCGACGAAGCGTACAACTATGTTTTCAACGAAGTTTATAAGGATGACGGAGTTGACAGAAGCAACCTGAGAGCGGGCATCGATGATTACAACACCCGCATCCGCCCGTATAAAGCGGAGACAATCGAGCAGATTAACAGCACTTCAAACTTCTATGTCATAGCGCGTTACGGCTACTGCTCTCTTTTCCTCACTCCCTCGTGGAAAAACGCGGGCGACAACACCGTAGACCTTAAATATGCCTCTATGGGAGCAACCGCCGCGCAGTACGGCGAAACCCTGAGTGATGAATATATCGCGGGCGTTTCACCCGAGTTCATTTCACCCGATAAAACGGTTGACGCCTCCACCTGCGCCTATCAGGAGCAGACCTGGTTTGTGAGAAATTATCTTCACGCAAATCTCGGCAGCAGCCTTGATCACTTCATCAAAGTGCTTCTTTACTATGACGGCCAGGCGACCGTTGACACCTTTGAGGAATATCCGAGATTCCTTTATTATGATGAGAGCACCGGCGAAATAGTCCCCGACACAAATCAGCACGAATAAAAACGCAGCAAAAAAAACGGGCTCTGCCGAAAGGCGGAGCCCGTTAATTATTATTTGATTTTATCTGCAGATGCAGAATCTGAATATTCCCACAAACTGAAGCACACTGCCCGCGACTATGAACAGGTGGAAAATGCTGTGGCAGTATTCGTGTTTCTTGGGGTTCTTTGCGCTCAGGCCGAAGAATATCATGCCGAGTGTGTAGATTATGCCGCCGAGCACAAGCCAGAATACAAATTCGTTGCCGAATGCCTTATATACCTCGCGTATTGAGAAAAGCATACTCCAGCCGATTACAAAGTAACTCGCGTAGGAGATTACAACATATTTGTGAAAATCAATCGCGGTAAAGACAACTCCGATTATCGTGCCTGCCGTTACGAGCATAGTGATTATAAGAGTGAGTCTCGGGTTATATTCTCTCATACCGGTGCTCAGCACAGGCGCGTATGTGCCTACTATCAGGGCAAAAATGGAGCAGTGGTCAACCACCTGCAGGATTTTCTTCATCCTGCCTCTTTTTACGCCGTGATAAACGCTTGAAACGGTATAGAGAAACACCATCATCAGGCCGTAGAATATGCCGCTGAAAAGCCCCCACCAGTTTTTGTGAAGGGCGGAAAAAACGGTGCACAGAATCAGCACCACAAGCCCGAATCCGCTGCCGACAATATGGCTTACGGAGTTAAAGATTTCTTCGCCTTTTGTGTAGCGGGGCAGTTTTCTGTCATCAATCTTTGTTCTGCTCAAAATCACACCATCCTTTAATTTTTGTGAGCAATTATCCGCGCAGCGGTTATCCGGACCGCATCGCTTTACTGACTATAAGTGTGAGCAAAATAGAAAAATGTTGCAGTAACTTATAAAATTTTGAGAATTATACCATATATTGTGCTTTTTTGCAAGTTATTTTTAATAACTATACATTTTTCACATAGCCGCACAGCTGAAAATGAGGGAGGATTTTCGGACAGAATACCTGAGATAATATAAAAGAAAAAAGAAATCCCGTATGCGCGGAGGAGGCGTTTATATGGAGTTTTTACCTTATTATCTCATAATCGGTTTCATCATCTTTATTGTGCTCGGAGTGATATCATACGGCGAGTGGCGCACCGCCTGCTGGCTTGCGCTTATCTGGCCGCTCTGGGTAGGGTATCTGCTTATTTCCCTTTTCTGGGGCATCGGCAAAGACCTGTAACAGCGGACAGAGATTTCCTCTCTGCCCGCTGTCTGATAAAGCGATTATTTGCTTTTTACTGCTTGTCCGCGTCCGTATGAGCGAGTTCCGAGAACCTTTTAAGCCCCGCCTCAAATACTTCCACCGGTAGCAGCGCTATGCCCACTTCGTCTGAGGCGACAATAAGGCGCGTGCCGCCGCTGATGCCGAATTTATCACGGGCATCTTTCGGTATTACTATCTGCCCTCTGTCGCTCACCGTAACTGTTCCCCATATGCTTTTGCCGACAGGGGCAGGGGGAAGCGTGCCGATACCTTCAACTTTGGTTTCCTTTATCAGGCTGTCAAGTGTCACGCCGTAAACACCGGCGAGCAGACTGCATTTTTCAATATCCGGTACGGTGACTCCGCTTTCCCATTTGGCGTAGGCCTGCCTTGAAATACCTATTTTTTCCGCAATCTGTTCCTGCGAAAATCCGTGAACATTTCGAAGGACCGCAAGATTATCTTTAAGCACCTCAAAGTCCCTCCCTTAAAGGTCAATTAATTCAAACCTTCTGCACGAAGATTTGTATGAAAGAAGAGTCATAATCGTATATATTGCGGCGCCCGCAAGCAGCAGAGCAACCTGAAGGCCGCTGTGCTCAAAGCCGAAAGCGTTTACCGCTTCAAGGCCCGGAATGTGATGCACAGCCTCAAATACCGTAATTGCGAGAAACGCAACAATAATGTAAATCACAAACGGTTTGCCCTGCTTGTATGCCGTTTTGAAAAATCCGTTGAGAAATATTGTGTTGAAAAGACCGAACACAACCAGAGCCGCTCCGAGCGCGAAAAGATTTGCGTTCATCAGCGCGTTTTTGGTGTATACGGCGGCGTCCGAAAGGGCTGTCATACGCACAAGCGTGCAGATTGTCATAACCGCAAAACTGCAAAGTTCAATAAAGCAGACGAAAAGATATTTGCCTTTTACCGTATCTTTTTTGCTTACAGGCAGAAGAACGGAAAACTCTATGTCATTTGCCTCGCGCGCATACTGGAAGCCCTGAAAAATACCGAGCGTTGTGAAAAAAGCGCCGCAGAGCACGGGATAACCGGGTATTAAAAACATAAACCCGAAAAGAATAAACAGATATGAAATCGGCGACGCGCTGAGTTTCATTTCTTTAAGCATAATGTTACGCATTCTTCGCACTCCTTTCCATACGCAGTATCGTATCTTCAAGGCTTTCGCCCTGCTGAGAATACTCATTGACAAACTCGTCTTTCGGCATTGCGCAGACAATCCGGCCGTGAGAAATATAGATTATGTTGTCGGCGCATTTTTCAAGATCCGATGTAATATGCGTCGAGAAGAATACCGCCACACCCTGCTCTTTAAGCTGAGTAAAAATGCCGAGCAGTTCATCTCTCGAAAACGGATCAAGACCGCTTGTCGGCTCATCGAGAATAAGAATCTGAGCGCCGTGCGAAAGCGCAAGCAGAAGGTTGAATTTAACCTTCATACCCTCCGAAAGTTCCTTCGGCGTTTTGTTTTCGTCAAGTTCAAACAGCGCGAGATATTTGCGGTAAGCCGCCTCGTCCCACGTTTCGTAAAACTTTTTCACAACGGCGACGATGTCTTTGATTTTCTTTCTCGGATACCAGCTGACAGTCCCCGTTGAGTAGCCGATGCGTTTCTTTATTTCCGATTCGCTGCCCGCGAGCGGAAGACCGAAATAACTGATTTCGCCGCCGTCGGGGTGCACGAAGTTGAGAATGGATTTTATGGTTGTGGTTTTGCCCGCGCCGTTTCGCCCGATGAAACCCGTGATTTTACCCTCTTCAATCGAAAAAGACACATCATCCAGTTTAAAGCCGGGATACTCTTTCGTGAGATTTTTAATTTCGGCGATGCTCATATAATTCCTCCGTTTCCGATTTGTATGATTTATACGATTATTGTAAAGTATAGTTGCGCATTTTTCAACCAATTAAAGATAACATTTTCTAAAAATTTTCGTTATCTCCGGTTGCGTCTGACATTCTCATATCACCGGAGGGTTCGATAATTGCAGAAATCAAAAACAAAGACAGCACGCAAAAGCGTGCTGTCTTTGTTTGGTGGACCCGAAGGGATTCGAACCCTCGACCTCTCGGATGCGAACCGAACGCTCTCCCAACTGAGCTACGGGCCCGGATGCCTGCCTATTATAACGCCTATGTATTTTTTTGTCAATACTATATACCTTATTGATAAGAATATGCCTGTGCAAAGCGGCGTTTGTTCATATTCTGTATCTTGAAATGACGGCGCTTTGGCTTTATTATTAATTTGAAGGCCGTGAGGTTTTTGCATAACTTTCGTATAACAAGTGAAAGGGCATTCCATGTTCCGCTCTTTCGGAAAGGAGAAGGTCTATGGATAACGGTGCAAGTAGCTACCGCCGTTTCCTTGCCGGTGATGATAAAGCATTCGCCGAAATTATAAGAGAATACCGTGACGGACTCATCCTCTACATCAATTCTTTTGTCTGCAATATCACCGAGGCGGAAGACCTTGCGGAGGATACCTTCATAAAACTTGTTACCAAGCGCCCGAGGTATAACGGCAAGGCGTCTTTCAAGACCTGGCTCTATACCATCGGCGGCAATACGGCAAAGGATTACCTGCGCAGGGCGGCGAAAAAAGGCACTCTGCCGCTCGAAGAATACGAAATGCTCGAGGACGAAACAGAACTTGAAGCAATCGTAATCAAAAACGAACGCAGGATAGCCCTTCACCGCTCAATGAACAAACTCAAAGCGGAATACAGGCAGATTTTATGGCTCGTTTATTTTGAAGGCATGAGTATTAAAGACGCGTCGGCCGTTATCGGCAAAAAGATACACGCCACGGAAAATCTCGTATATAAGGCGAGGCAGGCTCTCAAAGCACAACTGGAAAAGGATGGTTTTGATTATGAAAACTTATGAAGAAACCTTTGAGCGCGTAATGGCCGAGCGTGACAGTTATATGCGCAGAAAAAAGGAAAGAACAAAATATATAACAACCGGGTCGGTTGCCCTGGCGGGCGTTGCGCTTGCCGTTATATCCGCTTTCGGACTTCGCGACAGGCTTCAGCCCTCTGCCTACGACGCACAGAGCGAAGCCGCTGTTGAATCAGGTTATGAATACACCGCTCCCGACCTGCTGACGCAGGAGATTGCGACCATTTACACACCTGAAGGCTATACCGCCGTGTCTGAAGAAACTGCGGAGGCAGGCGAAACAAAATCAGCGCAGGCGGCACAGATTACCGCAGAATCGGGTACAACCAAGGCTGAAACAGCAACGGCAAACGCCGATAAAAAAGAAACCGTAAAAGGGGCCGCAACCCCCGAGGCATCAACATCGCATCCTGTCATGAAAGAGACCGTAACAAAGCTGTCAACCACCGCGGCAGCTTTGGAAACAGCGGTATATATGAACTACACATACTGTATAAACAGCGGTAAATATAAGGATTACTGTCCGGGCAAGGTTATTGAAAAAGAAAAGGTCGGTGAAAAAATCGGGTCGGTAACTGTCACGGGTTACTGGGAAGGCTTCGGTGCCGTCAGCGAGAATAAAACACAGAAAGAAACTCTTTCTGCCGATGTTTATTCCATCAAAGGTGTTTCCGATGATGTGGCTGTCTGTCTTAAATTCAACGATAAGGGCGACGCGCTGACAATGAATCATTACTATGTTGTAATAAATCCGAAAGCCGATTATTCTCCGGTAAGAGAATATGTTATCGGAGGCAGTGTTCCGGTAACTGCACAAACTCCGGCAAACGGCGAATATGTCACCGCAGTTACAAGCAAAGCATACATTCCCGAATAAAGGGTGAGTGAAATGAAGAAAAAAGCAATAATCATCTGCGCGGCTGTGCTTGTTATCTGCGCGTTTATTCCCGTGCCGAAGACTTACGCCGACGGCACAAAGAGTTACAGCGCGCTCGCCTATAAGGTGGTAAAATGGAACAGACCGTTTTACAAAAACCTGATGTTCACGCAGAAGGAAGTTTATAAATTCCCTCACAGCCTCAAATCCGTTGACGAACTTTGGGAAGGAATGGAAATCGACCCCGCCGTCAGCGAAGTCAGAGGAGTGGTCATCGACACGGCCGGGAGCGGTGCTTCGGTTGAAATCACTGAAGGCGATGACCTGATTCTTCCGGGCGAAATCATTGAAATCCCGGCGGACGGAAACATTGAAAAGAACGATACCGTTAATATAGAGTATGTTCCCGAATTGCAAAATCCGGATAAAAAGATAAACACAATTGTCGATGTTCAGAAAGAAAACAAAGAAGAGAGCACGGTTAAAGAAAGCACAACAAAAGCCAAAAATGCCGAACCGGTTTATATTAAGAGCACACGCGAATGTGAATATCCCATAACGGGCGGCAAAGCAAAACTCAGTGCAAAAGATGCCGATGCGCTCGTTAAAGTATTCGGCGAGTACGAATTCAAAGTTGATCCCTATGACAATCTGCCCGATTATGAAATTATAATCGGCACACACCGTTATCTTTACGAATTCTCTTCGGGTATAGTTACCGATACGGTTATCAGGAAAGTCAATGAGGAAAAGAGCATTGTGCTCGGCAAAGCGGACAGAGACTTGATAAATAAGATTATCCGCAGCTATGCCGATTCCTCCGGCTCAACAGTTGAAAAGGTTACCGCCGTGGATTATACTCAGCATGACATAAAGCCCGCGGAATATGCCGATGACTCAATTCATTATATCAGACTTTCGTGGAATTCATCCGCGGATTATCCGCAGGTTGTCTTCATCAGAAACAAGGCGCAGTATGAATCTCTTTTTGTGGGGAATCAATCCGACCAAAACAACGGGTTTGTATTTAACCCAAAATATAATGATGAATTCTTCAGGGATCACGCGCTTGTAGTCATATTTACAAGTGAGAGCAGCGGCTCAAACTATTACACGGGAGTCAAAATCAATTCAGACAAAAACGAGATTTACATCAACAGATATATTCCCGAAGTGGGCACCTGTGATATGGCAAGCTGGGCGATAGTATGCGAGGTTTCCGCCGACGACCCGATTCTGACAAAGGACAACACCAAAACACAGGTAATTAAAACGGAGTGACAGTATGAAAAAACTCTTGATACTGCTTTTGGCAGTCTTACTGCTTTTCTCTTTTGCATCCTGCGTTAAAGACGAAAGCACTGCTCCAAGCGAAACGGAAACTCCTGACGAAAACGCAATTCTCTTTGATACGCCCGCAGAGGCAGTTATTGACAGCATATCGGTAAAAGATTATCCCTCATATGAATACGAATTCAGCGCATCCGCTTATAAAGAACTCGGCAGGGAGGAGACGGACACCGCCCTCACCGTTTATGGCGTAGGGCTCACCGAGAATTACAGATTT
>JAEEGL016320493.1_pt1 | contig 89407 bp, 81 predicted proteins | sample 9134231 | NCBI WGS metagenome assembly JAEEGL01 (sample SAMN16246548, study PRJNA631951) | gut metagenome | biome: gut microbiome; feature: rumen; material: fiber-attached | host: Bos | place: Iran: Karaj | collected 2018-10 | reverse complement strand
CTCTTCGATATAGATCTCGGCCAGGCCGATGTAGGCATCGGAACGGCTGCTGTCGATCTCGATGGCGGCACGGAAAGCAGCAACGGCGCGGTCATAATCAAGCTCATCCAGATAGCGCTCTGCGAGAGAAAGCTGTCTGTCGTATTGTTTTCCCGTGCTCCCGTATGAGCTGAGAACAATGATCACAAAGATCAGTATGACAAGAAGGATCGCCGCAGCGATCAATACAAATAACAGCCGGCGCCCCTTCTTTTTTACCGCGGCATCTTCGTATACGACGCTGTTTGCAGCAGCATCCGGCAGCGCATTTCCCGCTGCGGCACTTTTGCCGGGCTGAGGGGCACCGCAGCCGTCACAGAACGCATCTTCGGCATCCAGTTCTTTCCCGCATTTTGTACAATATCTGATATCCATATGTATGAATGATCTCTCCGGGTTTCTTTAACACTCTTCTTCCGTAAATAATTCCAGCTTCGCGATCAGGTCTTCCAGGATATAGCGTGAATCCACGTCTTTATATATGCGGATCTGCGGATTGTCCGCCTTTTCGGAGGAGGAAGTATCCTCTTCCACATGAGGTGCCGGAGCCGTCTCAAAGCGCCCGCAGCCGGGATTGCTCTGCAGAAAATAGGCTATATCCGCCGGGATGTATATTCTCAAGCTTAGAAAATGCAGCGGCCTCTTTTATGTTTTTAAAACTATACTTTCCCATTGTTTTTATTCCGATACAAATCTGATCACCCTGCACAATAAACCATAGCTTTCTCTTCTTTCGCTGCAATCCAGCGTCCATTTTTGCCCGGTGATATGATCTCTGATAGTTCCGCTTTCATCAAGTCCTACGACATGCGCTCCTTTTTCTGCACACAGCTCCTTTATTTCTTCATACGCTCCTTCCACCTGTGATATGTCACAGATCAGCATCAATCTGGCTTTCTCAAATATCGGAGCGCATTCCCGAAGCTTTTTCCTGTCTGAACCACACGATTCAACGATCAAATAATAATCGTTAATTGTCTTCAAGATATCTCCCTCCCTATCAAGCCAGAACAAATCATATCCCAGTTCATTTATCCAGGTGTTTATATCGGATTCGACAAACTGTTCGATATATCTGTATGTGAGGAATTCCCTTACTGATTTTCGGAAAGAATAATAGTATGCTCTTTCCGCTTCTTGTGTATCAAAACTATATGTATCATGCAATTCATCCGTGAGGTACGGGCGCAGTTCATACTTTATCCTGGAAATGTTACAATAGGTGGCTGCATCATCGACGGATCCAGGATATTCTTCGAGGGACAGAAAGTAAGTCGTATTGTCGAAGAGATCAAAATGCTTTTTCCAGCTCCCATTAAGAACGTGCACACGATTATCCCTGCAATACTCTGCTATTTTTTTCTCGTTCATTATTTGATTAAAATCCTTCGTCGAGCTTATAAGCACATATGTTGTTTTGTATATTCCGGATAGATTCAGATTATTGCATCTGTCATTTACCTCGTTGATGATCGCATTGATCGTCGATCCGAAATCCGCTATATCCATTATGTTGTACATATTATACAACGGACTGTCATATCCATCGGAGTCTCCGAATTCGATATATTCACTTGTTCTGCTGTATTTTTTCAACTCATGTCACCTCCGGTCCTACTGTTTATCATTATAATCAGATCATAGAATGCGTCTGCCTTATTCATTTTCTGTTCTTCCTCATTGCTTTTCCTTTACCTCTTCAGAAGTCCGAAAGAAGCGCTTTCATTTGCCCGTAGGTAATATAGGTCGGAATGTAATGGGCAAAGCTGATCTCATCATAATCCACATCGATATGACTCTCGAAAGATACTTTCCCCGCAGACAGGGTATAGTGATTCCAAAAGCTGTTCGATTCTCCGTCAAAATGGATATAGAAATTCCCGGTAGGTAATATATAGGGAGTAGCTTCGCAATACAACGAATGGATGAAACAGGTATCATGCTGTGTCGCGACAACCGTGCTCACATTATGGTTCAGATAGGTGTATACGCCGGTCCCCGGTCCAAAATAGATCCCGTTGCCGGCCTTCAGCATTTCGATGCTCAGTTCCGGCACCGCATCATCATCGATAAAAACAAGCGCATATTTATCGCCGCTGTGCTCTTCTATGTTCTGTTCAAACTGCTCGATACGGTTCAGATAGGCTTCTTTCCATTCCCCGTCCGTCAATAAAGCCTTGATCTGTTCATAGCTGAAAAATATCGGAGATTCATATGTGCCGGAATAACGATTCATTTCTTCATATACTTCATCTTCCGTTCTGTATACGGCACTGTCCGTGATCTTTCCGTCAGGCAGGGCATATTCGCTCCTGCGGGTTTCTTCTGTCCGGTAAAAACAGGTAACTTTCCCGCTTTCCTTCTGGTAGAAGATCCTTTTGTTGAATGCCTGTTCTGTGGAGATGACGCAGAAGGCGCTGCCGTTCTTATAGGTATAGATCCCTTTCCCGGAGATGTAATTATCCTGCACCACGTTGAAATCGAGGCACAGCTCCGGTATATCATCATCGTCGACATACATCAAAGCATATTCCCCGCCGTATTCGCCGGTCACTTCTTCAAAACGCTCGATCTCTTTCAGGTAAGCTGCTTTCCAGTCGCCGCTTTTTTGCAGAGTTTCTTCATTTTCATTGCCTGCTGCAGGTTCTGAAGCCGGCTGTGTTTCTTCTTTCTCGGCTTTCGAAGGAGGTTCATCCTGCTTTTTTTCGACCGGGGAATCCTGCACGCCGCTGCCGGATGACTGCAGATCCTGGTTGTTCTCTGCGGAGGGAGCCTCCTTCCCTTTTGAACCGAGCAATATGCCGAGCCCGGCCACACACAGGACCAGTATGAGTGCTGCTGCGATATAAGGGATTATTTTCCTTTTTCGGGGAGCGGCATTCCCTGCCGGAGTCAGAAGTACTGTCTTTTCATTCAGAGCCGTCTTGAAATCACTCACGGACTGAAAACGATCGGCCGGATCGATACTGAGAGCTTTCATTATGGCATCTTCCTTATATTTCGGCAGAGATGCCCCCATTGCAGCGGGACGGATAACGGTATCTTCTACCATACGGTCAACGGAATCTGCCGGTTTTTCTCCTGTGATCGCATAATAGAAACACGCAGCCAGAGCATAGATATCGGTAAACGGGCCCTGCTTTCCGTGACGGCTGTATTGCTCTCTGGGGGCATAGCCGTGCTTCAGGATCACATCCAGGCTCTGGCTTTTATCCCCGAGGCTGTATCTTGCCGCACCGAAGTCAAGGAGTTTTACATTGTTGTCATCGGTGATATAGATGTTGTCCGGCGCCACATCACGATGGATGATCCCCCTCTCGTGTACTGCCTGCAATGCATCCATGATCGGAAACAGTTTTTGTTCGGCATCCTCATAAGGGATCTTACCGCCCTGATCTTTGATATAACGGTCGAAGCTTTTGCCACGGACATACTCCATGGCAAAATATGCTGTATTGTTTTCTTCAAAATAGGTATAAACGCGTATGATGTGCTCGTTTCCGATGAACTGGGCCAGTGTTTGCGCCTCCTGCAGAAAACAATCCTTGCCGTAAGAAAAGTTCTCGCCGCGTTCACCGGTAAAGGGTAATACTTTTGTTTTTTCGACGCGTGTAACCATGCTGTCCGGGAAAAATTCCTTTATCGCAACGCATTCTCCGCTCCTGTGGTCCAGCGCCTGATAGGTGATCCCGAAGCCTCCCTCCCCCAAAACGCGTTCGATCACATATTGCCCTGCAAGTACGGTCCCGACCGGTAAGGCCAGAGGATATAGATTTTCGTTATCCATGATGGTTTCTCCTTATCTTCAAGGTTTGTTTGCGGCAAAAAAGCATCTATAGTATTAAAAAGTCATTTTCCGATCTGCAAAAGTACGTTTTTGACTGCATCGGTCGCCGTTGACCGGATGTTATAATTTTAACACATATATACTTAATTATATCCGAAAAAACGATCCTTTCAAGCGTAAAGCACTTCCTGATGTGAATGATTCTCCTTAATCTGTTTTCGTACACGATTCCGCTTTTACAGGCAGAGTCTATGTCTGCCAAAATGATAATAATATCCAAAAAAAGAATGATGTGATATAATTTCCCTGATAAACATAAACGATCATTCCCTAATGGCTGAGAAAAAGGATGCACGAAGTCGAATCGGCAAATTCATACGCTCAGGAAGAAAGCAGCTTCACGGAACGGTAAATGGCGGAACGCATCATGAGCTATCAGCCCGAGATGGCAGGCCTGGATCAGAGGCATCTGCGCTCGCCCGAAGAGATCAAAGCTTTGCAGGGCCGTTTTGAGGGGATAAAAAAAGGCCTGCAGTATAAGGTCGACAAAAAGCTGCTGATCCTGGCCGGTACTGAGGCACAGGTACGGGAAGGATACCGGAAGACCATGAAAAAAAACCGACTGGTTCAGATCAGCCTATTTCAGGAAAGGAATGTTACGCAGGGAAGGCCCGGATTACGGCAGGCCTAAGGCGGAATGATAAAATGCTATGGAACAGATGAGTATGTTTGAAAATACGGTATTGCAGCCGCTGCCGGCGAGACTGCGGCCGGAGAATCTGGATGAGTTTGCGGGACAGGAGCAGCTGCTCGGTCCCGGGAAAGTCCTGCGGCGCATGATCGAGAGCGACCAGGTCTCTTCGATGATCTTCTGGGGACCTCCGGGTGTGGGCAAGACGACCCTTGCCCAGATCATCGCGAAACAGACCAAAGCCCGCTTTGTGAATTTTTCGGCCGTGATGAACGGCATCAAGGATATACGTACGGTTATGGACGAGGCGGAGGAACGCCGCCGCTTCGGAGAAAAGACCATCGTCTTCGTCGACGAGATCCACCGCTTCAACAAGGCGCAGCAGGACGCTTTCCTTCCTTTTGTGGAAAAAGGCAGCATCACATTGATCGGCGCCACGACCGAAAATCCTTCCTTTGAGGTGAACGGTGCTCTTCTCTCCCGCTGCCGTGTTTTTGTGCTGAAAGCGCTGGAAACGGAGGATATCTTTGCTTTATTAAAGCGCGCCCTTACAGACCGGCGCGGCTTCGGCGGCCAGAAGATCGATATCGCGGAGGAGCTGCTCTCGCGTATCGCCAATTTTGCCAACGGCGATGCCCGTTCCGCCCTCTCCACCCTGGAAATGGCGGTATTGAACGGGGATCTTCAGGCCGACGGCTCGGTGATCATCTCCGAACAGACCCTGGACCAGTGTATATCGAAAAAATCCCTGCTCTATGATAAGAACGGCGAAGAACATTACAATCTGATCTCGGCCCTGCACAAATCCATGCGCAATTCCGATCCGGACGCGGCGGTCTACTGGCTGGCGCGTATGCTGGAAGCCGGCGAGGATCCACTCTATATCGCCAGACGCGTGACCCGCTTTGCCGCCGAGGATGTGGGCCTTGCCGATACCAATGCACTGAACGTGGCCGTAAACGCCTTTCAGGCCTGTCACATGATCGGCATGCCGGAATGCTCGGTGCATCTGTGCGAAGCCGTGGTCTATGTCTCGCTGGCGCCCAAATCCAACGCCATGGAACTGGCCTATAACGAAGCGAAGGCCGATGCGGTAAACGAGCTGGCGGAGCCTGTTCCCCTCTGGATACGGAATGCTCCCACAAAACTCATGAAGGAGCTGGACTACGGAAAAGGTTATATCTACGCGCATGATACCGAAGAAAAGATGGCACGCATGGACTGCCTGCCGGAATCCAGACTGGGAACGAGCTATTACCACCCGACCGACCAGGGTGCGGAAGCCGCGCTGAAAAAGCGCCTGGAAGAGATAAAAAAATGGAAGGCCGGAAAAAAGTGATGCCAGGGTCCCAAGCTCATGAGACGAACATGCCTGCCATCACAAAAAAATCAAAAAACAATTGCCCTTAAGTTCAGGCCCTGCTCTCCGCATCGGCCAGATCCTTATAGCCCATGAGTACCGCGGTATTGTTCATGGTCTCTTTCGCCAGATTCCGCCCTGCCTGTAAAAGTCCGGCCACAAAACGTCCGTACAGGATCAGCGTACCTTCGGAATAGGTACTGATCTCACCGCGCAGATAGGTCTCGTAGGAGGTATCGTACGCCGTATCCTCGGCCGTATGGATCTTTCTTGCCTGACCGGCCATCTTCGGATATTGGGCCGCCAGCTCTTCCATCCATTTCACCTGGATCGAGATGATCTCTTCCTGTATCTTTATCCGGTCTTCGTCAAGCGCCGGGAAATATGCCTTCAGCTCCGCATAGCGTTCGGGGGCCGTGGATTCCATCATGCGCCCGTATTTTTCGGTGATCAGATTGCGTCCCTTTGACTGCGCCACGGTCAGGTCACTGTAGAAGGATACCAGCAGCTCTTCCGGCCAGGTCATATACTGGCTTTTCCGCATGATCGAAAAGGTGGCCCAGTTATCCTGGCAGTCTGCGCGTCCGCCCTCATTCTTTGTTTTGTCAAACATATCCCATTCGGTCTTTATGATCTCGTCCATCAGGGAAGACTGCGGCGGTACCGGGGCTTTTCTTTTTGCTGCGGGCTTTACAAGTCCTGCGATCTCGGCGATGTAACGGTCGGCAAAAGGCTCGTTCCGGTCATATTGAACGATCAGTCCCTGCTGCATCATACAGTCCAGAAGAATGGAGGCAACAATATCAAAAGTGAGTGCCTTGTCATTCGTTCCGTTCACCAGAGTCTCGGGACGGCCTGCAGGCATCTCGGAAAGTGCGGTCGCGATATCCGCCAACTCCCCGAGCATCGGCAGCTGTGCGGCTCCGCGGTGCAAAAGCTTTAAATACGGGGGATATTTACGGTTCAGATAGAAAGCCAGCTGCAGCATGGTCTGCACGGCGCGGGCTTCATAAAGCTGTGCCGTGACCAGATCCCCGCGCTTTACGGAACGCAGATAATTGTACTGCCCGGCCTGGGAATACAGATGTGTCAGGTTTGCGATCTTTTTACGACGGAAATCCTCCGGCATCTGTTCCAGGAAATAGCGCCGAAGTTTCGTCATGGTCCGGTCGTCATCCCGGAAAAGCTCGCCGTTCACCGCGGCAGCGATGCCGGCCAGCTCTTCATCGTCCATGGCTGCGACCAGCACATCCAGTCCTTTGGCGTAATAACGCATGGTGATCTGGCGTATGCCGCAGAGGCGTTCAAACCAGGCGTCGATCTCGAGCACGCCCTGACGCCCGGCGTTAAGATCCGGCTTTCCGCCGAAAGCGGCAGCAAAAGCCTCCTCGTAGATCTTTTTCAGGATCGGCATATAGTGCTGTGCCTGTACCGAAGAGATCCATACGCAGCAGCCCCGTGCATAGTCGTGATCCAGCGAATACTCATCGTCAAAGCCGAAGTGCTCGCTCCCTTCCCCGGCATAACCCACGGCAATGCTCTTCAATACCTCGGGACATTCCCTTTCCATGCGGGGCAGCAGATATTCTTCATAAAAATATCGGCTGCGGGCGACTGCACTGAACTCATCCGGCGCGGTCTCCTTCTGTTCACCCGCATACTTCATCGAAAGCTCGTAGTTTTCCTTTACACGCAGATAATTCTCGCTGGCGCCGGTCCCGGCATAAAGCTGTTCCATGGCTTTCTTGAAGAACGCGGCGGCGCCCAGATAATCCTTATCCTGAAAATAAAGGGTGCCCAAAGCACAAAGAGCGGCACTGTAATGGAAATCCGTACCGCCGTTTTTTTCAAAGATGTCGATGGCCTCCTGCAGGCATTCCCTTGCCTCGCTGCGTCCCTCCGGCGAAGCATAGGTCAGCGCCGCCGCAAGATTGGCCTTGGTGCTGGCCAGTTCGATCTCGTGCTTCCCGGGATCTGCGGCAAGTATGGCGGCCGCATGCTGGAAATCCTCCACCGCACGTCCCCAGTCCTTCAGTTCCTGAAATAGCAGGCCGCGGTTATTGTAAAGACCCGCAAAAAGAAAATCATCCGCAGGGAGCATCTTTTTATACAGCTCCTCGCAGATGGCGTAACGTTTTTCCGATTCCTCCGGCATGCCGAAACCACGGTAGGCATTGGCCAGATTCAGCATGGTCGTGGCATATTCGATCCGCCCGTCAAAATCCAGCTCGTTCATCAGGGCTTCCAGTTCGCGGGCATAGCGCACGCCTTCTTCCACAAAGGCGGCGTCCCGGCAGAAACCGATGGTCTCGTTCAGCAGGATGATCTCACCCGCGACATCCTTTTCCTCACGGGCGATATCGATCTTCTGCATCAGGAAGTGAAGGATCTCACGGGGCGGCTTCGTCCCGAACATGGCGTCATATTCACGGATCACTTCATCTGTATTCATAAGCAACTCCTTACGGACTGTATTTGAATATCCGGCTCAATCCGCCAGCCTCTGTTCAAGTTATTTATCTGCAGTTCTTTATCTGAAAAACCTGCCGATATCGTTGATCAGTACCACGATCATGAGGATCATCAGAAGCAAAAAACCGATCAGGTGAACAATGCCTTCTTTCTCGGGCGGTACCTTTTTGCCGCTGACCGCTTCAAAGAGCAGGAAGAGCAGTCTTCCGCCATCCAGGGCCGGGATCGGAAGGAGGTTTAATACCCCAAGGTTTACCGAAAGGAGGATCGCGATATTGAGCATGCTCAATATGACCGTAAATGCACCGTGTGGTGCGGCATCCTCGATGGTATCGTCAATGATATTGGCAACGCCTACGGGCCCGGCAAGATCATCCAGCCGTGCATGACCGCCGATCATGTATTTCAGGCTCTGGATCGTGGCGCTGAGCCAGAATTCCACATTATACCAGCTGTATTTCAGCACCTTCAGATTCCGGCAGTCCAGGATATTGCCCCCCTGAATACCGATATAATAATTCCCGCTTTCCGGATCCAGATACGGTGTAAGCTCCGTTTCCCGCTTCTCTCCGTTACGGATATAAGTGATCTTCAGGGGATCACCGCTGCTTAAGAGCGTATAGATACGCACATCATCCCAGAGATGTGTGGAGTGGCCGTCGATCTTTACGATCTCATCATTGGCCTCCAGCCCGGCGGCTTCCGCGGGATAGTCGTCGATAATCCCTGTGATCACGGGTGTGGTAACACCGGTGAACCAGACGACAAAAAGTGAAAGCAGATACGCCAGGATGATGTTGAAGAGCGGACCTGCAACAACCGCTGCGATACGTCCCCACACCGGCGCCTCCTGAAAAGGCCTTGCCTTGGGCCGGAAACGTTTCCGCGGCTTTCCGTCACCGTCTCCGGAAAGAGGCTCTTCCTCTTTATTGTCTATGACGCTTTCCCTGCCGTCCTCCCCGTCAAAGATGCAGGCGCCGCCGATGGGCAGAAGCCGTATCACCAGCTCCGTCATTTTTCCCTTTTTCCGGAAAAGCGCCGGCCCCATGCCGATGGAAAACTCATTTACACGTATGCCGTTGATCCTTGCGATCAGGAAGTGTCCGAATTCGTGACTGACCACCACCACGGTAAAGATCAGGATAAAAGAGATGATCGTAAGTATCGGAGAATTCATTTTTCAAAAGTCCTCTTTTCTTAGGTCCCGGCTTTTTCCCGTACCCGCTGCCGCGCTTCCGCTTCGGCCGCCAGTATGGTATCCACATCGGGATCCGCTGTATTGTTGTGCGCCTCCATGGCGCTGGCGATCAGCTCGCTGATAGAAAGGAAAGAGATGCGTCCCTGAAGGAACAGGGCCACGGCCTCCTCATTTGCCGCATTGAACACGGTGGGCAGGCTTCCGCCCGAAAGACCGGCCTTTAGTGCCAGATCCAATGCCGGAAAGCTTTCCCTGTCCGGCTCGGAAAAATCCAGCTGCCCGAGCTTATAAAAATCCACCCTGGGACGTTCTTCGCCCGCCGGCAGACGGTCCGGATAAAAAAGCGCATACTGTATGGGAAGACGCATATCCGGCACGCCCAGCTGGGCGATCACGGCGCCGTCCGCATATTCCACCATGGAATGAACGACAGACTGGGGATGTATGAGCACTTTGATCTGCTCATAAGACGCGTCGAAGAGCCAGTGCGCTTCCATGACCTCCAGACCTTTGTTGACCATGGATGCGGAATCGATCGTGATCTTTTTGCCCATGGACCAGTTCGGATGACGCAATGCATCGGCGGCTGTCACATGCTCCAGTTCGGAACGCTTCTTTCCGCGGAAAGGACCGCCGGAACAGGTGAGCCAGATCTTTGAAAGCCTTTCCTTCGGCTCGCCGTTCAGAGACTGGAAGATCGCGCTGTGTTCGGAATCCACGGGATAGAGCGAAACACCCTTTTCTTTTATAAGAGGCATGATGATATGGCCCGCACAGACCAGGGTCTCTTTATTCGCAAGAGCGATATCCTTGCCGGCATTGATCGCGGCAATGGTCGGCCGTATCCCGATCATTCCCACGACCGCCGTAAGCACCATATCCGTCCCGGGCAGCGTTGCGGCTTCGATCAGTCCGTCCATTCCGGAAAGTACCTTCAGTCCCGGAATATCCGAGACCGCGGGACGAAGCCTTGCGGCAGCTTCTTCATCATAGAGCACCGCAACGGAGGGCTTAAACTCCCGGATCTGTTCTTCCAGAAGCCTGTCGTTTCTGCCGGCAGCCAATGCGCTCACGCGGTATCTGCCGGGGTATTCTCGGAGTATATCCAGCGTCTGTGTTCCGATGGATCCGGTGGATCCAAGAATGGCGATCGTCTTCATTTCCGTATCATTTCCCCAAAACTATGATCGTAAGCAGGTAAGTAAGCGGCGCCGTAAAGATCACACTGTCAAAACGGTCCATGATACCGCCATGTCCGGGGATGCACACGCCGTAATCCTTGATCTTGAAATCTCTTTTGATGGCAGAGGCCGCCAGATCACCGATCTGTCCGACCACACTGCCGCAGCTTCCCAGAAGCGGATAAGCCCAGAGGCGCACACCGCTGATCCTTCCGGTCTGGATCAGGATGATCCCGTATATCAGTCCCAGAAGGCCTGCGCCGATCACACCGCCGATACAGCCTTCCACGCTCTTCTTCGGTGAAAGCCTGGGAGTGATCTTGTGACGTCCCAGAAGCACGCCGGAAAAATAAGCGCAGGTATCCGATCCCCATGCGGAGACAAAGATCATCCAGACGGCGTAAAAGCCCTGATCATAGATCACGCTTTCATCCGGAAGCCCCAACTGTCTTGTAAGAAAGACAAAGGAAAGCATCACAGGGCCGTATACAAAAGCATAATAGCTGCGGAAGATCTCCGGAGAATGATAAGTCGGGAATGTAAATACAAAGATCAGCATCAGAAGGATCATGTAAAGCACGATCGTCAGCAGGATATAGACCAGCGGCACGTCAAAAAGGAGCAGCCCGTAATAGATCAGGATCACAAGAAAACCGAGATATTCAAAAATACAGGGTTTTTTACTGCCTTCCCTGCGCACTCCCGTCGCCGTGATGATCTCGGAATAGGCAATGCAGCTGATCACTGCCATGCCGATGGCCGAAGGTATCCCTCCGAACCAGAGTATCCCCATCATCAGAAGTACCACCAGGATGCCGCTGATGATACGTACCGTCATATTGCCTTTTCTGTCCTTATCTTTAGTCATATACCCCCGTAGCGCCGTTCCCTAGATGCGTAACTTTCCAGCGCTGCCTCCAGTTCCTTTTCTTTAAAATCAGGCCAGTTCACTTCCGCAAAATAGAACTCGGCATAAGCGCACTGCCACAGAAGGAAGTTTGAGATCCGCTGCTCCCCGCTGGTACGGATGAGCAGATCCGGATCCGGATAGCCTGCCGTATCCAGTGCGGCGGCGATATCCTCTTCCGTGATCGCATCACTCTTCCGTGTACCCGCTTCGACTTCCGCGGCCAGCTTCTTTACGGCCCGCAGGATCTCGTCGCGGCTGCCGTAGTTGATCGCGATCGTGAATTTCAGCCCGGTATTGGCGGACGTAGCCTCTTCCAGTTTCTCAATGCTTGTGCGTATATCCTCATCCAGCGCCGTACGGTCGCCGATGATGCGCACGCGCATATTGTTGGCGTTGGCTCTCTTGATACTTCCCTTCATATAATCCCTGAGTATCTTCATCAGGGTCTTTACTTCCTCGGGAGGACGGGACCAGTTCTCCGTGGAAAAGGCATATACGGTAAAATATTCCACGCCATGGTTCCACACCCACTCGCACATGTCTTCCACATTGCGGGCTCCCTGTACATGTCCCGCCGTACGGGGGAGCCCCCGTTTTTTTGCCCAGCGGCCGTTCCCGTCCAGGATGACCGCCAGGTGCCTCGGTACGCTGCTCATACTTTCAGGATATCCTGTGACTTCTCTTCGATCGCCTTGTCGATATCCTTGATGTATTTGTCCGTAAGCTTCTGCAGTTCGTCTTCCAGATCCTTGATCTCGTCTTCACTCACTTCATCACTCTTGGAAAGCTTCTTGAAAGCATCATTTCCTTCGCGGCGGATATTACGTACCGCAACCTTGCTCTCTTCGCCCTTTTTCTTCACTTCCTTTACCAGATCCTTACGGCGTTCCTCGGTCAGTTCGGGGAAGACCAGACGGATCACGCTGCCGTCATTGCTGGGAGTGATGCCCACATCCGATGCAAGGATCGCCTTTTCGATATCCTTGATCAGATTCTTTTCCCAGGGAGCGATCTGCAGCATTCTGGGTTCGGGTACGGTCACATTACCGACCTGCTGGATCGGCGTGGGTGTTCCGTAATAATCCACCCGGATGCGGTCGAGCACATGGGGGTTGGCGCGTCCTGCGCGTATCGTGGAAAACTCACTCTGCAGGAAATCATAAGCTTTTTTCATTTTTTCATCGTACTGCCTGATCCTCTCATCCATTTTCCCTAATTCCTCCTTATGCTGTTTGTGCTTTTTTATCATTTACCCGCGATCTGCACGGCGGGTCCTGTTCAAACGGTGATCTTTGTTCCGCTGCCTTTGCCGCTGATGGTCTTTAAGATGCTGCCCTCTTCGGTCAGGTCAAAGACCCACATGGGCATCTTATTGTCGCGTGCCAGTATGGAAGCCGTCATATCCACGACCTGGAGATTCTGAGCGATCACATCGTCAATGCTGATCTCATCCAGCTTTTTCGCAGTCGGATCGGTCTTCGGATCCGCGGTATAGACGCCGTCGATTGATTTTGCCAGATAGATCCCGTCCGCTTCGATCTCGATGGCACGAAGGACCACGCCGGTATCCGTGGAAAAATAAGGATGTCCCGTTCCGCCGGCAAAGAACACGACCTGTCCGTCGTTCATAGCCGCCAATGCCGCATCCTTGGAGAAAAGCTCGGTAAAGGTCGAACAGGCAAAAGGCGTAAAGATGCGCGTCCTCATCCCTGCCGCCCGGAAGGCTTCGGATACATAAATGCAGTTCATGACCGTGGCGAGCATACCGATCTGGTCGGCCTTCGTGCGGTCCATATTGCTGCTGCTCCGGCCGCGCCAGTAATTGCCGCCGCCGATCACGATCCCCACACCGTACCCGTCACTGACAAGACTGCGTACCTGTGAGGCGATCCCGCCGATGACCGCATCGTCATACTGGCGTTTCTGGTCCGCGAGTGCTTCACCGCTGAGTTTCAATAAGATCCTTCCCATACAGCTGCTTGACTCCTTTCTGTTTGCTCGAACAATTTCCTTACGGATAAACGCTTCCGCAGGCCGGTAACGCATATCCCGTTTCCTGCGGCATTGAAAAAATACTGTTTATTTTCCGGGCGCCGACTGGTGTGCACTTTTTTTGAATTCCTCAAAGAAGGACGAAGGATTTACGGCTGCATAGACCTGCGAGCACATACCCTCGACTACGGCACCGTTGCTGATCTGTACCGACTGGGAACGGATATTTCCCATAACGATCGCCGAAGAATCCAGGATCACGGGACCGTGTACATCGATATCGCCCTTTACCGCTCCTGCGATCACAGCGCTGGAAGCAGCCACATTTCCGATGATCACGGTACTCTGTCCCACCTTGACGCTGCCTTCGCATTTTACATCGCCGTTGATCTCGGCGCCGTCCGCATATACTTCCTTTGCGGAGGAATTGCCGGTGATGATGCCGGAGACGTTCAGTTTACCGCTGATACTGATATTTCCGGTCACGGAACCGTACACATCCATGCTGCCGTCCGATTCAATGTCTCCGCGTACGCTCATACCCACTGTGATCAGTGCGGTCTCATCGGATGTCGTCCTGCTCTTTACGTCCATTTTCTTTCTTTCCTCTCTTCTGAGTTTTGCTGTTTCCCTTGCCCGGGCAGCGGTTGAAGACAGCTGCGGCTGCACTTCCGCCGCGGCACTTCCGGTCTTTTCCGCGGGAGCTGCCTCTTCTTCAGGGCTGTCAGGGATTTCTGCAGATATTTCTTCTGCGGCGATATCTTCTGCTGTCTCCTCTTCCGCGGGAGCCATACTCAGGATGATATTTCCCGTATGCGCCGGCTCCTCCGGAATTTTTTCCTCAAATACGCTTTCAGGGCGCAGCACATCACCGCCCGGGACCTCCATCACCCTGAGCTCTTCCGAAACGGATTCCGCCTGGGCTTCCTCTTCCGTTTCCGTATACGATACGCTATCCGTCTGTTCCGCAGCTTCTCCGCCCGTATCGTCCGCATCGAGCTTATCCGGCATAAGGTTCAGATCGATATCGGGCAGATTATCGATATTCATCTGCCTGGCTGCAGCCCGGTTGGAAGCACGGGTCACCGCTGCGGGCCGTTCTGCCTTCCGGCCTTCCTTCTGCACCGCAATTTCCGGCACGTCCGCTTCTTCCAAAGCGTCAGTCTCCATGTCGTTTTCATCGAAGCTGATATCGCGGATCTCGATATCACCCTTATTCTGCTCTTCTTCCGGGATCAGACCGTTAACAGCCTCGGAAAGATCGTCTTTCAGACTCTGAAAAAAACCCATGGTCCCTCCTACTCATTTGATATGTTGTATGCATTTCGTATCATCGGTGATCGGCAGGATATCCACCCCGTCCGTGGAAAGCAGTGCATCCAGGATCGCCGGAAGAGCTTCCACGGTAGTCTTTTTCGTAGGACTGTCGTGCATGAGTACCACAACGGTATCATCGCCCGAGCGGCTCACCTGTGAGAGTACCGTTGACGTGATCTCTTCAGCACTGTGTGTGCCGGGCAGAGCGTCTCCGCTGGAAACATTCCAGTCGAAATAATGGATATCTTTGGCGTTCAGGTACTGGATACAGCGTTTCATATCCATATCATGCACCTGGTTGCTGCTTCCGCCGGGAAAACGATACAGGTGGCAGTCCACTCCCGTGAGATCATAGATGAGCTTCTGGATCTGGTAAAGATCCTCGGCAAAACTGTCCAGATCCTTATATACCCTTTCATAAACATGGCTGTAGGAATGCATGCCTATACTGTGTCCGTCTTCGACTATGCGGCGGTACTGCGTATCATAACCGCTCCGGCCGTTAACAAAGAATGTGGCTTTTACACCGTATCTGTCAAGGATATCAAGTATATCATCGGTATATACCGAAGGCCCGTCATCAAAAGTGAGGTAAACATGCTTTACTTCGGTGTGTATTTCTTCCTCTATGGCTTCCTCGGAAGGATCGTCAAGATAAGCCCGGGACCAGTCCTGCTCTTCGGTGCTCACGGCGCTCTTTTCCGGCAGCGCAGGCTCTTCGGAACGCGGCTGCTCCGTCATCCGTCCTTCTCCGCCGTTACCTGCAGCCGGCAGCTGAAGCAGCATGCGTTCAATGTTCTCGAGTTCCCCGTTCATCTGACCGATGCGGTGCAGGGCCCATACGGAAATCATGGTAGGAAGGATACACAAAAAAACCAGCAGCAGCACGATCGCCTGCCGGATCCTTCTTATACGCTTTGTATGATCCCTTTCCGCAGCCTCTTTTTCTTCTTCCGTCATAGCTTGTATAGTATATCACATCACGGGAGGATGTACAAATCAATTTCATTGCTGTTCAGTGTCCTGCCGGTCACCGAACATAACGAAAATTCAAAGAATCATTGCCTTCAGCCCTTAAACAGGACAGTCTGGTAAACGGAATACTGCTGATCCACCACCTCATAAAGCGGGATCACATCCGTCCATATACCGCGCAGCCGGCAGCGGTAAGCGCTTCCTGCCGGCTCGGAATTCACACTGTGTCTTTTCAGGAGTTTTGCCGGATCTTCATCCAGCTGAAGCCCCTCGGATAAAGCTGCAAGCACAACGGGGCCATCCATCAGCGCCTTCAGTCTGCGTTCATCCGGGAGTTCTTCCATCGTCAGTTCCCCGGGGAATGAGATACGGATCATCTGGTCGGACCATTCACGGTCCAGCTTCAGATATCCCTCGCGCGTCACGTCTTCGGTGACAAAACGGCGTTCCGAATTGATGCTTACCTGCGGCATGCCTTTGATCCAGCCCGGGATACGCAGTCTTAAAAGAAAGCGCTGGGGACGTGCACAGCGTACGCGCAGATAAAAGGAAAAGCGTTTATTCCTGCTTTCGTCATCCCGGCACTCACTCAGTTCCAGCACCACGGCGGTACCGCAGATCTTGAATTCCGCGCGGCTGGGGATATACTGACCAACGGTCACCTTGTCATCATCCCGGTAAAAAATCAGGGAATTGATCATCGAAAAGGCCTGCAGCATGTTCCCCATGCAGCAGCTGAAATCGGAGTGCGCAGCTCCCCAGTCTTTTCTCGCTCCGGACCTCTGCGGAAGATAGCGGCTGACCATCCCGCTCTTCGGATGCTGCTGGGCCAGAAAGCCGTTGTAAAGGCAGCGTTCGATATAATCGGCATAGACCGTTTCCCCGGTGATGCGGAACAGTTCGTCCGCAAGCCGTACCATATGAAAGACCGTACAGAATTCCTGATTCTTATCTCCTGCATATTCCGCAAGACTGTCCGGCGGGATAAATGCCCCGTCCGAATCCGCACTGCCGGAAGCGTAAAACCCGCGTTTCTTTACCGCGTGCTCCCAGAAGCTGCGGACAGGCACAAGCCATTCCTCGCTCCTTTTGATCTCGTAGATCCTGGCTGCCCCAAGCACCCAGGGGATCAGAGCTTTTGCACTCTGGGTGCTCAGCGGATCCTCTCCGGATTTCAGGAGGGTAAACAAAGCAGGATACTGATAACGTTTCAGAAGGGAACGGTATTTTTCTTCCCCTGTCAGGCGGTAAAGCCTGACCCAGATCTCCAGCATGCCTGCCGAGCCTCCGCGCAGGGCCACTCTCGGATCGATATCTTCACTGCGTTCAAAGAAATCAAGATACCAGTCGCTTAAATGGGACAGGATCGTCAGGGCCGGTGTATAAGCGGTGCATTCGTAGGCATCCAGAAGCCCCATGAAGAGCTTATGCATCACATATTGCGGTGCATAAGTCTTCTTTTCGGCCAGCAGGAATTCAAAATACTTTTCCGGGATGGGCGCGACCCATTTCCCGCCGTTTTTCAGCTGGTATTCCCTCAGTTTGTCAATGATGTCAAAAAGACGTGCCCGCAGAACGCGGTTTTTCTCTGTCTGTATGATAAATGCGGCCGCACTCATCCAGTGTCCGAGAAAATGTCCGCGGAGCGGACTGGTGGGGGATTCGTAACCCCAGTGCAGAAATGTTTCCTCCGGATGGAGGGGCGCACGGAGCTCTGCCGGTATCTCTCCGGCTTCGAGCATATAATTCTGCAAAAGCGCACGGGGCTCAAACGAAAGAAGCAGCTCCGTATTGATATCACGCCTTTCCTTGAATATTCCGGGTAAGAGCCTGACCCGCTCCTGTGGGATCTTCTCCATCATAACAGCCACCCCTGTTTTCCTGTTACCATGCAGGATCGGCTTCGCCGATCACGCTATGGGACATCCGTTCGGATCGTCAGTTCCTAAGCCTTCCATAAACATATCCCGGTTTTCCATCGCTGTGGTCGTAGGTCTTCCCAGATCACTGCGGCTTCCCAGGGCGCAGCGGATCTCACAGAAACTGAGTTCCCCGGCTCCCCGGAGATACTCCAGCACTTCATCCGCTTCCTTTTCGTTTTCCGCACGCAGCACACGACGGTAGCCGCAGGATAAAGCGATACCCGGAAGATCCGCAGTCCCGGCCGCAGTAGGCATGCCGCCGACGGTCTCATGGGCACCGTTGTTTAAGACTATGTGAATGAGATTGGCCGGAGCGGCTGCCCCGATCACGGCTGCAGATCCCATATGCATCAGAAATGCGCCGTCTCCGTCAATGCACCATATGCGGCGTTCCGGTTTTTGGATCGCGATACCCAGGGCAATGGAAGAAGCATGCCCCATGCTGCCCACACACAGAAAATCTCCCGCATGTGTTTCACCGTTACGTTCGCGCACTTCAAAGAGCTCGCGGCTGATCTTTCCGGTAGTCGATACGATCACATCACCGTATGCGGCACGTGCGATCTTTTCGATCACTTTTTCCCTGCGAAGGGCGGCGATATCCGTATATTCCGCAGCCCCCTCCGGCAAAAGCGCTCCTTTGCGTATCACATAAGCTGCGCAGTGCCCCTGTTCCAGTGCTTCCCTGTTTTTCTCATGGAGCTTTTTGAATTCTTCGGGCTCCGTGTCCGCATCTATGACGAAGCTGCGAACCCCCATGTCTTCCATGAGTTTCAGGGTCACTTCGCCCTGATAAATATGCTGCGGTTCGTCTTTTACCCCGGGTTCTCCGCGCCAGCCGATGATAAAGACTACGGGAATGCCGTATACCTTCTCATTGAGCAGCGAAGCCAGTGGATTGATGATATTGCCTTCCCCGCTGTTCTGCATATAGACTGCCGCGGGCTTTCCCGTGGCAAGATAATAGCCGGCTGCCAGCGCTGCGGCATTGCCTTCATTTGCGGCGATCACATGATGGGAAGGATCCGTGCCATATCTGCCGTACAGGCAGTCACAGAAAGGTTTTAAGAGGGAATCCGGAACCCCCGCATAAAAATCCGCAGCGAGTATATCGATAAATTCTCCCGCTCTCATCACAGTTCCTCGATCAGGGTAAGTATGCTCTTTATGGACATGAGACGCTTTTCGGATTCCATTGCACGATGATTCGTAAGGATCTCTTTTGCGGTCTCTTCCATGGCCGGAAAGGCGCTCCTGGTCAGCTGGTTTGCATAGATGACGATGTTGATCCCGTGGGCAGCCAGTTCTTCCTCCGTAATGCTGTTAAAGGAGGTGGGTACGACCACCAGAGGCGTATCCTTATCTTCCTTCCGGAATGCATCGGCAAAGGCAAGGATCTCGTCCGGATCCTTTTTCCTGCTGTGGATCATGATCCCGTCGGCTCCCGCCGCGGTAAACGCACGGGCACGTTCCAGCGCATCTTCCATACCGCGTTCGAGGATCAGGCTTTCGATCCTGGCGATGATCATGAAATCATCCGTCAGCTGGGCTTTTTTCCCTGCTTTGATCTTGGCCGAGAAATTCTCTATACTGTCCTGTACCTGTTCCGCTTCGGTCCCGAAGAGCGAATTCCGCTTCAGGCCCTTTTTATCCTCGATGATGACCGCCGAAACACCCATACGTTCCAGGGAGCGTACGGTATAGCCGAAATGTTCCGAAAGTCCGCCGGTATCCCCGTCAAATATGATAGGCTTGGTCGTCACTTCCATCACGTCATCAATGGTACGGAAACGTGAACTCATATCCACCAGTTCAATATCCGGTTTTCCTTTTGCCGTGGAATCACAGAGAGACGAGATCCACATGGCGTCAAACTGATCCAGACCGCCGTCCCGGGGTACCACGGTCTTTTCCGCGATGAGTCCGGTGAGCCCGCTGTGCACTTCGATGGCTTTCACCAGCGGCTGTATCTGAAGCAGCTGCCGCAGCCGTTTTCTGCGGTATTCCGGCATCATGAGTTTCTCGCGTATCCTTGCATCCTGACGCCGTATATTGTCATTATGGGTATAGGGTACATCGATGATCCGGCCGCCGTAAGCCGAGAGCAGCCCTTCCACGTTGTCACGTATGCTCTTCAGCGCCCCGCTCTTCCAGTTATCACCGTGGATCACATAATCGGGATGAAGCTTTTCGATCACCTCATCATAAAAGATCCTGTCCTGGATCAGCACCTGATCCACCTGCGGCAGGGCTTTGATCATCGCAACGCGTTCATCCAGCGATATCGTCGGGAAATGGTTGAAACGCACCGAAGCGGCATCATCCAGAACGCCGACGACCACTTCGCCGTATTTTTTTGCTTCGTTCAGGATATTGATATGTCCTTCGTGGATATTGTCCGTACAAAAGCAGGTATAGACCTTTTTCATCTTATTCCCCTCTCTTTAACGGGATCAGTAATCTACGCGTATCGTATGACCGTAACCGTCATCGGTGCCTCTGAGTTCCACCGTCACGTCTCCGTAACTGGATACACTTACATATATGCCGGTACAGCCTCCGCTTTTCACCTGGCCTGTCAGTTCGGCAAAATCATCCACATCAAGGATATCCGCCACCGTTAACAGCACCGTATTATCCGACGGGCTATGCTCGTCAAGCAGTATCCCTCTCTGCAGTTCCGACATCGTATTGTTGTAATCCGGTGAATTTATGACTGCCGGATCATATATGCTGGTGTAGAAAGCAGAATGTATCTCTTCCGCCAGCATATTATCGGCTGCGATCTTGCTCTTATCCAGATATTTTCGTAATTGTCCGTTCAGTCCCCAGTAATAGATCTGGGGAAAGACGCCGCTCGTACTCACCTGCTTGATCATATCCAGGAGATCCTCGGCAGCATCCAGTGTATCACCGTTGACTCCGGCCTTTTTCAGATTATCCAGTACCGCGTCAAAATCGCACTCACTCACATAATCATTCAGCGCCTGCAGATCCGAGATATCACTCACATCGGAATCGGGGATCTTGAAGCTGGAAGGTGTTTTTCCTCTGCTCACGGTAAGATCGATATCAATATAATCCTTTTTTCCGTCCTTGAGCGTCAGCTTTGCCATACCGCCTTTTTTATCCATATCCACATCAAGCAGGTAATTATCGGCATTGAAGATCTCAGCAAGCAGTTTTCCGCTGAATTTCCCCTTCAGATTTCCTTTTTCAAGAGCAAAGACATCGAGATCCTCGATATCCATATCCACAGACTGCGTAGCAACATCCATGGTAAGGGTCGCATCCAGACCGCCGAATCCCAGCTCTCCGCGGCCGGCGATGCGGTTGACCGATCTGCCGTAACCGAAGTCCGTTGTGGAAGAAAGCGTCATGCCGATATTGGTGAAGTTCTTGGTATAACCGACCAGGATCTCTTCCTTCATACTCGTTCCCAGAATATCCATGTCAAAGTTCATGCGGCCTGCCTGGATACGCCCTTTGGCATTAACATATAAACACAGCTCCACATCGGAATTTCCGATATCGATATTCTGCGCATCATCTCTGAGCTTCTCCGCAAATTCCTTTATCTTGTCAGCCGCTGACGTTTCATCCAGACTTTCCGTTCCCATGGCAGCCGAGATATCAACCAGGATCTTCTGAAGATCCTCATCCTCCTCCGCAGTATCGGAAATGGCTGTCAGCATATCAGCAAGCAGCTTATTGTCAAATTCGATGGTGATCGCATAAAGATTCTGACGCACGCCCTCGATCTTCAAGTTTTCCTTTTCCATGTCCACATCATCGATCGGGGCGATCAGTGCTTCGAGATAACGGTCCCACTCTTTTTCGATGAGCGCCGGCTCAGGCAGTTTATCCGCAAGCCCGGCGCCTCCGCTCAGCGTTTCATCTACCAAGTCCATCTCATTACTGCTGTAAAAACTGGAAAGGTCGATCCCGGCATATTTTCCGTTCATTTCGGGGATCCGCAGATAGGCCTTTTTTACGGCACTGTCATAAATGGCATCAAACTGCACGATGTCCCTTTGATCCATACAAAGGTTAAAAAGCGTACCATGAAGATCATCACGATGGTCAAACTCATATTCGACAACAATATTGTCCAGATAATCCAGATCTTTCGCTCCGCTTTCATCCTCCATGTCCGAAATGGCACGGGAAGTCAGATCAAGCTTGAGATCCCCTGAAACAGAACTGTCTGTTATTTTCTCGGCTTCGGCAAAAAACAGATTTTCATACAGCTCCGCAGCCTGCTCCCCCGAAAAATTCTTACGCAGCACATGTCTGGTATAATCTTCCGAAGAAGAAAAGGTCCTCAGGAAAAACTCGATGATATATTCCCGGCCCAGGAACAGACCGCCGCATACCACTACGGCAAGCAGTACGAGCAGTATGATACGCCTGCGTTTCTTATTCTTATTAAGATTGCCGATGGCTTTCTTCTGTTTTTTTGTGGGGATATCCTGACCGCAGTTCATGCAGACAGCGGCAAGATCATGATTCTCAAAACCACAATTCGGACATTTCATCATTTATACCTCCTGTATACCGGTCATAATCCCAGTCTGTCCCAAATGGGATCCGTTGCTTTGCGGACGGCGATATAACGCAGAAAAAAACTCTTCATGGCGGCGAAACTGTCCGGGATATCGGCGATCAGCTTTTCCGGATCTTCCAGATCCAGGCCCCCGGCTTCCGCAAAGGCGGCATACCAGTCTTCTTCCTCCGCATGCCGCGTAAGGATCAGCTGCCAGGCTTCGTTTCCTGACGGGGAACCGGCGCTGTGACTGCTGATATAAGCCCGAAGCTCCTCCCGAAAAACCGCGTCAAGGAACGCAGGATTTTTCAGCCGCAGCAGGCATCGCTGTGCTTTTTCCATGCGCCTTGCGCTTTCATAGGCAGCCACGTCAAAATTCCAGTAATCTTCTTCGCCGCAGGGAACCTGTCCCGTATAACCTTCCTGATCCGTTTCTTCGAGAAAAGTTTTAAGCCATCTGTCCCAGGCCGCGTACCATTCGGCACTTCCCGTCAAACCGGCCTGCAGCAGATATGCGGCGTCCTGTTTTGCAGCCTCCGCAAGAAGGGCTGCCGTATCCTTACGTTCGTCAATATATAAGTGCATAAGCGCCGGGCAGTCACGAAAAACTCCTTTTCCGAGAACGCAGTCCGGCATATGGACTTCATTAAGACTGCGGCAGCCGGCCATCGCCCAGTCACCGATCTTTTTCACACTTTCCGGTATCGTAAGCGAACTGAGCCTTGTCTGTCCCAGTAATGCTTTGGCAGCGATCTCCCGAAGCTCTCTGCCGTCCGGAAGCTGCCGGGGCAGGGACATCGTCACGGGGCTTCCTTCGATCCGCTTTAATATCCAGCCGTCCGTCCCTGTCTCAAACTGCGCATTTGTTCCGTAAATACTGTATTCCATACCTGTTTATAATACCACAGCGCTCTCTTTACTGCAATGCAGTTTGCACAGGCGCACATGATCCGCCTATTCCCCGCTTTCAAGAAAGCTTCGGATCTCATCCCGGAATTCGGCTTTCCGGTCACGTACCATGAGCTTTCCGGAAAGCCGGTTGTATTCCTCATTCCCGAAAAGCGCAATGAAACGGGATATGGTATCGCTTACGGTAATACGTGTGAGCAGGAGCAGGAGGTCACTTTCTTCGGTATAGGCGGCTTCCGCAAAAGAAAGCAGGGAGGACAAGCCATGACCTGCCTGTGCGGCTTCCTCTTTCAGCGTCTCCAGTTTTTCGCGGTAACGCTCTTTTATATATTCCGCATAAGAGGAGTTTCCGTTCTCCCCGCTGCGGAGTCTGTTTTCGGTATCCGAAAGAAAACGTACCGCTCCCCGTGTTGCTTCCTTTTCGGCGTCCGAAAGTGCCGCTGCGGCAGAAAGTCTCTTCATGCGCTCCTTCAGCCGTTCCGCCTCAGCGCCGACAGCAGACAGTGCTTCGCCGTCATCAAGCTGTGCGGCTTTGGAAATCACGGGTCTCACAAGCTGCAGCACATCCTTGTTCACGAGTACGGCATGCATATCCGTTTCCAGCCGGTCCGTAAGCATTCCGCTCAGGAGCACTCTTTCGTCGAAAGAAGCTTCGGATACCCTCTGGATCAGCGCACTGTGATCTCCGCCCTTCAGGATCTCGGCGATCCGGTATTCCTGCTCATATTTCCGGTACAGAAGATAATAGGCCGCGAATTCCTTAACCACGGTTTCATGATGCAGATACTGAGAAAAAAGGCTTTCATCCGCTTCCAGTCCTTCATCCTCATAAAGGCGCAGCATCGCGGAAAGGTCTTCCCAGCCGCGTGCCGTCACATATTCACGGCCGCCGGCGACCAGTTCCATCACGTAGAAATGCTCCTTTCGCAGTTCCAGATAGGACAGGATCGCGGCGTGGATCCGGCGCTCGGCTGCATAATCCAGGAACGCACGAACATCCGCCTCCACTTCCATAAGGCGCAGGCGGTCCATAGTGACCACATCAAATTCCCTGACCATGCGGTTATACTCCGGGGGGTTCCCCGCGGTGACGACCACCCAGCCTTCGGGTACCCTGTGGCGTCCGAAGACCTTGTACTGCAGGAACTGCAGCATGGAAGGGTAGAGTGTTTCGGATACACAGTTGATCTCGTCCAGAAAGAGTATGCCTTCCTTCAGGCCGCTCTCTTCCATGGTATCATAAACGGCAGCGATGATCTCGCTCATGGTATATTCCGAAACCGCGCATTCCCCACCGCCGTAATTCTTTTTTTCGATCAGCGGCAGACCGATCGCCGACTGTCTGGTATGGTGCGTCATGGAATAACTGACCAGAGCGATCCCGAGTTCCTGTGCGATCTGTTCCATGATAGCTGTTTTTCCTATACCCGGAGCGCCTTTCAGGAAGATCGGTCTCTGCCTTACCACGGGCATCAGGTAATTCCCGTCCGCATCTTTTTTCAGATACAGCTTTACACTGTCACGTATATTTTTCTTTGCCTGTGCGATGTTCATCTCTGTTTCACCTCATCTGCTGTGATCTTTCCTTACGCTGTACCGGCCCCTGAACGCCCGGAGAACAACGTCTGCCCGCCGGTCCTGATGATCTGCGGTCGTTACTCCAGTATGACTTTTTCCGCCCATAAAGGCAGTTCCGGCCTGTAGTCATCTTCCTTCGGAAATACAAAGAGCACACGGTAGGGCGGCTGTTTTTCGGGATAGATCCCGTAGCCGTCCGTAAAATAGATGAGCCCTTTGAGTTCGGTAAATCTCTTCTCCATGCACAGGCGGTCCACATAATGGAAGACCGGGCGGAAATCCGTTCCTCCGAAGCCGCGGATCGTAAAACCGTCCAGGAAGCGTTCAAGCGCGTCCGTATCATCTATGACGGTGTCGCTCTCCACTTCGCTGTCGCACTGGATCAGATGGATATTGACTTTTTCAAAAAAAGCATCGGCACTTTTCAGCAGTTCAAAACTCCTGCGTACAAAAGACTTCACGGTATCGCCGCTGACGGAAGCCGAAGTGTCGATGGCGATGGCCAGGTCACGGATCCTGTGATCCTCCCGGTACTCCAATGCTTCGATCAGAGGAAGATTGCCATACAGGGAAAGGCCGTAACTGTAATAGACCTGGTCAAATTCGTCCATACTCACCCTGTTATATTCTCCGGAGCTCATAAAACGTGCGAGGATGCGGCCGTAATCGTAATGTCTTCTGGTCGCTTCCGAAAGCCCTTCCGATAATGCTTCGGCGATGGAACGTTCTTTTGAAAAGGCCTTCACTTCCGTGCGTATACGCCTGGAAAGCTGTTCCCATTGCTGCTGTGTAAGCTCAAGCCGTTCCGGTTCCCCCCAGTATCTGTGATCATCCCGGGTAAAGCTTTTGAGATAGGCCACACGGCTTGCTGACGGCAGCCCGGCATTGCAAAAGTAATTGTAGATCCGTTCGGCTGTAAGCCCGCCGGCCACCTGACGCAGACCCTTAAAACGCAGCTGCAGCTCTCCGTCATCCTTCAGCGCAAGCGCCGGCTGTCCCAGGGACAGGATCACGGCTTCAACAGCTGCATCTGCGGCGATCTCCCATTTTTCCCGGTCCATTCCTTCCAGGCGGAAGGGATGCGCAAAGAGGCAGTGGAGAACGCTGTGAAGCAGGGTGCGTGATAAAAGCACCGGATTCTCACCGTACATGCTCAGGACCAGCATCGGATCATAATAGAGCTTTTCCCCATCTGTCGAAAACAGGCGGCTGTCCGGCCGTGATACGGGTTTCAGGCGGTGCAGGGCCGCAGCAAAAAAGCGCATGTGCAGCAGCAGATCATCCCGGGCCATGCCCAGTGCCTGCCGCGCCATGCGCTCTGTTTTTTCCTGATATTCTTTTCCCTGCGGGATCACTGCATCTGCTTTGCTACTTCTTCAGCGAAGTTCTCTTCCTTCTTCTCAATACCTTCACCGGTCTCGAAACGGACAATGCTGCAGATATCAAAGCTGCCGGCTGCCTTTGCCACCTGATCCACATACTGGGCAACGGTCTGCTTGCCGTCCTCGGCCTTTACATAGACCTGTTCGAAGAGAGTGATCTCCTTCAGCTGCTTCTTCACACGGCCGTCAACGAGTCCGGTGAAGATCTTGTCGTTGATATAATCCTCTTTCGCAGCCATTGCAAGTCCTGCAAGGCACTCTTTCGCCTCCTGGGAAAGGAAGTTGAAGAGATACTTGTTGTTCTTGTTCTCCTCGTAAGCCTTCAGATCTTCATCGGAAAACTTTCCGTCTGCGATCGCCTTGTCGAACAGCTTCTGCTGGATCGGCTTCGGCAGGGTTGCAGGATCATTCAGGGAACTGTCAACGGTGATCTCTCTGATCTTGTCCAGTTCCTCCGCGGAGATATCCTCGCTCCTGATATAAGTAGGATTCATCGCCGCCACCTGCATCGCGATGTTCTTCATCGCCTCGCGGGTCTCGGGCTTGTCCTCTGCAGCCGCCTCTACGATAACGGCGATCTTTCCGCCGCCGTGGATATAGCTTTCCACGATACCCACTTCACTTGCGACCTTCTTAAAACGGCGGATGTCGAGTTTCTCACCGATGGTAAGCACCAGATCGTTCAATGCTTCCTTTACGGTCTTTTCCTCATCGTCGATCCACTTTTCACCCAGAAAAGCATCGATATCCTTAGCGTCGCTCTCCAGAGCCTGTGCCGCAACGCGGCCCACAAATGCCTTAAACTTTTCATTCTTTGCAACAAAGTCGGTCTCGGAATTTACCTCGACGACTGCGGCCTTTTTACCGCACTCGCACTTTGCCACATCACAAAGACCTTCCGCCGCGATACGGCTGGCCTTCTTTGCAGCCTTCATCGCACCGCTCTTCTTCAGCACCTCGATGGCGGCATCCATATCGCCGTCGGTCTCGGTCAGTGCCTTCTTACATTCCATCATGCCTGCGCCGCTTGCTTCGCGCAGTTCTTTTACCATTGCTGCTGTGATCGCTGCCATATCTAAAATCCTCCGATCCTGATTTCTTTACTTAAACGGTTCCTTCTGCAGCCTGCTCTTCCTCTGCAGCCGCGCTCTCCGCTTCGATCTCGGAAACTGCTGCGGTCTCCTCGCCCTGCTTGCCTTCGATGATCGCATCGGCCATCTTAGATACGATGAGCTTTACGGCACGGATCGCATCATCATTGCCGGGGATCACATAATCCAGCTCTTCGGGATCGCAGTTGGTATCGCAGATACCGAACAGCGTGATGCCGAGGGTGCGTGCTTCCTGAATGCAGATGTGCTCCTTCTTGGGATCCACAACAAAGATCGCATCGGGAATATGTGTCATCTCCTTGATACCGCCCAGGTTCTTCTCCAGACGATCCCACTCCTTACGGATATTGATGACTTCCTTCTTCGGCAGCACATCAAAGGTGCCGTCCGTAGACATGCGCTCGATCTCTTTCAGGCGACGGATCCGGGACTGGATCGTCTTGAAGTTGGTGAGCATACCGCCCAGCCAGCGCTCGTTAACATAATACATTCCACAACGCTCCGCCTCACTGCGGATGGCTTCCTGTGCCTGCTTCTTTGTACCGACAAAGAGCACGGTGCCGCCCTGTGCAGCGATATCGGAGATGGCATTGTATGCCGTATCCACCATGCCTACGCTCTTCTGCAGGTCGATGATGTAGATACCGTTGCGCTCCGTAAAGATGTACGGAGCCATTTTGGGATTCCAGCGTCTGGTCTGATGACCGAAGTGTACGCCGGCTTCCAACAGCTGTTTCATTGAGATTACGCCCATTTTTTCTTACCTGCGTAAGGTTGTTCTTCCGCACACAAAAGCATCTCTGCCACCATAACGGTACGTGTGCGTGCTCATTTTGTGCAACGGCAAGATTTTACCACGCGCCGCGGTAAAAAGCAAGCCGTCATTTCATATTTTTGAAAGAAAGTGTACGCAGGCGGTTTTCGGCACTGTCCGGCTGTACCTCCACCCCTTCCACGGTCCAGCGGGAAGGACTCCATACGTACCAGATCGTCGTTGTGTAGTTTTCTTCATAGAAGGGATCCCAGGCTTCTGCCTCCGTCCAGCCGGAAAGCGCACAGGGATAGTTCAGATAATAATCGATCAGCTCGGGATATTCTCCCGGCAGGATCTGCGGGCAGTAGCCGTCGGACAGCGTGTAATCGATACCATAGGAATAAGGATATTCGATCAGGACTTCGCTCTTCATCTGATAAGCACCGCACATCACACCGCCTTTCAGCGTGAAGCTGTCCGTCTCGTGCGTAACGCTGCGGTCCAGTTCCTGTCCGCCTTCGCCGCGGTTGACCAGCGTACTGTACTGGTCACGCGTTCCTTCCCCTTCGGGCAGATCGTTCACCCAGTTCAAACGGTAGAGGCAGAGCTTCCCGTCTCCGTCCGAATACAGCCACAATGCGTCTCCTTCGCGCTTCCCGTCCTTCATACTGCCGCTGTATACAAAACTACGGTTTGATACGCGGTAGATCGCGATGCCCGTTCCGTTCCCGCCGCGCAGTTCGGGAGAATAGTACACACCCTTCAGCTGTTTCAGATTATTCTTGAGATTTTTATCCTGAAGATAATCCGTGATCCCGTCGATATCATCTGCCGCGATCAGCTCGGACAGCTGCTCCAGTTTTTTGTCGATGGCCGCCGATGCATTTTTTATAGTGGTGCAGCGGCTGCGCAGATCCGAGAGCGCATCTCTTCCGCAGCGTTCCTTTACGGCAGCGGCCACTTCCAGTGCTTCATCATATTCCTGCCGCTTTATGCATTCCAGCATATGTTCACGTCCGATGATCACCAGACGTTCCTTTTCTTCCCCGTTGAACGGAACATTGTCATCCGCAAAGCAGAGATGCTCATATGCCGCCGCCAGATCATGCTTAAGCCAGGCCTCCCTTGCCTGTGTCAGGGCCGCCGAAGACCGTATCCCGTTCACATCCTCACCGCTCAGGCTTTCCGGCAGTTCGAGCAGCATTTCCGCAGCTTTGTCCGCATTACCGCTGTAATAAGTCTCTGCCGCTTCCCTGAGCTGCTCCTCTCCGTGCATAAGGGTGAGTGTTTCACGGATCTTACGGTTCTTCTCGGACGACGCCGCATCTGTTGCCAGGTTCAGTTCGAGGAAACGCCCGGCACAGGCATACAATTCCGGGCGTTCGTCCCGGAGCGCACAGACCTGCATCATGCCCTCCAGTGCCTCGATATTGTCCCCGTCCAGAGAAAGGATATAACGGTACAGAGTTCCCGCTTCGTCGATCTTTCCGGTATTCAGCGCCTCGTTTGCCGAACCGAGAAGCCTTGCCGTACGAGCCGGTACTCCCGTATATACATAAGCTGCCGCTCCTCCTGCCGCCACAGAGGTCAGAAACAGCATCGTACCTGCATAAAACAATCCACGGCCCTGAACCTTCATTCACTGATCCTCCGTTGTACTGCCGAAAAGATCGATCATCTCACCGGTATTCAGACGGTTCACGCTCACCAGAGGCTTTGTACCGTCCTTCAGCCAGCGGACAACGATCAGATCTCTCATCAGATAGAAACTGCTCACATTTTCACTTTCATAATGACGGAGCCGGCCGCTCTCCGGTGTATACACGGAAAGCGAGCGCATATCGGAACGGTCAACAAACCAGAGATCCCCGCCATGATATACCACGGGTGAATACAGTCCCCTAAGCTCCACAAAGCCCTCATGTGGCGGCTGTGCCTGGACGTTTTGAACCGGCTGCTCACCTTCCGCCGGCTCTTCTTCCTTCCAGGCAGTATCGATCCAGCCGTAACCGCTGTTGTATACGGAATAATACAGTATCCCCTCATGAAAGCTCAGAGAGTTGTAATAGCCGCGCGACACAAGTTCTCTGCGGCCTTTCCCGTCCACGCTCATCGCACAGATCACCATCCGTTCGCTCACAGCTCTTTCCCTGTCCTGGCTGATATAATAGATCTCGTTTCCCGCGACCCACAGATCGTTGCAATCCTCATTACAGAGGATCTCCTCGCTGAGACCGTGGATATTCATACGGCGTATGCTCCCGTCCTCGCCGCCGATATAATAAAGCCAGTCGTTTACCATACGCAGTGAATAAAAGCTGCCTTCCAGGAGCTGCTTGAGTCCGCTGCCGTCTCTGGATATGCTGTAGATCCCGGCACTGTCGCCGCCGGCCGTGAAATGATTGATAAAATAGATCTTCCCCGAAAGAATGTTCAGATTTTCAGCAGAAATCCCGCAAAGTTTCGTTTTTCTGCTCATATCCTTTTTGGAAATGCGGCAGAGACTGCCTTTATCCGTCGGATCCGCAAAATAGTAATAGGAAGAATCTTCGCATGCGGCCGCATCCATTGCATAAAGTTCATCCCGGTTTCCGTAGGAAAAACGTTCCGCGATGGCGCTGTCTTTTGTGACAAGACTTTCCGGGAAGGCATTGTTTCCGGAAAGCGTAAGCTCACTGCGGGTATATTCATCATACCATGCCGGGCCCGTATAGTGTTCCCTGACCTGATCCGCTTTCATGATAACGATCAGGCTGATCAGAAGGATCAGGACCGCCGCAAAACTCAGGAGGATCCCGGCGATCTTATAATAGCGCCCTTTTTTGGAGGGGGCGCTTCCGTCGCCGGGCTCTTCGGACAACTGCAGTGCAGTATCAGCACCGGCGGCAGTTCCTGCGGGTTCTTCAAAAAGCTGCGCGGTACCTGAAGATACCTCTTCCTGCATACTTACGCCGGCTGCGTTATCCTCCGCCGGAGCGCTGCTTCCGGGCTCTTCGGACAGCTGCAGTGCAGTATCTGCAACGGCAGCATTTTCCGCGGGTTCTTCAAAAAGCTGCGTGGTCTCCGCAGCCGTATCGTCCTTTTTTTCACCGCTTACAGCGGCTTCTTCTTTTGTATCGGCAGAAGACAATGCGTTCTCCTGCCCGCTGATCTCCTCAGGATCCATGTATGCTCCCCAAAACGGATTACAGAATAATACCCGAAAATCATACAGGAAATATAACTAGATGTCAAACTCCGGCAGCATTGCCGTTTCAAAGCATTTTTCGGAAAGATGTGCAAAATCTCCCGTGATCTTCGGAAAAACGATGCGAAACGCCTGCAGGAACTGGCTTTTTTCTTTTCCGCAGGGATGTCCGCCGTATTTCAGGTCTCCCGCCAGCGGATGACCGATCGACGCCATATGCGCACGGATCTGATGGGAACGCCCGGTCATCAGCCTCAGCTCGACAAGGCTGTATCGCGTTCCGCTCCGTATCACACGGTAACGGGTCTCGACATAGCGGCCGCCGTTTTCCGCTTTCCCGTGATCTTCGTCCGGGATTTTTTCGATCCGCACCCGGTTGGCGGCTTCATCTTTATACCAGATTCCGCGAAGCGTCCCTTCCCCGCGGAGTTCGCCCTCCACCAGCGCCCGGTAGTATTTTCCCAGTTCATGACCGCCGATCTGTTCCGAAAGAAAACGGCTGCCGGCATAGGTCTTCGCGCAGAGCACCAGCCCCGAGGTGTTCCGGTCCAGGCGGTTACAGACCGTCGGCCGGAAGGTTTCCGTAGTATTCCCTTTCCTGCGGCAGTATTCCCGGAGCCAGTCGTTTAAGGACGTTTCACCGCTTTTATCCCCCTGTGAAAGAAGCCCGGAGGGTTTATCGGCGATCAGTATGTCCGCGTCCTCATAGATCACTTCGATCGGGGGAAACTGTCTTTTCGTTCCGGCTTCTTCAGCGCCGCAGAAATGTGCCAGCGTTTCCTCGGAAAAATAGATCTTTACCGTATCTCCCTCGGAAAGCAGCTCTTTTCCTTCGACCCGGGAATCGTTGAGAATGATGTTCTTTTTCCGTAGCATGCGGTAGAGGAAGGAAGACGGCGCATTTTTCAGGTACTTGCGCAGATATTTGTCCAGGCGCTGTCCCGCGTCTTTTTTTTCGATCAAAAGCTCCTTCATGACTTTATAATGAGATCTGGTACAAAAGCTCAAGCAGAGCCTGACCGTTTTCTCCGGCTTCTCCGGCTCTTTCCATACGTGCGATAAAAGCATCACTGTCGGTATAGAGCTTTACCGTTACATTCTTTTTTCCGTCTTTGATCAGCATCTGTTTCAGATGCTCTTCGCCCTGTTTCGCCGCTGAGGCATCCCCGTCCAGGAGGCCCAGGATCTCTCCGTCACAGCAGAGCACCGCATGCAGGGGATAGGTCCCTTTTTCCGCGGTAAGGCAGATCTCAAACGCGAGAAGCAGTTTTTCTTCAAAAACTTTAAGTCTTTCGTAAAGCTCCTGCGGACAGCTGTGCTTACAGGCTCTCGTAAACATGATCGCGCTGATCATGCAGCGGGATGCCGGCAGCACGCCCAGAACGGCCGCGACCGTCAGAAGATTTTTCCGGCTGTCCGACCAGCTGATATCGGGATTCATATGTTTTGCCACGAGCATACCCGTGATGAGCATCAGAAAGGATGTCAAAAAAAGCAGGAGCGTTTTGATCCACTCCCGCTTCCTCCGACTTTTCCAATATCCGATCTCGCCTTTCTGAATCTTCTTTTTCACATTGCTTCTCCGTTTTCATCCAACGGCTGTTCAAAGATGCTGGGAGGCTCTGCCGGCTGTTCGATCGGAGCTTCCGTCTCGGCTTCCGGCTGTGCGTTCAGCTCGTTTAAGTTGTCCTGCACGGTCTGTCCCAGATTGTTCAGATACTCAAGGAATTTATTTGTATTTCTGGTGGTACTGTCGACACAGTCATAGATCATGCCGTTCAGATTCTGAAGCATGTCATTCAAGTATTTCTGTGCGCCCGCCATGTACTGGTCACATTGATACTGCGCATCGGCAATGATATGATCCGCTTCCGCCGCCGCGGCAGCTACGATGTCATCGGCCTGCTTCTGCGCCCGGCTCATGATCTCGGTCTCCGAAAGGATCTCGTTGGCCTGCTGCTTCACCTGGGTGAGCATGCGTTCCGCTTCTTCCTTTGCGCTGCGTTCGATCGCCTCTTTATTGGAGATCACCTTGCGGTAGCGTTCGATCTCCTCCGGCATATTGGTGCGGAGCTGTTTGATCAGTTCCTCCATTTCTTCCCGGTCTACCGCAATCTTTGTGCTGGAAAGAAAAACGGGTTTGCTCCGTTCGATCAGTTCCTGCATCTGCTCGATCGTGCTTTCGATCTGGCTGTTTGTTCTTGCCATGCCTGAGTGTCTCCTTTACGTGTTCTGCTGCTCCTGTTTAAACGCTGTTATGCCAAATTTATCGTAGACCTTCTGTACCAGAAAAGCCGGCACGCACTGCCGTATATCACCGCCGAAACAGGCGATCTCTTTGACGGAGGATGAAGAAAGGTAAGCATATTCCAGACTGGTCGTCAGGAAAAGCGTATCTACATCTCCGTTGGAAAGCTTACGGTTTGTCTGTGCCACCTGCAGCTCGTATTCAAAGTCCGTGATCGCGCGCAGGCCGCGGATCACAACGTGTACGCCGAGTTTCTTACAATAGTCGATCAGCAGACCCGAAAAACTGTCTACTTTTACATTATCCAGATGTGCTGTAGCTTCCTGCAATATATTAACACGTTCCTCCACAGAAAACAATGGAGACTTCGCTTTATTGTTCAGAACCGAGACCGTAAGCGTATCAAACATCTTTGCGGCCCGTTCGATCACATCCAGATGACCCAGGGTCATGGGATCAAAACTGCCCGGATATACCGCATTTTTCATTCGGATTCTCTCCTTCTCAGAAAAACGTGCTTATTTGTTTTATAGACTTTTTCCTTAAAAATGTCAAATCCCAGTGCTGTGGCATAGGAAAAGTCGCGCTCCAGGCTTTCTTCGATCACGATGATCGTGTCTTCCGTAACGGCGCGGCTGTCCGCGGCAACGGCAAGTAGCTGTTCGTCAAAGCCCTGTCCGTAAGGCGGATCGGCAAAAACGATATCGACCGCCTCCCGCACTCCGTAACGCAGGGCCGTCACCGCATCCTGCCGGAATACCGATGCCTTCTCAAAAAGGCGGGTATGCTTCAGGTTGTATTCGATACAGGCAACGGCATTCTTGTCCGTCTCGAAAAAATATGTTTTTTCGGCACCGCGGCTGAGCGCCTCGATCCCGATGGCACCGCTGCCCGAAAACAGATCCACAAAAACCGATCCTGGCACTTCGGTCTGGAGCACATTGAAGAGGGTCTCTTTGATCCGGTCCGTTGTGGGACGGGTCGTAAGGCCTTCCACGGTTTTTAATTGCAGGGAACGGGCGCTGCCCGCGATCACTCTCAGCATTTTATCATTTCAGACGCGTGCCCTTGGCGTCACGTTTCTGCGAACGGATCAGAGCAAGGTCGATCTTTTTGTCGTTGAATTCCACCAGATGGCGTTCACTGTGCGCGCTGCCGACAACGGCCATTTCCACATAGTCGCCTTTCGAAAGCCTGATCCCGCGCACGCCGACCGCCGCCTTTTTCTTTAAAGGCACTTCTTCCGCGTCCATCTTCAGGAGCATGCCGTTATGGGTAAACATCGCAAGCCAGGACTGGTCGTAAAGGATCTCGGCCGCCACCAGTTCGTCACCGTCGGCAAGCTTCGTTGCCGCCACCATACGCTTTGCCACGTCGAATTCATCGCCGTTCACGTATTTGAGCATACCCTGCTTTGTTACGAAGAGCAGGCGCAGAAGACTGATGCCTTCCTGACTGATGACATTGATGATACGCTCCTGCTGTGAGTCGAAAGCGCTCACATTATCCAGCGGAACGCCCTTATCGCGGAAACGCCCGTGCGGCAGATCGGATACCCGCAGCGTATGGAGATTGCCCTTATCGCTGAAGGCGCAGAGCTTCCCGGTGTTTTTGCATTCCACGATCCAGGCATTCTCGCTCTCCACGGCCTCGCGGTTACGCTCCAGCGTAGCGGGATCGATGGTCTTGCAATAGCCGAAACGGTCCATGAGAAAGATCACGTCCATCTCTTCGACCTTCTTCTCTTCATATACCGCATCCTCGGCATTTTCGATGGAAGTCTTTCTTTCTACCGCGTAGGTTTTCTTTAAGGCCTGCAGATCGTTGATGATGACCGTCGCCATGCTCTCCCGGCGGTCCAGGATATCCTCATAACGGTAGATATTGGCTGTCGTCTCTTCATACTCGCGCTTGAGCGCTTCGATCTCGAGACCGATCAGCCTGTACAGACGCAGCTCCAGGATCGCATCGGCCTGACGCTCGGTAAAGTGAAGCATGCCCGCCATGATCTGGGACTGTTTGCTCTTGAACTGTATCCCGTCCGTGATACCTTCCACAAGACAGGCCTTGGCCTGGGGACGGTCCTTGGATCCGCGCAGGATCTCGATGATCAGGTCGATCACGTTGCAGGCCTTGATCAGGCCTTCCTGCACTTCCTTCTTTTCCCTTTCTTTCGCAAGAAGGTTGGTATATTTTCTCCGGTTCAGTTCAAACTGGAATGCCACATTATGCTTCAGGATCTCCTTAAGCCCCATGGTCTCCGGACGGCCGTCGGCGATCGCCAGCATGTTCACGCCGAAGGAATCTTCGAGACGTGTCTTTTTATAGAGCATGTTCGTGAAATTCTCCACGTCCGTATCCTTTTTCAGCTCGATCACGATACGTATGCCCTCTTTCGAAGACTGGTTCGAGATATCCACCACATCCGTGGTCTTGCGGCTTTCCGCAAGGGCTGCCACATCCTGAAGAAAACGCGCGATGCCCTGCCCGATCATGGTATAGGGGATCTCTTTGATCACAAGGAGCAGGCGGCCGCCCTTTCCCTGTTCCACTTCAACGCGTCCGCGCAGCTTGATCTTCCCGGAGCCGCTTTCGTAAATGGACTCCAGTTCATCCTTGTTGATAACGATGCCGCCCGTAGGAAAATCCGGGCCTTTGACATATTTCATGAGCTCGGCGGTGGTGATGCCCTCATTTCTGATATAGGCGATGGTCGCATCGATCACTTCGCCGGTATTATGCGGGGGGATCTTTGTCGCCATACCTACGGCGATACCCTCGGAACCGTTCACCAGCAGATTCGGAAAACGTGCCGGGAGCACGGTGGGTTCTTTTTCCGTCTCATCAAAATTAGGCATGAAATCCACGACATCCTTGTCGAGATCCGCCAGTATCCCTTCCTGCGAGATCCTGGCAAGCCTTGCCTCGGTATAACGCATCGCGGCAGCCCCGTCGCCTTCGATGTTTCCGAAGTTGCCGTGTCCGTCCACCAGCGGGATGCCCTTCTTGAAATCCTGGGTCATGACTACCAGTGCGTCATAGATCGAGGAATCGCCGTGGGGATGATATTTACCCATCGTATCACCGACGATACGCGCGCTCTTTCTGTGAGGGCGGTCATAACGGACGCCCAGTTCATACATATCATAAAGCACCCGGCGCTGTACCGGCTTCAGACCGTCACGCACATCCGGCAGCGCCCGGGACACGATCACGCTCATGGCGTAATCGATGTAGCTTTTCTGCATCAGTTCCGAATACTCGGTCTTTAATACTCTTTCGTTCAATACTTCCTGTGCCATGCTTTCCTCTCGCTGCCGGATATCCCGTCTCGGCCCGTCAGCTTTATCCTGATATCGAAGTCAATCGGGTTTTCAACTTATATGATGCTTACGGATCGCTCCGCTGCTTTGCAGCTCCCGCAATTCTACAAACATTATATAGTGCCAAACATTTGGATTTTAACAAAATATCCTGTTTTCGTCAACCGTCCACTTGACATTTGCAAACATCTGTTCGATAATAAATCCAAACCCTTTACTCTGTATATTCAGCTATGAATGAACGAAGCTATATCGCGATCGATCTGAAAAGTTTTTACGCCTCGGCGGAATGTGTCGAGCGCGGCCTTGACCCGATGACCACCCGTCTGGTGGTGGCGGATCCGACGCGCACGGACAAGACCATCTGCCTTGCGGTATCCCCGGCTCTGAAGGCCTACGGCATCCCCGGCAGGCCCAGGCTTTTTGAAGTGGTGCAGGCCGTAAAAAAACTCAACAGCGATAATCCTTCCCTGAATCTCGACTATATCGTCGCGCCCCCCAGGATGTCCCTTTATATGCAGAAAAGCACGGAGATCTACGGCATCTATATGAAATATATCGCCCCCGAGGATATGCACGTCTATTCCTGCGATGAGGTATTCCTGGATGTCACGGCTTATCTGAAGACTTACGGCTTAAGCGCCCATGAACTGGCCATGCGTATGATCCGGGATGTACTGAACGCTACGGGCATCACAGCCACAGCAGGGATCGGGACGAATATGTATCTCTGCAAGATCGCCATGGATATCGTCGCGAAACATATGCCTGCCGATAAGGACGGGGTACGTATCGCCGAGCTGAATGAACATTCCTACCGGCGTCTTTTATGGAGTCACACCCCCATCACGGATTTCTGGCGTGTGGGCCACGGCACGGCCCGCAGGCTGGCCCATATGGGCCTTTATACCATGGGGGATATCGCGCGCTACTCCGAGCATTTCGAAGATGCGCTCTACCGCTGCTTCGGCATCAATGCCGAGCTCCTGATCGACCATGCCTGGGGCTGGGAGCCCTGCACCATCGCCGAGATCAAGGCCTACCGGCCGCAGAACAATTCCCTGAGCACAGGGCAGGTACTCATGCGCCCCTATTCCTTTGAGGAGGCCGCCGTGATCGTACGTGAAATGACGGACGGGCTGAGCCTGCAGCTCGTCGAAAAACGTCTGGACTGCGACCAGCTGGTACTTCACATCGGCTACGATACCGAAAGCTTAAAGGATCCCGAGCTCCGGAAAGACTATAAGGGAGAGGTATGCCTGGACCGCTACGACCGGGCCGTCCCGAAACCGGCCCACGGTTCCGCCCATCTCCCCCGGCGCTGCGCTTCTTCACGACTCATGATCGATGCGGCGCTGGAGATCTATGAACGTGTCACGGATCCGCGGCTTCTGATCCGCCGCGTCAATGTCATCGCGGAGCATGTGCTTCCCGAAGGCAGTCTGCCGGAGAAAAAAGAACACGAGTACGAACAGCTGGATCTTTTTACGGATTATGAAGCCAGAAGCCGGGAGGAAGCCCGTGAGGAAGAGGCTCTGGAAAAAGAGCACGCCCTGCAGCTGGCCACATTGAAGATCCGTGAAAAATACGGAAAGAACGCCTTGCTGAAAGGAACCAATTTCAATAAAGCTTCCACGGCCAGGGAACGCAACGGACAGATCGGAGGTCACCGGGCATGAACGGAAAAGAACACGAATACGACGATATCATCGATCACGAGCATTACACATCCAAAACAAGACCGCATATGAGCATGCACGACCGCGCCGCGCAGTTTTCGCCCTTTGCCGCCTTAAGCGGCTATGATGATGCGGTTTCCGAAAAAGAAAAACTCGTCCAAAATATGGTACTTTCGGACGAGTCGGGTATTCCTGTCTTTGAAGATCCCTGAAGCGGGCTGATTTTCTTATTACTTCCCGGTGAGGATCTGTGCGATCCTTTCATAACTGCACTGTGCGGGGATCACATGTTTTCCCACCGCGATCTTTCTGTCATAACCGTTCTTACAGAGAAATTCATCAAATTCCGCAGCCGATGAAACAATGCCCGCTTCCGCCAGACGTTTTGCCACCGTATAGGAACCGTCACCGGAAACCACGGTGATCTCAACATCTCCGGTATTCAGACTCTTTCTGCCGCCCTCCGTATCCTCTGACAAAGGAACCGGCGTCGGCGTAGCCGTCGGTGTGGGAGTGACCGTCGGTGTCGGAGTCGGCGTTGCCGTCGGTTTCGGCGTAGGTGTCGGTTCCGGCGTGGGTGTCGCCGTCGGTGCCGTAGTTGCCGTGGGTGCCGGAGTGGGTGTCTCCGTAGCGGCCTGTCCGCCCTCCGGGGTGGGACTGATCACCAAAGGCGTAGTAGGCGCAGGGTCTTCCGCAGAAGGCTCCGCAGCTGTCGGCGTACTGTCCGCAGCTCCGTTCTGCTGCTTCAGAGATTCCGACAGGATATCCGGAATACCGGATTCTCCCACATTCGGAAGAGTAAGCACATTATTGGCGGAAAGCGTAGGCGTTGCCAGACGCTCATGCACGTTTTCGGGCGCATTGCTGCTGACTGTTGTGTCGTTTTTGGGCTGTCCGTCGCTCATCGCACTGGCTCGGCCATCTGTAAAATGCAGGATCAATGCAGTCACCGCGATCCCGATCCCGATGCCGCGCATGTAGGATGAAAGTCTCATATTATACCTCAAAACAAAAAATTTAATTATCTCATGATCTACGGATTGCTCCGTGCTTCGCACTCTCGCATCTCTAAAAAACATTCATGACATGTTTTCATAAAGATCAATAACCAGCTTCACTTCGCCGATGCCAAGGCCGAGGTCTTTGGCGATGGCCATGTTGGAACGGCCCATGCGGTGCATCTGCAGGATACGCTCGTTATGGTTGGCGGAATTCTCGCCGGGAGCAAACTGAAGCGTGACGGCTTCCCTGGCACGCGGAGTTGTTTCTTTCTGGGCATCTTTCTGGGAAAGATATTCATCCGTGCTGATCTGCCCCTTTACCATATCGTTCATCGCAGAACGTTTCACACTGTTGCGGGGTTTGCGCTTGACGCTGGTACGTGAAACGCGTTCTCCGGCCACGGGACGTTTTCCTCCCGCAAAATCCTCTCCGAGTGCCGGGCTGCTCTTGCTGACACTCTCAAGCAGCGCCCTTGCCGCCGCAACGGAATGCTTCTCTGCCACCGGCTGCACGGTCTCGGTCTTTGCAGCCGCTGTTTTTACGCTTTCCGTCTTCACGGATACGCTCTTTACCGCTTCCGCTTTTGCGGGTGCTGCTTTCGCCGCCTCACTTACGGGCCGTTCCCTTAGCGGCTGCGGACGTTTTGCCACCGGAAGAGGACGCTTCCGCTCGCTCGCCAGTTCTGCGGCTGCCGCCTGCAGGATGCGCTCCATTTTTTCTTCTTCCGAAAGCACTTCCTCTTTCGGCTCATCCTCTGTGATCTCGATCGCGCTTTCGGGGAGCACGTCCTCACCGGCTTCCAGATCTTCTTCCGCAGCTGCTGCTTCCGCTGCCAGCGTATCTTCCACCGGCGCTTCTTTCCGGCCTTCCGCCTCCTGAAGATCCGATACATATTCTTCAGTGGCAAGAGCGAGTGCTTCACTGACTTCTTCAAAAGCGCTGCGTTCTTTCTCCGCATAAGCCGCTTCTTCGGTATGAAGCGAAAGCTCATCGGCTGCCTCTTCGGGTACTTCCTCCCGAACAGGCTCCGCTTTCGCCTCCGTTATACTGAAGACTTCGGGATACTCTTCCCCGGCAGCCTCATCCTCTTCATCCTGCATTTCCGACTCTTCGCGGGACTTCAGTTCCACGGCACGTACCAGGCTGTCCGCCTGGCTCGAAAGTTCTTCACGCCGTACAGGCATCTCCTGCATCATACGGCGTGCATCGATCATCTTTTCTTCGGCAGCATAGGCCTGGCTGCTGTATTCTTCTACCTGCCCTTTCACCTCTTCAGCAAGCTTTTCGGCGTTTCTGGCCAGATCATAAGCGTCGTTCGCACGCTTATCGGCTTCTCGGGAAGCTTTTTCCGCACGGTTCAGAAGTTCGGTCAGCTCATCCTTGCTCCGGTTGAGCATGTCGTGAAGGAATACCGTCTCCTGATGATTCTGTGCGATCTGATTCATGATCGCGTCGGAGTATTCGCCCAGAGCCATCATTTTCTCATTGGTGATCTTGTCCAGTGCGCGTTCCGTCCGCTCCATCGAATAACGTATGGACTCCTCACTCATATCGTCAATGCGCGCGCGGCTGTTCTCGATCGCCTCATCCACTCTGGCCCGTAATTCCTCTTCGGAGATCTCGGCATTCTGTGCTTTTTTCCCGTCGGGCAGGAAAAAGCTGCTGATGAAAGCCAGCCCGCCGGCCACCAGCAGTAAGATTTCCAGTGTAGTCATTGTCTTTCCTCTTTATCTGAATAGTCTAAATTTTTTTCTATATCCTGACATCAAATGCCATGGTGGATTTATTTACCACCCTGTCCTCGGCAGCCTTTTTCTTCTGCCGGGCTCCGCGTCCGTTTGCATACTGTTTCCCGTCGCCGCCGTCGGCATTATTGTTTTCTGCGGCATTATCCTTTTCGTGGACCTGATTAATATTGCGTTCCACATTCTGATCCACCTGTACCTGCTGATTGCTCTGATAAAGGGCCGCTTTTTCATTTTCAAAATGCTGAAACTGCTGAAAATCCTGGGTACGGTTGATCATCCCCTGCATTTCCACCATTCCGATCGCCATAGCCACGCCTCCTTTTCAAAAACAGCTGTAAGTAAATACGCGCCTTTTGATCTGCAGCGGCATTTACAGGGCCGCGATACGCACGTCTCCCTTTTCGCGGACGAAGCGGCAGTATTTTACCGTATCCTTCAGGATCATCGACACATCCGAGATCGAGATCACCACGCCCTGATAAGCTTCTCCGCTCACGCTCACGGAAGCATTGGCGCCTTCTTCCATCCGTCCTTTCAGTTCATCGAGCTCGGCGTTGTCCGAAACAAGCTTTTCCTGCGTGGCCTTGATGTTTGCCGCGAGCGCCTGTACCTGTTTGACCTGATCCGGCGTCATCTTGACTCCGGCGGCCAGCTTCTTTTTGGCGCCCTCGAGAACCGGTATCATAGTTTTCAGATTCTTCTGGAGATCCTGCATCTCCTTGTTCAGCTCACCCATGCGTGATAAAAGGGTTGGATCCGTTCCCACTGTTACACGGGTGTCGGCTCCCATGGTGCTTCCGAGGGTACGCACACGTACCTGCCCCGTAGCCACCACTTCACCGCCGGTAATGAAGCCTTTGCGGCTCATCACATTGATATCGGTCCCTGCATGGACTTTCGAATGAAGGATCGAATTGGTCTCCACATAACCGCCGGCATCGGCCGTACAGTTTTCCATAAATTTGGCGATGATATTGCCGCCGGCCTTCAGATAGCCTTTGCTCATCCCGTTGATGCCACGCATCAGGATGATGTTGCCGCTGGCCTCGATCCTGGCGCCTTCGACAACGCCGCGCACTTCCACATCACCTTTGCATTTGACACTGAAGTTGGAATTCACATTGCCCTCTACCACGACATTGCCATCATATTCGATATTGCCGGTGGAATTGTCCACGTTCACAACCTGCATCACATCGGAAACAAAGACCTTGCCGCCCACAAGATTCACGTGACCGTTCACTTTGGAACGTATGGTCAGCTTATCCTCCGACAGTTCGATGTTTAATCCGAAGGAAAGATGTGCCGGTTTCACATTCCGGGGCGGGATCTCATTTCCGCATACGTCACGGCCGGCTACCCCTTTCACCTCCGGATGAAGGGTGGCGAGCACCATGCCTTCACTGCAGTGATTTACAAGGTTCAGGTTGAAAAAGTCAACGGTCCCGTCTTCATTCAGGGTCGGACGGATACGGTTATCGGTATTAAAATGATATTCGATCCATGCGTCGCTGCCTTCGGTGACAGGAGTTCCTTTTGCGATCACATAATCCGTACAGTACTGTTTGTCTGCAAGGAAGCCTTTCAGGACATCCTCATCCACACCCGAGACCACCTTGGCCAGGCGGCATTCGCTGTAGATATCATCGAGACGCAGCTCGCGCCCGCCGGTGGAAGGCGGATAAAAACGCGCTGTAGCCGTAAGCCGGTCATCGCTGATGCGTATGATGCTGCCTTCCGCGATGGGGAGCATCTTTGTTTTGTTCAGCGGGATCAGCTTCTCCGGATCACCCTGCTTAAAAAACGCACCGAGAACCCCCACGTCATATGTAACTTTTTTGACATCCAGATAATTCATGGTCTCCTGCAGGGAAGGCAGAGAGCCCCCCGTTCCGGGGATCAGTTTTAAAAAAGTGCCGCTGTCATGGATAATGACCTGAAAATAGGGGTTCATAAGCAGTCCTCCTATATTTTATGCAGAATACCGATATAATCGCCCAGACGCGTACGCATCTTCTCCAGTGCGCGGGTATGCAGCTGCGATATCCTGGATTCCGAAACGCCGAGGATCCCGGCGATCTCTTTCAGCGTCAGTTCTTCGTAATAGTAAAACAGGATGACACTGCGCTCCTTTTCTGTCAGAAGATCCAGTGCCTCCATGAGCATTTCCTTCAATTCGGTATTTCCCATCACCTCTTCCGGTGACTGGAAATGCGCGCCCATGCTGCTGTCTCCGGCTACTTCGCTGCCGGATTCCATAAACTCGTTCAGTGAGACCACATTGGTCAGCTTCATCTGCGACTGCCAGTCGAGCAGCTCGTCATCCGAGATACCAAGGGCTGCAGCCAGTTCCTCATCGGTAGCCGGACGTCCCTGTTCGGTCTCGATATCCCGCATCGCGGCTTCCAGCTGCCGCTGCCTCTGCCGTATCGTCCGCGGGATCCAGTCGTTTTTACGGATCTGGTCCAGAATAGCACCGCGTATGCGCAGTGATGCATAGGTTTCAAATTTGATACCCTTCCTGGGATCAAATTTGTCAATGGCATCGATGAGTCCGAAGATCCCGTAACTGCACAGATCTTCATATTCGACATTATATCCGAGATACATGGAAAGCCGCCCTGCCACAAGTTTTACCAGCGGGGCATATTCCAGTATCAGCTTCTCGCGCAGTTCCGTGCTCTGAAGCCTGCAATAATCATCCCAGAGCCTTTTCTTTCCGGCTTCATCCATCCTTCAATACATCCTTTTATCGTAGAATTTCAGAACAACACTTCATTACTCAACCAAAATCGTCGTTATTGCCTTTCTCGACCAGATCTCCGGCCTCCTCGATATAGTCCGCATAATTCATCTTCATGTTGAACTTGTCGATGATACTCTTGATCACAGTCCCTATGATCGCAAATACAAACATGGCAATCAGTATCGCAAGCAAAAGCTCCGTCATCGGATACTCTTGTACCAGGCCATAGATCAGCGCAATGGATCCGCCCAGAAGCATGAACAGCGACGGCAGGAGCTTTGTCTTAAGATTATTTCTTTTTTGCGGATCGACCGTATTTTTCTCTGCCAACTCAGATCACCTTGATCGGCTTGCCGACGGCTTTCACCTCGTAATCTCCGGTTTCGGGATTGAAAGTGACCGTCCGTCCGTAATTTGCTCCGGTATCTTCCGCAAGTATCGGTATGTTCAAAGCCTTCAGGGCTGCCTTTGTTGCCGCCACATTGCGGTCTCCGACACCGGTCAGCTCCGATTTGGACTGAAATGCGAACATGGTCGCACCGCCCGCGATCTTTGCCACCATACGGCTGCGCGAAGCCCCCATTTTTTCGAGACGTCTTACCAGCTCGGGAATGCCGGTATCCGCAAATTTTGCGATATTACCGGTGCTCCGTACTTCTTTGCTGCTCGGAAGCATCACATGAACAAGGCCTCCGACCTTGCTCTGTTTATCACGGATCGCTATCCCCACACAGCTTCCCAGACCGATGGTCGTGATCATATCGGGCGGCCTGCAAACATTAAGATCTGCGATTCCTACTTTGATCGTATCAGACATCTTTTATACCCCGAATTAAAAGCCCAAAGCATGCAGTATCTTAGCATCCGATTCTTCATCGGGAACCAGGATAAAGTATCCGGACAGATCATCATCATCCGCAAAATCCGTCTGGATCAGAAGCATTTTGTCGGAGATCGCACCGAATTCGATCGCCGGGACCGAAAGGATAGCGCCCGCCATGTCAATGCAGATGTCCGGCACCGAGGGGTAGATCGTAAGATTGGTCAGCGTGGAAAGAGAGTTCAGATAGGCTCCTGTGATCACGTTTCCGATCTCCTTCAGCGCGGAAAGCTCCATCTCGCTGAAATCATCACCTTCCGAAGGCATACCCATCAGCTTCTGCACCATGGCCCGTGCAGATTCTTTCTTCTGCATGAACATGATACTCCCATGGATATCACCGTCAACGACAAGATAGATACCGGCCACCAGCTGGTCTTCACCGCCCAGGGTGGTGCCGACTTCCTTGAATTCCATCAGCCGTACCTTGGGGACCATCATGTCCACCCTGGTCCCGAGCATCGTAGACAATGCCGTCGTCGCATTGCCGGCGCCGATATTTCCGATCTCTTTCAACACATCAAAGTACTGATCCGACATCTCCTCGATTGTCAGCCTGCCGTCTTCAGCCATTATGGCACCTCCTGTCTGTTACAGCCCCTGAAATACCATCTCAAGATCAAGAAGCGTGATCAGTCCGGTCTCATGTTTGCCGATGCCCGAAGCATAAGCATCGCGCTCATCGTTTTTATCAAAGCTTGCCTTTTCCACTTCGCTGCTGGAAAGGTTTACCACTTCCTTGACCGAATCCACCACTATTCCGATGGGCTCGTGCTGGTCCATCTTGATGATGATGATACGCGTATCTTTCGTATCTTCATCCGGGGCCAGTCCCATCTTGACGCGAAGGCTCAGAACGGGGATCACCTCTCCGCGAAGATTGATAACGCCGCGGAAATGTGCGGGAACCTGCGGCACACGGGTGATCTGCTGCATACGGACGATATTATCGATATACTTGATATCGATACCGTACTGCTCCTGACCGATCCGGATCACGATATACTGGGTGATCTCGTTAACATTCGTACTAAGTTCGTTTGCCATTGCTGTTCTCTCCTCGTTTCTGCTTAAATGAGCGCGTTCGAATCAATGATCAGTGCAACCTCGCCGTCGCCGAGGATCGTGGCGCCGCTGATGAACTTGCACTTGTTGATGTACTTGCCCATGGACTTGATAACGATCTCCTGCTGTCCGATCAGCTGATCGACCACGAGGCCGGCCTGCTTGTCGCCCTTCTTTGCGATCACGACGATCATGTGCTCGTCCGGCTTGCGGGTCGATTCGCATTCCAGTATGTTGTCCAGGCGCAGCAGCGGAATGACTGTGCCGCGCAGATTGATCACTTCCTTGCTCTCCACTGTCTTGACATCCTTCGGATCCACATCCTCGATGGTCTGAATGCCGGACAGTGCAATGGCATATTTCTCTCCGCCGACGACCACCATCAGTGCCTGGATGATGGCCAGGGTAAGAGGAAGGCGAATCGTGAAGGTGGTTCCCTCGCCAAGCTTGGTCTTTACATCCACCTCGCCGCTTAAGGCTTCGATCTTGCTCTTTACCACATCCAGACCTACGCCGCGTCCCGAAAGGTCGGAAACCTGTTTCGCCGTGGAGAAGCTGGGCATAAAGAGCAGATTGATGATATCGGAATCATCCGCCGCATAAGCCTGTTCCTCGGTCATGATGCCGCGCTCGATGGCCTTCTGGCGTACACGGTCGGTATCGATACCGTTACCGTCGTCTCTCACTTCGATGACAACGTTGTTGCCGTCCTGGTATGCATCCAGGAAGATGGAACCGGCTTCGGGCTTGCCCTTTGCGATACGCTCTTCCGGCATTTCCAGTCCGTGGTCGGCGGAATTACGCAGCATGTGCATCAGCGGGTCGCCGATCTCATCCACCACGGTACGGTCCAGTTCGGTCTCTTCACCGCTCATATACAGTTCCATCGGCTTGTTAAGCTGCTTGGAGATATCGCGTATCATGCGCGGGAATTTGCTCACAACGCTCTCGATGGGAACCATTCGTACCTTCATGACGGATTCATGAAGATTGGTGGTCACGCTTTCCAGATAATCGATCTGGTCATGCAGATTGGAGGAGGATTCGCTGTCGCTGGTAGCGCCGCTCACCAGGGAATTCTTGGCGATGATCAGCTCGCTGACAAGGTTCATCAGGGAATCCAGCTTTTCGATATCCACACGTACCGTACGGTTTACGGCGGGTTTGCCGCCCTTCTTCTCGGCCTTTGCAGGGGGCTGGGCGCCATCCTTCTTCGGTGCCTCCTTCTTTACGGGAGCCGGAGCTGTGGTCTCCGCAGGCGCCGGATGCGTCTCCTCCGGCTTTTCTTCCTTCTCTTCCTTCTTCTCGGGTTCCGCAGCGGCAGCTGCCGGTGCTGCTTCACCGTCAAATACACTGCCCTTCGCATCCGCGATCTCGGATACCGCCTTGATCTCCTTAAGGATGGGATCCAGCTCTCCGTCCGCAGCGATGATCAGCGAAAATTCCAGTTCAAACTTTTCGTCTTCGATATCCTGGGTCGAAGGATTGGCAGCGATGATCTCACCGAATTCTTCGATCGCCTTAAAGACAAGGAACGCTCTTGCCGCCTTCAGCAGACAGTTTTCCTGCACGGTCACGGTCACACTGTAAAGCTTTTTGTTGGCCAGCATCGCATCTTCCAGTGCTTTCTGTTCATCTTCGCTCAGATCGGCCATATTCCAGCCTGAAGCCGCTTCCGCTTCGGCAGGCTGCTCCGCAGCCGCTTCTTCCGCGGGTTTTTCTCCGGCCGCCGGTGCCGCCTCTGCCCCGCCTTTTCCGGCTAGGATATCATTCAGCTCCTTGATGATGGGCTCGTTGTCATTGTCCCCTTCATCCGAGGTCTCGCCGATGATGGTCACATAGCCTTCGATGGCGTCCAGGCAGCGGAACAGAACGTCGATCATACCCGCATTTACCTTCAGGTTACCGTCGCGCACCTCGGAAAAGACATTTTCCATATCGTGCGTAAGGTTCTGCATACGCTTGAACCCCATGGTACCGGCCATACCCTTTAAGGTATGGGCAGCGCGGAAGATCTCGCCGATGGTATCCGCATTTTCCGGATCCTGTTCGAGATTCAGCACGCTCGTGTTCAGGTTCTGGAGATGTTCCTTGCTCTCGTCAAGGAAGATGTCTAAATACTGGCTTACGTCCATGTCTGCTCTCCTTCTTTATTATCTGACCCCGACATTTGCCAGGATCGATTGTGCTACATTGTCAAGATCGACAACTTCATTTACCATGCCTGTGGCAACGATACTGCCCGGCATGCCGTTTACTACGCAGCTCTTTTCATCCTGTGCTATGATGTGAAGTTTCTTCTTTCTGGCAAGGTTCTGTATGCCCTCCGTACCGTCATGCCCCATTCCCGTCAATACCACACAGACGATGCTGTGGAAAACGGAACCGATCAGAGATTCATACATGTAGTTTGCGCAGGGCTTGACGCCCTCGCGGCTGGGCTCGTTAGAATAGATGATCCTTCCGCGGCCGCCGCTTTCTTCGTATTTCATGTGGGCACCGCCCTTGGCGATGTAAACATGCCCTTTTTCGAGGAACTCACCGTCCTCCGCTTCGCTGACCGTAAGCTCACTCATGCTGTTGAGACGCTCTGCAAGCGATTTTGTAAAGCCTACCGGCATATGCTGCACGATCATCACCGCGGCATCCAGGTTTTTCGGAAGCCTCGGGATCACGCTCTGCAATGCTTTCGGGCCGCCGGTGGAAGATGCGATGGCAACCAGCTTGTTTCCCTTGCCTTCCCTGGGAACCGCCGCATTGTCTATCCTGGCGACCATCCCGCCGGGACGGAGCACCACGGTATTGCGGAAGATCCCGCTGGAAGCCTTGCGGTTGGAAAAGACCACAGCTTCAAGGATCTCAAAGAAACGCCGTATAAAATCCTGATCCCTGGAGTAGATCGCACTCTGCGGCTTCTGGATAAAATCCACCGCACCGAGCTCCAGTGCATCCATGGTCACCCTGGCGCCCTCGCTGGTCTCCGTGGAAAGCACCATGACGCGTTCGTCGCGCTTCCGCTTCTTCAGCTCCTTGAGGAATTCAAGACCGTTCATCCTGGGCATGTTGATGTCGGTAATGATCCCGTCAAAGCTCTTTTCTTCAAGGATCTTCAGCGCTTCCAGGCCGTTATTGGCCATGCCGTCAACCTGATATCGCTCATCACTGTCTATTATATCACAGACAACTCTTCTCGTAAGTGCAGAGTCATCGACTAAAAGGATTTTCTTGCGCTCCATAACATATTTCTCCTTCGGTAAGTTCCGGTTTGCCCTGCCAAAACACCGTAAAATTGCATAAATACCTGTCTGGATTATAGCATAAAATCTCCTTTTTGTACAAGGAGATTTTACTGTTACAACTGCTCTTAATGCCCGCTGATCTTTGCTCTCATCTTCCTTTCTTCGTCAAAGATATAGCGTATAATATCTTCCCGGTCCCCGTTGACCATGCCGAGGAACTGGCCGCGGTATTCGCGGTTGGAAGGGTTGTTCGCCACCGTATCTTCGGCAAGTATGCGCAGTACTTCGTTATAAGTGTTCATCTGCCCTTTGATCGGAAGGATGAAGCGGCAATGGAGCAGGCCGCCTACCGCATAACTCTCTGCCGATACGAAACGTATGCCTCCTCCGGACAGATCTACGATCACACCTTTGTCCTGCGGCTCACGCAGCGGATCCAGTTCTTTATGGGTCTCATAAAGCCTGGTCTCATCCGGCCCAAGTGCCCGGGCCGTCATGCCGATGACACAGTCGTAACGGAAGTATTCCCTGCGCTGGTGCCGGCTCAGCTCGGTAAGCGGCTCAAGTACCGCTATGGCAATACCGCTGTCGTTCCGCCGGCTCGTCACCTCGGCCGTACAGGTGTAGATCCCCTTTCCGGCGTAAAAGTACAGTTCATATTCTTCCCCGACGGAGAGCACGATCATCCGTGTTTTCTCCATGGGCATGAGGATCTCGATCTCATCTTCGTCCTCATCCATATCATAGACCTTGGTGATGTAATAATGCTTCTCCCCTCCGGGATTGTCTTTATCCGAGCTCCTCTCGATGTCTACCCGGTCTCCGGGTCTTACAATCTCATAAAGATCCATCATTGTCCTTTCTTGTTCGCAACTATATGGGAAAAGAACGCCGCCATTCCGCGCTTCTTAACCCTGCCTTCGGTTTCCAGATGCATCAGTCTCGCCGCTATGGATTGAAAAGCCAGCGCGGATTTGGCATCCGGATTGGCCAGCGAAACGGGTTTCTGCTGCATGACTGCCTGATTCAGATGTTTATCCTGGGGCACGGCGCCGAGGTATTCCAGCGGCAGCCCCAGAAAACGTCCCACAACAACATTCAGTTTTTTAAAGAGCACTTCTCCGTCCGCTTCGTTTTCCACGCGGTTCGCGATCACCTTGATCTGCGAATTCTCCCGTGAAAAACGGGGATGGCGGTTCAGCGCTTTTAAGAGCGAATAGGAATCCGTGATCGAGGTGGGCTCGGGCGTGGTGATCAGCAGGATCTCGCCGCTTGCTACCAGGAATTCCAGTACGGCATCCGAGATGCCCGCCCCGGTATCGATGATGATCACATCCGCGATCGCATCCAGCTGCGCCAGGTTCTGTATGATATAGGTCAGATATTCCCTGCCGAGATTGGAAAGTCCCGCGATCCCCGATCCGCCGGAGATAAAGCCCACATCGCCCGGCCCCCAGGTGATGATCTCGGTGATGTTCTTACCCTGATAGATCAGGTCGCTCAGATTTGCTTTGGGCAGGGTGCCGAACATGATCTCGATATTTGCCAGGCCGAAATCGGCGTCCAGTATGATCACACGCTGACCGAGTTTCTTGAAATAGATCGCCAGATTGATCGCCGTATTGGACTTGCCCACGCCGCCCTTTCCGCTGGTGACCGTGATCACGCGGGCAAGAGGCCTGGGAGCGCCGGCCTGGGGGTTTGCTTTTATGATATTTCTTAACTGTTGTGCCTGATCCATTCTGATATTTCCCTGATATGATATTTATGCATGTTCCGCATGCATTTTGCTTTCATCCTTCCCTGAGATCCGGTCATTTCCGCTTCCGACCGCTACCCGGGACCGCTCCGTGTTTTCCGCTGCTACGAGGATTCGCTGTCCGTCAGAAGCTGTTTCGCCATGGTCTGCGGATTAAAGAGTTCGATATCATCCGGTACGTTCTGTCCGTTGGTCACGTAACTCATGGGAGCCTGCGTATAAAGATGCAGGTTCAGCAGATTGCCGCATTCCCGGGTCTCGTCCAGTTTCGTAAAGATCAGGCGGTAGTCGCATATTTCCTTATATGCATCCGCAATCGCCACCAGATCCTTGTATTTCGTGGTGGCGGAGACCACCAGGTAGATCTCGCACTCCGCAACGCCGTCCAGCGCTTTCAGGAATTCCGCCATCTCCTTTTTCTGTTCCTCATTTTTGTGGGAATGGCCGGCGGTATCGATCAGTACATAATCGAAATCCTTATAGTTTTCGTAATTCTCCTTCAGCTCATCCGCGGAATAGATCACATGAAAAGGTGCTCCGAGGATGCCGGCATAAGTCTTCAGCTGGTCCGTGGCCGAGATGCGGTAGGTATCGGTGGTAAAAAGAACGATGCGGCGGTTCTCGCTCAGGCGGAAACGTGAGGCGATCTTGGCCAGCGTCGTGGTCTTGCCCACGCCGGTGGGCCCGATGAAGAATACCAGCTTCGCCCCTTTTTCCGCAGGATTGATCCTCGTGGGTCTGCCGAACTTCAATATGATCTTCTGATAGATATGCGAAAGCACATGCTCCAGCTGCACGCCGCCCGCATAATTCTGCTCGATCTCATCGACCAGATCGTTGGCGTTGCGCTCGCTCACTTCATTTTCAACCAGCGTATGATAAAGAAGACGGCAGAAATCGGTCAGTTCCTTCTTTTCGCGGTCTTCCTGTTTCTGTTCTTCTTCCTTCTGCTCTTTCTTTGCCTTTTCCGTTTCGGCACGGCCCTTCAGCTTCTGCTCCAGAAGGTTCTGGATGTTCTCCAGTTTTTCCTCCAGCACTTCTTCGGCGATGGCTCCGGCACTCTTTTCGCCGCTTTCCGCTTTTTTGCCCTCTTCCTTTTCGGGCCCGGCTTCTTTTTTATCCTTTTCGCTCTCTGCTTCCTCGCCCTTCTGTCTGGCCTGGTTCACTTTCTGGAGCGTATCCCTGGCCTGCGCTTCGGGCCGGTCCATTTCCTCTTCCTTGGCTACCGTGATCTCCACCTGCATCTTTCTCAGGAACGAGAAAAGCCCCCGCGGCTTTACGTAACGGGAATGGATGATGGTCACGTCCGTACCCAGATCCTTCTGGGCAAGGGCAAGCGCATCCTCTTCGGTTTTTGAGATAAATTTTTTAATGATCATCCTGCCGGATCACCCTTTCACGCGGTCACCATGCCGACGCTTTGCAGCTCGACATCGGATTCCACTTCATTATAGCTCACCACCACCAGGTCTTTATAATAATCCTCTACCAGGCGGCGGAAATACATACGCACGATGGGACTGGTCAGTACGATGGGGCTGGCCCCCATCTCATGCAGCTTGTCCAGTTCCACTTTCAGATTGTCGATCATCTTGCGGATCCTTTCGGGATCCAGCGTGATATAAGCTCCCTGCTCCGACTGCTTTACGCTCTGCATGATATCCTGCTCCAGCTTCGGATCCAGGGTCAGTACGCTCACGGTATTCTCTCCCGCAAAATACTTGTTCGAGATCGCACGCTTTAAGGAAGCGCGCACATATTCGGTCAGAAGGTCCGTATCCCTCGTCGCCGTGGCATGGTCTGCCAGGCTCTCGAAGATCGTCAGAAGGTCGCGGATGGAGATCCCTTCCGAAAGAAGGTTCTGCAATACCTTCTGGATCTCGCCCAGGCCCAGGAGCTTCGGCACCAGTTCCTCCACGATGGAAGGATTGCTCTCCTTCAGATTGTCCACAAGCCCCTGCACATCCTGACGCGTGAGCAGCTCGGCGATATGCTGTCTGATCACCTCGGTCAGATGGGTCGCGATGATGGACGGCGGATCCACGACGGTATAACCCGCACTTTCCGCGCGTTCACGCTGCCCTTCCGTGATCCAGATCGCATCCAGCTTAAAGGCCGGCTCCAGTGTGGGGATACCGGTGATCTCTTCCTCAACAAAGCCGGGGTTCATGGCCAGGTAATGGTCAAAGAGGATCTCGCCTTCACTGGTCTGTATCCCCTTGATCTTGATGATGTACTGGTTCGGGTTCAGCTGTATGTTATCACGCAGACGGATGATCGGCACTACGGTACCGAGTTCCAGTGCGATATGCCTTCGGATCATGACCACGCGGTCCAGCAGGTCGCCGCCCTGACTTGCATCGGCCAGCGGGATGATGCCGTAACCGAATTCCAGTTCAATGGGATCCACCTGCAGAAGCGAGGTGACGTTTTCAGGCTTTCGTATCTCTTCGGCTTCCGCCGCTTCCTCCGCCTCCACGGCTTCTTCCGCTCCGGCTTCCTTCATGGAGGTCTCCATCTTGCGCGCGGTAAGTATAAAGATCAGGCCCAGGGGTATAAAGATGAACCAGTCCAGCGGTGTGAAGACGCCCAGGAAAGCCAGGGTCGCACCCACCACATAAAGAGCCCGCGGCAGGCCGAAGATCTGCTTGATCAGGACATTTCCGAAATCCGCCTCTTTGGAGCCCTTGGTCACCAGTACGCCGGTAGCCAGGGAGATCAGCAGCGAGGGAATGGCGCTGACCAGGCCGTCACCGATGGTCAGGATGGCGTATTCGTTCAGGGCACCGTTGAAATCCAGTCCCCGCCGGAACATTCCCATCAGGATGCCGCCTACCAGATTGACCATGCTGATGAGCAGACCGGCAGCAGCATCTCCCTTAACGTATTTCACTGCACCGTCCATGGAACCGAAGAAGCTTGCTTCTTCCTGGATCTTATCACGCCTGCGTTTTGCCTCGGCATCGTCAATGGCACCGGTATTTAAGTCGGCATCGATGGCCATCTGTTTACCGGGCATGGCATCCAGCGTAAATCTCGCGGTCACCTCCGCCACACGTTCGGAACCCTTGTTGATGACCATGAACTGCACGATCAGCAGGATCGCAAATACGATCACGCCCAGGACCAGGTCGCCGCCGCCCACGAAATTTCCGAAGGTCGTTACCACGTTTCCGGGATCACCGCTGATCAGGATCAGACGGGTGGAGGAAACGTTCAGGGAGATACGGAACAGGGTCGTAAAGAGCAGCATGGTCGGATAAAAACTCATATCCAGCGGCTCTCTTGAAAACATGGCCGAGAAAAGGACGGAAAACGCAACGCTCATGTTGACGGCCAGCAGGATATCGAGCAGAAAGCTCGGTATAGGCACGATCATCATGACGAACGCGGCCAGCACATAAAAAGCAACAACATAGTCGCCTTTCAGTATCTTTTTAAGCATGGCTTTTCCTCCTTTCCCTGTAATATTGATCTCCCGGCGTCGGAAACTGCCCTTCCGCCGCAATTCTGATACTACGCTCTTCCGGTCCTGCGGTACACGATCGCCAGCACTTCAGCCACCGCTACGTAGAGTTCCTCGGGGATCTCTTCGCCCAGCTCCACATTGGCGTAGATGGAACGGGCAAGCGGTTTGTTCTCAACGATCTCGATCTTATACTCTTTCGCCGCATCCCTGATCTTCTGAGCCATAAGGTCAGCTCCCTTTGCCACAAGGAAGGGTGCTTCGGCGATCTCTTTATCGTAACGCAGGGCTACGGCATAATGCGTGGGGTTGGTGATGACCACGTCCGCCTGGGGCAGCGCCTGCATCATGCGGCGCCTGGAAGCTTCCTGCATCTTCTGCCGGATCTTGCCTTTGATGGCCGGATCGCCTTCCTGGGATTTGTACTCTTCCTTCACTTCCTGCTTGGTCATCTTCATGTCCTTGTGGAACTTCCGCTTCTGATAGATATAATCAAAAACGGCGATCCCCAGGAAGATCAGGGAGATACGCATGCCGATGTCGATCAGGAGTTCTCCGCAGATGGCGACCGCCTGCATGAGCGGCATGTCATAGAGCATGAAGAGCAGCGGCCACTGATCCTCCAGCGCGTTTACGACCACGAGGATCATCACGCCGATCTTTAAAAGGCTCTTGATCAGTTCTACCAGCTTGCTCACAGAAAACAGCCTTTTCATACCGCTGATGGGGCTGATCTTGGAAAACTTCGGTTTTAAGGGCTTTCTGGTCGGCTTCCATTTCACCTGCACCAGATCCGCGACAAAACAGATCACCAGCCCCGCCAGCAGAAAAGGCAGCATGATGATCAGCGTACGCAAAAGTCCGATATTTATCAAAGTACTGTATTCGTTCGAATTGTCCCGGTATGCGGGGAGCGCGGTAAAATAACTGATACGGCCGTAAAAGCCTCCGAAGAGTTCCGCCATCTGCGTCCCAAGCGTCCCCATCCATACGCGCAGGAGAACAAAAAGTCCGAGCAGCGTAAAGCTCGAAGCAAATTCCCTTGATTTTGCGACCTGCCCTTCCTTGCGGGCGTCCTCCAGCTTTTTACTGGTAGGTTCCTCGGTCTTTTCTCCGCCGGGCCCGTCCGAGGCAAAGTACTGCAGGTCAAGCAGCAAGATGCGTTCCGGCTCTGTCATGCCGTGCCTCCCATCACCTGCACAAAACTCCTGATCATATCCCGCATCTCGACAAATAACAGATCCGCCGCATCCGGGAGCATACGTACGGTCAGTACGAGTATCCCCAGTCCCATAACTGCTTTGAGCTGCACGCCTATGGCGAACATGTTCATCTGCGGCGAAACCTTAGCCATGATACCCAGGATGCCGTTGGTCAGCAGCGCCACGCAGAAGATCGGCAGGCCGATGCGGAAACCCAGCGTCACATAATCGACCAGAAGCTTTAAGACCGACTGGTGTGCGGCGTCCAGATGAAATACCATCTTTCCGAGAGGGACCAGGGTAAAGGTTTCCGAAAGGGCACTCATCAGCCAGCGGTGCTGCCCCGTGATCATAAAGAGCAGCATGAAGGCATAGTTATAAAAATTCCCGGTCACGGTCACATTCTGCTGCGTCGCAGGATCCATCTGCGCCGCCATGGAGAAACCGATATTGGTATCCACGATCTGTCCGGCAAAGGACGCGATCTGCAGGGCGATATTCCCGACCATACCGATGACCAGGCCCGTGATGGCTTCCTTCAGAACCAGGATGGAATACTCCAGGATGCTTGAATATTCCACATACATATGCGGCGTGATCGCCGTATAAAACATAAAGCTGATCAGTACCGCAAAAGCTGCCTTGACTGTCTGGGGAATCTCCCTGCGGCTGAAGAAGGGCGCGGCAAAGATGAACATGCTCACACGCGTCAGTATCAGCAGGAAATATTCCAGTTCCTCGATCGGAAATGACAGATCCCCGTTAATGGCCATTGCTGCACCCCTAATGGATATACAGCGAAAAATCCGCCCACAGATTTTCCATAAAGCTGATCATGTTGTTCAGCATCCAGCTCCCCCCGATCATAAGCACGAGAAAGATGGCCAGAAGCTTCGGCACAAAGGTCAGCGTCTGCTCCTGGATCGAGGTCACGGTCTGAAAGATGCTCACCACAAGCCCGACGATCATGGAGATCAGCAGTGGCGGCAGCGCCGTGATCAATACCGTATACATGGCATCTGCCATGATCTGTGTGATCAGGTCTACGCTCATACGCTAAAAAAATGTCTTCACCAGATTTACGATGATCAGGTTCCAGCCGTCCGCCAGTACGAACAGCAGTATCTTAAACGGCATGGATATGGTCGTCGGCGGCAGCATCATCATACCCATGCTCATCAGCACCGAGGCCACCACCATATCAATGATCAGAAACGGTATGTATATGAGGAAACCGATGATGAACGCCGTCCGCAGTTCGCTCATCACATAAGCCGGGATCAGGACCTGCAGAGGCACGTCATCCGGCGCTCCCGACCATTCCTCGTAACCTGCGATCTCCATAAAGACCGATACGTCCTTCACTTCGGTCTGCGGATACATATATTCACGCAGCGGTGCGATCCCGGCCTCCAGCGCTTCCTCCGTGGTGATATCCCCGTTGTTGAGCGGTTCTATCGCATCGGTGTAGATTGTTGAAAACACCGGGCTCATGATATATACCGTCAGAAACAGTGCGATACCCAGAAGGACCATATTGGGCGGTGCCGTCTGCGTATTCAGCGCCTGCCTGGTGAAGTGCAGAACGATGATGATACGGGTAAAACTGGTGAGCGTAAGCAAAAGAAAGGGCAAAAGTGCCATGCCCGTCAGGATCAGAACGATCTGGAGTGCTCCGTTGATCGAACCGTTTCCGTCGTTTAATGCGATCGTCACCGTATTACCGACATTTGGATTATCTATGTCCTGCGGATCTTCTCCGCTTCCCGGATCATCTTCGTAGGTACGCTCATCCGTATCCCCGTCATTGTCCGCATCCGCTGCACGTGCCTGGAGCGGTGCAAAATACAGGAGGACAAAGGGAAGCAGCGCGTACACAAAGAGCCGCAGAAGGGATCTTTTACGTCTTGTCCCGTTCATTCTTTTCCTCGCTCTTTTCCTTCGCGCGCTTCAGGATCTCAAGAAAACCGCCGCTTTCCTGTCTCGCCACGCTGTGCACTTCATCAGCCTGCAGTTCACACAGAAGCTGCGTGCTGTCTTTTCCTACCGAAAGCACCAGGAAATGCCCGCCGGCCTTTACCAGCTGCAGATAACGGCCGCTCCCCAGCGAAAGGCTTTCGACCAGTTCCAGATTACCGCCGCTGCGCAGTCCCTTCTGGTTCTTTGCAACAAAGCGTGTGGTATAATAGCAGACCACAAGCACCAGGATAAAAATCAGGAGCAGCGTGATAAAACGTGCAAAATTGTTCACGGCATTGCCGCCCGTACCGCCGGCTTTATTACCGCTTAACGAATCCGCCAGCGTAGTCAGGAGCATATTGCCCGCAGCGTACAGATATAGTCTCATCAGTCTTTAATGATCTCCGTGATACGTACGCCGAAGCTTTCTTCGATCACCACCACTTCGCCTTTGGCGACAAACTTTCCGTTCACGAGCACGTCAATAGGCTCACCGGCGATCTTTTCCAGTTCGATGATGGTACCGGGCGCAAAATCCAGGATCTCGTGTATGGTCTTGGAGGTACGTCCAAGCTCCACAGTCACTTCCAGCGGAACATCCATGATCAGGCCGATGTTTTCCTGGCCGATCATCGCTGCCATCTCGGGCGTAAACGCCGAGAACTGTGCCGGCTGTACATTCATCTGCGGCTGCGGCATGGCTGCCGGTGCCGGCGGATAAGGATACGGCGCCTGGGGCGGATATCCGGCATAGGGATCCGCAGGAGGCGGTGCTGCCGCTGCAGGTGCAGGAGCCGCGGGTGCAGGGGCCGGTGCTGCTGCGGGAGCAGGCGCAGGCGCTGCTTCGGGCTCGGGCGACACAGATACGCCTCCGGTAAACTTTTCATATAAAGATTTAGCGAACTGGATCGGATAGAGCTGCATGATCGTGGAATCGATCAGCTCCCCGATCTGCATACGGAACTCGATCTGGACAAAGGTATCCTCCGTAAAGGGATCCTGTCTTCTGCCGTCCGTCAGCTCGTTGACCTTTACCAGCGATGCGATGGGCGGACTGATATCGATCTTCATCTCCATCATGGAAGACAGGGATGTCGCCGAGGAGCCCATCATCTGGTTCATCGCCTCGGAAATGGCGGACAGATGCATCTCGCCCAGATCGCCGTCAATATTGGAACCGTCACCGCCCATCATCAGGTCGGTGATGATCTTTACATCCCGCTCGTTCAGGATCAGGATGTTGGAGCCCGTCAGGCCGATGGTATACTGGATCTCAACGAAGACACAGGGAGCAGGATAATCTGCCAGTACGGTCTCCCAGTTTGCAAGCGTGACCCTGGGCGTCGTGATATTGACCTTCTGGTTGACCAGCGAGAAAAGCGTGGTCGCCGAAGTGCCCATACTGATATTGGCGATCTCGCCGATCGCGTCTTTTTCGATATCCGAAAGCAGGCTCTGATCCGGAGCGCCCTTTCCTCCGCCGCCTCCCGCGTCGGATGCCGGGGCATCACCGCCGCTCTCGCTCAGATCCATTCCGTTTAAGAGGGCATTGATCTCATCCTGTGAAAGCATTCCATCCATTGCTCTTTCGTTCCTCTCTGTTTAATCTCTTTGTTACGACCGGAAGAAAAACGCTCTTCCGTCTCAATCCGCTTCCGCGGGCTGTTCCGCGTCTCCCGCGCCGAACTCCTCATCTTCACGGAAAACACTGGTCACCCGCACGGCATAGCGATCATGGTCGGTACCGGGTACTGCTGAGAATTTCTTGTACATACCGACGTAAACATCCAGCTCGTTGTCGACGCGCCGCTCCAGACGGATGATATCCCCCACCTGCAGGGTGAGGAAGTCACTGACAGCGATCTGGCTTTTGCCCAGGACGGCCTTCACGGGCACATCCACCTTACGCAGCAGGTTCTCGATATCCTGTTTATGATCCTCCGAATCACCGTTGGTCATGCTGGTGAACCAGAACTTCGTATTCAGGTTGTCGATGATGGGTTCGATCGTCATATAAGGGATACAGACGTTCATAAAGCCTTCGATATCCCCCATCTTGATATTCAGCGTAACGATTGCGATCATCTCGTTTGGCGCGATGATCTGCGCAAACTGTGTATTGGTCTCGATACGGTCCAGTACCGGCTCCACTTCGAGCACGTTCTTCCAGGGTTCCCGCAAAAGCTGGGCACTGATCGTGATCAGTTTTTCCAGTATACCCATCTCGATCTCGGAAAACTCCCTGAGCTTATCAAGGGGTTCACCCTGCCCTCCCAGCATACGGTCGATGAAGGCAAAACCCACAGTCGAGGTCAGATCCAGAAGGATATTTCCGTTCAGGGGCTGGAAATTCACGATCCCCAGGATCACCGGATTGGAAAGCGCGTTTGTAAATTCGTTAAAGGTGACGGTCTCCGAACTCACCACGTTTACCTGCACGTTCTTCCGCAGATATACCGGAAGGTTTGTGGAAAGCAGACGTCCGTAATGTTCAAAGATCAGTTCCAGGGTACGCAGATGTTCCTTGGAAAACTTCGCCGGCCGCTTGAAGTCGTAGTTCTTGACCTGGCGGTCGTCGGCGTTTTTCATATCCTCGACGTCTACGTCACCGGAATTCAGCGCATTTAATAGGTTGTCTATTTCCTCCTGGGATAATATATCTCCCACTTATCCGCTCCTTATCTGTATTCTCTCACAGCCGGTGTCCCTGCTCGACATGCTCCCGCGCCGTTGCTCACGTAGCGGACGCTAAACTCGCACTTCGTGCTCGCTAAGCGCCGACGCTCGCAAAGGGTCTCGCAGGGATCGCCGGACTGCGAGAATAATCTCGATAGCCTTGAATATTCTACTTTGATGATGCCTACGGCTTGCTACGTGCTTCGCACTCCCGCAAGCCTACGAACATTCGCAATCCGCTGATCCGCTTCGCGGATCGCTTCTTGCTCATGTTCGGATCGGGGCCCAAGCTCATGCCCCGTTTCATGCAAGCATGACCATGAATAATCTACATTGATGATGCCCACGAATCGCTCCGCGTCTTCGACGCTCCCGCGATTCTACGAACATTCGCAATCCGCTGATCTGCTTCGCAGATCGCTTCTTGCTCATGTTCGGATCGGGGCCCAAGCTCATGCCCCGTTTCATGCAAGCATGACCGGGGCATGAGTTTTGGCCCCTGGCATCATCCGAACATAATACTGGAAATGGTTATATCGTAGACCACATCCGATCCGAGGCGGCTCTGGACACGCTTCAGGATCTCTTCGCGGATATCATCCTGCATGAGACGGATCTCGTCTGCCGTATACTGTCCGATCACGGCAAAGATCTCACCCTTGATCAGGTCCACATAATTCCCCATCGCCTCACCCCCGAAGGTTGCATATTTTTCGTGGGTCTTATTGATCGAGAGCGTAATGGCGATCATGCAGTAGGTATCTTTTTCCTGACCTTCCGCACGCTTCGTGGTAATGGTCATTTCCGGTATGGTGTAGAATTCCGAATCCTCGGGAGAAGGCATGCCGGTCTGTCCGCCGGGCTCGGTGCCGAGCTCCAGACTCAGTATCCCCGCGATATCCGTCACGATCTCGGCTGTCCTTTTATTCGTTCCGATCACCGAAAAGAGCATGATCGCCGTCAATACGATATTGACGATCAGAAGCGACAGGATAACGATGGATAAGAGATTCTTTTTCATTATAGCCTCCTCTTTATTCGCTGAGCGAATTATAGATCTTGATCTCTACACGGCGGTTCAGTGCCCGTCCTTCCTGCGTGTTGTTGTCCGCGATGGGATTGTACTCCCCACGGCCGCTGTGCTTCACCTTGGCAGGATCAAGACTCGTATGTTCCATAAGATAATAAAATACGGAAAGTGCACGTGCATCCGAAAGTTCGTTATTGCTCGGGAAGCGCGCGGTCTGGATCGGCACGTTATCCGTATGGCCTTCGATCTCGATCGTGCTTTCCGCATAACGCTCCAGGATCAGCCCCACCTGATCGAGCACGACTGAAGCCTGCTGGCTCAGTACCGAACTGCCCGATTCAAAAAGCAGCGATCCGTTCAGCGTCAGTTCCACATACTGGCTGGTATAGGAAAGTTCCACCAGATCGTCCAGCCCTGCTTCGCTCACAGCCTCTTCCACCTTTTCTTCCAGCTCCTCAGAGGCTGCCATCATCTGCTTTTCAGCTTCTTCCATGATATTCTCAATGGCGGCATCCATATCCTCCGCCGCTTTGCCGGTGGAATTGATATAGTCATCCAGCTGATTCAGCTGGCTCACGCCGTTACTGATCAGAATGCCGTCACCGATAGCCTGTGCTCCGCCGGAGAAAATGGAAAAGGTAGCGGTAAAGCTTGCCGCCACTTCTTCCCAGCGTTTCTCATCAATGCTGCTCATGGAAAAGAGCAGCACGAAGAAACACAGCAACAGATTCATAAGATCCGAGAAAGTCGCCATCCACGCCGGTGAACCGGCAGGGGGATCTTCCTGTTTCTTCTTGCCCACTTGTTTACTTACCTCTTGCGATCGCTAGTTGTTATCTTTGAGCCGGGAACAATATCATGCGAATGTTCCCCGCTTCATTATCATTCACCCTGATCTTCGCCGGCCGGCCGGTCTCCCGGTGCCAGGAAGCTCTTCAGCTTTTCTTCGATCACGCGCGGATTCTCACCGGCCTGGATCGAAAGCAGCCCCTCGATCATGATCTGCTTCTGCCCGGCTTCCATGCCATCGTAAACGCCCATCTTGGAAGTGACCGGAGCACAGATCCAGTTCGCCAGCATGGAACCGTACATGGTCGTCAGCAATGCGACAGCCATTGCGGGGCCGATGGCGTTGGGGTCATCCAGAGCCTTCAGCATGTTTACCAGACCGATCAGGGTACCGATCATACCCCAGGCAGGACCCATGGCCGCTACACTTTCCCAGAAACCTTTTTTGGCTTTATGGCGGTCTGCCATGGCGTCCAGCTCCGTCTCCATGATGGCGCGCACCAGTTCGGGATCGGTACCGTCCACGACCAGCATGATGCCTTTTTTCAGGAAAGCATCGTCGATATCCGCCGAACCTTCTTCCAACGCCAAAAGCCCTTCCTTACGTGCTACGTTGGAAAGGTCGATGATCTTCTGTATGGTACCCACGGGATCCACCTGCGGCGGATGAAAGATGACACCGAAGCTTTTTAAACCTGCGATGAAATCAGGCATGGTATTACCGGCCATAACGCACATGAAAGCGCCGCCGAAAGTGATGATGGCGCTCGGTACGTCCAGGAAGTTCAGCAGTGACGCGAAATTGACGCCGGTCTTGGCATCGAAAACGATACCGAACACAACCAGGACGCCGCACATTGCAAGGCCGATCAATGATGCTATATCCATGAGTCCCTATCCCCTCAGTTTTTTATTCTGACAGAAATATCCTGATTTGTTTAAAAACACAAAACACACAGATAACACCAAAGCCCCGGGGCTCCGGTCGTCATCCATGGTATATTTCCTGCTTATAGCATTTTACAAGATTTTTGATTTCTTGTCTACTCTCTTTTACAATTAGCTTTCTTCCGGTGGTGAGTGTGACCACCGTATCCGGCGTTTCTTCCACATACTCGATCAGATCGCAGTTGATAAGTACCGTGGTTCCGCCCAGTTTGGTCAGTTCGATCATAGGATCGCCTCCTCTGTGTCTCGATTTACCCATGTTCTATTCGATGTAGTATATTATTTTATTCTATTATATATGTTGCAATCCCCATGCCGGGAGCCTCCCATGAAAGAATGTGAGTATATGGACTTTTTGATATCTTTTCTTATTTCTGCCATGGCAGGTATAATCAGCAACTATATCTGTAAATGACCGGACAGAGGTGAATAACCGGCAGCAGCCTGAGATCAGCTCGCTCGGAAGAGCAAGAGAAGCCCTGGAACAGCAAGCTCCAGGGCTTCTCGTTTCATATGGACTTATTGATATCCTTTGTTCATCATTATAGATCACAGCGCACTGCCTGTCATGGTGAAGGCTTATCTCTTCAGGTTCACGAGCTCTTCCAGCAGCGTATCGGATACGGTGATGATACGGCTGTTGGCCTGGAAACCACGCTGCGTGGTGATCAGCTCGGTGAACTCGCTGGAGAGGTCAACGTTTGACATTTCCAGGATACCGGTGGAAACCTTGCCGCCGTCCGCCGCCACATCAATGCCGATACCGTCGAATTCGCCGGAGTTCAGAGTTGCGGAATAAAGGTTGTCGCCCTCTTTTTCAAGGCCTGCCGCATTGGCAAACTTTGCGAATGCGATCTGGCCCAGCAGCTTGGTCTGGCCGTTATCATAAGCGCCGTAGATCTTGCCGTCATTCTGGATGGATACACCGGTCATGGTTCCCAGTGCCCAGCCGGTACCGAAAGCATCGTGATCGCCGCTGACCGCATTGATCGTGGATTTCTTCTCATTATTGACATTAGTGGTATCCGTCATATACACGGCGATACCGGGAGCTCCCTTGTCATCGCCCTGGGCCGATTCCATGGAGAAGGGATTGTCTGCACCGACCTCCTTCGGCTCGATCAGCATATAGAAATTCTCAAATTTTCCGCCGCCGATCGCCTTCAGCGCGCCGCTGATCTGGTCATAGGTCACGGTCAGTGTCTGGCCGTTCTTTGCGATATTACCGGAGCTGGTAAGTGTTCCGTCGGTAGTATTCATCACCTCAGCCAGAAGCGCCGCATCCGTAAGCATATCTTCAAACTTAACTTCTTCTCTCTTATAATAAGTCTTTGACGCCGCCGGTGCAGTATCCGTGGTAAGAACATACTTGCCGTTCGCATCCTGCTCATACAGTCCCAGCTCTCCGGGATTGTCCGTTGCCGCGACCGTCTGGGTGCTGTACTTTGAGAAGGTCATGTTCTGCAGTGTAGCATAATCCTTAACGCCCCAGGCCCTTGCATACTTGTCTGCCTTGCTGACCGTTTCGCCGGCCGCCGGCACAAGATCGTTTCCGGTAAAGGGCGGAGTCAGTACATCACCGCTGGTATTTTCCTTGATCGCGGGCGCTGTGGCGATGCTGTATTTATCGGAAAGAGAATAGGTCTTGGACCGCAGGATCTGCGTACCGCCCGCGGTAGGATCGAATTCGGTCCCCGTAAAGATATTTGCATCAAACTTGTCCAGCACGGAATCGTTATTTGCATCACGCAGATCTTCCAGAGTGAGCGCATATACGCCTTCATCATCCGTTCCCTGCATGCTGAAGCGTGCGGTATAGGAATAACCGAGGTTGTCATAGATCTGCAGGTTGATCACCTTGCCGTCGCCGAGGATCTGGGGGTCCATCTTATCTACGATGCCGCTCATATTCGCACGGCTGGTAACCTGAGGGGGTGAAGTCATATTTGCCGGAGCAAGGATCTTCAGCGCGCTCACGTTATCCTGTACGATATCGCCGTTCTTATCCACCTGCCAGCCCATGACATTATAACCGTTGCTGCTCATGGCCAGATTTCCGGCCGCATCTACATAGAAGGAACCGTCACGGGTGAACTTGTTGCCGGAACCGCCATTCACAACGAAGAAAGCATCGCCGGAGATACGGAGATCAAAAGCATTACCCGTATTCTGGGAGGAACCCTGCTGGGAGATCGCGGTGGAGATCGCCGCACTCTGTACACCAAGACCGATCTGCTTGGCATTGACACCGGCCCGGCCTGTCTCGGCGTTAGGTCCGGAAGCATTCTGCGTCGTCTGGTACATCAGTTCCGCAAAAGTGATGGACTGGGACTTGTAAGCCACGGTGTTGACGTTGGCGATATTGTTACCGATAACGTCCATCTTGATCTGGTGTGTCTTCAACCCCGCTACGCCGGAGTAAAGAGATCTCATCATAAGGCAATTTCCTCCTCTTTATCTTTTTGGAGGCATAATAACAGCCTCCCCTCTACTCGTTTCGAAAGGAGGCCGATCGTCCTTTATCCGCGCTTCTCGTCCCTGAGAAAACATCCTCTCGTGCTGCCGTTCCGGAACCTTTCCGGTTCTTTTCCTTACATTACATATATCGACTGTCCGGTCATTTTACTTAAGAGCTGCTCCCGTACTATTTTATCGTCCGGGCCTCCGGCTGCTCTGTCTCCTTTAATGCGCATCATGCAGGACCTGCAGCCGCAGTCTGTTTTCCGTTGTATGAAAGCTTCGATCACTCTGCTTCCTTCAGCTCCTGAAGCCTTGCATAATAGGCCTCGATCTGTCCGATCCCGTCTTTTCCGAGATAATCCTTCACCATATCGTTTACATTCTGAAGAGCCTTGTACAGGCTTTCAATCTTTTCACCGTGCTCATCCACGCTGATCTTGTCGAGCTCGGGAAGCGTTGCAAGGGCTTCCTTCAGGGTCTGGGCGCTCTGCTGCGCGTTAAAATCGGAAACAATGGCCAGCATGCGTTCGCCGTACTTATCGATCTCGTCGATCACTTCCTGCTCTACAAAGCTGCGCTCATAATCCGTCATATTATGAAGGATCTCACCGAGGGCAACCACGGTATCCTGATCGCTGATGGTCAGGTTCTGTATGCTCGGCAGTTCTTTGATCAGCTCGCGGATGGTGTCCACTTTATCCTGTGCCGCCATGTACTCCTCGCTGATCACGGTATCCAGGTCATCGATGGAATAAGGATTTCCTTCTATATAAACATAGGCCTTCCCTTCCTGATAACCCACACGTTCCACCATGCCGCTCACCAGATCCGTATTTCCCGTGGAATCCGTCACCTTCATGATGACGTTCTTGCCGACAAGGTTCTGGGCCTGCACGCCGCTCATGGCTTTTCCGATATCCTGGATCTCGCTCACCTGCGTAAAGGTAGCATACTGGCTCACCCACTCGGTATTGGAGGTGGGTTCCAGCGGATCCTGGTTCTGCATTTCCGCGACCAGAAGCTGCAGGAACGCTTCGCTGTCTACACTGTTTTTGCCTTTTTCTTCTTTCGCATTCTTAAGAGACGCACTGGAAGTGGTCTCGGTATCAAATTTTCCGTCTACCAAAGGTGCTATCAGACTCATATGATTCTCCTTCCTGATAAGAATGATTAACGCTGGCCACAGGTTTCATCCTGCTGTGCTTGCAGGCTATCCGCTCCGTCATGGAGGATCTCTGCTCGACACGCTCCCGCTCCGTTGCTCACGTAGCGGACGCTAAATTCGCTTTGCTCATTAAGCGCCGACGCTCGCAAAGGGTCTCGCAGAGAAACCCCCATTCCGTCGCTATCTAAACTTATGCTCTGTAATCCATACGGTTTCCATCGGCCTGCATCATCTGTACGGTCACAGCATCGGCTTCATCCACTACGATCTCTTCGCCCTCGGCATAATCGCCCAGGTCGATGCGGTGGGTGGCACGCCGCAGGCGATCCTGCTCCTGTGCCTCCGCTTCGCTCTGTCCGTCATTGCCCTGTTCCAGATTCTGTTCAAACGCATGGCTGCCGACCGTTACTTCCACTGCTTCCACTTTTACGCCGGCCTGCTCCATATTCTCTTTCAGGATCGCAAGCTGTCCGGCAAGTGCATCACGGACCGCCTCGTTCTGGGCCGTAAACAGTGCACTCACATGACCGTCCTGGCTTACGAGACGTACAGCCACGCTGCCGAGACTTGCGGGATGGAGCACCATCTCCAGACTGCTCATATCTTCACTCCGCTGTGCGCGGATCTGTTCCGTCACCTGCTCCAGGATCTGCTCCGGACTGCTCGTATAGCGGAGAGACTGCAGCTCGCTCCGGAGAGCATCATCGACCGGTGCCTGTACTTCACCGCCGTTATTCTGTACCATAGCGGCTTCCGGCCGGAAGGCTTCCTCCGCCTCATGCTCCGCACGCTGTGTTTTCGCGGGAGCATGGCCGTCTTTCACATCGGCGCCGGCTTCATTCCCGTTCTGCGTCTGCCGCTGTCCTGCGGAAGGATCCTGCAGAACGGTATCCGCGATCTCCGCTGCGGGAAGGATCGCATCGCTCGTAAGGCTCTCCACGCTCTGCGCCGCATTCGCTTTTGCCTCGTCCGCATTTTCAACATTCATGAGTGCGGCAGCGAGAAAATGCTCCGGCTCCTTCGGGATCAGCTCACCGGCTTCTTTTATGGTATTGTCGATCAGTTCGCTGACCTGCCCCGCAAGATCCTTCAGAGAAGAATCGGTGAGCAGGGATGCGATGTCTCCTTCACCTTTCAGCATAGCCACGAGCCCGCCGGCTGCCCCGGCATCAAAGAGCCCCATGCCTTCGGCCGTAAGCTCACTGATCGCGCCCGTCAGTTCTTTCGGATCCATGTTAAAAAGCTCCGCCAGCGCATCGATCAGCTGCTGAACCGCCGTTGCGACCGCCGCCAGGGCATTATCATCAGGAAGCTCCTCTTCTGCGGAGGATGCTTCCGTATTTATACTGTTATCTGTGCTCTTCTGCACATTCTGCTGTTCCTTATTCTGAACAGCCGCAGTATCCCTGTCGGGCGTATCTGCCTTCCGGGACTGAACGTTGCCGCCGGCAGCTCCTCTGTCTGCGTTTGCGGTATTCTGATCTGCGGAATCCTTTCCTTTTGCAGCGGTTCCTTCCGTCTTAAGCGAAGCTGCTTCCGAGGCCATGTCATCCCTGGCATTGTTAAAGGCCTGCATGAAATCGCCCTTCGCTTCTTCCTTCTGCGGCTGTACCATACCGGGCATAAGTCCCTGCATGCTCAGCTCGCTGATCGCTGCGATAGCCATTCGATATCCTCCTTTTAAGGTGAAAAATCATTCAACTTATTTATCGAACAGAATAAGGAAATCCTTTAGAATAAAAAAAGCAAATCCGCTGATCCGCTTCGCGGATCGCTCCTCGCTCAGGTCTGAAAATACCAGCATCCTTCGTGATATACGGATTGCTCCGTTGCTTCGCAACTCCCGCGATCCTACAGACCTTCGCAATCCGCTTCTCCGCTTCGCGGATCGCTCCTTGCTCAGGTCTGTTCGGTTCCAGAAGCGGTCACTGCTTTTTTCTGCAAGCAGAAAAAGCGGTGACCGCCTCTGTCTCCTATATCACTCCGGATCCATCAACCTGGTCACCTGTGCGGCGATGTCGGGATCCATCTGCGCAAGGATGGCGCCGCGCTGGGCGCTGGTCATGCTCCAGAGGATCTCGCCGACAAGTTCGAGGGAATTGCCCATGGTATTGAAGATGGCAGCCGCTTCCTCCGGCTTCATGGCGGCATAAGCCGCTGCGTATTCCTGCATCTGTGCGGAAGCCGCGCTGCTCTTGACGACCAGCTGGTACAGATATTCCGCCGTGGCGGGATCCATCGCTTCATAATATTTCCGGTATTCCTCGGGACCGGGACCGTTTTCGGCATAGACCACCTGCTCATAGAATTCTGAACGGATCTTTTCAAATTCCTTCTGCATGTCCTCAAAGGTCTTGAGTCTTTCGACCTCGCCCTTTAAGAGCGTCACATCCTGGGCATAGGTGTCATTGGCGGTACGGGCGCTCTGCAGCTCCAGTTCCAGCGCGCGGATCTGGTCCACGGCATCTTCCAGCGAAGTATAGCCGTAATACGCTTCCAGATCGTCTGTCTCGGTCGTGGTATCCCTCGGAAGGATCTTGTTGATGACGGGGATATCCTTGAGCACGGGCGCAAGTACGCCGCTGCCGAAACCGCCCACATCCAGCTTGACCAGAACGATGAGTATGCCCAGCCAGATCACGATGATGAAGATCGTGACAAAAAACATCGAGATCCCGCCGCCTGTTGTTTCACCTTCCAGTTCGGCTTCCTGATCCGCCAGTTCCTTTGCGCGTTTCTTCGCTTCTTTCTTCTGGGTCTCCTGTTCTTTCTTCAGCTTCTTTTTTTCATCGGCGATTTTTTTCTTTTGTTCTTTCAGATCGTCCGCCATCTTTTAACCCTCTTCCTCTTCTGCAGATCTTTTATCGCTGTCTGCGTCATTTTTATTTCCGTATACATAGGAGGTCAGCTCGTCGATCTCCTTGACCTCCGCGGCGTTCACTTCGGCAACAAAGCGTTCAAAAGCTTTCTCCCGCATCCTTTCATGGATCTTTCTTTCCTGGACGGCTTCCGTCATGCGGCGCCTTGCCATATCCAGGTTCTTCTCGGCCACCTTCAGCTTCACTCGCTGCTGTTTCACTTCTTCTTCCGCGTATTCCTGCATGCGCCGGTTTTCTTTGATCTTCTGTATATCGACCGTACCGTTCCGGAGCGCTTTTCCTTCGGCCGCAGCCGCATTCCGCTTATCCAGCACCAGACGCATCTTTTCCTCTTCCTCGTCCAGCGCACGTCTTCTGGCCGCAAAATTGTTGCGTTCCTGTTCCTCAAGCTTTTCCTTGAGTTCCAGTATATTCTGCATGCGATATCGAAAGCGCGCCATATCCTGTACCTTACACCTTCAACAGCTTACTTGAAAAGCCCTTCCAGCAGCTGCTCGGTCTCTTCAAAATCAAATTTCTCATTCACATCCTGGCAGAGAAAATCGTTTACCGCATCGATCTTGTCAATGGCATAATCGATATTTTTATTGGATCCCTTTTTATAGGCACCGATATTGATCAGGTCTTCCGCCTCATCATAGGTGGCCATGACACTCTTCAGCTTCGTAGCCGCCTTCCGGTGCTCACTGCTGGTCACCATGCTCATGCATCGTGAGATGGAAAGCATCACATCCACGGCCGGGTAATGTCCCTTTGCCGCGAGACGCCGGTTCAGCATGATATGCCCGTCCAGGATACCGCGGGCCGTATCGGTGATGGGCTCGTTGAAATCATCGCCGTCCACCAGCACCGCATAAAGGCCGGTAATGGAGCCTTTATCGTCGCGTCCGGCCCTTTCCAGAAGCTTGGGCATCTCGGAATACACGCTGGGCGGATAGCCGCGGGTCACGGGAGGTTCGCCGGTCGCAAGACCGATCTCCCGCTGCGCCATGGAAAAACGGGTCAGGTTATCCATCATCAGAAGTACGTCTTTGCCTTTGGAACGGAAATATTCCGCGATGGCCGTGGCCGTCTGCGCGGCTTTTTTACGTTCCAGGGCCGGTTTGTCCGAGGTGGCACAGACCACGACGCTGCGCTTCATCCCCTCGGGGCCCAGGTCGCGTTCGATAAATTCGCGCACTTCCCTGCCACGCTCGCCGATCAGTGCGATCACGTTAAGCTCGGCCTGCGTATTTCTCGCAAACATACCCATAAGCGTGGATTTCCCCACACCGGAGCCGGCAAAGATCCCGATACGCTGTCCCTTGCCCACAGTGATCAGCCCGTCCACGGCTTTCACCCCAAGCGGAAGGGCTTCGCTGATGATCGTACGCGTCATGGGATCCGGACTTTTGGCATCCAGCGGATACCAAGTCTCGCCGCTGGGCGTAAACTTCGAAATGGGCCTTCCCAGTCCGTCAAGGATCTGACCCAAAAGAAAATCCCCCACCTGTACGGAAAGGGGACGCTCCATATTTTCCACCACACAGCCGGCGCCGATCCCCTCCGTCGCCTCGTAGGGCATGAGCAGCGTCATGTTGTTTTTGAAACCCACAACCTCGCTCATGATCATATGGCCATCCGTTGTCGTGATCCGGCACATATCGCCCATCTTTGCATCGGGCCCGGCGCTCTCCAGTGTAAGTCCCACTACATTTACGATCTTGCCGAGCCGCCGGTAATAGAGTTTTTCGGCCGCGTCATATTTGTCCAGGTTCAGTTCATTCATAGCTCAGGATCTTTAACTGCTGCGTAAGGAGCTGAAGCTGCGTTCCCAGGGAGCAGTCCCAGATACCGCCTTCGCTCTCGATCAGACAGGCATTGGGTGAAAGCGTGGAATCCTCCACGATCTCAAAGTTCTCCGGAAGTATCCCCGTGCCCTTTGCCACCTCTTCCTTCTGCGCCTTTACATTCTCATAATCCGCGGAAGAAACATGTACGATATAGTCGCGTCCGGAATCGGAACCCGTCAATGCCCTCTTCAGCAGAAAGAGCACCGTATCCCTGTCATTCTCAAGCCTCGCGCCGGTCACCCTTTCATAGATGCCGCTGATCTTGTCAACCAGGATCGGCTCCAGTTCCTCGCATTTTTTCAAAAAATCACGTTCCGCCGCAGCGGCACGTTCTTCACATTCCTGTTCCTTTTTCTGATAATGCCTGCGGCACTCTTCTTCCGCCTGCTGTTTTCCTTCCCTGTAGCCCTCGGCCCTGCCTTCATCCCTGGCGGCTCCGCGGATCTGCTCGGCTTCCTGCTTTGCTGCTTCCAGTATATTCTCCGCTTCCCGCTCGGCTTCTTTCGTACGCGCCTGAAAATCCTCGCGCGTCAGGGCACCGCCGGCTTTGATCACTGCGGCATCCTCTTCCTCGGTAGAGATCAGACGGTCTACCAGGAGCGGATCCAGCCCTTCCGAGAAGCCTTCCTGAAAGCTCTCCACAGGCTCTTCCACCAGACTGGCCCGCAGCTCTTCCAGCCGTTTTTCTACAAAATCATTGGAATTGATGGTCAGCTTTTTGCCGGATGCTACATTCACGTAGCCGCCCTTGATGAAATTAGACAATGACCTCGTCACCTCCGCCACGGGATATGATGATCTCACCGGAATCCTCCAGCTTACGGATGACATTCACGATCTTCTGCTGTGCATCTTCCACATCCTTCATACGCACAGGCCCCATGAATTCCATGTCTTCCTTGATCATCTCGGCCAGACGCTTGGACAGGTTGGTAAAGATCGCATTCTGCACTTCCTCGTTGGTACCCTTGAGTGCCAGTTCCAGATCATTATTGTCTACATCACGCAGCACACGCTGTATCGCTTTGTTGTCCAGAAGCAGGATATCCTCGAAGACGAACATCTTCTTGCGGATCTCGTCGGCCAGTTCGGGATCTTCGATCTCCAGGATCTCCATGATATGCTTTTCGGTACCGCGGTCGGTGGTATTCAGGATCTCCACCACCTGATCCACGCCGCCGATCTGCGTATAGTCCTGGTTCACCAGATTTGCCAGCTTGCTCTCCAGCACGCGCTCCACCTCCTGTATCACGTCTGGGCTGGTACGGTCCATGGTCGCGATACGCCTGGCTACATCCGCCTGATTCTCCTGCGGCAACGCCGAGATGATCAGGGCGCTCTGCTGCGGTGACAGATAGGAAAGGATCAAGGCGATGGTCTGGGGATGCTCGTCCTGGATAAAGGACAGAAGCTGGGTCGCATCGGTCTTTCGCACAAATTCAAAAGGCTTCACCTGCAGCGAAGCAGTGAGCTTTCCGATCACATCCAGAGCCTTGTCCGCACCCAGTGCCTTTTCCAGCAATTCCTTTGCATAGCCGATACCGCCTTCGGCGATATACTGCTGAGCCAGACAGATCTCATAAAATTCATTGATCACGTCTTCCTTCACCTGGGGAGAGATGCTGCGCGTATTCGCGATCTCCAGTGTCAGGTCCTCGATCTCTTCTTCTTTTAAATGCTTGAAAACGGTCGAACTCATCTCCGGTCCGAGGGCGATGAGCAGTATGGCCGCTTTCTGTGTGCCTGTTAAGCTGTTGTCGTTTGATGATGCCATGTGACTTTAACTCCAATCATCGTTCAGCCAGTTGCGCAGAAGATTCGCAGCGGCCTCCGGATTGTCTTCCACAAATTTTTCGACGATCTTGCGCGCTTCGGATTTGTCCTCCACGCCGATCTCGTCCAGTTCACTCTCCGGCTGGGTGCTCTGCAGGATGTCGTCGATGCTGATCTCGGGTTCGGGCTCCTCCACCTGTGCCTGGCGCATGCTGCGCAGGATCACAAAGGCCAGCAGTCCGAGGATCAGTACGATCAGGATGATCTGCAGCACATCCGTCATCTTAATGTTCAGTCCTTCGTGGTCTACGAAGAAAGGCTGTTCATAGGAAAGCACGGAGATCTTGCCCGCGGCGATACCGGAAGCATTGGAAACCGCCATGATCAGGTTCTGCGGCACCTCCAGCTCCGTACGGGTGTCATTGGCCAGCTTATACTGTGCCCAGGTGATCCCTTCCAGATCGCCTGCTTCCTGCACATCATCTTCATAGATCATCTTGTAGGTCAGAAGCGTGACGGTGATAGAGGAATTCTCCCAGTCGATGCCGCCGGCCCGGCGCTCCTGCGTCTTGATATGCTCATCGGGCAGGAAATCTTCGCTGAGCTCGGTCACGATGGAACTGTTCTGGGACTGGTTCTCGTACACATAAGTGGTCCCCGGATTCTCCGTATTGGCATCGGTCCCGGGTACGCCGCCGGTGGAACCGGTGGTCTGGCTGTTGTACTGGTCACGGCTGGCCAGCACGCCGTCCCCTTCGGTTTCGGTATTGGAATAATCATGCCAGGTTTCTGTGGTGTTGGAGGAATCGATCACTACATTCGCCGCCACCTCGATGCCGGAGAACTGGTTCATGCCGAGCAGCGCACGCTTTACATCCGCTTCCATCGCACGGGACTGCTGGGAAGCCAGCGTCATAAAACCGGCAGGGGAAGAGGAGGCTTCGCTCTCTTCCGAGCCTGCATAAAGCAGGCGGCCGCTGGTATCCATGATGGAAATATTCTTGGTCGTATCATTGCCGAGGGCTGTTGCGATGACTCTGGCCATGGCCCCTGCCTGATCAAAGCTGCAGGCATCGGAAAGCTCCAGGGTCACTGCCGCATAACTCTCTTTATTCTGCGCAATCAACGTACCGTTCTCTTCGGGAATGTGGAGCTTTACATCCGCCCTGCGGACAAAATCCTGTCCTTCCAGATTTGATTCCAGTTCCTGTTCGAGATAGACAATATAACGCTTCTGCGTATCGCTCTCGGTAGAGAAAAAGCCGCCGTCGGTCACGTTATCGATGGAGAAATTGTCGGTGGAGATGGAATTGCTGCCAAGGAGCAGCACCGCTTTGGTATAATCCCCACGCTTGATCTGGATCTGAAGGCCGTCTTCGCTGGTCTTATAATCGATATCATCCCCGGTGAGCAGTCCGATCACTTCGTTGGCCTCTTTTGCGGAGGAGGCTGTATGGATCGTGACATATTCCGGTTTGGTCAGCCAGATGATGAGCCCGACAAAAGCAATCACCGTCAGCGCTGCCAGTGCTGCGATGATCAGTTTCTGCCGTTTGGAAAATTTCTCCCACCAGTCCAGAAAACGTCTGGGTATACCTCTGATCCAGCTCAGGATTCGATCTACCATGTTCTTTACTCCTTTTTATATCTATCGAATGATCTTTTTGAACGATGATACGTATTGCTGCGTGCTACGCACAGCTTCGCTTCGCTACGCATACACTTACACTAAGCTCATGCTACGCATTCGCCAAGTGTTCGTAGCATCCCGCAATACTACGACCATTCACAATCCGCTGGGATGCATGTTTTACATGCATCCCGCTACTTGTTCATGTTCGTTCGGGTTCCAAACTCATAAGCCGCTTCATGCAAGCATGATCGTCTTATGAGCTTTGAACCCTTCATCGTTCAGATCTGCATGTTCATGATCTGACGGTACGCTTCCACGAAGCTGTTTTTGAGCGTCACCGTATATTGCAGTGCCGTCGATGCCTTCTGCAGGGCGATGGCCAGATCATGTGTGGAATTGCTCTTGCCCATGGCCAGCTTGATCTCCTCATTCTCGGCATCGGACAGGTATTTGTTCGTGCTGTTGATATTGCTGAGAGCCGCGCCGAAGATCGCGCCGAACATATCCTCGTTCTCTTCCCCGCGGTCTTTTATCACACGGCTCACCGCCCGTCCCGTCGGAACGTTCAGTCTTTCTATGGGATTGCTTACGATAATGCCTCTTGCCGTATCCCTGTATTCCATCCTATCACTCCTCTATAACTATCCGGATATCTTTCTGCCCATAACGTCAGCAGTTCCAAGTAGAATTCTTATTTCCAAAGCATAAATCCTATCCAAAGCTCCGTAAAATCATTTCATTCAGAAAACTTCCTCTGCAAAATACGGATCCTGTTCCGGCCTTCACAGCGGATGACGATTCATTCCGAAAGCCTCAGCGGGCAGACTCAGGACTTCTGTGCCAGCTGCAGCCCGGTGCTCATCATGGATTTGCTGGCGTTGAATACCGTGGCATTCGCTTCGTAGGCACGGTTGGCATCGATCAGGTTCGTCATCTCGGTGATCGTATTAACATTCGGATAGGTCACGTAACCGTTCTCGTCCGCATCGGGATGCGACGGATCGTAGACCATGTTCATCGGACTTTCCGTATCCTCTTCGATCTTCGGGATCTTTACGCCGTAGCCGATCAGATCGTCACTTACGATGTTGCGGTCGTGATTCTGCTGTGCGCGGCCGGTCCCGACCACGGTCGAGAGCACGCGGCCGAAGCTGCGTCGGTCCTGTTTGGTCTCTTTGGTCTCAAAGACCACCACCTTGCGGCGGTAAGGCGTGCCGTCGGCGGTACGCGTGGTATTGGTATTTGCGATATTTTCCGCAATGGTATCCATGCGGTAGCGTTCCGCCGTCAGGCCGGAAGCCGTGATATCAAAAGCTGTAAACATTCCCATGATATAAAAAAACCCCTCCTTATGATGTGATCACAAGGCATCTTCCCGCTGCCTGTGCGTCGCACGCATCCCCCACATCCGTGGGGCCCCGCCCGTGCTCCAGTCAGCGGGCCCCTCCTTATGATGTGCCCATAGCAGTACGCAGATTTCCGAACTCACTGGAAATGCACTGGATCAGGCCGTTATAGGTCAGCTGGTTCTTTGCCAGGTATACATTTTCGGTGTCGATGTCCACATTATTGCCGTCCAGACGGTAGGAAACCGATGCTGCATCCGTATATACCCTGGGCTCGATCCGGGAAAGCCGCATATTATAGACCTTTGCGTCCATCGTGCGATACTCAACCTTGTTCAGGTTACGGATCAGTTCGTCCTCAAAAGTCACATCCTGCCGCTTGTAATTGGGCGTATCCACATTTGCGATATTGTTGGAGATCGCCTCATTACGGAGCCAGGCCGCATCCGCCGCCTTATCCAGCACATTGATGTAGCTGAATACATTCGAGTTAACCATAAAAACTCCTCCTGCATATACATAAGCATCCGGCAGATTATTATGTAGCCTGCAGCTTACATAATATTTTCTGCCTCTAACACAAATCAAGCACAGACCAAGATCCCCACCGTCCATGGCGTATAGGGCATCCCTGCCTATGCTTCTCTTATGTATATCGGACGCAGGCGTCCGATGCTTTAGTCGTTCCTCTCTTTACAGGATACAGGACTCTTCTGTAAAGATACGTGTATATTATATATTTATTTTCGGGAAAATACAAGAATAAATCAATGAGCGGACCCGCTTCGGATAAAGCAGCCATACCGTTCACAGCCGAATCGCGCACCCGACGCGCAATCATGGTCCAAAACATGGCATGACCCTGCACTGTATAAAAAAACGCTTTACAGGATACCCAGTTCTTCGTAGATCAGTTCGTTCAATACGCGTATCCTGGTACCTTTAACACCGGCGGAATGGCTTTCGATGATGCCGGCGCTTTCCAGCTTTCGGATCGCATTCACCACCATGCTCCGGCCGATTCCGGTCTCGTCGGCAATACGGCTGGTAACGATCAGTGCTTCCGAATTGTCCATTTCGTTCAGGATGTGCTTCATCGCTTCTTTTTCCGTAGCCGTCAGCGCATCCAGTGCGCTCTTTACGCCCTGTTCCCTGCGGTCGCTCTCGTCCGCTTCCCTGGTCAGACTGCGCAAAAGCTCCAGCCCCACCACCGTGGCCGCATATTCGATCAGGATGATATCATCCATCTCATACCAGCCATGGTCCTTAAAGAGGAACAGCGTTCCGAGACGTTCGCCGCCCGCATAGATCGGCGACGCCACCGCATGATAACGGCCTCCGCCTCCCGCGGCATCCGTCGCAAAGCCCAGGGTCATCAGGTTCACGTTATCCTGCGTGGAAAGGATCGCAAGAAAACGGTCGTTCAGCGCCTGATCCACCACGGCACCCACCTCGTATCGAAGGAGCTCCTGTAGTCTGCATACCTCGCAGCACTCGCCTACGCCGAGTACCTTCCCCCGCCGGCTCAATACCAGCACATCGGACTCAAGGATGTCTCCGAGCAGCATGCAGATATCATTAAATACCACCGTTGCGGAGGTATTATTGTGCAGCAGCTGCCCCAGTTTTCTTGTACGGTCAAGTAAGGATATACTGCTCATAAATTCTCTTCCTTATTCAGCTATCATGCTCACCCGGGTTACGATATGATATTCTTCGTCCTCTGCGGGACACATACTTTCCTTCAAAAACATTCGCGCTTCTGTACCTTACCTGTCGCCTGTTTTCTTTTTACAGGACAGATGCAAAATACAAAAAACTTACTCTTCGTCTTTGATGTCATCGTCCTTCACGAAGCCGCATTCCGCATCATTGCAGACCAGCTTGCTTCCTTTTTTCAGAAGGATACCGCCGCACTGCGGGCACTTTTCCTTTACCGGCCGGTTCCATACCATAAAATCGCATTCCGGGATATTTTCGCAGCCATAATAACGCCGCCCCTTCTGCGTCTGCCGGATCACGATCTCTCCGCCGCATTTCGGACACTGTACCCCTGTCTTTTCATAATAAGGCTTGGTATTGCGGCACTCGGGGAATCCGGGGCAGGCAAGAAAACGTCCGTGAGGTCCGTACTTGATGACCATCTTCCGGCCGCAGTTTTCGCATTCCACATCGCTCTCTTCATCCCGGATCTCGATCTTGGCCATCTCTTCCTCGGCCTTCTTCACCGCAGAGTCCAGATCGGGATAAAAATTGGAGATGATGGTCCGCCAGTTGGTCTGTCCCTCACCCACACTGTCCAGCAGTGCTTCCATCGTAGCGGTAAAATTCACGTCCACGATGGCCGGAAATTCGTCCTTCATCACACGGTTTACGATCTCACCCAGCTCGGAAACAAAGAGATTCCGGCTTTCCTTTACGATATAGCGTCTCGCAAGTATCGTGGTGATCGTGGGTGCATAAGTGGAGGGACGGCCGATGCCCAGCTCCTCCATGGCCCGCACGAGACTTGCTTCCGTATAATGTGCGGGCGGCTGTGTAAAATGCTGCTTTTTTTCCAGAGATACAAAATGAAGCTTTGTCTTCTCATTCAGTTCCTTCAGCAAAAAGCTGTTCTGTGCCTTTTCATCCTCTTCATCGGTATAAACCTTCATGAAACCGTCAAAACGGATACCGCTCGCCGAAGCGTTAAAAGCCACACCTCTTGCATTGAGTTTCAGGGAAAGGGTATCGTAAACGGCAGGCATCATGCGGCTGGCCGCAAAACGTTTCCAGATCAGGCTGTACAGGCGGTACTGATCCCTCGGAAGTTTATCCTTGAGCTGCTCCGGAGTACGTGAGATGTCTGTAGGACGGATCGCTTCATGCGCGTCCTGGATCTTTTTGTCACTTTTCTTCTCCTCCGACTTCGGCGCGGGATATTTATCACCGTAATTTGAGAGTATATAGTCATAAGCCGCATTTACAGCTTCGTCGGATACACGCGTGGAATCCGTTCTTAAATAGGAAATGAAACCATCTTCATACAAAGACTGCGCGGTGCGCATCGTCTTCTGCGTCGAAAAATTCAAAGCCTTGCTGGCTTCCTGCTGCAGCGTAGACGTGATAAAGGGCAGCGGCGCCTTGCGTGTACGCTCACCGCGCTTTAAGTCGCTGATCTCAAAATCGGCGCCCTTTAAGAGCTTTTCGATCCTCTCCGCTTCCTGTCTGCTGTCGATGGTCTTTTTTCCGTTCTCATCACAGGCAAAAGAAGCCGTAAAACTCTTCTTTCCGCCTGCGGTAAACTGCGCTTCCACGCTCCAGTATTCCCTGGGAATAAAAGCCGCGATCTCTTCCTCACGGTCGCAGATGATGCGCAGTGCCACACTCTGTACACGGCCCGCGGAAAGCCCCCGCTTGATCTTGCCCCAAAGCAGGGGAGAGATACGATAGCCGACCATGCGGTCCATGATACGACGCGCCTGCTGTGCATCTACCAGATCCATATCGATGTCCCGCGGGTGCTTTAAGGATTCCTTCACGGCATTCTTCGTGATCTCGTTAAAGGAAATGCGCTGCACCTTCTTTTCGCCAAGCTTCAGCGCTTCATATAAATGCCAGCTGATGGCTTCTCCTTCGCGGTCCGGGTCGGTTGCCAGATAGATATTGTCGGCTTTTTTTACTTCCTTCCGGAGCTTTGCAAGCACTTCGCCCTTACCGCGGATCGTAATATACTTCGGCTCGTAATCATGTTCCACATCAATCCCCATGGTGCTCTTGGGCAGATCGCGCACATGACCGTTGCTGGCGCACACTTCATAATTGCTTCCCAAAAATTTCTTGATCGTCTTCACCTTGGCCGGGCTCTCCACGATCACAAGATTCTTAGCCATCTTTTTCCCTCGTAGTTCATAAGATTTACCGGGTCGATCGAGCTTCCGACCCGAATACCGTCTGCGAACTGCTGCACAGCTTCGATGTTTTTCTATCTCATCGGATCAAATTGCACATACAATTTGCACACGCATAAAACTATATAATAGAAGAAGCAGGAATGTCAAGAGGAAAAAAACGGCTTTCGGGATGATGGAGGGAAAGAAAAAAAATAAAAACCCCCGCCTTTCGGCGGGGGGAAATCTTTCAATCAGTGCGGTGCATCATAATACTCATAAGCTACATTCGCATCGGGCGGATTTGCATCATCGGGATCGATCGGGCCCGTAATAAGGTTTGTCAGCTTTTCATGCTGGGCAACCGAACCGGTCTTCTGAGGATAGAAATATCCGTAGCAGTCATAAATATGTGCATTGTCCTGCAGTACTTTACCGTTCTTGAACTTACACCATACATGAACACGAACATATCCATCCTGATCGATAATGTAATTCCAATAAGGAGAAGCATTATCCGCATGCTGGCTGGTATTCAGGCCAAATGCATTTGCCTTGTTGTCCACATGGATGCACTTCAGCTTGAAGTCCGCACACCAGTTAGCTCCGCTGCTTCCTGTCGGGAAGAAGAACTGATTATCCGAATTACCATTATTAAACGGCTTCGAATAATTCACATAAAGTGCAGGCTGTGTAGTACCGGGAGCATAATCATGCCACTCGGTAGGTTTCCCAGGAATATGTCTCCAATAGGATACGCCAAACCAGGAATTATGAAGCTTCAGCTCAGGGCCGTCATCATTCAATGTTGCATTTCCTCTGGCTCTTGCAAAGATCTCATTATCCCATGCCACTGTCGATTCATCATCCGGAACACCGGTACCTTTTTTGGATACCGTACCGTCTGAATGGTTTTCATCTTCTTTCAGACGGATCTCAAAACCCTCATGCCCACCATGATAAAGTGCCAGATCAAATTCATTATTAAACTGATGTGTATTTTTCTGGTAAGGATCCTTATGTGTCTTCATCAGATTCAGCGTAATCTGTGCATCCATGACCACTTCCGTACAGCAAGACGGGCAGGTGCAGATACCGCTTACCGGAATGGCATTCAGCATGGTACCCGTGGTATCCGTCCAGGTATAGATGGCAACACGGCTGCCGTCGTTGACCGAAGGCGTATGAACAGAGATCTTCAGCGGAGTACCGCCCGAGGACTCTACGGATGCAAGGATAACAAACGGCCCCACTTCCATATTCCAGGCATTATTCACATCCGATTTACAGCGGATCTCGCCGGTCACATCCAGATCATATTTACTGTCTGCTCCGACTGCAGTGCTATCCCATACAAAACGGTCATAACCCTTCGGGACAAACTTTTTCAGATCATACTCATGCACACGAAGGATCGTCATGTCCACATCCGCTCCCGTGCCGTCGCCGGAAGGAGGCAGATCCGGGCCGCCGGTACCGGGACGGTTACGAAGGAACACTTCACTGGTAGCCGCATAACGGTACTGTTTGTTTGCCATATTCAGCTCCAGAGTGATCACGTCTGCCGTCTTCAGATTGTACATATCATCCGGATTAACAGCACCCAGACCACCGGAACGGTTTTTATTCTTGGTCACATAAATACTCTGAACATCTTCGGCAATGAGTATTGCTCCGCTGCCGTTTTTCGTAAGGATCAGATCATCGTAAGGACCAAACTTACCATCCTGCATATCGGTCCCCATGATATCCGCTCTGCGGCCGATCTGGTAAGTCACATTTTCCTCTACACCGTTATAATGCCCGGTACCGTCGATCTGTCTTTCCGTCGTCTGGATCGTGATCACATCCGAACTGACCGAACCGGAATATTTGGTTTCCGTAGTAACACCATCTTTTACATTGGCATTCATCAGCAGATCCTGGAGCTGCTGGGTCACCTGCTGCGCGCTTTCCTGCAGGTTCACCTCATAATAGCCGTTACGGTACATGGTCTGGCTGTTTACCATGAGGGCACCCACCTCGGCCATTACCAGCAGAAGCACGGCTACGGCTACCAGCATCTCTACCAGGGTAAAACCCTTATTGTTCTTCATTGCCTCCTCCTTTCTCTACAGTCACTTATAAACTCATCAGCAAAAACTTTTTCTTTCATGATCAGCCACCTTCGGGTGCGGCAGGAGGAGCTGTCACAGGAAGGCCCTCCACTGCTCCCGTCTCGGCATATACCCTGACGATATACTGCTTACTGCCGCTCACCATCAGGAAAGTATTTACCGTAGACGCATTCGAACCGCCTGTTCTCACCTTTCCGTTCGTATTAAAGGAAATGATACCGCCGTTGGAAGCAGCTCCCGCAGCAGGGACCACCGAATAATCCGTACTCCAGACCGAAGTCATGATCACGCCACCGCCGCAGATCAGTTCCGTGCTTGTACTGTTTCCAACCCTTGCCACAACATTACCGCCGTCAAGCATGAGCTGTACCACTCCCGCTTCCTGGCCTTTGCTCATGGCATCCAGTCTTGCCGCCCTGAGAACATTCACCAGTCTGTTCATGGACTTGGTCGCGCTGGACCTATTGATCACGTTGTAGGAGATCAGCACCATAGCCATGATCATCACAGCAATCCCCATAAAGAGAAGCAGCTCAAGGATCGACATACCCTTATTGTTCAGGCGCCGCTGTTTATCCGTCTTCATCATCGCCACCTCCTTAATCCTTCGTCCAGTTGACGATCTTGATCATGGGCTGTGAAGAACCGGAGTCGTCATTTCCGGCCGCTCCCTTAAACTCACGAAGCGTTTTCTCCATATTCTTATCCAGGAAATTATCAAAGGTAAAATAATTCTGGTTTTCATTTCCCTTAACGTAGTAGTACGGTTTGCCGCCGTCATCCGTAGAGTATACCTTGATCACGTCGCCTCCAAGGTTAAATTCATCGGACTTTCCTGCGACAGGCGTCATATTCTCTACCGAAAGCGATTTGGAATCGTTCTTGATCTGCACCCCGGGGCTGTCGGATTTTCCTTTGACAAAGAGCTTTCTGGCTGCATCAAAATGTGCATCATCCATTGTCCCCCAGGGGAAACCTTTCGCCTGGATATGGATCTTTAAGCTGCTGTCATTACATACATTCAGGAACGTGCAGTTTGTCAGGGAACCTTCAAAGTTACTCGGGCAGCCTGCTGCGATGATCAGGCAATCCTGATAATGATCACCGCCGGAAACGTTATCTGAATTGGTGAGATAGATCGCGCTGGCTGTCACTCCGTCTACCGTGCCCGTGACCAGAGCATCGCTCTTGTTCCAGCCGCCGTTCTTGCAGGCCGTCCACATCTGTCTCTGCGTCAGCAGAGCATCATTGTTGGTACCGCCGTTACCGAATCCGTCGGAATAGGTAGAAGAATTGACATGTAAATGCATATACTTGGAAACAAGCATTCCGCCCAGACCATTTTTGTACTTTTCATAATTATCCCACTTTACCGGTCCGGGATTCAGTTTTCCGTTACCGCAGGATACTACGGAACCGCTCGTGCCACCCTGCACATAAAGATTGCTGCCATAAAGTACCTGTCCGGTACCTTCAACCTTAATATTTCCGCGCACATAGGTGGTTCCGGCCAGATAGCACACACCGCCGTTCTCTACATGCAGATCACCGTCAAAGAAGGTATAGTTCCCGAGTATGGTCACTACCGAAAGAGGTCCGACCTTAAGTGCGTCTGTTCCGAGGGAGCCGTTTTGACGCATATAGACATCACCGCCGAAATACTGGCTGCTTTCACTCACATAGAGCGGACTGTCGGAAAGGATACTGAAATCATTCAGTTTTCCCGGTGCATCGCTGCTGGCAGGGAAGCCGACCCATATATCCGTTACGATATTGCTCTCATAGGTTCCTTTGCCATCCGGGGAATCTGCATATGCCGTCACCTGCACACCCTTGAGTTTGATATAATTCCCTACTTCTTCATAGGAAGCTACCGCAGTCCCCGCGTATGCATCTTTGATCTCGATCTTCTGAAGACCTCTGACCATGGTATTATCGATATGATTCACCATGGACTGAAGATTCGTCACATTAAAATGATTGCCGCCACCGTTCAGATAGCCGCGCAGAGCTGTTTTGGGATCGGCCTGCACGGAACTGTACTGACGGATCTGGGTCATCAGCTGGTTCAGGCCGAGTTCCGCCGTGTAGAAATTGTCCGTCGCAAATTCTCTCTGGCTCTTCATCCTGTAGTTGATCGTAGTCATGTATAGCATGGAACTGCAAAGGATCGTAATGAACAGGACCCCGATCAGCACTGCGACCAACGCTGCTCCTTTGTTTTTCTTAAGACTTTTCATTCTCCTCTTTCCTCCTATAATGGCTGTCCTGTCCGCTTATAAGTTCAGATTCTTGTTCGGAATGCCGCTCTTCATAACCGCTGCCGGAGCTCCCATGAAAGTTCCGGTTTCCGGATCAAAACGTTCCACCCAGGTCCCTGTTTTGGGATCAAAACGGTAAGCATAAACCTTTACCGTTACATCGTATACGAAATACTCGGAGTTTTCCGTATTGGATCCGCCGGTATATATAGAGTTGCTGTTTTCCGCACGGGGAACAAGGGTTACGGTCGCATCAAAATACAGATTATTCTTTTTGATACCGGTATAGAGCATGTAAGCGGATTTCGCTACCCCCTTAGCTGTCATGGTATCCGGATATCTGTCATGGCTGAAACCGAAATACAGCATCTTGTCCGGATTCTCTGCATATTCATCCTGATGCAGCTGGAAGGTCGAAGCATCCGGATTGTCACCAAAGATCGTGTGCAGGTGGGAGATCGCCGGTGCGCACATATCCAGATCATTCACCTGTCCGTTAAAACAGTTTGTAGCCTCATCCACACTGTAAGTGGCCGACATCTGGTAATTTCCGTCAAATTTATCCAGTTCCGACATATGCAGCATGCAGTTCGGTGCCACATGGGTACCGCCCTCATTATAATAATTATTATTGATACTGGAGAAAGCATACTGTGCATTTGCGGTAGTATCCGTTTCGCTTGTAGGTGTGTGGAAGCCGCCGGGAACCATGCGCAGTGCCTTGCATACTTCCTCATAGGACTTGCTCGTGATACCTTCCATAATGGTGGTCGCAACATCTGTTGCCGTCATCACCTCGCGGCTCTCTTTGTTTGTTTTGATCGAGGAAACAAAGGTACGCATCACCGGCGTGATGATGATGGCAAAAAAGGCCAAGGCGATCATCACCTCAAAAAGTGTCACGCCACTGGAATTCTTAAAAATCCCCTTTCTTTTCCTGCCCCTCAGCTTTTTCATACGCTCCTCCTTCCTCCCGAAACGTTTCTGTACCATGATCATCTATCTGCTTTTCATATATTTCTTTATCTTTTCAGCCGCCGCGGTGACTTCCGCACCGTTTTTCTGCGGCATCGTTTTCAATCCTTATGTTCTTTCGTTTATAATCTTCAATCCGGCATCAGCTCATGCCGTTCCTGTTCTCTCTCTGTTTCATTTCCGTGTTTTTATATATGCGTTATATATCGCTGTTTCTTAAATTTTGAAGCCTGCCCGTCTCCCCTTTCGGGGAGACAGGCCTGTTACTTATTAATCGAGATTGTCTACGATTCCTTCTTCTTCGCCCTCTTCGTCTTCTTCTGCCTTCTCTCTGAGGTATTCCTCAAACATCTGGTTCAGATAACGTGTTTCCTCGCTCAGAGGACCGAAGAGACCGAATTCCTTGATACCGCGCTGCTCAAGAGCAGTGAAATCAGGCTCGACGGGCACAGGATCCAGTTTGCGTCCCTGGCCGCTGATCGCGTACTGCTCCATCAGTACTTCACCATCGATCTGTCCGCTGTCGGGATCATACTCAACCGAGATGGACTTATATATGATCGGCAACTCTTCCGCCATCACATAATCCAGGAAATAACGGAAGCCTTCATAATAACTTGCGAATATCAGCGTGGAATCGTTGATGATACCGGTAAGAGGATCCGTGGATCCTTCATCGGAAATGTACTGAAGTTCATTATCACCATAACCCACACTGGAGATCAGGAAGAGTGTATTTCCGTCGATCCCGTCATAACCGAAACGGGGCGTCTCGTCATCCTCATCTTCCGCAAGCTTGATCATATTCTCCATCGCCTGCTCATAAGCTGCTTTTTCAAGGTAATACAGCCACATGGTGTAATTTTCCTGCTGTACATCTGCCGGGAAAGATGCGATCAGTTCATCACGTTCCTGACGCATACGTTTTGTTTCCGCCTCATAAAAGGCACGATCCTTATTCATCTCCTGCAGCTGCGTCAGCCGCGCCTGCAGATCCACATTGACCGCTTTCTGTGTCTCGGTATCCGACCTGGTATCCTTGGTGTAGAATACATAAGGCAGAGCGATGACCGCTACGATCAGCAACAGTACGATGATCTTTTTATCTCTATCTGTAAGGGTCATTTCGCCTCACCTCCTTCCGCATTTTCCGCTTCCGGAGTCTTGGGCGGTCCTATATGACATTCTGCGGTATAGGTTACCTGACGCTGCAGCACCTGTTCGATCTCTTTGATGCCGTCAGGCAATACCAGTCCGGTTTCATATTCCACATATTCCACGGGAGGAATGGGCTCTCTCTCGGGATCCTCCAGATCTTCGCCGTCGATCAGCTCGTTCTGGTCTTCCTCACCTTCACCTTCGCCTTCTTCTTCCTCTTCTTCCTTGGACACATAATCCTTGGTCCAGTAGATCGGATTGCCGTCTTCATCGTGATCGATGATCATGATGATACGCCAGGTATCTTCAATGGCCGGGATCTTGAAGTCGCTCACATAATCAAGAGCAGCGATATTCAGGAGCACATCCGCCACCTCGTTCTTGGTGGTCTCATGCCAGCCGCTCACAAGATCAAATTCCACATTACCGTCCACCGCCTTCATCGAAACGATATGGGATTCATAAGGAAGCAGAGTTTCCAGATCGTCAACAAACTGAACAAGATATTCATTGTCATTGTGCGTCATATCTTCGAAGGCTTTTACCTGATCATATTCGTGCTTGGCAGCCTCGTAATCCGCAAGGATCTTTTCGATATCCTCAATGGCCTTGATCTCGTTCTGCAGGCGTTCCTGCTCGTCCATGACCTGCTTGTGCTGCCACCAGGAAATACCGGTGAATGCGGCACTGCCCACAAATGCGATCGCCAGAACATAAAGCATATACTTGATCAGGTCGGAAGACTCCATCAGGCTCTGCTTCTGTCCGGAACCGATCGTCAGGTTCATGGGATCGATGATCGCACCGATATTCGGCAGATAACGGAGCACTTCTTCCGCTGTCAGTGCAGCCTGTCCTTTAATGGACACACCGGCCAGCGTATCGAAATGTTCCACGTTCGCCCCCAGCTCACGCTGCAGGATCTTTTCAATACCGGCGATGGCGGAACCTTCACCGAAGATCTTGATGCCCTGCAGAAGTTCGCCCGGGTTTTTCGTGCGGTGATATTCCACGGCACGTCCGATACCGTTTACCAGGTAGCTTACGGTCTGGGCATATTCATCTGCGGTCACGTGCTGATCCAGCAGAGCTTCGTTGGAAAGCAGCGTTTTCGCATCTTTCTCGGAGATCTTCTTTACATCCATCAGGGCGTTGATAACTGCGGTCTTACCGTAGTTAACGCTGCGCTGCAGGACCAGGACCTTACCTCTCATAACGTTGACGTAGGTCGCGTCTTTTTCGATCTGGAGAACCAGATCCGTGTGTCCCTCCTGCATCTGCAGTGACAGAAGCTGTATGACCGAATTACCGAAATAGTCGATACTGCGGACCGTCAGCTTCAGTTCCTCCGCGACTTCGTAGTAGCCGCGCACCAGATCCATCGGTGCTGCCACTGCGGAAACGCGGAACTTCCGCCCGTCATCGGTCATGTAATCCTCCAGGATCGAATAAGCGAAGAGGTAATCTCCCGAATTACTCATCGGGAAATACTCGCCCGAGTTCGCCTGCAGAACCTGTCCGAGCTTTTTCGTGTTTTTAAAGTAGTTGATCTCCACTTCCTTGTTGGCGATCTTTTTACTGGCGATCGTGAAGATAACTTCTTTCGCCGTAAATCCCCTGCCGAAGATCGCGGTCCTGATGGCTTCCGCTGCCGCCGATACATCGACCAGATACCCGTCATTAAAACAACCTGCGGGTGTGACGATCTCTGCGGCATTGCTCAAAACCACAGTTTTGTTGTTGTTCTTCTGCATCTCGGCGATACGGATAACGTCCGACGAAATGTAGATCGTCAATGCCTTATTGGCCATCCTTGCTGCTCCCCTTTCATATTGTAGTGTAACCCTTAAAGGGTCTTATCATAGCATCGGCATAAATGCCGAGATATGCATTTTTTTTGCTTTACAGGCCCCTTCCGTCCGGACCGGAAGGAACTAGGAAAGCTCAGGCAGAAAAGTGTTGATGTAAAAACTGATCATTTCGTCCCCCCACATCATCACGAGCACTGCAGCTGCCGCAAGATAAGGTCCGAACGAAAGAACATGCTTTTCCTTTGTCAATAACATCCGCGCCCCATGGATGAAGCATCCAAGAAGTGCTCCCAGGACCAGCACCAGCAGGATCTTTTTCCAGCCCAGCAGCAGCCCCAGTGCCGCCATAAGCTTGATATCCCCGCCACCCATGGCTTTCCCCCGGCTGGCCAATGCCATCAGAAGAAATATTCCGCTCACAACAGCTGCGCCGATCAGGTACTCATACCAATGTGCAAGATCCATGATCAGCCTTACCGCCCCTAATAACGCGATGGCCGCGTTCATCTCGGGCGGCAGTTCAAAGATCGCCGCATCTACCATGGACAATCCCAAAAGGATCAGCGCTGTCAGTCCATATATGAGATACAGCCAACCGAAGCCCCATTTCCATCCGAGTACAAGCCACAACAACGCCGTTCCCAGGACGAAGAGCCATCGGCCACGATCACTGCCCTTCATACAGCGGCTTATCCCCACCGGTATACTATCCGCTTTAAGCTCCTCGTCCAGCTCCTCTTCAGGTCCCAGACAGATTTTATAAAGCGAATAACGGTACATCACAGTACCGAAAACCAAAGCCGCACAGATTGCACTCAAAAAAACATACAGTTCCACTTGCAAAGATTATATCAGAGAACCCTCTCTTCGTCAATTTGCACAAGGTCGGAATAAGTAACAAAATATCTTCAGTGTTTTTTTCTCTTTTCAACAAGAAAACATCCTGTTTTTTATCAATATTGCATGAAGTACAAAAAAAGTGTCACCAACTGTAAAAAAACATTCACTATAGTGCTTTGGCGCTATTCCTTCCTTTTTTCCCAATCCTTGCCAGAGG
>JAEEGL011054003.1_pt1 | contig 89498 bp, 83 predicted proteins | sample 9134231 | NCBI WGS metagenome assembly JAEEGL01 (sample SAMN16246548, study PRJNA631951) | gut metagenome | biome: gut microbiome; feature: rumen; material: fiber-attached | host: Bos | place: Iran: Karaj | collected 2018-10 | reverse complement strand
TGCCGGAGCCTTTAGATTGGAGGTGAAGTTAAGATGTATGTTGTGGTTAGAAACCTATGTGTGCTTTTACGTTCTACGTTCGCATCACTCCTACTTCTCCCCTTGCTCCGGGTGCCTCATACCATTCATTACCTTTAAGGCAACTTCCACAGAGTACAGCAGCGGCCAGGTCAATTCTGGTGGAATCAACTGGGCGTGAAAACTGCTTTGTATTATGTAACATCTGTGCCATTGAATGTATGATTTTTTTAGACTTGATTTTTGTTCACATATAAATATACATACTTTTTTGAAAAAAACAAAAAAAATGTGAAAAAATTGCAAAAAATTTCTACCCAAAATAAAACCCACCTCGTAAGTGGGTGGGTTTCAACAGTTTAGTACTTCTTCTTCTTTCCTTCCTTTCTCTGGGCTGCTTTCTCCGCTCTCTCCTGGGCCTTCTTCTCTGCCATTTGAGCGAGTGTGTAGTGTGCAAGGAGGGCCGAGTCAATAGCCGCCTTGCCATACTTCTCATAGCAACCGATAGGAATGTTCAAACTGGGAACCCCGATGACAATCTTCTCCTTCTCACTGTCATAGGAAATCTGGTCCATCGCAAGACGGAGCCACATGTACTTGTTGTCAATCCCACTGTCGTCCGGACCGTCAGGAAGCAGGTCAAATGCCTCGCCGTTCACAAGCACAAGGATAAGGTCCTCACGCCCGGAAAGATACTCAGCATACTCGTTGGCCCTGACAATCTTCACGACCTCTTTCAAATTAACGACATCAAGCGTCTCAAAATCAATACCGTACTGTGCGAGACCAAGCTCATTCGCAATCTCGTCAACAATCTTTACGATGCTCTCATCTGCCTTAAAAAACTTTGCCATATTCTGTTCTATATTAAAATTGTTATTTATGCCCATTCTCCGCGCCAAACATCAGAATTGTGTACCGACACGTTTTTTAATTTGTACGGCTTTAAAAATTCATAGCCGTATTGTTTGTTGCGTTCATTAATGTCAGCGTTTGCTTTGTCTAATGCTTCCTGTTTAGTTTCTGCCATGACAATATAATAACTGCCGTAGCCTTTCCAGTTGCCAACTCTGAACAGCTTTGCCATAATCAGTTAATCATTAAATTATTTATTATTGTATCTCATTTCGTTATATTGTAATAGTAAGATACAAACAATTCCCGAGAAAAACAACATGGAAGAGAAAATAATCAGCGAAAAAGAGCGTCTAAGGAGAGAAAGGCTTGCCGAAAGGAGGAAAGCTGGTTATCGTGCGTACATTGAAAGGAAGCACAAGGAAATGGAGGAGCGGGAAGAGAAGAAGCGGTCGGAAAAAGAGGAAAGAAAACAGAAATCTGTCCCTAAAAAAAGGAAAGTTGGTCGTCCGAAAAAGAGAGGGCCGAAAAAGAAGCGGAAATATGTCTCCAGGAAACCGAAGATTGACAAAAGGTCATTGAACATCTACGACTATAAGGTAGTGTCATGTCATAATGGCAGACAGAACGAGTACATTGGGGCATATGTCAAGGTGGAAGATGCATACGAGGTGGTTGAACAGCTTCTGGAAGAAAAGAAGGGGGTTGTCTTTCCGGCCCGCGTTCAAATTACGGACACAATCATCAATTCAAGGGACGAATACCTGATACTGGAAAAGAACAGGTACGGCGACAAGGAAGCTCCGCTTTTAAGGAATGAGTACGGAAAGCTCGTCAGACAGGAAACGAACTCTGACACCTGGATAGTGTTAGACAAGTTCAGCTATGACACCGAAGAAACGTTCTGGGTGTATGGTTATGACCCGGTAAGGGGGAGAAAGACCTTTGAGTGGATATACTATAATATATTATTATATGGTATAGAGACAGCGTACGACATAAAACGGGTCATGCTGTACAAGAACAAGGTAATCATAAAGGACGACGTGGGGCACCTAGACATCGTATTCTGTAAGACGGTGAGCGACGGAATCCGGTTCTATAATATGTTGAGCGAGTGGTCGGCAAAGAGGAAGCTCAAACAAATCATGTTCCTGGGAAATTACAGCGAGATAGGTGACAAGAGAAGGAAACTTGAAGCTGAGCTGATGGAAAAGACTGGCTGGACGATAAGGAAAATCCAGATGTCAACAAGTAAAAAATGTAGATTATAAAATGGTGGTGATTTTTCGCCACCATTCACTATTTATAGTAAATTGCTTTCAATGGGAGTGTCTTCCCGCCCGGTGTTCTATAACACGCTAAGTTGGGCTCTATAGCCATAGGAAAATTGTATAATAATTAAACTAAAAGAAAATCTAAATGGCTAATAGAAAAGTACTTATTAACTTACATAGTACAAAAAACCAGGCCCCGGCAGTTGCTGATGTTTTTGAGGGTGAACTTATTGTATCACATCCTCACGACAATCTTAGTGCAACTACAGTGTGGACCAGAAATGACCAGACAATGGTTCCGTTCGCCAGCTGTGCGATGACCCAAATCATGATTAACGAGGCTATTAAAGATGCCAAGGTAACTTATGATGTTAAAGCTAAAACTGGTGAAGTATTCCTTAAAGTTGAATCAGGTGGAACTGATGAAGCTAAGGAATTCATACTCAGCACAAGTGGTGTTGCAAGCGAAACAAATCTTAATGCTTTGAGTGCTGGTACGGTGAGCGACATCCAGAATATGACAAATATTCTGTCGGCACTTACCGACCTTGTTGTTACTGGTATTTCCGGTGACACCATTATCGTTGCTGAAAAAGTTGATAGCGATAGTGGTGCAAACACCTTCAACCTCACCCACAAACAGGCTCCGAATGCTATTGCTGCTAATTTCAACAAGCTTGCAACCGATGCTTATGGGCACGTAACCGCTTCTACTGCTGTTGAAGCTTCTGATATTGAAGCTCTTGGCTTCAAGAATAGCGCATGGACCGAGGAAAAGATTACTGATGCTATTGAAGCACTTGGCTCTGTTTCCGCAGAAACTGGAAAATACATTACCGCTATTGGTGTAAACGATGGCGAACTTGCAATTGAGGAAGCTAACCTTCCTACCCTTGAAATTGAATCTGCTGGCACTGGTAATGTTGTCTCAGTAATCGCCGTTAATGGTCACAAGATTTCATATTCCGCTACCAGTGTTGCAACAAGTGACGATATTCAGAACCTTTCAGCCGCAACAATTGCCCTTTCCGCCGGTACGGTTCACGACCTTGTTGAACTTTCTGGTGCAACACAGGCTATTTCTGGCTACGCACATGATGAAATCGCCGCTCTTTCTGGTGCAGTAAAGGCTAACGAAACCAACATCAACACCGTTTCTGGTGACGTTATTGAGCTCGCCGCCGCTACTGTCGCTATTGAAACCGGCCTTGACAATCTTTCAGCTGTTACCCTCACCGGCGTATCACTGAACGATACTCCTCTTGCAGTATCTGACCATATTGTAAGCGTTCCTGTAACGACTTCTGGCTCAGGCATTGCTGCTGCTACCGACAGTGGTTCAGTCGCTGATGCTAAGGCTGTTAAGGAATATGTTCAGGATACCCTCTCTTCCGCCGTTGAATATAAGGGCGCTACTGGTGCTACTCCTTCAAATCCTGCAAAGGGTGACCTCTACATCGCATCAAGCGACTTTGTGGTTGAAGGAAGCAAGAGTGCCGAAACTGGCGACTTCATCATCTATGACGGAACCAAGTGGGATGTAATTGAAAAGAACCTTGACGGTGCTATCACTGGTAATCTTACACAGGATACTGTAACTCTTGGTGACTCTACCAACAGTGTCAAGTCTCTTGCCAACGGCACTTCTGGTCAGGTTCTTACCATTGCTAACGGTGTTCCTACCTGGGTTGACGACCCTGAGCTTTCAGTTGTTTCTGCTGGTACTGGTAACGTTCTCACTAACATTACCGTAGATGACCACGAAATTACCTATACGTTAGGCCTTACTGCCGCAGAGGACGCTGACCTTCAGGCACTTTCTGGTGTTGTTACTGAGTTCTCTGCTACAACCAATACCAAGTTTACTGAGCTTTCAGCTTACACCAAGGATGTTGATGATAAAGTAAAGGCACTCTCCGCTGGTACACTCCAACTTTCTGCTGATGTTGTTACCTACATTGATGAACAAATTGATGAGGTTTATGCTTCTGGTGTTTCTTATACCGACGCTAAAGTTGCTGCCGAAATTGCACTGCTTGATTCCGTTGGCTCAGCAAGCACTACCGGTCACTATCTGACATCCGTAACCATTACTGACGGTAAGATTTCCGCTGTTGGTGAGGTTGCTGTTCCTGCTGCTGTTGCTATCACAGCTACCACTGCTACACCTGTTGACACCGCTTCTGCTGTTCTCACCGGAGTTACCACAGATGGGACTGACAATCACAACCTTACCTTCGGTATGTCCAACAAGGTATTCAGTGCAGTAACATCTGATTCCGCTGTAACTTCTGAGTCTGCAGTTACTTCACTCTCCGCTCAGACATCACTTTCAGCACAAACCTCTCTGTCAGCTCAGACATCAGTTTCAGCCCTTACTTCCGTATCTGCTATATCTGCTACCACGGCTCTGTCCGCTGATACTGCTGGTGAGGCTGACAAGGTTGCTCACGCCCTTTCATTCAGCGGTTATTCAGACAGTAGCGCATCTACCCTTGACACTGCAATCTCCTACGATGGTTCTGCTGCACAGGCACTTACCTTCGGTACAAATGGAAATGCTGGTCTTAAGTCAATGTCCATGACCTCCGCTGGTGTTGTTGATGTTGAGGTTATTGATTGCGGAACTTATTGATAGATAATAATTTAGAAATAATTTTTAATTATGACTAGAGATAATAGACAAATACTTATAAATCCGCATTCCAGCGTGGAAAAAGTTCCGGCTGGTGCGTTGAATCTTGGTGAAATCGCCGTACAGCACGATAGTGTGTCCGGTGCTGCTCTGTACGTTGAAACTGTTGCTGACAGCCAGATTCCTGAAACTGTTGCTAAGTTTATCAACGAGATTGAAATCAACAACCGTATTGACGAAGCCAAGAATGACCTTCAAATAAAGATTGATGCAATTAACGATTCCGTTGGTCTTCCTCATACTGGAACAACGGGTGACACCCACCATTGGGATGAGAACACCACCGTATGGGATGCTATTGAAGAGACTTATGCGGAGATGGCCGCTGGCACTGCTGCCGCTAATACGAAGGTAGAAAAGGCTGGTAATCCTGATTCCGTAGAGTTCATGACCCTGAGTCACGTAACCGACCAGGAAACTTCTTCAATTACCTATACAATTGGTCTTAAGGGTATTACCGATGCAATTGATGCTGCTTGGGATTCTGCACACACTGAAATCCAGGCACTTTCAGGTGTTGTAAAGGAATTCTCCGCTGCAACATTTGAAAGCCTTAAGGAACTTTCCGCCGCAACGGATGACCTTCTTGACAAACTTGATTTTGAAGGCTTCCAGGACAACAAACAGCCTATCGTTAATGTAACACAGGAAGATGGTCTTGTCAATGCTGAGGTTGGTCGTATTGACTCCGAGTTCATTGATGTAGACTCTGCTACCACCCTTAACGAACTTCTCCAGGAAATCATTGAGAACATTGAAGCAAACGCTGTTTCAAGCGAAGATAAGACCGTTACCGTTGAGACTACTGATGAAGGAACCGACCTTTCCGTTAACATTGACGGCAAGACCATCGTAAAGGATAACGACGGCGTTATTTCCAGTGCTGTAAAGCTTGTTAAAGTCGCCGGTACTGGAACCGTAAAGGAGACTTATGTTCTTGCTGATAAGGACGGCAACGCCCTTGATGGTGACGAAATTGTAATCAACAAGGACCAGGCATTTGTTGGGGCTCGGCTCGGACATTCTGGTGCAACCGTAGACCCTGCAACCGGTGAGATTACCGATGGTTCCGGTGAAGATGTCCTTATTCTTGAATATCAGAACCAGGAAGGTGACTATGTCATCGTTGAAATTCCTCTTGGTGACTTCCTCCGCGAAAGCGAATTCAAGGACGGTCTCCAGGTTAACGAAAATCACGAGGTCTCTGTCAAGCTTGATTCTACCAGTGAGGAACTTGTCGTTGGCGATAGCGGCTTAACCGCCCCTGTACTTTCTGTTGGCCCGAACGGTATCAAGGTGGACAACATCCAGGATGCTATTGATTATGCTGTTCAGGACCTTGTCGGAAGCATTGACGCTGATGAGACCGGAGTTTCACAGGACGGCCACGTTACTGTTGAAGTTGTCCAGGAAGACACTGAAATCGTTGCAGTTAACGTTGAAACTAGCGACATCGCTTCTAAGGATGTTCTTGATACTGTTATTGAATCCGTTGGCCTTGGCACAGATGGTGAATTTGTTCCTGATGCTTCCGGAAAATACATTTCAGCTGCAACTGACGTAAGGAACGAAATCAAGCTCCTTGACAGCGCTCTCAATGAAGTTAGCGAGAAGCTTGACTCTGCTTCTGTTGCGGAAGGCACCTCAGTTGAAAACCTTGTTCAACTTGACGTAACTAACGACGGTAATGGTGCAACCGCTATTACAATCAATGATAGTCAGCTTAAGACCACAATTGACGGTATTAACGAGGCTCTTTCTGCTGAAACAATCGCTCGTGAAGAGGCTGACGCTGAACTCCTTGGAAGTTCTGCATCAACAAGCGGTGAAAATTCAATCTGGGGTATCAAGAAACTCCTTGAACAGCTTAACACTAAGGCTGTCCAGGATGCTGAATTCTACGTACTTACTGATACTGATAGAAACCCTGCACATTGCAATGCGGGTCTTAAAGTTGAGGATAATGGTGATAATGGAAAGAAAATCCAGCTTGACCTTACCCTTCTCAAAGTTGACTGCGGTGAGTACTAATAGATAATGTATGTATGAAGAAAGGAGGCTTTAAATGGCCTCCTTTTTTTGTCCCCCGAATATTCGCGTCAGGTTCTCTTTCCATACTCTGCGTTTTTTCTTCTTGGTGTATTTCTTGGCGAACTCCTTATTCCTCTTGGTGTTCGGGTTCTCTAATTCCTTTTCCATTTCCTCGCCAAGCTCGCCAAGCAATTTCCGTTCAAATTCGTTTTTCTCGGCAAATTGTTTGGCCTCACCGTGTCTGATATCCTGTCTTATACCGGACACCTCTTGTTGTGTTAAGAAATCCATAACTACTCCCTTGTAATATCATCTACCTCAATATTATCCGGGTCACGTTCCTCAACAATCTCACTTTTTGTTGATGCTTCTGCCAGGTCTTCAAAGTATTCTTCAATGTGATGAACGAACCAGACCATTCCACTTGTAAAACAACAGTCAAGGAGAAGTGCCAGCCACCAGTATCCAGTTCCGGCAAGGATTATGTTGAACGGGGTGATTGCTATGTTCGGCAGAAGAAACCAGTCAATAAGGGACATAACCCACCCGAAATTGGCGGGGAAGCACATCATGCAAGAGAAGAGCTGTCCGAAATGCTCCCCGATTGCACTGCTTATATTCCGGATATGTTCAAAAATCCGGAACGGGCCGCTACCAAAGACCATCATGTTTGACAGTCCGTAGGCAACGACACAATAACAAAATATCAAAAGTCCGTTTGCCATAACCTATTCTTCCTTATAGTTTAAATAGTCAACAGCATATTTTATACCGTCCATAAATCCATCAATGTATGCGTGCCTGGCATCCTCATTGCCATCAATAATTTCACCCTCAAAATATCCGCCAGGTGTCATTGGGTATTTCTGATTGGCTATTTCACGAAGTTTTTTATAATCTATCATACTATCTGTGTTTTAGTTTGTATCTGGTAATTTCTCTTAATTTGAAACGGCATGACCTGGTGAATTGTATATCCTTGCAAGACAAGTAAGTCCCCCTCCTGTCTTGTGCAGTTCCACGATAGGGGAAAAAGGCGCAAGTTGGCTCAAAGTTTACTATTCCATGTTTGCTTACGGTTTGACGCACAACACAATATGCGCATCGTTTACTCTCCTCTTCCGTCATTAGTATCGGTTTCCAGTCCATCGTTTCCCAATTCTTTTTCAGCAACCTCATCAATCGGAGACCGCTTCTTATTCATTTCCTTCTTCTGTCTCGGAAATGTAAACTCCAATGTCCTCAGCTTCTTAATCGTATTTTCCTCATTTCCGAAAATTTCCTTGAGCTCATTAATCTTCTCTTGGAATAGCTGGGCCCTTTCCATCGCGTCCTTGTTCACTTGGATGCAGTGGTCAACAGCATCAAACACGGCATCAAAACCAACTGACATCTCGGCACAGAACAGATATTCACCATCGGACCTTTCAACGATTGACACATCATACTTTTCCTGTACAGCGTCATCTATAATCCATCTGGACGGAAAATGCACGATGACATAGATTACATCAGTATCATCCACCTTCGTAACCTGCATGCCACCGAAATATTCTCCGGCCTTCTTTATTCTTTCCTGAATATCAGCCATCGCTTACAATACAAATCCTGTTATAAGCGTCGTTATAATGTGTGCAACCGAAAGGCCAATCCATAACAACGTATGTTTCCCAAGTTCATACTCTCCTGTGTTAAGGCCACGAACAAACCGCCAAATTTCCTTAATCAGATATAGGATTGCAAGTATGAATGTAAAAACAAAAAACTTCTGTATAAAAAACAATAACAACATCATATATCAAGTGTATTATACATTATCAATATACTAAAAATAATCAAAATGAACAACTATTTATGTAAAAATAGTACATTATGCCGCAGGTAGTTAAATTGAATAGCAATGATTTAGGTAACATTATACGTGAGTGTGTTGAACGAGTTCTAAATGAAAGTCTTGTGGATGCAGTGTGTCCAAAACTTGCAACCAGGATAAAGAAATTCGGAGACGTTAAGCAAATTAATCTCCCGGATGGAATCAACATAACCTTACTCAAAGACGAAGACATTGACAGTAAGCTGACAAAATCCCCGTCTACTGAATTCTCCATTAAACTTGCCAGTGGTTATTATGTGGGTATCGTTCCAACTTCTGAGAGTCTTCTGAACGCCTTAGACAGTCGTAAAAAAGATGCTGAGGCAAGAGAAAGGAGAAGGGCTGAAATTGAGGCTGAGCCAATATCACAGGCCAAGGAAATTCCATTCCAGACCCCAGAAGAGCATAAGGAACAAGAGAAGATGAGGCGTGCTGCCGAGAGGGGTCCTGTATTCAAGTCAATGAAACAGGTTCAGGACTACATTGAAGAAAAGTATGGCGAACATCTTGAATTCCTTACCACCAGGACCAGAAGAGGTCGTGATTTTGTCTATCAAGCCAGAATTACCTACATTGCTTCATCCTATGCAGATGGACCGAGCCATGTTGATGACGAGGTTGTAGAAGCTGTTACCAAGTATCTTGAACCTTTCGGCTTCTATTATGCCGGAAATCGTGAAGACCACGATGAAAGACAGTGGAGTACGAACGGATGGCATGTATGGAAGAGAGAAGGTGCTTCCGACCCTTATGAGAGATACCTTATGAGACACGCAGATGACCCAGAATACTAAAAAAAACCCGGACTAAATCCGGGTTTAATTTTTTTATTACATTAACGAGAACGGACCATCTTTTTTAAGCCGTTTCAAGAAGTACGCCAAATTCTCCGAGACTGAATATAGTTTATCAACATATACTTCATATGTAGCACCACCGGCCTGTTCCATTTTTTGTTCGAACTTCTCCGTTTCGGAATCAACCAATGCAAGCAACTGATTGATTGACTTCTCCACGTCATATTCTGCAACATTCAGTGAGCCGGTTATTGCTTTCTGCACCTCTTCGGCGATTATGTCCCTTAATTGTTTCTCTGTTAATTTCATGTTTATTTCTTTTTCTTTTGTCCTCCGTTAACTGAAAGAAGGCTGTTAACTTTATATGAAGACATTATCCAATTCTGTACCAATTCATTCTCGTTCAGGACCTCAGCACCCTCAACATAAGCAAAGCTCATCATGGCGTTCGGGGAGCCTTCAATTTCCATAAGTCTGAACCCAAGATATTTGATTCCGAGTGCTTTTGCTCTGTAATAGGCTGAATTATCCACTTCTTTCATGTCTTCAACGCTTCCGTACCACATCTCATGCTCACGAAGGTAAGTGCCAAGCGGATAAAGTGAAAGCCTTACGTTGTCAAACTGTTCTGCAATTGGTGTAAGAACCGGATTCATTGATTCATAAGTAAGAGATGCGAATAGGAACGGCATACCATCAAGGTTATTCGTGCTATTGTGTAGCTCCCAAATTGAAACCCACGAAGCATCGGTCTTAATTCTGAACTTGTCCAATTCTGCTTGAATAAGTGGTGTGTTGTTCATCCTCTCGTTCATCCTCTCAGTGTGCTTTTGTTCCCTATATTGGTCAAGCCTGTTGGAGAAAACTCCTGGCTGGAAAATCCATAAGGCAACAAATACGACGACACAGACAGCTATAAGGTCCATTACAAGTTTTTTGAAACCATTCTTCTTGATGAATCTATGGATAACTTCCATCCATCCGATTGTAGCATTGGTTGTTTTGATAACCGCATCAATCTTCTCGTTTCCGCTTTCCATGCTCTCCAAGAGAGTTTTTTGTTCTTTTGTTTCCCCTGACATAACTTTTACTGTACCTTATTTAATTATTTTTCTAGCCTTATCTAATGTGTCAGTAAAGCTTTCGTTGCTTTCGGCTAAACGGCTTGCGGTTGTAGTGTTCTTGTAATAGTCACTTGCCTTATAACCGTATAGAGCCTTCATCCTTTCAATTGACTCGTTCATTCCCTGCTTGTTGCTGTGGGAAATGACCTCAGCCTTTCCGTTCTTCCATTCAAGAAGATATTCATTACCGGTCTTGTCCTTCATCCTAAAGACGTTTTCCTCAACCTTGAATTCGTCCGGGATTCTTGACATCATATGGCCCTCTGTAAGGAATGTGGTCTTCTTGAAATAGGCGGTCTTGACGTTCTTGTTCTCGTAAAGGTCGCCATGCTTGAAAGTCTTTTCCTTATCATAGGTGCGTGCTGCGAGGCCGGAAGCCCTGGCGTTAACCATCTTTTCCTTCCAAGCGTCAGCATCGTCTGTAATGCCCTTGAAAATGTTCTTGTTACCCTCAAAGTCGCCCTGCTTCTCTATACCGTTTTCCTTCTCAGCAACACTGGTATAGCCTTCTGCCTGGGCCTTGATGCGGTCCTTGTACTTCTGGTCAACATTGTCAACTTCATAATCAAGGGTGGTTCTGTTGTCATCACCTTCCTTGGTTTTGTCGTACTTTGCTACCTCAATGGAGTCGGCAAGTCCCCCATCATAGTCCTTTGCTCGCTTTTCAGCGTCCTTGTAAGCCTTGCCGTTGTTGGTCTCGTTCCCACTCTTAACGCCGGGCCCAAGCTTTGCCTTGAACTCGTTTGAGCTTTCCTGAATCATAGACCTGATGTCGCTTACTTTGTAGGTCATTGTTTTCATTGCCAATTATTTTTATATTTTATTTGTCTGAATATTTTTCTGAATAAAGATTCTGGTCAGAAAGGTCTCCGTTTGCAAATTTTTTGATTCGAATAGCATAGTCCTCCAAAAAATTATAAATGTCGTGTAAGAACCAATCAACCTCTTCAACACTGTCGTCGTAGTCACTTGCATCTATCTTGCTGAGAATTTGCATGCAGGCTTGGAAATGTTGAACTAGTTCGTTGCATTCTTGCTGATATAACTTATAATTTTGAGCTGGTTGCCTATCCAGTTCTGCATCCCGGGCAACTTTTTCTGCTGTGGAGCCAACTTCTGGATAAGGGTTGTATTCTTCTCTCAACACCTTTTTGACACTTTCAGCTATAAGCTTGTGCAGCTGCGCACTATTCAATTTTATTGTATTTTTAGCCATTTCTTTATTCCCTATTTTTTATATTACCACGGATAAAGCCCGCGATGTGTTCTTCCATTCAAAGAGCCTGACAGGAGTTCCATTCCCTTCATCATTTCCCTCTGTTTCAGCTCCAGCATCTTTTCTTTGTCCGGCTCGTCTTTTTCAAGTTCCTCTTCAACCTCTTTCTTTATCTCGTCAAGGTCTCTGAGCGCTGCGGGATTGTATGGGTTCCCGTAACCGTATATATTCTTATTCATGATGCCACTTCTTTGCGTTCTGTGCGAAAATTGCCCTTTTCCTCGTCAAAGGATTTTTTGAGTGTGTTAATTCTTCGGTTGACTTCCCGGTTCTCTTCTTCGTCGCAGTAAATTTCCCTTTGTTTTCCGGGTCAATGTGAATTCCACTTTTGCTTTCTCCGATATGTCCTACCGGCTGGTTAGCCTTACTTTTTCTGGATAGTATGTTTTTGTGGTCCATTGCAGGGTCATTCTTGCTCTTTGCACCAAATGGAACATCATAAGTCCAGTTGTTAGGCGAGCCATCAACACCTATGTTCTGGGTGGTCAATGCTCCGCCACCAAATTCATCTTCCTTTATAAGTTGTGCTAGTTGCTCCATTTGTTCTTCTGTAATGAACATTGTGAGCCTGCCAATTGGACGTTTCATTTTTTTCTTTCCTTCATTTGTCGTTTTGGGCGAATATCCCTTTCTTCTTACCATCCCAAACAGCGGGGTTGTGTATTGACCAGAAGATGAAGCGTTTGTTGCGCCGCCCATATCTTCCATTGCACCGCCATCGCCACACATTCCACCTTCTCCATCCTCATTCAGGACAGTTCCTTCAACGATATGGTTCTCAAACAACTTAATATAAAGGTTTCTGAGCTTTTCGTCAATTCCTTTGATTCCGTTGGCCATATCCTTCTTCGGAACCCTGTAAATCACCTGGAATTCATCCTTCATTGGTTTGCCGAATTCATCAGTTCCACCATTCTTAATCCTCTCTGTACGCATTACGACAGCAGACTCCGGAACCCCGTCAATTTCAGGTTTCGTGAGCATTTCAAGAGCTTTCTTAGAGTCAATGTCAAACCCTTTAAGATAATCGTCAACGTCAGCGCCAAGTGGATTCGAACCAATTAACTTTCCCACAAAATCTTCCATGTGAGAAACAAATCCGTGCCGTGTAAGCTCTTTTGCGTCAGGGAAATATGTTGCTTCACTTAACTTCATTGGTTATTTATTAGTCCTGTCCAGAAATTATTCCTCTCCCATAATCCACGGAAAAGTACCTTAACAGAATCGGCTACAATCTGACGAACCTTCTTTTCAAGTTCTTTATCCGCATCACGATTATTCTTAAGAGCCTTATTTACAGCGTCTTTGAAATCTCTATTATCACCGAGTGCAGCGATGTCTGCCTTACTCATGATTTCTTCAACCACAAGCTTCTGCATCATTTCCTCGCTGATTATAACTTTCTTTCCTGCCATAATGCTATTATTCGTATATAAATAGTCACCCAAGGGTAAAAAGAAAGGGGACTTCTTACGAAATCCCCAATCACGTCTAATGGTAAATTTGCAAAAAATTAGTCGTTTTCCTTAATGTTTCGTACCATCCTGTCAAGGTCACCAGCCTCAGTTCTCCACTGTTCCCTCCAGTTCTGATAGTATCCAAATAACTTGTTGAGAATCTGGATGTTATCCTTATTTACAATGAGACCGTCAGCCCAAACGAAACAGCCACTTCCGGTATTTGTTTCAAGGACAAACTGCCATTTAAGGTTGTTCAATGCCGGAATGGTACCGCTGAATACCATATTCTTTGTCTCAGGCATGAAGATAAGCGGGCTGTCGCTAACCTTATCTGGATTAGCCTCATTAAACTGTGCCCCACTTTCAACCTGCAAACGGAAAGACTCAATCTGGCTTGAAAGAACATTCGTACCAAATTTAGGGTCGTCCGTTATGGCGATTGCGTCAGTCTTTTTGGTATCCTCTTTCTCGGATTCCCTTTCTTCTTTGATGATGCCCCAGCCAGTTCCTGCGGCTTTTCCCCTGATAGCTCTGATTCTATCAAGCATGTTTCTTGTTACATCGTCTTCCCTGGTATTCATTGTTAATATTGTTTATCTCGTTTATTAGTAAAGACCACTTGAACCGTTCCACCAGTTTGTGAAATCACTGTTGCCAAACGTCTTTCTATTTTCCTTCTGTATGGCAGCTTTCATTGCTTCTGCCTTTTTCTTAAGCGCCTCAACACGTTTAAGCTCTTCCTTTACAAGTTTTTCTGCGTTTTCTGGCTCTTTGGCAATCTTTTTATCAAATTCCTCTTTTCCGCGCTCAAACTCAACGACTTGCTCTTTCACTTCTTCAGATGGTTCCGCCGTTTCAATTATTTTCTTTAATTCCACATCAACATCAATTGGCTGTGGATTCTCAAATTTTTCAGCTTCTGCCTTTTCTGCCTCAATATCTGCCTTTACATCATCCGGAAGAAGGTTCATCACATCTTCGCCCTTTGTCTGTTCAAGAGCCTTTTCAAGTTTCTCAATCTGCTCCATCGTTGCAGACTTTTTGCTGGTCTTTTTCGTTGTTGCAGCCTTTTTAACTGTTGTTGTCTCGGCTGTTTTAACTTTCTTCGTTGTAGCCATAAATAGTTTGTTATTATCCTTTATAAATAGTTTTCAGTAAAATATCTTAAAATACATTGGCTGTCATGCCGGTAGCCAGTGCAACGCTTCTCATTTTTTTGAATGACGTATTCTTAATCTGACGAATTCTTTCCTTTGTCAAGCCGTATTCCATCCCGATTTCTTCCAGGGTCTTCGGTTTGTTGCCGTCAAGACCATAGTATTTCGTTATTATGTTCTTTTCCCGTTGATTAAGGTAGTCCATAAGGAATTGGATTGCCTCGGATTGTTCCATTTCTTTGTTCCTTTCCAAACCGTCATTAAGGAAAGTGTCATCCCCCATCTCTGTCCGGTAATCATCATCGTCGGTTGCCAGAGGCTTCTCATAATCACACGGGAGGTCTTCATCATCGGAAGTGTTTCTCTTTGCCAGGGCTTCAAGTATCGTCTGCTTTATCCACCACACAGAGTAACTGATTATCTTGTATCCACGCTCCCCGTCAAACTTGTCCAGTGCTTTCATGAGACCGATATTACCCTCTGCAATTAGGTCAGCATACGAAAGCCCGCGACCTTGGTACTGCTTTGCAATACTGGCCACGAACTTAAGATTTGAGGAAATGAGCTTGTCCCTTGCTCCCATATCCCCATTGTATTTATACTTCCGCCACAACTCAAGCTCCTCGTCTCTTGAAAGGGGCTTGTAAGTTGCAACCTCATTAAAATAGGTACTTACACTCTTATCATGCTCTGTTCCAATCTTTTGCTTTTTTAACATTACACATACTAACTACTCTCTTATTTTTAATCCACTGAAATTGTTGAAATGTTATCCTTCTTTGTCACCAGAATCGTCTTATCGTACCAGTCAAGGTCAATATGACAAATATGGAGGACAAAGTCATATTCAAGGACAATCTTGTCGTAAAGCCTCTTCATGTCTTCGTAGTTCTCTGATGCAACACTACCGAGGATTTCATCAAGCACGATGAACGGGGGTCTTGACAGGTTGGACATATTTGCAAGGACAACACGCAAGGCAAGTGCAGCTTCGGTTCTTTCAAGTCCGGAACCACCTGCAAGCCTGGTTCTAACACCGTCTCGGACAAGCCAGAACTCAATATCGTTCTTCTCGTTGACTTCCACCTCTACCTTAAAGTCGGCTACATCATAGAGAAGTTCGTCAAGATGCAGGTTGATGGTAGGGATTGTATTGCGAAGAACCATCTTTGAGATTCCATCCTTACCGACCATCTGCAGATACAGTCTCCAAGTCCTTTCAAGCTCAATTTCTTGTTCAATGCGTTTAATATACGACTCTTTCTGCCTGATAGTTTCATTATTCGTGTCAATATCTTTCTGAGATGCAACATTTTCACTTTCAAGACGATGGATGGTGGTATTATAGGACTCAATATTGACTTTTAAGACATTGACCTGAGCATCAATCTGGTTGTTCCTCAAAATGATGTCCTTATTATCCTTATAGTCATTGGCAATCTTCTTGAGCTTGTTGTATTCAGTAAGAAGGGTGGTTCTCTTGTTCTTCAACGCACCGATTTTGATTTCCTTCTGGGCCTTTGCAAGATACTTTTCACGAGCATCTTCAAGGGCATTCATCGCGGCTTCAATCTCGTCCTTCTGGGCCTTTAATTGGAGACCCTTCTGGTAATCCTCAGCAAATTCTTCCTGGAGCTTCGCAATCGCCTTGGAATTGTCCCTATCCGGCCATTTCTGGTGACATGTAGGACAATATTCATCATTTGCAAGGGCTTGGGCTTCCTTCTTCTTATTACCCATTTCAGCCTTTAACGCTGCAATTTCGTTGGTAAGGGCATCTTTCTGGCTTGACAGCGACTTGTACTGGTTATCGGAGTATTCAACCTCACCGAAGTCGGCCACCTCTTTTTCAAGAGCTGTAAGGGTCTCATTGTTCTTTTTTCCATCCTCTATGACCTTGTTCATTCTTGTTTCAATGGTGGTCACATCTACATTAAGTAGTTCATCATCAACTTTTTGCTTGGATGATAGGAGGATATCCTTATTCTTACTGTCGCTTTCCAGAAGTTTCTTCGCCTCTTGGATTTTCTCCTTGTTAGCTTCAATTGTCTGTGCGCTGGCGATGTTCTCTTCCTTGAGGCCTTCAATCTCGGTTTTAAGGGTTTCCCGGTCGTACATGTCACAAAGACGACCAACACAGGACTTAGCCCACATGTCCTTGGCTTTCTGCTCCTTCTCTTCAAGCGGAAGCAAGCCAATCCATCTTGAAAGGATGCGTCCCCTGTCGGTATCCTTCATTGAGATGAGTTCGTCAAGGTCCTTTGCATTAGCCGAAATGATACGGTCAAAGTCTTCCTCACTGCCGATGGCCTCCTTGATTGCCTTGGTGGTCTTTGTAGTGGAAACATCCTGCATATTGTCAGCCTCGTTCAGCTCTTCCTCCTGGCCTTCACCATTTACCCGGTAGTAGGCCACATTGTTACTGATGGTCTTGGTCTTCTTCTTCGGGTCCGGCTTGGTGAGGGTTCTTCTAATGACATAGTTCTCGCCGTCAATGGTAATGCCTACCTCCACGAACAGTTCTCTTTCGTTCGGGAGGTAGTTGTTGAACATTTCGCTCTGCTTGTCGGCCTTTCCGGAACGGGTCTTGCCAAACAACGCAAAGTGAATGAGGTCGTAGGCGAAAGTTGATTTACCACTCTTGTTTGCCGGGTCTCCTTTAAGGTGGACGAGGCCGCTGAGTTTCGTGAAATCAAAGAAATTGTTCTCGCCATAAGACAGGAAGTTCTTCCACTTCGCATATCTCAGGACGAAACGGCGGCTCTTTTCGTATGCATCATAGTTAATCAAGGCATTGACACGGGAATCAATGTTAAGGATTTCGTCCCAATTGTAATCCTTGACACCATTCTTCTCAATGTACTCCTTGAATAGCTGCTGCTGGAATTTCGGGTCCTTGATGTTGTTAATCATTTCGGCATTAAGAGCCGTATCCTGGCCCGAAACACCGTCAGGATAAATTTTCTTTGTGCTAAATCTTACTTTCGCCGGGGACACGTTATGTTTCTTGGCAATCTTGGCTATAATGCTCTTCTCCTGTTCCTTTGTGATTGTCTGTGTGGGCAGGACTGGCATCTCATACCAATAACTGTTCGTGTTCTCCGGTTCTTTCTTTGCTTTCGCCATTATTTAAGTCTTCTTCTTGTTATTTTGTTAACTACTTTGTCTGGTACACCAAGTTGTTTCAGCATTTCTTTCTGAATTTCTTTTTCCCCCTCTTGGTTTGTTATATAAGTCTGCGGATGTTCGGCTTCAACCTTTTCCATTGTCTCAAACATCTGAGCTTTTGTTTCTTCATCTATCGGTTTAACACTTTCTTGTTCAAAAGTTCCGTCCTTGTTGAGTGTTCCTTTTACCTCTATCGCCTTTATCTCCTGCACTGGTTTCCTGTAATTCGTAAACGGGACATCCCCATACATCTCTATCATAAGCCCTTCACGAATCAGCTTATCCGCAAGTTGTCCGATTTTAAGGTCATTCAAATTACAGAATTCCTTCAAATCTTCATATGTCTTATCGCTTATCTCTACTTTATGTGGCATACTTAAAACAATAAACTATACAAGACTATAGTACAAAAAAACTTGATTTATTCCAAACAATTGGCTATCTTTTGAATAAAGAATAGTATAAAAATGGAAGAAAATACTGTATATCCAAGGGTCATTCTCGGTCTTGACATCAGCACGGCCTGTATCGGTGCCTGTCTTGTCGTAGATGACGGGAAAACCGACCTGCCACGGATTGAAATACTCACACATAAGACCCCGAAGGTCCCCAGGAAGATAAAGGGAATTGAGGCCTTATTTATTCGTAAGCAAATATTTGAAGATGAATTCATAAAGACCCTCAGCGGGTATGGAATAACGGATGTGGTCATTGAGGAGCCGCTTCTGTCATCAAATAATGTGAATACCGTAGCAACACTGCTTCGTTTCAACGGTATGATAGCAGAATCTGTGTATCGTAATCTTGGAGTCGTCCCGAGTTTCATTTCCTCTTACGATGCCAGGACATATTCGTTCCCGGAGCTTGTTGCTTTGAGGAAGTTCAACAAGAAGGGTGAGGAATATTCGCTTTCCCACGTCAAAAAGGCAATCAAAGACAACCATCCTGTGCTTTTCGGGGCCTATCCTTTTGATATTGACAAGAAGAGCGTCATGATGAACATGGTTAACGAGGTTTATCCTGAAATTCCATGGATTCTGGACAAGAACGGGGAACTTAAAAAGGAGAACTACGATGCCTGTGACTCGCTTATCTGCGCCCTGGCCTATGTCAATATCAATCACCACGGAATAGAGCCCATAAACATTGGAGACTCCCAGATTATTGATAATGAAGATGGTTTCGTAGTGGAATACACAACGAAGATATGGGATAGGGAATACAAAAAGAAGATGCTTTTAGGACCGGGCAAATAACCCGGTTCTTTTGTTTTTTACCCTAAAAATTTGTATATTACCAATGTATGGGAAAGAAAAAAAAAGACGGTAAGATATTCACGCCGGAACCGATTGTAAAACACATGCTCTACAATGAAATGTGGAGACATCACGAACTTGACCAGCACATCATTGACAATTCTTGTGGTGATGGAGCGTTTCTTCGTGAAATTGTTGACCATTATTGTGATGTCTATAACCGTGACAAAGAAAATGGCAAAGGAATGGATTTGAAAACAATCCTTGAGACCTATATTCACGGTATTGAGATTGACCCAGCCGAGCATAAAAAATGTCTTGAAAACCTTGATGCCGTAGCTGAGAAATACGGTATTTCTGGCGTTAAATGGGATGTTCAGAACCGGGATGCCCTTTCTTGTCACGATTACGACGGGAAAATGGATTATGTCATTGCAAACCCGCCGTACATCAGAACTCACGACCTTGAATGTGACCTTTCAGACTATTCTTTCGCAAGCGATGGTATGAAAGACATTTACCTGGCCTTCTACGAGCTTGGGTTCCGTATGTTAAATGAGTGCGGAACCATGTGTTACATTACACCGTCATCCTGGTTCACATCGTTAGCTGGGCAGAAAATGAGGGACTATATCATGAAAACAAAGTACCTTCACATTGTCCATGATTTCGGCCACACACAAGTTTTTGAAAATGCAACAACTTATGTGTCCATATGTGTATTCAGAAAAGCTAAAGACCCGGATTGGTTACGCCCTTATGTGTGGTATGTAAAAGGCAAAAATGGGGTTAGTGTTCACTACAATGACATGTGCATTGACGGGAAGTTCTATTTCGGAACGCCTGGTCAGCTTATGCAGATGCGGGAAATCATTGAATACGGAAAAGACATAAAGCGACAGGACAAGGTTTTCCAAGTAAAGAACGGTTTTGCTACACTGGCTGATGACGTGTTCATTCCAAAAGATAAACAGGAAACCCATAGAGTTTATCATTCCGTACGGCCATGGAACATCATACCGGTAATCAAGTCATCAACAGGTAAACAGGAATGGTGCTATTACCCGTATTCTAAGACCGGAAAGTTGATGAATGAAAATGAAATTGACGAGGTGATACTGAATACGCTGGCCGAGCATAAGGAAACACTTGAAGCAAGAGCCACCACAGAGCCTTGGTATGCTTTCGGAAGGACACAGGCGATAAACGACACATGGAAAGACAAGTGGGCAATTAAGAGCCTCATTAAGACACTTGACGATGTTAAACCCGTTGAGGCTCCTGCTGGTACTGGTGTATACGGTGGTCTCTATATTCTCACAGAACACCCGGAAGGCCTAAAAGCCCTTGAAACCGAGGAGTTTATGGACTATGTGAAGATGCTCGGAAAATATAAATCTGGAGGTTATTACACCTTCTCGTCAAAGGAACTTGAAAACTATTTGAATTGGAGCTATGGAAAAGAAAGTTAATGTTTACATGATGATTGGCTTTCCTGGCGCTGGGAAAGATACCTGGATAAAAAACCACCTACCGAACATACCAACAGTGTGTAGGGATGAAATTAGATATGAACTTGGATTTTGTGGACGTGATGACAAATCTGTTCTGCCATTAAACCAAGAAAGAGTCGTAACCGGAATATTTGCGAGCAGGTTGGTTGACTATGTTAAAAACGGACAGGATGTGATTATCAACAACACAAACCTCAAGAGGCAATACAGGAACGGGTATAAGAAATTACTTGAAAAGTACGACGTAAACTGGATTTATGTTGTAGTTGAAGCGCCGGACCTTGAAACAAACATAGAAAGACGAAAAGGCCAAATTCCGGCAGAAGCATTCCCCAGGATTAAAGCCAACTATGAACCCCCAACACCGGATGAATATGATGAAATAATTTACGATAAACAGGAAAAGATATGAAATTAGAGATTAACTTGGATGAATCCCGCTTTAAAGACCTTGTGGATGAGGAACTGGGAAAATTTAACGACGAAGAAATCCACGATATACTTGGTAAGGCAATCAGCCAATATGTCATGGATAGCGATGTAATTCAGAGGCTGTTCTATGTCAAAAAGAAAGATTACTACGGTCACGAAACCGGTGACTTTGAACCAACGAGCAGGCTTGAAAGGATTGTACGCGAACTTGATGTTGAAAATGTATTAAGCGGCGTAAAAGAAAGGATACAGGAGGTTTTGAATCAGGATGACATTATCAAAGAGATGACTGAAAAATTGTTCTATAATTTCATTGCTGGAAAATTGGAAGGCTTGTTATGGGGAAGTGGAACTTTATCCAGTATAATTCAATGCAGAGCGAATGAAATCCTAGATAACAGACTTAACAACAGATAAAAATTAAGCCCCGGTTTTGCCGGGGCTTTTATTGTTCTTGTTAATATTAAGGATTAATGTAGTTATTAACGACAAGGTCTAAGCGGCTGATAGCGTCAGAAATCGTTCTGGCTGCATTAGAATCAATCTTATCGGCAATACCCTGAAGCTTGGTTGAAATACCTTGGAGCTGATTGTTGAGCACCTGACGGTTGCTGACACCTTCCTGCTGCATTGCATTGGTATGGGCCGTAATAGCGTTTTTAATGCTGTTATGACCGTTACGGAGAATTTCCTGAGTTTCATCAGATTCATCCTTCTGCATCTTGGTGTGAGCAGTCATGATATTCTGAGTCTCATTGCTCTCCCTTTCAAGCATCATTGAATGTCCACTGAACTGAACCTGGGACTCATCACTTTCGGCGTGCTGCATCTCAGTCTGCTCAATGATAGCTTCTGTATTTCTGTCAATGGCCTCTTCATTGTGAACGCCATGGATTCTGACGCAACGGGTAATCTGGCCGAAATTACTTAAAAAGAACGGTCCTTCGTCCTTATAGTTCACTGTGTACAATTCATTCATAACATCTCTATTTTTATAATAAATAGTAGATGCCAATGCAAAAACTAACTAAATGGGTCAGTTTTAATGTTTCTTTGATAAACATCAAAAAGATATTTACCATACTCATTCTTAATCATTGCATTTGCTGATTCAAGAAGTTCCTTTGTACTAATCCAGTGATGGATGAATGCAATTTCTTCAAGGCATGCAATTTGCTGGCCCGTGCGTTTCTCAATAGTCTCAACATAACTGGAAGCTTCCGAAAGACTGTCAAACGTTCCAGTGTCAAGCCAGGCGAATCCAAGACCAAGATTTTCAAGACGAAGTTTTCCCATTTCAAGATACGCCTGATTGACTGATGTGATTTCCAGTTCCCCTCTTGCTGACGGCTTTACGTTCCTGGCTACTTCTACAACACCAGCCGGATAAAAATATAAACCAGTCACACAAAGATTTGATTTCGGGTTCTTTGGTTTCTCTTCAATTGAAAGCAGTTCTCCCGTTCTTTTATCAACTTCTGCAATACCGTATCTGGTCGGGTCTTTAACTGGCGTACAGAAAATACTCGCCCTCCCTTCATCTTGCTTATCCAAAATGGTGCCCTCTTTAACGTAGCCCCTTGAATTCCACATTGCGCGATTAAGTTTCTCCGTAAACCCCGGCCCATGGAAGATGTTGTCACCAAGAATCAACGCACAAGGTTCCTCGTTTGTAAGGAACCCACAGTCATTGGCGATTATGAACGCTTGAGCCAGACCGTCCGGAGAAGGCTGAACCGCATAATTCAAATTAACTCCAAATGAGCTTCCATCACCCAGTAAAGACTGAAAAGCTTGTGAGTCCTGCGGCGTTGTTATAATGAGAATGTCTCTTATACCGGCCAGCATGAGCGTTGAAACCGGAAAATATATCATCGGCTTGTCATAAATTGGGAGTAGCTGTTTGCTGGTTCCCTTAGTAATGGGCCATAGTCTGCTTCCGCTTCCGCCCGCGAGTACTATTCCTTTCATTGTACCTTTCATATCGTCTCGTTTTCTTACAATATAGCCGAAAATAACCTAAAAGTCAAAACAAGCTATTTATGTCTATAAACAAAACTATTATGGAAGTAAAAGAACGAGTTATCAACTTACTGAGCGAGAAGCTTGGTTATGATAAGTTAGAAATTAAAGAAAACCAGGAATTCGTAAACGACCTTGGAACTGATTCGCTTGATATGGCTGAGATAGTTATGGGTATTGAAGATGAATTCGGTCTGGTTATTAGTGATGACGAAATTATGCAGGTCAAGACGGTTGGAGACCTCATTAAAAAGGTTGAAAGCAAACGGATGGGGCGTTGATTTTCAACTGATGGGTACTATTTATAGTTAAATAATTGCAATTAAAAACAGAAAACAAAATGGCTAAATTTCAAATAACAGAGAGCGAGCTTAAACAAATCATTCGTGAAAGTGTTGAAGCTGTCCTTAAAGAAGAAAATGTGTGGGATGGCCGACCTGAGCAACCATCAGCAAAACGCGAACCAATTGCGCCAGCACCAAAAAAACACCCGTTGAAGATTCAAGATGACGGGCCAAAAGATTTAGACAAGAAAAAGTTACCAGTTGGAAAACCAGCAATGAAGAACCCTATCAACCACCTAAAAAATAGGGACGCTAACGGAAAATTACCAACTGAAAAACCAGAAATAAAATACTAAAAAACAAAAAAATCGTGTCATTTTAAGTGACACGATTTATTTTTTAATGGTTAGTTATTAACCGAGAAGGAAAATAAGTAGACCAAATACACCGAAGAAGATAACATAGGTAAGAACTACCTTCCAGAACTTCTTCCAGTTCCAATTGTCCTTCATGTATTTCAGGTCTTCTTTAATGCCTTTCCAGAACCAACCCTTGCCATACTTCTCCTTGTATTCGTCAGACCAGTGGAATGCAACCTGTCCGAGTGTGTACCAGAAAGTTTCAAGAATGGCAATGATACCAAGGTTCATAACCGCATACTTTCCGATTTCAGCGATAAGTGAACCCTCAATGATTGAACCCCAAATGAGGCCACAGGCGGCAACGACGAGTGTGCAAATAACAGCAACCCAAATAGCGCCCTTAATCATAAAATTACGAAAGTCTTGATGATTTGACATAATATATAATCTCCTTTGTTTATAAATAGTCCTTATATGTAAAACATTAAGCTATTAAAATATAACGATATGATAGAAAAAGTCAATAAAAAACCACAGGTTTGGCCTGTGGTTTCAAAACAGATTATCTAACTATTATTCCCATACATCAAACCAGACGTTCAGTATCTTTTCTTCGTAACCCGTTCTGTTGCATATAATATCAAAACGGAACTCATCCCTGGATTTTCTTGTGAAGGAAATTGTTGCGCTATCACTATCTGCGGTCCACTCATTCAAAGGACTGCTTGCATCAAATGAAACATTTTGTACCTCAAAGTCTGTAAGAATTGATGATGTAATGGATTCATCACAATCAAAACTAAGCTTCGTTTCTCCGTTGGTCAATCCTGTGACTTGGATTGTAACAGTGGTATCAACACCCGGGTTCAAGGTCATCTCGTCAACATAATTACCACCATCTACAAGGTAAACATTCTGTGTACCTGGGGCTACGTAGCAGTAAGGAACTCTAACCGTGAAAGTTTGTTCGGCTGTGTTACCATCCTCGTCATTGTATGTCAATTTGAAAATAACATCCCTTCTGAAACCGTCAGCCCAAGGGTCGCTGGTTTGTGTTTCTCCAGAATTCGGTGAGAACTGAATCTTGAACGGATAATCATATGTTGGATGGTAATTTCCGCCATGGAGTTCGTCAGGCAATATAATGCAGTATTTTGTTCCGGTTGAAGGATTGTTCAACACTTCAAGGGTAAGAATCTCTTCATCAACACCTGTATTGTTTCCTTCCCGTTTAATGTAATTATCTATTGCCTCAGAGCTATGTGTGCGGTAACCACTCTTGTAGAGGGTTTCAGCATAGATTTGTACCCACATTTCCGTGAGATTCCAATCACAAGAGCTACCAGGTCCATCAGTCGTATTAGGAACAATGTGAGGTCCAACGTTTTCAATAGAAACACCAGTTACACCTATAGGGTAGTCTCTCTCCTGCGTAAGTTCAAGGGTTACCTTTTCGTCACTACCGACAATAGCACCAGGCTCGTTAACCTCAAACCTTAGACTTAGAGATTTTTCTGACCCAATGAAAGCATCTCCGTAAACAACCCTGAACCTTCCAGTACCAATAAGGTCAAACGGTGTTCCATCAGTAATGTCAATCTCAATACTTCCATTAACATCCAGAACCTGAACGTCAGTTACGAAGTCTTTCGTTAAATTGGTGAGTTTGCATTTTCCATCAGCCCAAAGAATAAAGTCCATATATTTGGTACTTGCATCTGCCTCGTTGATGCCATATTCAACCTCCTGATGCCAAGTTGTTGAAGGTTCGGTAATCTTCCGAATCTTAATGAACGTAGCCGTAGTTGCGGTTGAAGCATCTTGTGTAACGCTTACCGTGGCTGAGCCGAGAGAGCCACAAGGCCCATCATACAGGCTTGTAATGACAATGTCTCCGTTTCTACCACTTTCGCGTGACGTGTTTTCATCAACATTAAAGGTAACCTCAGTATAAGACTTGCCGCCAACAACACGAACATTGTTCCCAACGGTTAGTTCCTTAATCCAACTTTCAGTCGTTTCTGCGGTAATTGGCATGTTGGTTTCAACTCTTATTGTCGCACCATTTCCACCTTCGGAGGAAAAGTGTGCTGTCGTACCAGTAACTTCAAAGAATGGTGTCGGTTCCTGTTTAACATCTACCTCCCAATCTACGCGGGTCTCCGGAGAACCAGTATAAAAATATAGATGGCCACTAGCTCTGTTTCGGTTATCGTAGTTATCGGTTAATATGGTAACAGTAAACGAACCATTGCCAACACCTGTCAGAGGAGAAACACTGAACCAGTCTTCTGTCTGATATTCTCCATAAACTGGCTCAATACGCCACTCAACATCATCCCAAGCCTCAATGGTCCTTGTGTAAGATGCTGGACCATCACAACTAAATACAAACGCATCTTTGTCGGGAACGTTTATGCGGTCAGGGCAAGATGCCTGGCTTATTTGAACCGTTATAGGCTGTATTTCAAGGTCGGGGTTAACAGCTTCAATGATAAATGAACTTGTTCTCGGTTCTCCCCCCTCTCCACTATATGGGTCTACGTTAGCATCAATAGACACCGTGACAGTAGTGGCATTGTATGAAACGTGGAGCCAATAATCGTCATCAATGTCTGTAAGTCTAGCACGCCAAGCCACATTGCTGGAAACCCCTATCTCATAGGCTGGACTTAACCCGGTGCAGACAATATCCAGGAAACGAGAAATATCATCCTCATCTTCAAGCGATATATATGGCGGAATTTCTGGATTTTGAAGAACGATAATTTCAATGTCGTCGCTGAGATTGGAATACCTGGCCATAACTTTCGTTTGTTGCGAGTGGTCGGTAGCGTTACCTCTACCAGTTACTGTTACCGGGTTGGTGGTCGCATCAAGATTAATATAACCTGCACCGGTGATTATAAGCCATTCGGCCATATCCGTTACTGCGGTGCTTCCACCAAGACCGTCATAGTAAGTGGCAATTAATTTCGTGGTTCCTTCTGAATCTATCGTGGTATCATAGCCTTCTGCAACACTAACCACCAATGAATAAACGGGCTCTATTGAACCGGACGCTTTTTCCTGGGTAAGTTCTGCTGTTGCTGTCCTCTGGTCGCTTCCAGTGGTTTTGCCAGTAAAAGTAACTTTTCTGTTATTACTTGAATCTGTATTCTCCTCCACGCTAACGTTTATTTGGGCATTTCCAGTGCCTGCGGTTTGCCCAAGTGTTACAAAGCTCTTATTTTTAGTGATGGTCCATGAAGTGTTACTCTGTACATCTAAGATAACAACGTTATTGCCACCGGCAGAACTAATTGTTGACGGAGATACTGAAAGACTGATTCTCGGCTCTTCGTCAGAGGCTTTCCTTTGGGTAAGGGTTGCCGTACTCGTTTTCTGAACGGAACCAGAGGTTTTTCCGGTGAACGAAACGGTTCTGTCTTCGGTTGTATCCGTATATTTAGTAAGACTTATTTCTATATCTGCATCACCGGTTCCGGCTGTCTGGGACAGGGTAGCAAACCCCGCACTTTTGGAGATTGTCCAGGCAGTAGTGCTTCGCACTTGCAGTACGGCCACATTGTCTCCTCCAGCAGCACCGACAGAAGCTGGGACAACCGCAAGGCTAATTCCGACGATGTGTCCTGGGTCATCATCATCGCCGCCTCCACCGTCGCCTCCACCGTCACCACTGCCGTCGTATGGATGTATCTCATCAAACTTATATGTGATTTTGTACTTCACATAGTCTTTTGTATACGCCGTTGGGCTTTTTTTAATCTCAGATGGATTGATTGCAACACCTACGTCAGTAAACCATCCCGTCATATATTCCTTAGTAGTGTCGGTAACATTGATTTGCTTAGTTATTTCATCATAAGTAAGTTCCACCGGGATAGATAGATTTATCCCCCTTTTATCATGGCTTACCTTAAGCTTCCATTCACCTTGGGCGTTTTGTGTTAGTTCTTCTGCCATATTGTTGTTATGATTTGTCGTTATTTTTTTGTGCCAATGTCATTGTTACCACGACATTCTCGGTTTTGTTTTTCTTGAAAAGCTTTTTAAGAAATCTAACGATGCACATAGGCATATAATTTCTATATAAATATTTTATTATGAAGATAATTGCGTCAATTCGCCGTCCACGGTTACCTCCTCTTCTGGCAATGAAGAGGGGCTGTCTTGGGTTAAAATACCCGTAACGACAAGCCTTTCTTCTGGTAGCTCAGTCGGTGCCACCTGGTCCAAAATACCGGTCACTATGACGGAGTCTGGCGTTATGTGACTCTCAGCATCTTCATCAAAAGCCCACCCAAGAATTGCTGTTGAAGGTATCATTTGCGTAAGATAAGGTATGACTGTAACCTCAATATATCTCTTTAAGCGCTCTTTCTGGCCGTGGGGCAAAGAAAAATGTATCTCAATATTTTTCACATTCACAATTGAATTGGCTGCAGCTTCTCCATTAGTTCCCTTATCGTTCTCAGGGTCAACTGTTGCCAGGCTTGTTCCTCTTGTATATTTTTCTTCTGTGCCCTTTTTAAAATGACTATTAGCCTCAGACCCAACAACCGGACCGCTATTTTCCGCTGCAGCGGCAAGAATGTCCTCTATATCGTATGGATTATTTATGTCACACTTTTCATTTGTGATGTCGGCCTCTAAAAATGTCAATTTCGGTGCATCTTCTGCGGGGCTTCCGTCATCTTTACATGTGTTTTTTCCATACTTTTCATTATAGCCATCACTGAAAAACCAACATTTTCTGTTATCTTCTTCCCATGTCGGCTCAAAAACATATTTTTTGATTTCTTCACAAGTCGCGTCAGATATTCCGATGAAATTTTTGTTGATTAATGAATAACTAAAAATGTCACTCATGCCGGATACATATTGCATACCACCATCATACAAACCGTGACCAATATGCGGGTTATTCCCTGTTGTGTCATCCTTAATTGATTCAAGGTATAAGACAAGTGTTCCTGCGGTGGTTGACGCACTACCATTAACATTTTCTTGTATTTCTTCTAGTTTGATACTTCTCCATCCGTATTCGTTAGCGGTTGAATTGTACCCTAAGAACTGATTTTGGTCTTTGTTTTCAAGGACAAAATAATGCGATGCTCCGGTGATTTCACTATCGCTAAGGTACTTGTATTCTGTTGTAATTTTTGATATGTCAGTAACGTAGAATACATCGTGTGTATTTGCGGAGGCAAAAGCTTCTTGAAGCAGCTCGTCAAAATCCTTAGCAAAGCGCATCCTGGCCTGGGTTTCCATATAAATAGGAATAACGCCGTCAGGGAACTCATCATCTCTCATGTCAGTTATGACCTTTGTATCCGGAGCGATATCAACATCCACATCCATACTGTTTCTTTTACCCCATCCACCGTACATCTGGAAATAAAGACCGTCATCATATGTTTTGCCTTGCGAATACCAAGGAATTACATATGAATAGTCTTCTCCATTTATTTCATAGCCAACCTCCGTAACTGGAATCCCGCAATAATCACCATACGGGTCAAGAGCATTGAAATTAACTTTGTACTTGTTGATGGTTGCGACATCTTTTGCTAATGGATATGCTACAGCATCTTTACCTTCCGTGTCGTTGCAAAAATGGGTATATCCATCTTCGGAACCATTGAATACGCAAACATTCTCGTGAATATCATACCTTACGGCTCTAGGATTTGAGGTAATTGCGGTGCCTGGGACGAAACCAAACATTCCCAACATAGCATCAAGCCCCTTTCTTGTCCCCTTGACAGAGAACAAGTATCTTGAATTTAACTTCAATCTGCGCAAAAATTCAAGACTTGCGTCAGGTTCTGAATAACCATATGTTAAACCAGAATATAACGATTCGGTATAAATGCCCTTATTACCTGTCATGTGGAGGGTCTTGGTTTCCCACCCGGAGTTTTCAAGGACATCCGTGAGTGTATAATCCGGCGTATTTGACTTCTGATTATACGTAACGGTATTTATTGTCTTTATGCCGTCAGCATATCTCTTCAAGTCATCAAACTGTCGCCCATATATTTTTGTTATTGGTTCAATCCTGGACGTATCAATCGCGGTCATTTCATCAACCTCGCCATTTTCATTTGAAACATATGTCCAGTCAAGTGTTTTTATCGCCTCATGAGTAAGTGACCTCCACATATTGTCACTGTTGTATTCATCATAGAATTCAGCAAGGTTTATAAGCGATTCAACATAAGGGAAGTATGCGCCTGATAAGTCTGGATTAAAACCTCCGTTGAGGGATGGCCAAACATATGACTTGATATCATATGAAAAACCAGTTTCATTTTCTTCTGGCGTTTCAAAATTAGCCGTATAGATTGGTCTTGGTTGTCTATCCAAAAGAACCGCAGTGAAATCGTCACAGGTTCTGAAATATTCTTCAACTATATTTTTCTTTGGCCTTATGTGACTGCCGTCGTCTGCACCCTTATATGTGTAATAAACCGCGTTATCGGTATAGTCTCTAAATATGTATACATTTATTGAGACATTCCCTTCAAAGCTAAGGATAACATCAGCAATCTTGTCAACTTCTACATCTTTTCCACGATAACATGACCCTAATGCGGTATCTTTTGATGTATAACCACTAAATTCATGTTCCGTTCCGTTCTTATCTATGTAAACATAGCTCGAACCGCAAAGCGCAAAATACCTTAATGGATTAATTACACTCTCTTCTCGTATATCTACACTTACAATATCAATACCGTACTCATTGAAAAGTAGTTTTCCTGGGTTTTCTACCGTATTGCCAGAGCTATCCGTTATTGAGGCTACTGGATTCATTTCATTAAGCGATAAACCTTCTTTCCCATCATTTGGTTCAAAAAAGGTGATGGTTTCATACAGTACTTCCGGTTCTTCATCACCAGGAAATGTCATTTCCATTTTTTTCGGGAAGTACATTTCGGCTGGAAATTCGTTTATGACACCATTTATCGTTCCCTGAATTAACTTAACAGCCGAACCATAACAAGCGAAATCACTTATGCTGTTATAGTTTGGTTTTAACCTTATTCTTGTTTCCTCGGAAATTCCACTATCAACAATGGTTTCAAGCGTCCAAGCGCCCTTTTCATTCTCCACATTACTCGGGTTCATTACAAATTTACCCTTAGTGTGTTTCTTTTGTGCATTTATGCCGAGTCTTGAAGTGAATACGAAATTTGAATCTCCGATGACATACTCACCCTTAAGGGCGTTCGGCATCGGATTTATGGTTGTATAATCATTTTCATAAATCGTTGCTCCGGACCCCTTTTTATGCTTTCTTCGGAGAGTGAAGTCGGCTTTTGTTGTTATATACCTTGACATATCCTATGGTTAAACTATGTTATCGTAATCTTCGCTACTATCAATATTTTCTCTCTTACGTTTCACACTATAAAGCGGTTCGCCAAGTGAGTTCTTTTGCTCATAGAAGTCATATTGCTGATAAATTTCTTTATTCTCATTGTAGTGGGTCATGATTGCCTTGTCGTGGTCCATAATGGTATCACCTTCAAGCATTGTTGTGATGGTCTCTGCATCATGCTCAACCATTTCAATCTCAATCATAACAGGACTGAACTTCGTATTTATGATGGCAACCAGGTCTTTATCCTCAACGCCGGTACCGATATTCGGAGCAACATTCGGACTATAGTCTCCATAAGAACATGGAGTCACGGTACAGAACAGCATATCGGACGAACTGTCTGTATATTGATATCTTTTTGGGATATTAACGGAGTCAGTAACATTAACCCAAACAGGTTTACAAAAATTACAGGAAGTAATAATATAAGCCCTATCGGTTCTTTTCTTTGACGTTGCATCAAAGTATTCAATTCGGTATCCAGTTAAATCAGTAACGCCGTCAACAGCATTTTTATTGACAACAATACCCCTTATATCAGGATAATCGGCAAGAACGCTGACATCCAAAAGTTTTGTCACATGCTCTTTTGGACGAATATAAACTGTGTATATGCCAGTATCATTGAATACGTCAAGCGGGAGGCGTAAATTGAACATACCCGGAAGAACCTGTTCAATTTTACTATCAATTCCATCATCCGCATATACCGGCACAAGGTTTGATGGCGACAAGGACTTAAAATTCTTAAAATCCTCTGCCGTCGTGCTTCTATTTGGTCTATAAAAGTAGAATAATTCAGCATCATCATTTGGGTTTATATATGCCGACCTAACTGTTCCGTATAATCCAGCCATTGTTCTTATATCTTAAAATCTTATTATCATGTTCTTTAATCAGGGAAAAACTCCCCATTGTGGTAATTCTGCAAATCTTGCATTGTATTACATTCAGCAAGCTTGTAATGTCTCTCAAAAACGGAGACTCCGCCTCGGTCAATTGTAACATTAACATCCACTTTCGGGGGTAATGAAAAACCGGTCAAAAAGTCTTCCTTTGTCAAAAATGCATCAAATGTATATTTTGTTTTCCAATTGTTTCCGGTAGTCATTGATACAATATTCGCTGTATTACCGGTTCTATAAAGGTTGTACCTTGGACTATAAAATTCCTTTGCAGCACCATCAAAATCAATGTATTTTGACCACACACGAACTTTATCAACACCATCAAGTGGTACGGTGTCAACGTGTTTCGTGTCTAAATAATACTTTTCATAATATTTGTCTCCTCCAGAAACATCGCCTTGATAAACCCCATCATCGTTCAATGAAAAAATGCCACCAATAACATATTCAAACTCAATATAATTTGAACTTGGCGCAACCTTTGTCAAAACATCGCCGCGATATCTATTTGTACATTTTCCATTTTCATCAAGAATGCAGTATAAATTCGCCGTATTTCCTTCTTTATACGGGATATCCATTGGCACGTTTATGGAATTATTATATTTGACAAAGAAAAAATAGTGAGTTCCAGGCGGGTCGTTAACTTTACTTTCTTCCTCTTGTGTCACAGCGATTCTTATTCCAGAATCCGGAACTGTTATGGTTCTAAAAAACTTTCCAGTAGCATTTCTATAATCATCGCCAGGGCCGTATTTTATGCCCTCATCCCAGCTCATTTTTCCATCGGCATTTTTAGCGTCCTTTGGTTCTTGGCCTAACGGCCCATACATTGTCCATACTGGGTCATATACACATATACGCCAAACCCATTCGTTAATTTCAGCACCAGGGTCACCAGTAGCATAGTTATCTCTTTGCTCAGCCAACGCAGCATTTGCTTCTTCCTCAGTGTCATAAATTTGCAAAAAATTTGGTAACTCGGTCATGAAATTATTCATACCATATATGTCAGAGTCACTTAATTCTGCCGTCTCATATTTCATACAATATTGAGTTGGCTGGGCATCGTTGTCATAAGAATACGGAGAAACCCGTAATTCATAATAGACTTTATCACTTTCTTTTACACAAGAAAACATTTCACCAGCCGGATTTGAGAATGGCATAAATAAGCCTGGCAATACATTGTTTTTGTCATCACTATATTTCTTTGGCGACCTAAGGGTTTTCAAAAGAGATTCAACCTCTATCGGTGTTCTTCCTGTTGGATTTGCCTTATACTGCTCAGCTGTTGGGTATGTCCTGGTTTCGGTACCCATGACTATTTCACCGAGGCATATAGCTTCAAGCCTGTTTTTTACTCCATTATCAGCTCCAATCCCGTGAGGCCTCTCTTTGTTGTTTTTGTTTCCAACATAATCAACGCCATCAACGTTTGTCAATACGCCAACATCTGTATAGTTTTCATGTAAAAGTAATGACATTGAAATTGTCGGGACCGTATATGGCAGTCTCTCAATTGCAGTAAGTAAAGAGGCACATTTTCCTCTTGCGGTATTTTTTAGGTAGTTCAAAAATTCCTTTCCACCCAAATCTTCATAAAGTCTTGCATTGCAACAATCCGCCGAAATACTATCATAATTTTCAAGCAAATCTATGTACTCTTCCACATCTGCACAAGGCATTGATTTTGGAACTTTTATGTGTTTGTTGTAAATGCTTGCTGGAATATTTATTTTCCCGATATATGAATCAATAACCTGGCAGTATCTAGCCCATTTCAAGTGGTCATTATTATTACCAATAACAATACCAGCACCAACATCCGGATAACCAGTACCATCAAGATAAGAAGCTAATCTGTTAAACTTCTCATAATCGTCAATAAGAACAACAAATTTAGGGTTTGTACCACTTATTGTTTCTTTTCCCGTATAGCGATAAATGTGCTTTGTCTCTTCTCTAAGGCTTTCTATGTCGGTTGAATAAAAATCTTTTGAATCATACGAAGCATAAACATAAAGAAAGTCCGGTTCTTCTCCTCCTTCAAAGCATTCACCATTCAATTCAAAAGCACCAACATCTTCGGTAAAAATTATTTCGTGTTCTTTGGTTTCAACTTTACGGAGTTTAATTCCGTTTCGAACCATGTTAAGAAGAGAATAGTAATTACGGAGCATTGCCTCATAAGTCTTGTCACTGTTAGCAAGAAAGCATGGATTTGCAACAAAACCACCCCAGTTTCCAACCGGACTGTCTCCTGCTGACTCAAGGTCAAGGTTATCCATATAAGAAGGACATGCAAAACCACGATGTTGCTCGTATGTCTTACCAAATTCATAGTAAGGCATAAGCCCCTGGGTCCTTGTCCTGGCTCCTTCAATACATATTACCTTCTTTATATAATCCATTTTACTTTATTACTCAAAACTATCGGGTGTTATCATTGGTTCAAAAAGGTTCAAAACAATTCTTTCGTTTTCCCATACTATTCCGTTTTTCCTTCCTCCGTTTTCTTCATCTTCTGCCGACACCGCATCCGGAAAACTATATACATAACCTCTATCTGAAAAAGCGAGTCTTACCTTTATATATAAATTATCCAAGTAATTGCTGGTTGTCAATGTTTCGGGCTCATCAATATATGTCTTTTGCTCCTCATCCCATTTTTTCCTCCAGTATATCAAAGGTACTGTTCTACCATATCCAGCGTGGTTAAACTCTATTTTCATATAAATATCTTGGGGGTAGTTTTCAATGGGCGCATCTTCCCTAAAAAGGTAAAGATTAAAGCCTTCCCCAGACCTTGTCATATCATATTCATCGTTAACTATTAGTTGACTCGTAACAGCGCTGTATTCGTCAGTTTCAGCGGTTGGAGACCAAACAATAGGGAAATATGTTGCATCATAATCCTCATCATTGTCTTCAAGCCAAGCCTTCCTTTTTACATACTTACCATAGAGGTCTCCGCTATCAAGGAATATTGTTGAATAGTAAAGAAGGTTCTGCTCCAACGGATTGTCGCTATCGTAAAACAGAAGCCTAATGAATGTTTGCTTTACTCTGTTCTTTTGATTGTATATATCCTCATCAGTAAACCCGAGATAACCAATAAGATTTGATGAGTTAATGAAATTTTCATCAACATAAAGTTCTTCCTGGCGTTTTGTGTCAAAATCACCGCTTCTATTTATGCCATTTCCGTTCCATGTATCAGTCGCGTCATCAAGATGCCAAGTATCTTCAAAAGTGTAACGGGCAAGTTCTTCCGGAAGTTCTTCGGTCGTCTCGCCAGATATTCTTGACCTAAAATGAAGATTGAAAGTGAGACCGGTTGCCAGATACATCGTTGTTATTGTATCTCCTGTATCATCAACTGTTTCCTCATTTGGCTTAACTTCATAAAAAGCTGGGGCATATTTTACTTTTTCAAGGTCTATGAAATCAGGTATAATGCTCTTCTTGATTTTTTTAACAAACAATTCATTGACCTGGTATTCCTGAAACATTCTCTTCGCATCGTAATCTTGTTCCAGAACCACATCAAGGCCCATAAAATCAGTGTATTTACAAACATATACATTGTCAAAAAGCTTAACTTTTCCATCACTTTCTGTGAAAAAATATGGGTTTGTTGCCAACAAAACCTGGTCTCCAGGCTCAGGTAAAAATCTTGTTCCACTTGTTGTTCCACTTGTTTTTGCCAAAATGGAATTTCTATCCATCGTATCGTAATTGAAATAAATGTCATCTGTAGAACAGCACTCGTCGCCTCCTTCTATAATCTTGTTTTTTCCCCTTATAAGCTCGCCCGGATAGCACAACGCCAAATTGGTAAAATTGATTATATTCCCGCCTCTTCTTATATACATTGTATATGTATCGTTATATATATGGTCAAAGTCCGTATATACAGTTCCAGTTGTGGCATTCGGAATCGGAACCATATTATGTTGGGAAGTAAACGAAAACTTATATTTGTACCCTTCCGGTGAATATATTTTATCAAAACTTGCTATCGTCAGGGGTTTTATATATGGATACTCAAAATAGACGTATTTTATGTCACCTTCTTCAACGATATTAGTAATCAAAGCATCTTCATCACAAACCTTCAAAATACGGTCCCCATTACCTTTTGCATATTTTTCAAAAAGTATCATTCCGCCGGTATTAAATTCGCTGCCATCTTTACTGTTTACAATAAGGCATAAACCACTCCCACTGGAAATAATTCTGGGAGACTTTAGCCTCTCAGTTGATACAATTTCATTAGTTTTTTTTGCTATCTTAAATGTTTTCATACTAGCAAGCGTCTACCATTGAATCAATTATATACTGTATGTAGTCAAAATCAATACCAGGATTACCTTCAATTTGGTATCTTCTTAGAGGATTATTTAATGCCGGTCGGAACAACATATAACCACCGTGTGGGTCTTGTCTTCTCACGAACATGTTAACAATCTTGTGTATATACAAACGACCATTTGTAAATGGCATATTATAAAGAGGGGATTGGCTATCCAAATCAGACATTTTTTTCGGGCCTCTCCAAATCATCTTATTGGTCGCTGGTATGTATTCAGCATAAGCTGGTGCATTATCTTCAAGCATGCCAATATAATAGCGACTGATTCCATCGGTTTTCCCGGTTAAATCATCAGCGTCAATGTCTGCATCCGTTGCAATATACAATGTACATTGTCCGTTATTTTCTTCTGTGAATGCAGACAAAAAACCACGATATGTTACGTCTTCCATAGCGTCATAAATACAAAATGGTCTGCCTTCCAAAAACTCATATGTAACCGGAGACGTTATTTTAATTATTTGCTTTTGCTGGTCTCTTATTACACCGGTTTCTGGGTCATAAAACGTAACAGTCGCAACCCTTTTTGAGGCATTGCTTGGTACAAAATTTATTCTCTTGACGTTTATCGTTTGGAGTTCGTCATCAAGCTCTTTAAGTTTCACCTCATGAAATGGTGAATAAAAATAACCTTCAGGCGATATATTTCCAGGAAAACTATGTTTTTCCTTGTCATCACCCTCAATACCACCTTTATCCCTATGCTCTTCTGGTGCCGTATCTGGGGCTTTTTTATTTAGAGCATACGAATATACGGTGAATAGTCCTTGTCTACCACCTTCTCCTGGCGCACCAAGCAAAACAGGAACCCTGGATTCCCTTCCAACAACAATGCCTGGATTTGTATAAACTTGTCTATTTTCTGCCATACTACTCTGTTACTAATCCTACGTCAAACAGGTCACCGACCAATTCGTCATAATTTATGTCAAAATATAGTTTGTTCAAAAGACACTCTCTTTGTGCTGTATTAAATCTGTGATATACCTTCTCTATAGTAGTCTCCAAAAAATTAGTTTTACTATACTCAACAATATCACCATAGAATTCTGAAAAATCATCCATTGTTATTCCACTCTCAATCGGCAATGGAGTTCCGTCTATATAGTCACCAACCGGAGCACCCGACATGGCTATCAATAATCCATCAAGATATTCTGGTGCCATCTCCGCGCACTCGCCGCTAAAAACATTATAAAGCTTTCTTACGTTATAGTTCGTTGCTCCACTATCTTCAACCATGTCAAGGCCTGAAGTTATTTCCCCAAAACAGTGAGAGTATTCAACAGAATCACCAGATGTGTTTCCACTATTATACCATTCCTTGTGCCCCCTGTTTGTTTTAATAGCAGTAAAATAGACAGATGAAAGTGGACGGCCAAGATTGTCCTTCAAACCACTTATGCATATGTCATCGTTAAAAATAACTTGTGCAATCCTATCTCCGTATATGTTTTCGGCAAATGCAATTTTGTTTTGGGTATACGTCAGTGGACGCTCAACCTTCATAAAATAGTCATTTCCAAAACGTATGTATTTTGGATTATCCTCTGTTATGACTGATGGCTCTTTAATAATTTTGACAGCCTCTTCCTGCGCTTCGTCCCATATTTGCTTTTCATACTCGGTGCAGGCAGTATCGTTATCGCAGTTTCTTAGCTCAACATATTCATAGTCATACATTTTCTTGAACTTACGAAAATAATACTTGTTATCGTACCCATTTTCTATCTTACGATAAAAGAAATGCACCTCGTTTGTATCAACACTTCCGTCTCTAAGCCTGAGCCCAAGCTTTTTCTCTTTTGCCTCATTTATATCCTCAGATTCTTCCGATGACTCTTCTTCCTCTATGATACCGCAAATACTTTCTATATCAAAAAGCTTGACCAAAAAACACCTATCCTCATTGTTTCCTTGGGTATCGCCTATACTAATTACTCTAACCGGAACCGAGTAGCGGAAAATTTCTTCATATTTACCTGTCGTGTAATCAGAAATCGTATAGAAAATGCGTATTTCATCTCCCGGCTGCAAAGTATGCCTCAATATAGAATGCATCTCTATTATTTCATCACCAACATTGTTGTAAGTAACTCTTGCCTTCAAAATCCTGACAGCATTCGGAACTTTTTGTGGATTATCTTTTTTCCAACCTTCACCTGTTTCTGGATTTTCCCACTCTTCGCTCGTGCCAGAAAAATTCAGCATTACACGATTAAACATGTCATAGTCACTCTTATATGGATAAACAATGGTACAATCCCAGTTTCTTTCAAGTCTCTTCTTAAAACGGTTAACCTTTGGTATGAAACTGTATAGTGAACGGTCCGGATACAGGTCAATGAAACCACAAGGTACTTCATTGTTCAATATTTTGTTTAGGGCGATGGTCTCTGTCTTTGTATCATTACTAAGTTCTCCATTTGGAATGTTAATATAACCAGTATTATAAAAACCATACCACCCATCAACACTTCGCAATTCATCATAAAAGGCTGTATTCATGGTTTTAATGGTGTCAAGCTGGTACATTCTAATGTTTTCAAACTTTGTGCCGCCAGCCAGTGAATCTGTTACCTCGCTTAGAATCCTTGTAACCGGCTTTCCACTATAATCTATTGCGAAATCAAACAAAGTATTGAACTGCTCCTCGTTTTCTTTTTCGGTTGCCATTGTTACGTGCTCAAAATCATTCGTTCTAAGCAAATGATTGTTAAAAATGTCATAACCACAATGGTACTTAAAATCACCAATCTTTTCATGAGAATACTCAGTATCCCTTACCGCACCAATTTGGTCAACAATAAGGCCAGCTTCTGTATTTGCACTTTGGTTAAAAACTCCGAATTCAAAGATGTCATCAGTCTTATAAACAGGCGTAAGAGCCGATTCTACAAGCGTTATTGCTGAATAACTTCCTTCTTTATAAACAGGCTCAGTAACAGCGTTATACAATATATTGGTACACACCGGATTAACAGTGAAAATCATGCGATAATTTTCACAAGCATTCCTTTCTTCAATGTAAAGGTCATTCAACCCGAGCATTGAAGCAACTGTTGAATAAGGTAATAGCTTGGATTTGGCGGAGAGGTCAACGTTAAGTGACTTCTCCGCATTATCCACATGTCTATTTAAGCTTTTTTCCTGTAAAAACTCCCTTTGCATAGTTTTAGTTTTTAAGTGTTATCAGTTTCCTCCTCCTGATGTTCCGCCATTACCGGTATTACCACTAAGTTCCTGAATCTGGCCTTCCAAATCGGTGTACATATCGGACATCTCGTCTTCAAGTTCTTCCTTGACTTCCTTAATTTCATCCCTGGTCTGGCAAATATTAATAGTAGCTGTTAACTTGTCCCTATTATCAGAAGTTATTTCAACGCCGGGCTCAATACAGCCTAATGTAACCGTTGTACACCTATCGTTATTATCAGACTCTGGTATTGCATCAATATTCAATGAAATACTTGTTACCGTTGAATCAAATTCAGCCGTTCGTTGGTTATTGACACTAAACTTAACCCAATTAGCACCAGTTTGCCCGGAGAACTTCACATTCGTTGAAATCGTAATGGTTATCGTTTGTGCCTCCTTGGAATAGGTATTGCCACTATTTGCCTGGAGATATGGTTCAATACCACCAGGATTTAGAGGATAAATTATATCAAGCGACTCAATAGGCCATAACTTATATACAACCAATTTATTCTTCGTTCCATCAGCCGGTTTTTCATATACAGAAATGAGGGTTTTTCTCTGTGTTCCGGTAAAAATATCACCGGTCCCACCAGGTGTTGAAAATGTTACTGGAGAAGCAGCTTGAACAACGCCTTTTATCAATTTAACATCCCTTCTATATTCTTTCTTTAATTGGTATTGATGAGATAATGTTATTCCGGATTCGTAAAGCTTAAGTTCTCCTTCTCGTTTTGCATTGCGGTTATCACCAATAAGGTTACCAATATTAACTCTTTTTTGGATTTTTGAACCGTTATCTTGGGTAACGCTATAAAAATAATTGGGACCTTCTTTTGTAACTCTTGCGGGTGAACCCTTAACATCATTTTTAATTTTATGGTTATATACACCGTGGTAAAAAGTTTGATTATCTTCTACAATTTCCATCGGGCCCGGACCAATATCAAACATCGCTGTATTTGATACATAGTATTTTGCTTCCTTTGGAACATTGCTTTCAGTATATAATGCACACTTTCCTTCAATTCCATTATTTGCTTCGTATGCCTTTAACTTAATTTCTTCAGGGAACACTTCAATTATCGGGTGTTTCTCGTTAACCTTTATCAGGTCAAACTCTCCACCATCGTAACGTTCAGTAAGGGCATTTTCTGGAAGACTGGTAGGGTTAGGTGCTCCCTCCTTGATACAGTATGCAAACTCTTCCACATCACGTATTGTAGAGTTACCGTAAGTATCAAGTTCATCTTTAACAATTTCTCGTCCAAACGCAAACTTTACGTTTCCTGTGGCCCAGTTATTAGGGTCGTATGTTAAAGGCCATTTTTGTTCAACAGATTTAGACCAATACTGATGTTGAGCCCCAAATTCAAACATTGACTGTTCTGCAATGTTCGGACTCTGGTCCCTATTAACAGTGCTTATTTCTGGAACAAGACCGCCGTTTGCGTTGTTCGTTAGTCCAGTCCAGAAATTATTTTCGTTATTGAACATGAGATATGTTTCATACTTTTCTACACCATCTGAACTGGTAGAAGAACCGGCAGAAAATCTGTCATTATAAGTTAATGCGTTAAACACATCACCCTCAACCTTATATGACAGTGGAAGAAGGCGTTTTTCTGCAATTGTTTCACCATCTTCATCAGTAGATATAACAAGTGTCTGAACATTCCATGTTGCTGCGGAAACATCAGCATAGGACGGCTTATAAATTGTTGGAACCAGTAACGTTGGATATACGGTGGCCATATTTAACAAATTGGTTCCGTCTGGTGTTATATACCCGTTTTCATATATGTTATATGAGCTGTATCCGGTAATTGTTCCACCATTTTTTACACCATATAAAATGGCTCCATTTTCAAAAACAACTATACATCCATGTTTATCATTAATAACACCATCAAGACTGCCGGTAACGGTAACAAAGCCATTGCTATAATTATATGTACTAAGAGTTGAATTTGATGCATCAGCGGCGGCACGCCCATCATCACTTATGGCCATAGCATCAAACATTTTTCTACCAGCATCCTCCGTATTAACCGTTGGCGCTTCTGCAGTACCATCCCAGTAAATCGTTGGATAAAACATATAACCATCTTCAACGGAATAACCAGCATAATGGCTGTAATCATTCTTAAAGAAAGTACCGGCCATCTTTTCTGTGCGAGTTATAAGATTACCTTTTTCTGGTTGTCCAAAAATAGCAATTTCATAATTCCCCTTGGTATAGATATAATTGTCATATGCCAGCTTATCGTTCGGTGTGTGGCGATAAAATGTATGCCTCATTAACCATGGTTCAACTTCGCCTGGGGTAAGGCTTTTAAAAATGTTCGCGTTGTTTAACCATTCATTCAATTTTATGTCTTTTAACCCTTCCTTAGTACCCCTATTATTATAAAACGGTTTACCAGCATCTGGTTTATAGCATAGATAATCACATGACACATAAAGATTAATCTTTGTGTTATCATCAATCGTAACGGTAAAAATTGATACCGTTTTACCCTTATATTGAATGGCAACATCATATTGACCAACCATAGGGACATAAAAGATAAACCACTTTTCATCGGACATATCTTTATATGAAGTATTTGGTAAGTCTGTCCAACTATTTGCACCGGCTGGACTGAATTTAAATATGACTTTCTTATCGGGGGCTGGTTCTCCTGTCTCTGGGTCGGTCCCATCAATAGTGAATATCTGTTTAAGAATAGTTGCAACATTATTAATCCTAATGAAACCACCATTCTTTGCTTCACTAAGGCCACTTCCTCTTGGAGGCGGAATCTGAGCGGCGATTCTAAAGTTAACACTCTCTGCATCAACCTTAACAGCTGATGAGCCGAATACAAAGGTTTTTGTTGTTGTCTGGTCAATTGAGTCTGTTACTGTAATGGTATATTCATGACCAATGGTTAACCCTTCCGTTGCTGCCGTATCAACATATTTTGTCATCTTAAATGAGTCATCGTCTGTTGATATTGGACCGAATTCTTCTCCGGTAGTGTTATCCTTTATCGTGATTGTATATGTTGGAAGCATGTTGTCAATAACAATATTTGCTTCCCCAAAGAAAGTTTCCTTGTCAATTTTTTCTATTACAGTAATAGTCGGGGTTTTTGCTATATTGTTTGATTCACACTCACTAAAGAACTGTTTCTTAAATTCATCAAGAGCTGTTGAACCATCTTTAAGTCCAAAATAGAAATAGAACGAATTCTCGTACTGCGGTAACGCATATTTTCCGCCCTTGTTGATAAGGTAGTGTCTCTTCTGCTCCTTAGTTGCAAAAGTATCAAGCCCAAATCTGAACATGTAGTAATCGTCAATGCTACTCTCAACAGTTCTTCTATATGTATTGTCGTATTCAAGCGGGTCATAGTCATCCGGTATCATCCAACCAAACATCTTGTTTATGAAGCCCGTACGCACAGAATCTGAAACAAAGGCTTCCTCAACCTTCGTGTTATATGGAGAGTCTGCCTGATGTACATAGTTACCAAGTGAACCGTCAAACCCGTCCGGACGCAAGAATCTGAACTTGTACTTCTTATACCCGGTTGTTTCGTTTCTCTCGTTTGCAACAAGCTTATTATGGTTAAGGGTTGCAAACATTGAACGGAACGCAGCACCCTCAATATCAACATTGCTTATGAGACCGGTTGGAACAAAGTATGCATATTTCGGAGTTCCATCTTCCAAATAACCCCTTATGTCCTCCCTTCTTTGTGACATGGTAGCCCCAACCTCGCAAATTCTCTTGAGGTTAACGCAGGACTTAATGTTTGAGTCACTATTCGTACAAGACAGACCAAGGAAGTGGCCACCAGGGAAGTACAGCAAATTAAATCTACTTCTTTGAGGGTTGAACAGACGGCTTAACAGTGCGCTCGGGGATTCCAACTTACCGAGTTCAACATCATCTTGACCAGGGCCCGAATAGTTCCAAGTAATACCCGCAGATTCCGTTACAGGTATCGGGTCATCATTCTCCTCATACGTAATTTGGTCACCATCGGTCTGGGAATAAGCGCTGTAAGTTGATTCGTAGTTCGGTGTTACCCTGAGGACGCTTGTCTCTTCATTAACCTTCTTCTTTGCCGCAGACTTTGAACCGACAGATGAGCATACCGTCCCGTTTTTACCGGCATAGATGTAAGCATCATCGTCCATTGTGGTCAAAGCTAAATTTGTCGGCATGATATAAGAAGAGTTGTTCAGGTACTTAAATGCCTGCGGAATACCGTTTTCGTCACAGTCATTAAGCGTACCGAGAAGTACTATATCCGTTGCAAACAACAGCGTACGTACCTTTCCGTTTGATGTGTCTTTCCACTCACACGGTTTAAGGTAATACACATACTGTCCAAGCATCGTGGTCTCTTCTGTAACAAGTCCGGATTTCTTCCCGAATATTGCAGACCTATCCATTCCCTGTGATTTGTGACACTTTGATGGGAATATGTGGGTGTTCTTCTTTGGAGACCCGTAACACGGAACAGAAGTCGTAATTGCAGTCCAAGGGGTTTCACCGGCTGGCTGATATTGAAGCGAACACTGCTGGGTATAGTATCTGGACTTCTTTACTCTTGAATTTTCGGCATTCATACAACCGAAAACCTTGTCCTTGTAATATGTGGTTATAAGTTTTCCCTTCTTACGGAGATTCAGTCTGTATTTCTTCTTTCTCTTTACCTTTCTCATCCAACGCGGGAAATACAACACGCCATTAACCCAGTCGTTATAGAAGTCAAATTTAATAACCCTATATTCCTGAGCAAGGTTCATTTCAAAACAATTCAACAGGTAATCCACGTCCCTGGTCAAACATACGCTCTCTTCTTCGTTTGTTGATGTGTTCTGGGTATCAGTTGAAGTTTCGTCCACAAACTCAGTGGTATCCATGATTTCTTTCGTATCTTCCTGAGGGTCTTCAAGATTTTCACCACCACCAGCAGCTGCCTGCAATGTATTTTCCATGATAATCCTCTCAATCTCCTCGTATTTGATACCCTTTGCACAACCAGGAGCAAAGTACCATCCCTCCATATCAGGGCAAAGGCCATCACCTATATAGGTACAGTGAACACCATAGCCCTTAATAAACTTGTTGATGAGTTTTGAAATGAGACTATCGCACCATTCATTCAGTTTTCTACCAATTGCAGTTCTTTTGATAATCGGCGCATTTGCCACCAGTCTGATTGGCGAGAGGAAGAAGTTAACGACACCTATAACAATTCTGATAAGTGCGGCGATAACACGATTGACAAGCGTGACTATTTTGATGAAAAGTTTTACAAAGATGCACAAAACCGTAAACATGAACGGCAACTTGATACGCATACTGTTGTATGGCATCGGGTTATTGTTACCGTAATAGTTACAAGCCTTGATTCCACTGAAACGCTCGCTTTTCCATCTCTTTGACTTCTGGAAACGAGGAATGTATGACTTTATTGTATATACACCATTCCAGAAGAGGTCTCTATAAGAATCTTCTTCTGTATATGTACCAAAATTATAGTCAACTTTCTGGTCTGTTGGTGAAGGGTTGTTCGGAATCAGGAATTTTGCTCTATAATAACTCTGAGAGCTTCCATCCATATCGGTGAGCGAGGCGCGGAAACGAACCCTGGCTCTCGTCGGAATACCTTTCTCCGGGTCATCAGTAGGAACCATATGTCCGTACTCGTCAGTCATCATGTAGTCAAGGTTCATAGGTATCTGATAACACCAGACACCATTTCCGTTAATCAACTGATTGCCCCTGATTGCAAACTCTTCAACGTGGCCTCCTGGGGTCTTGCGAATCATTTCAATTGTGCCCTCACCGGCAGTAAGTTCGTCCATAGCACCCATCTGATTCGTAGGAACACACTTCTTACCGACACCATTTGATGCGTTATCGGAAATAGCGCTTCCCATAAAAACACAAGTAGGTTCAAATTTGAACGAAATCTGTATATCGGCTCTGGTTATACCAATCTCTTCCCCATTATCCTTGTTTCCCCAAAATGGCTGAACATAAACTGGCTGGTCCTGACTGAAAATCTGTGACAATCCATCAAGATTTGTGTCTTTCTTGAACTGGTTAGGGTTATCAAACTGCTCAATAGTATATCCCTTATAAACAAAGTCTCTCGGTCTTTGGGAAAGGATACCACAGTCGGAGAGGTCAAGGTCCATATGGAGTGTCTGCATACCGGTAGGGACACCACAAATAAGATAGTCACCTGCGGCGTTCGTTCTGGTCGTATAGAGATAATACTTGTCAAAAACTTCAAGAAGTGAATCGTTTTCAAGCAGATACGTCTTGTGTGGGAATGTACCTACGGCTTTATGACAATCCTTAACGGATTCGTCCGGCAAAAGATTATAACGAATATCATCTTCATTCTTTGTTGATGTTGATGAATATGGATAAAGATTCCACATCTCCATGTTTTCATTTTGTTCATCAGTCGGAATGAATACGCTTATCTTTGCATTCGGAACGCCAAAGTTTCCATTTGCTAGTACACGTCCAACTATAACACCATAATCAGAGTTATGCAGTTTGTAAGTATCTTTATCACTAATTTTAAGTGAAAGAATTTCAAGACTGTCATAATCCTGGTCAAGATGAACTTCAAGAAAACTGTCAGCTTCGCGGCCAACAGTTGTTCTTATCCTATATGATTTGTTTTTTTCTGCCATTTCTTACTGTGTGTATGAATCCTAAAAATTTTCCCAAGCTAAGTTTCCCGTCTTTTGAGAAGATTGAAAATAAAACTACAAAAATCAGCATCAGTGGTATGAACGGGATGAGCAAGAGATATATAAACAAGGTTAACGCCGCGTCCTTCTTATTAATCGTCATCCTTGGCTTATCCTCGTTGGCTGTTTTTCCGTGATAAGAATAGTATTTGTTTATCTTATCTATCTCCTGATTTACCTTACATGCACACGCCATATTACTTTGCCTCCTTAGGATATACTCTAATATCTTTCTCTGGGTATTTTACTTCAAGCATCGTATCTCCATCGCTGTAAATAATCCAATCAGATGCTTCAAGGTCAAGTCTATACCTTCCAGGAACCTTTTCTTCCTCCGGTCTATTACAATCACCAGCAACATAAAGCTCTTGGTTTGTTTGTGTTGAACTATAACCGGCACAAGTTTCATTATAAACCCTAACTTCAATCAAATTGGCAACACCGTCAATTTTTGAAATCTCTTTCTTGAGGTCGCCAACATAAAGGTCATCACCCATATTTCTTTTGTTGACATCAAAATAGTCTTGGACCTTATTGATTATAAGTGAAACAACATCACTCATATTGTAATTCTTGTCAACATGAACATCAACTTCAACTGAAAGGTTAATAATTCTACCTGGTTTAATCTCTACGAAGTCGTTAATCATTCTGTATTCAGTTAGGTAGTTTTGTATGTTTTCTGCGAGAAGTGCTGGCAATGCAGCGTCAAGTTTCTTCTGGTAATCAATTCCAAGAAGATAAAGCATAATCTTATTGTTTTCCTCAGCACAACCAACCCTAAACGGAGTACCATACTTCGGAGGCATCATAAGAACCCTATCAATATAATCTTTAACTGTTACACATCTGTTTTGTGCCCCCTTATTGTACTTAATCATGTACTTCATTTCTTGAACGGTCGGCATATCCTTACCAGAAACAGAAGGTGTCGTATTAACTACCGTCAATGAGTTTTTAACTGCTGCCTTTGTTGCCTCACTTGCCTGAGACCCAAGTGGGAAGGATACAAGAAGTCTTGATATTGAAGAAATTGCTCCTTGTGCCACGTTGCTTGCACTACCACCACCTGAGCGATAAAGAATAAAAATGGTTGTTCCTGGGTTCGGTAAAAGACCAAGAGAATCGTTCCTTATTGTGCTGGTTATCAAATATTTACTGAAATCAGTCATATTATTGATGTCTGGGTATAATGCACTATCAACACCGGCACCAAAGATAACTTTAAGATAACCATTATCGGTGTATTCCGTAATAAATTTATGGTTGACTGGTTTCCATTCACCTCTTGTTACTTCGCAAGTTGGGTACACTTTATTTTCACTTGAGTTATAGTAACCATATGCGTGGACAACCGGACAGTTCTTATCATTTAATGTTTCACCCCACCTAAACTGTTGTGCAAGACTCTCAACTTCAAAGAATCGTACAAGGCCAGGGCACGGTTTTCCGTCAGATGTTTCTTCTCCTGGTTTCGTTATAATCTCTTCGTAGGAGTAAAATTCGCCATAACTAGGATATGAAGTAAGAGCATCGCCATCTTTCATGAGAATGCTTTCAACATTCATAACACCTTCAATAGGAATTACTATCTCCATAAAAGGCTTGATATCGCTATTTTTAATGGACTTCTTGTAAACCCTACTTTCACCAGCCGTAACGATAGCTAGTTTTGAAATCTTATATTTTGTAACATTTCCATTTGCATCAAGAACCGGCTCAATGGTTCTATCACTACGCATAAAATTGTCATACTGTTCTGCAAAGTTGACATCATACATAACTTCAAACACTTGACTGCTTGAATTAACCATTGTACCCCTTTTGATAACAGGAAGGAATGCCTTGGCATAGGTATCGGCAGAAACAGGTACCTGGCAAGTAAAACGAACCTCAGCCATAGCGCCCTTAGGTCCCGGAACCTTTACGCCGTTGTTTCTGGCGATGTTCATAACAGAACTCGGCTCCTGGGCACTGTCAATATTGGTTTCCTGATATACTCTATCAATATGGTATGACAGATTATCGGCCACGTCAGCATTAATATCTATAAGCCATGAACCAATTGAGGCATCGCTATAGTCAGCGGCCATGTCTGGGTAGTATTTTGCTGAAAAATCCTTCAACGCATTTTTATAATCATCAAATGTCCTATTCAGGTATGATATTCCTTTTTCCATATCTGTATGTATGTTTCTTTTTTCCTTTATACTCTTAATGCGGCAGTCTGCTCAATTTCTTTCATTCCCTTCTTTATTGCATAATGAATAATTACAATCTTACCATTCTCGCTTTTTTCATCATTATAGATTGAAATATCCTTAAATACAATATCCGGAACGTACTTGTAAACTTGCTCCGTTATATCGTTTCTAAGACGTTCAAATGTTGTTTCATCTGCTGGTTCATGAATATACTTGATAAGGTCGGTACCAAAGTCTGGATTGCGGAGTCTCTGTCCTTTTGGTGTGAATATGACATGAAGAAGTCGGCTTTTCAGCGATTCTTCCTTTGTCATGTTTAAATCCATGTACAATTCATCGTCATTTTCAAGTGTAAACGGATATTTTATGCCGTATTTTTGCGTAAGTGCCATCTTAAAAGTCTTTGCGTATAAATAGTTTTGTTATATTTTTCCCTTACTATAAGATAACATTTAAGGCGGCAATAGAAAAGGAAAAACGGGCCGAGAAGGGCCCGCTTTCAAAAAATAAAAATAGATTAGATGTATGTATGAATAGATTAGATTAAAGAGGCATGTCCTCCATCTTTGTGTATTCTATCTCGTAACGCTTCGGGAAATTATGCTGGATGTAAAGCGTAAGGATACGTTCTGACATGAATCCGCAAATCTCCGCCTGCCACTTGACTTCTCGCCAGGAAAGCTTGAACGGGTCGTCGTATCTTATATACCTTCCAGCTCCAAGGTTTCTTCCGATGTGGAGAATAAGGTCTTCATATTCCCTTACGCCAATTCTCTTCATGAAACGTTCCAGAAGGTCAAACAGGAATTCACAATACTTGTCATATTCCTCTGCTGGAAGAATGAAACCGTTACTATAGTAAAGGTCAACACCCTTCTTGATGTACTTGTCCCAATCGGCGGCATAGTCCGGATGAACCTCCTTAACGATTCTCTCCATTGTCTTTAAATCATCAATACAGTGCGAGTAACCGTAGCCAGCCTCAATGGTGTTTGCTGGGATGAACTTCTTGGCATTCTCCGGGAAGTTATACGGCTTACAGCAAATGATGTCATACTCGCTGAAAATCTTATCAAAGTCCGTGTTCTCATCAATCTCCGTGAAACGACGACGATATTGGGTCTGGCCCTTGTATTTCGCGTCCTTGACATTCTTCCAAATCCAGTAAAGGCCAGTATTCTCAACATAATATTGGTTCAGATATGAAATATTCTCTCCGGTATTATCCTTGAGCTTACAAACGTCCTTATTATTAACCGCAGCTCCGCACTGGAGAGGTGTCATAATCTCATTGTTTACAAAGCCATAATCTACCGGATTGAAGCACAGCATGAACAACTGTACATCCTTTCTCTTCTCAACATCATCACCCTTATCAAACTTGTTAGGGTCTTCAACAATGTGATAGAAATTGAACAGGTCAAGTCCGAGGCGTTCTTTGACGACCGCAAGCTTTTCACGGGTAGGCTTGTTTGACTTGAAGAATCTCTCCTTCAAAAGATATTCAAACATCTCCGGCTTCAAAACCTGGTCCGGGAACCCTCTTACAATCTTGTCAATGTATTCGTCAATAGTTTTATCACTATAATGACGAATGAAGAGATATGTGTAGTTATACGGCTGAACCCTGTTATTCCCTTGGACTTCATTTCCAACCGAGTCGCAGCACTTCGCAATTCCTGTTGGAGTATGCGGGCCTTCAAACTTAACATTATCAAGGCCACCGCGAACGATTGACTTTACGTGGAAGTTCTCTGGAATATCCGGGAACGCACGCTTGAAATCAATTGGCTCCACAATCTTATTGAACCTCATCATAACGGGTCTTCCATCGTTATGTACAAGGTCTGCATCACTGAACATGAGCCAGTTGATGTGAATCATGTCAAAGTCTTTGAATCTCTCATCACTAAGTGCCTGACTAAGGCTTGTGAGGGCACTTGAACCAAATGTTATGAACTCGTCACAATCAATGAATGCAATCCAGTCATAGTCGTTCTTATATGTTTCATAACACTCATTATATGCCTCAACCTGGCACACCTGTTTATTGCGGTAATCTTTTAGGATGACGTATCCACTGTCAATATAGTCACCGATTACATCGCGGAAATCATCCTCTCCGTCATAGTTATTGTCAAACAGGCAGATGTTCGTGAATCCAAGCATCTTGTTATATTCAACAAACTCACGAATGTACTGGTTCTCCTTACGTCCAATACAGCACGCCAAAGTTCTCAGTTCTTTTGTTTCAATAGTACCAGATGTTGACAGTACGTTCTTTTCTTCTTCCATATTATTAATCCTCTTTATCTTTTCTTATAATTTCGGGATAAAACCTGAAAAGGTCAAGACCAATCGTATCTTTTACATATTCAAGCTTTTCAACCGTCGGCTCATTTACCCTGAAAAATACGCCTCTTAACTCCGTCATATACCTCGGTGTCCTGTGAGGGTGGTCCGGAAATCCCCTATCAAGTTTCTTTATAAACTCTTCTATCGTCTTGAAAGAAAAGTGACGGAGGTACATACAATCATAATTTATGGGACATATGACCATTGGCCCGTTGATTTTATTTCCATTACCATCACAGCATTTTTCAACGTTGTCCGGCGTGAGCGGAGTTTTGAAACTTATATCATCCAAACCGCCCCTGATGATTGATTTGATGTAAGCATTATCGCAAACAAACGGATTCCGAAATTTCTTATCGTACGGCATCGGTTTTGTGAAACGTTCAAGAACCGGCCTTCCGTCATTTCTAACCAACCCATTGTCCTCAAAGAGCATCCAATTCACATGAATCATATCGTATTCATCAAATTTGCTGTCTGATAGAACTTGGCTTATATCCGTAATGTCCTGGTTAGCAAATGTGAGAAATTCATCACAATCAAAAAACGCAATCCAATCATAATCATTTTTATATTCATGGTAGCATTCGTCATAAGACTGAACCTGGCACAAAGATTTGTTACGATAATCTTTAAGAATCACATATCCATCATCAATATAGTCCCCAATTGCGTCATGGAAGTCCTCGTCGCCATCAAAATTATTATCATATAGGCAGATGTTCGTAAAACCTAGGGTCTTGTAGTATTCAACATACTCCCGAATATACTGATTTTCTTTCCTTCCGATACAACAGAGTAATGTCTTTATGGTTTTCATTATTTCAATACCCCTTTATATACGTTGATGTAACCATCGGCCATCTTCTCCGCCGTAAACAGTGGCAATCTCTCCCTCTGTTTCAAAATAAGTGATTTACGGTCATCTTCCTTCGTTGCAAACAGTTTTTCAAGGCTCTCATTAAGCGATTTTCCGTCCGTAATATCAAAATATTGCCCACAATCTCCAGCAACTTCACGAAAAACCGGAATATCATTCAGGAGTGCCGGGCAATCATTCTTGTATGCTTCCAGAATCGGGAGTCCAAAACCCTCAAACTCACTCGGAAACACAAAACAAAACGCATGATGATAAAGGTTATTCAGTCCGTCTTCATTAAGATAATGATTTTCAACCCTATCTTCTAACCCATACTGACGAAACATGTCCAGCTCAAACTTGGTGAATTTCTGTCCTGTACAAATCAACTTGAACTCCTTATGTTCCTTCATGAATGGAACTATCTGGTTGAAAAACGGAATGAAACACTTGTAATTCAGTGGGCCTTGCCGCGTTCCGACATAAAGAATGTACGGGAAATTAAATGGGTTATTATACTCATAGTTTTCCGGAAGCTCCCTGTAAGCGTTGTATACGACCTCTATCTTGCTTTCCGGAACCTTATAGATGTCAATGATATCCTTCTTTGTTGCCTCACTGATTGCCACTACCTTACTCGCAGCAGCCATAATATCACGCCTCTTATCAAAATCAGCCAAGCACATACTTTCATTAAACTGTATGTAGTCTCTGAGTCTTTCAAACGCAAGGTCGTGAACTGTAACAACATACGGTTTATTTACTCCATATTCAAGAAAATACGGGTCATAGTGGGTTGGGTGGAAAACATCATAATCCCCACGCTTGATTGCGTTCTTGGAATAAATCCTGTTTACTTTCTTCCAGTCAATTCCTCCGTCAACCGCAGCCGGGTCTAATTTTCCGGCATTTACCAACCGTTTGAACGTCTGTTCTTCTGTCGGATAGCCTTGGGCCAACATATAAAGGTTGGTGGTTGAGGCTATCCCAACACTAACCTCCTCTTTTTTCTTGACCTCTTCAACAAGCATGGAAAACACATTGCTAACACCACCACTTTTTTGTATATCAAAAGCCTGGTAATCGTATAAAATCTTCATACTCAAAACTTTATATAGTCTTTCCAGAATGTCTTAAACTCAAACAAGTATGGTTTATGACATCCCATCGGTAACTTATTATTATTTAACTTGAAAAACAGACTTGGACCAACCTCAAACGAAAACTCCCTTCCAACCTCAACCGGACTAATCTTCATTTCCTTTTCACAGTTGTTTGAGAAAAACACATCTTCCGGGATGGCTTCATTATCAGCTTCTGTTTCATGTGCCTTACATATTTCAATGAATTTATCAACCCTTCTTAATGAAAAACCCCCATTACCGCATTTAACCGCCGTTGCTGTATTTTTCTCCGTATCAATTGAAATCCACGGCGCACCTATGTAATCATAACCGAGACTGATAAAGTAGTCTATGTTATCTCCGAAGGCCCAGCAATCAAGCTGATAAATCAACATATATTGATATTCGGTGAAAGAATTGTAGAACTCCCACCTCTTACACAAATGATTATATGAATTTATGCTATTGAAAAATCCCTTGGCTAGTCTTTTCACCCTAAACTTATAGTTCGGGCATAAATTTGTATAACCAGAAAGGTCCAAACCAAACGGAGCAACCAGAAATATGTCGCGCTTTTCGCCAAATGTTCTTACACATTGGATGAGGGCTGCTTGTTCAAAGAATACCGGATTCTTCTTATAAACCGGCACCACCACACAGCATTCCTCCTTATATTCTTCCCATTCTATCACTTCTAATCTTTTCTTATAATATAATTCGGATGCATATAAAAGTCAAATGCCCCACACATAAGTGCAGGGCATCATCTTACTCTTCATTCACCTCATCTCTTCCACCTTTCGTTAGGTAGTCATATAGGTCGTCAATGTTGTTCAGGTCGGCGATTACCTTTCCGTGAATCTCTTCTCCGGGGTAATACCATTCCTTCGTCTCGTCGGTACTTTCGTAAATCTTGTGGTCAACGTCCTCATAGAGCCACCAGGAAACAAGGTCAAGCCCTTCTTCTCCGAATTCAGACTTCATCAGCTCGTCAAAAAAGATACCGGCATAATCTGTGTACTTACAATTATAGATGTCTATCTTGAGTTTGTACAATTCATCAACGAAGTCATTGTACTCCTCAATGTTATAAATCATCTCCTTGAATTTCTCTCTTGTCATCATATGCTATCCTCCGTAATATTCTTTATCTGGTTTTACCTTCGGACGATGTTTCTGCCATTCAATACCAGCAAGAAAAGCGTCGTAAATCTCGTAATATTCAGGTCCAACTATGTTAGATGCCTTACAATAGTCGGAAGCTGCATTTTTCTCTTGTTCCTCGCCATTAGTCATGTTTCAATTCGTTTATCTTGTTTATTTTCTCAACAAACTCTTCCGGAGAGCAACCGGCATATATTGCAACACTTCCTTTGTTGGACTTGCGTTCATTACCGGTACAGAAAATCCAGGCAACAGCCCCAGCATTGATATCTCGCACACAGAAGGCGCTGTTGTCTCCGCCCCAGTCCTTAGGAAAACGGATACTCCATCCACCATCGTAAGGAATGTAGAACGGAACCATTACAATTTCGGTCTCGGTCCGTTCATGGTTCTCGTCGTAGTAATCGTCATACGGGTCTCCGGCATTGTACTCGTAAGGTGCATCGTCCCAATCATCACCCCACTGTTCTTCCAAAGGAATCGGGGTAAAATACGCATAGTATTCCTGCTTTCCCTCAATGTATTCAGGATTCGGGTAATCTTGTGATTCAGAACCCCTTCTCAGGACTGGATTCGCCCAATAACCGAATTCCGGGTCATCTGAAGACATGCAACCTTCCCTATGAAGCTTTTCTTCCCTGAGACGGTCCTGTTCCTTCCACTCGTCAGTCTCCCTATAAGCCTTTGCCTCTGGAGTATAATCCCAATAGGTCTGGTTAATCTCGTCAATGTAGCACAGTTTCAACTTGCCGTACTTGACCGCGTCTTCTTTTTTGATTGTAGTGTACATATTACTTAATTCTTAAACACAATTTCATACTCACGTTCCCTTACCTCGTAATGCTCCTTGGCATAAGGCTCCCATACGTTCATTTCCCAAAACGGGTAGGATACGTACCACCCTTCAGACAATAATGGATGCATTCCGAAGAAACTTGGCAATGAACACTGGTGGACAAATATCCTACTCTCTTTTAATTCTTCTGGTATCTCCTTCGCACCGTTGTACTTCCCGTACTTCACTTGGCTGTATTCAAACCATTTGTCGGAATGGTCGTCACAGTAATCAATATAGTTCTTGGCTCTCCTCTCGTCCTTATACCCAAGGGGATTTCCGACAACCTCGCCGTCTTTCATTACAAACCAAGCTTTCATAATCTAATCCTTTTTCCAAAATTTGTATGTGATATCGTGCCGTATCGTATCTTCTACTTCAAAATCCGTGCCAAACTTTCTCTCTATCTCATAAAGTCTCTGATTGGTGGTTTCTTTGTTAAGAGGACCGTATTTCGGAATGTATGGACCGACCTTGATGAAGTCAAAATAAATGTCATAGTCTTTCTCAACTTCGTTCCTTCCAGAATAGAGCGCGACCTTATATGGGTAGTCGCTTCTTAAATGGATTCCAAATGCCAATCTCTTCAATGCTTCAGGGTCTTTTCCTTCCCCCATAAAGCATATGCAGTTCACCCCTCTGTTTTTCCTAATCAACTCATCAAGTACCTCTGGGGTAAGCTCTTCGCCGATGTCTTCACGGAGCCAAGGACTGTGACAACCCTCACACATTCCAGGACAGTTCGTAATCTCTATGGCAAGCGTTACATAGTCCGGAATCTCTTCAAATACTACTTGAACCGTATCTGGTTTATACTTTATCATTGTGACACAAATTTAAACATACCCACTTATATTTCCAATACGCTGTCCAATTTTTTCGGACGGCATAGCCTATCAGACACCCTCTTTGTTTCCACGACAGGAGGCCCCAGTGACCATGAAGCTTAGACTTTCTTGTTGTCCGTTTCGTCATAAATTACTTCCTCAAACATTTGGAGGCGGAGTCTTAGGCTCTCATACTCACGATGCGTGTTTATGATTTCACGAGCCTCATCCTCATTGTGAGCATAGAAACCACCCATCCACTGAATGTCATCAAGGTTATCACCTTCATTAAAACGCTTGTAATCAACATAAAACTGTTCTTCAGATGCGGTTTTACGCTTTCTGATTCTGTACTTAATATTCATATCTAAAAATGTATTATACAATAGTAAGATACAGATTTTTTCTGAAATAACAAAATGTATTTACCATATTTAATGACTATTTATAGAAAAATTGTACAATAGAATGAAACTACAATTAGATGAAAATACATTAAACCTCTATATAACCGAAGCAATAAAAAAAGAACTGGACGAAGGGATTTTTAGGGGTAAATTAAGATATAAAGTTGATTTTCAAGGTATGGGTAGACCAGCCCACCCATTAACGTGGTCTAATGCCTCCAACGCAGGAAAAGGTGCTTTAGAAATTGGAAAACGTGCAATTGAAGGAGTTTTAAGTGGGGAGTTTGATTTTAGTGGGATAAAATTTACATCAAAAGAAGCACAACAGCTTGAAAACGGTACATTCGGAGAAGGGATGTCAATGAAAGGTAATTTAAATCCATTAAACTATTTTGACGATGAAAAAGACACTAAATTTAGTGATTTTTTCAGTCATCAAACTAGAATGGACAAACTATTTTTTCAAACTCTTCGTAATATCGGTTATTCTGATAAACAAATTTATGATGCATTACAAAAAAGTATACAAACAGGAAACGGACCTATTTGGGTTGGTGAATGTAATAGAGACGGAGTAACCTTTGTTCCGTACGGACCAAAACACCAAAAAAAGCCGCTTACAAAGCTTCTAAAAAGTGACCAGAACATCATGAATGCCGGAACTAAACAACCAGGGCAAGAAAACATAACACCAAAAAGACAAAACAACCCAGCACCGGCACAAGGAGAAAAAGATAAAGGTCAACCACAGGGTCAAACGCAACAACAAGGAGATGAAGCACCGGTTGGTGTAATTGACAGAATTAACCAAGCCGCAGAATGGGCTAACCAAAAAGCAAAAGAAGGTGTTGAATGGGTAGATAAGAAACTTGGCACTACTAATAGTGGAACGCAGACACAGCCCCAGCCCACAAACCAAGCAAAACCAACTGTAGATACGACACAAACGAAAACACAACCGGTACAAACGGCAAAACCAACCCAAAAGACAACGCCGGTACAAAGACAAGGTGCTCAAAGACGAACACCACCGTTGAACAGCCCGGATGAAACAGAGCTGAAAAGCCGCACACTCAATCAAAACACGCCAGGTGCTTTAGAAGAAATAAAAAATAAACATATAAACACAAAAAACATGAAAGTAAAATTAACAGAGGAGACATTGAACGCATATATCAATGAAGCTATCAAACAAGAGCTTGATGAAGGGCTTTTTGGTAAAATAGCAAGAGGTATCGGGAAAGGTATCAAAGGCGCATATAAGGGCGGAAAATGGGCTGTCAAAAACGCACTTGGAAAGGGAACAATACAAACTGCAGACGGTGTTGTTGACGCAAAAACCGTTAGAAATGCCATGGACCAAAATTTAATGAATAAAGGGGCGGCTCAAAACGCTTTGGATGCAGCAAACAAAGCGAAGACATCGCCAGCCGCTGCGGCTTCCGAAACAATTCGTATGCAGGCCGAAAAAGAAGCAGAACAGTTGACTAGAAGAATGCAAGAATTAGACGTGGAAAAAGCTGCTCTGCAGAAACAAATGCAAAAGCTTGGAATTAACAATAAAATTGGGCAGGGCATCGTTGGTGGCGCAGCTGCTGGTGGAGCTTATGGTGCTGGTAAAAAAGCCGGAGAAAATAAATTCAAAAAATAAAAGCAACTAAAAAACCCCGGAAATTTCCGGGGTTTATTTTGTTATTTTCGTATCTGAGTGTTGTTCGTCGGTGCTAAACTTTTTGTTTTTGCTCCTTGCAACACATTATTCAGTGTCTTAATTGCTGTTAATAAATATTCTCTCTGCTTTTCAACAATTCTTAATGTTTCCTCATCATCATTTGCCTTAGCCGAAGTCCAAGCACCAACCAAATCCAAAGCATCATAAACCCATCCAACTGGCCCCATAAAAGATGCCCCAATAGAAGCGGCTAGCCAAAAAGCTTCACTTCCAGTCATTATCGGTTGCTTTGTTGGGTCTTGCGGACCGTTTGCTAAATCTTTTGAAATTGCATATGCACCCAAAATCTGTGGACTTTCTTGAACAGCCAAACACATTTGTTGTATCCACTGGGCCAACATCCCATAAGATTCCTCAACATCAACAGCGGTTACATCTTTAGGGTTCCTGTATCTCCTTATATCGTCCGTGATTTTTTGTGGAATTCCAAGACAAGCCGCCCCTATCGTAACTCCAGCAGCTGCACCGATTACTTTTGGGGCAACTTTCCTAGTAACCTTGGATGTTGTTCCTAGTAATTTCCTTCCAGTTCTTAAAATGCCAGCTTTTCCTTCATTTACACCGCCATTAGATGCGCTTTGAATAATTTGTATTCGTCTTTCAAGTTCATCTCTGATTGCCATAACCTGAGTAGCTAAACTCTCAAACTGTGAAACGAACCCTGCAATTTTTTGGTTATTAAGTTTCCTTTTTTGAATTCCAAAAGATATACCAGCGATTCCATTTCCGTTCTTAAGGTCGGTAGCAATTTGTTTGCCCAATTGCTGTGTCATGACCATTCCGCCAGCACCAGGGGGAACAAATTCATTCATTGTATTTTCGGTAACAACGGATTTTATTGCTTCTTTTATGATACCGCGTAGCTCTCTTTCGCTAAGTTTATATGTTTTTTTCCTTTCCATTGGATGCCATCTTACTGAAATAAATAGGTCTATAAACATTAAAACCAGGCGAAAGCCTGGTTTCTTTTGCTATTATTAAGTTTATTCGTAGTATCTCTTTCCGGCTTCCATCTGTCTCGGCTCCGCAAATGAAGAAATCCTCTTGAGGTAACCGATAACACGTGTAAGCCAGTCAAGGTTCGTGCTTCCGCAACGAGGGCACTTGTCAAGAGTGTGCTTTGAGATGTATCCACAGTCGTTACAAACAGTATTCTTTACATTGAAAGTAAAGTAGTTACAACCATTGGCAGCAGCGACATTCATAAGCTGGCGATACTGTGCCTTTGAAAGATGCTCGTGGAGGTTTGCATGGAGGGCAGAACCACCATCAAGGTACTTAACATACTCGTTTCCGTGTAATTCCATCTTCTGGAGAACCGACAGACTCGTATCTTCTGGATTGTAGAAATATGAACTGTAAAGGTTCCTGTTCGGGCTGACCCAATAGCCATCCTTCTGGTCCCACTTGTAGTTCTTAGCGGCAAGATTCTCAGCCGGGACGAACTCGGTGTTAAACATGCAGTCACGGGTCTTGTCCTTACGGTTCTCAATGTTGATGGTTTCAAGGATGTTATTGACAAACTCACGATATTCATCGTTCGGGCCAACCTTGATTCCCAGGAATTCAGCCGCATCAGTAATTCCGTTAACACCAACAGTGAGATATTGCTTCCTCATGTCAATGAAACCGGCATTATAAACATCCAGCATACCTGCCTTAAGGAAATCCTTGATGGTTTCGTTGAAAGCCGTCTGATATTTGTGGATTCGGCTCGTCATTTCACGGATGTCGTCCCTGATATACTTGTAAAGCTCTTCCTTATCGTAGGTAAGACCTTGCTCAGGTACATTCTTACCATCCTCAACAGAAATATCCCTATCGTCAAAGTAACTCCTCGCCGCGTCCTGTACAAGTCTCGGCAGGTTCATTGACATAACTGACTTGGAACCGGTTGAAACTGACGCGGTACCCATTGAATACTGGTGCGTAGTGTGATTGTGGTCCTCGTCGGCGCTGTCAAGGTCTTTTAGTGAGTTACGAAGTCTGCAACAGCTTGAAAGACTGTCCGGGCTATCAGAAAGGTAACAGAAGAAACTATGACCCTCTGACCACATTTCAGCGGTGAAGTCTGCATAATCCTGGTCAACGAAATCATTTCCTCCGTTTGTGAGAAGCGCCATCGTCTCAACCGGGAATGTGAGGATATACTTCTCGCGTTCCTTGTTAAACCACTTCATAAAGTGCTTCTGAAGCCATGAAAGGGTCTCCCACTTCGGCTTGGAACCATCAGGGAACTTGAAATCACCAAATACACCCTCAAAATAAGGCTTGTCAAAGTACGAAATGTTCCAGAATACGGTCTGATAACCACGATTACCGGCTGGCATGTTCATTGAGTGGACGACCTGCTGGAATGCGTTGTCAATGACCTTAACGAGCGTCCTTTTCTTTGATGTAAGGTCAACTACATCGTCAAGGTGGTCAAGATAATCCTCGCCATAGTCCTTACGGATGAAATAATCCATATACATGAGAAATTCCGGGGTCGCTACTGCTCCCATGAACTGTGATGAAACAGAATAGACCAGATTGATGAACTCTCCGCAGAACGATTTCAGGTCGGTCGGGGCTACTGATACACCACCGAGCTTTTTAAGACCATCTTCCAGGAACGGATACATTGTGATTGCCACACAATAAGGATAACCTGGGGTTCCAGACTCGTCATGTTTATATAGGACATGACTTTTAAGGTCTTCAAGATACTGTTCAGCCAGCTTTTTGCTGTACATCTTACGAATCTTGTCCGTAAGGATGTAGCGGTTCTGCTTGATGTTGTTTTCCTTATAGAGTTCCTGACCGAGCGTAACGATGTTCTTGTTCGTCACATTGGCATTGGAGTCAAATTTTGAACCGGTGGCAGCATTTGAGGCGTTGATGTACTCCGTAATGAAGTCTTGCTTCTTACGTAAGTCCTTATTGTCATCATTATTTTCAATATAGGCCTTTGCGACCTTCTTGTTTATGGACATAAGGGCTTCTTCTACCTGTCTTCGTATTTCGGACGTTGCTATCCCCTCATAAATGAAGAGGCCGTTGACGATACTATCAAGAATTACATCTTCGCATTTTTCTCCTGCGGTCTTATAGGCCTCGCAAATCCCGTTCTTTACCTTATCACGACTGAACTCTTCCCGAGCTCCATTACTTTTTCTTACTTCCATATATTGTTCTTTGTTTATAATTTATCTATCTTTTTCCGACGGTAGGTAAAGATAAATATTCGTCACTTAGCTATTAAAAAACAAAAATTTCTTGCCAACACGGAAGTGATTGTGTGTCAGCAAGAAAAATTTGCAAATAATTTTCAGTCCATTTTTCCACTACCCGAAGTTAATCACATTCCGTTCTCCGTCGTCCGCAACTGTCTGACCTTTAAGGACTTCGCCTGTCGTTTTATCAACGTAGACATCTTCCTTTGGCTTATGGACGGCATCGTACGCCCTCTGGTATAGCTCATTGACACCGTTTCGGTAATTCTGTTCCTTGAGTCTCTCGGCTTCCTCGGACCACTTCTTTTCCGAGTTGTCAAATTCCGACACTTCATCACAGGAAATCGTACTTGTTCCGTTATCAAATCTGATATTATGGAACACTGTACCTGACTTACCTGAACGGTTTTTAAGTACCGCAAGGGTTGCACGGCTGTTGTCAATATCTTCAAGTGACCTGGCAATGGAGATAACCACATGGGCCGCTTGGACTTTAATGATAGAACCACCGGCCTGATTCATCGTAACGACATCCGGGCTTGTGATACTGTCCTTATTACCCTGCGTAGGAACCCATATTGCAATGTCAAGTTCCTTTGCGAGGTTTTCAATCTTACGGATAGTATCTCCCTGTCGCTTCCACTCAGAATCGGTACTGTAACCGGATTTCTCAGCCAACAAGCATTCAAAATAGTCAATAATTACAAGGTCTGGCTTCCAACCAGTGTTTATCAGCCGCTTGATGAAGATACCGATATCGGTCGCTGACTTGGTGTGTGCCAGGAAAGGCTTAAGCTTCAAATTCTTCTGGAGCATCTCCTTTCCCTCATAATGGTCAAGCGTTTCTCTGATTTCGGCTATCTGAGCACGGTCTCTTGTAAGGTTTCTGGCCTCAACGCCTGTAATTTTTGAAAAGTGCTTACGTGCGATATCAACATCATCGTCCTCAAAATAAATCTGCAACACCTTGTAACCCTCATTGTTGTTAAGGTCACACCTGTAAGTTGCGGCATACGAAGCGATGCAGGTTGAAAACGTACTCTTACCGAAACCGGCAGAGCCGATAATAAGGCCGATTTTCTTCTTTTCAAGACCGCCGTTCAGCGCATCGTCAAGTTTGCTGATACCCGTAGGGATTGGAACCTTGAACTCCTGTGAGAGGGCCTTGTCTTCCAAATCATACGGAGAAAAGCCAAATTCATCCTCATTACCGGCCAACGACGCATCATCCAGCAATTTCTGGCATTCATCATAACGGTCAATGTCTCCGTTACCGGCAATTTCAAGGATTTTATTCGCTACCTTGATGAGATTCTGTTGCTTGAAGAACTTCAACGCATTCTCTTTAACGAGAGTATAGCCTTCAAGAGAGGTTTTGAAATGGAGTTTGTCAATAAGGTCCGTCCACTCTTGAAGTTCATTTGTCGTCTTTGCCTTGGACTTGAGTGCTATCCCCATCGTTTCATACGAGGGGACAACACTCTCTTTGAAATAATAGTCCTTTAGGGTTCCGACAAATGTACGCAGCAAGCTGTCGGTAAATGCGTTTTGTTCAACAATTGTTGATATCTCACTGAAAAAATGGGGCTCTTCAATAAAGCACTTGGCCAGCTTATACTGGAAATCAATATCCAGATAACCAAGATTACTTTTATCAATCGCTTTTCCCATATCTCAATTAGATGACTTTCTTGCTTGCTGACTTGTTGTTATAAATGAGGGTCTTGCCGGACACTTCGTCACGGTATTCCTCGCTGATGGTGTAGGCAGAATCATCGCTATCACTGCAAGTGTAGCAAATCTCCTTAACCAGCTTCCAGACGAGGTCGCTACGCCCCTCTACGAGCTTATAGAGGATATACTGCTCAAAACCGACACGATAAATTTCGTCGGCATCAAGCCTACCCCTCTTGTTGGATAGGTCAATTGAATTACGGACAAAACGAGGGTACACGCCAACCCAAGTGGTGGAACAAACCTCACGGCCATAATCCAGGAACGCAAACTTATAGGTCACATAATCGTCATCGGTAAGCGGCTCAGAGAACTCGCCATCCTCAAACTTGAATGTGAGGGGAACAAGCTTGTCAACCCCGTTCCAAGCAAAATCGTGGTCCTTTTCATCCCGGATAACGACACCCTCGCCACGAATAAGGGAATCACGGTTCTTCTCACTCTCAATGTACTTTTCAAACTCATCCATGGTCTTGAAAATCCTCGGAGCGAAGATTTCAAGGTAGATGAGGGACTTGGACTTGAGGTCGTTGTCAATCATCTCGGCACAACCACGAATCGTGTCCATAAGCTCATTGGATTTGAGCGAAATAGGATTGAAATTACCAATCCTGAAATAACGCTGGCAAATAATGTCGTCGCCAACGGTTAGTCTGAATTCAAAGCGCTCCTTAAATGCGAGGGCCTGCTCAAACTGCTTTTTAACTTCTGCCATTCTTGCAAAAAATTAAAGGGTTAAACATAAAAACTATAATAAATATTGTGTGTGTTTCGTAATATTAATATACAAAAATGTTCCTGGGATAACAACTTATTTTGACATTTCTTTCTTGAATCTTTTAACCTCCTTATCAATCAGGGGTTTGTAAGGCTCAAAGAAAAATGCAAACCTGTCGGAGTCAGAAAGTTCGTCAATCCCGTCTTCCAACATATAAGAATACAGGTTTTCAAACGACCTGCCTTCCGGGTCCTGGACGTTGTGCATCATCTCCTTGAGCTCTTCCTCAGCTTCGGGAGTAAGAAGCGGATGTTCCAGGTTGATAATCTTCTCGTTAATCTCGTAGAAGTCGCCGGGATACGCAGTTCTGGACACCCCGTTAACGATGTTTTCCTGCCATTTCAGGGGCTTTTTCTTCTGGCTGATGCGTTCTTCCACTTTTTCCTTCGCACGCTCCCTGACCTCGTTTATGGCCACAGGACGGGTAAGAATTTCAGGCATAAGCTCTATAAGTCTGGACTCCGACACACCGTCAATATTCCCGATGTTATCCGACTTATCTCCACAGAAAACTTTTTTCAATACGACATTCTGATAAGGGAACCCCTTCAAACGAATGAAGTTCTCAGTTGAAAAGAATTTCTTCTTGATATTGTTGTAGATACAGACCGATTCGCTGATTAGTTGGGTGAGGTCTTCGTCCGCACTCATGATTACCACCTTCTCGTTAGGCAGCTTATGGTGAACATAATAAGATATAAGGTCGTCACCCTCGGTCTTCTCGTCAATCATCCACCTGATGTAAAGTTCGTTGAAATACTTACACAGAAGGTCTCTCTCACGGTCAAAGTTTTCTTTTACGACCTTTTCAGCTGGTGTAAGTTCCTTGACTGGTTTCTCTTTCTTCTTGTAGATATGATTCTGCATCTGGGAAAGGTATGCATTGTATTCCTTCATGTAATCACTAAGATTGGAATGTTCGGCATAATCCTTGTCTCGGTTTGCCTTATAAGGTGGATATATCTCGTACCGAAGGATGCCAGAATCATGTGCATCAAAGAATACATATACATAATCAAAGTCCTTTTTCTGCATAATCATTCGCAGCTGCAGCAAGAACTGGAACACACCACCATAGTGTATTCCGTTAGTATTCAATCTATTGTCCTTAAATGACTGGCGAAGAAGTGAGCCGCCATCTACAAGTAATGTGTATATTGATTCAACACCTGCATTCGGGTGTGCTTCTTTTATCTGTTGTCTTACCGGTTGTCCCATATAGGTATTATACAAAAAATAAACGGGAAGAACAAGTCCTCCCGCTTATCTTACTCATCAAAGTTATCCTCTTCCTCAAAGGAAACGTTTGAAGTATCCGCAGCTTTGATTTCCTCGTTTCCAAGAGCCTCGGCCATTCTAGCCATAATCTCAGGAATGTAGGTTTTCTTGTAGTTGTCAAGCTCCTTCTCACCACAAAGTCCGTTATGCACACAGCAAATTGTTCCGGCATATGTAACATTGAACGGTGTCGGCAACTGGTTCTTGGCGATTGAAATCTTGCTAACAACGCCATACTGATAATCGTTGCCCTTGAACGTGGCCTTGAGTCTCTTCGTACCGGCCTTTGCGACACCACCCACATGGAGCAGAAGCCTCATCGCGTAGAAGAATGACTTACCACCCTTGTTTTCAATGGAAGCGGCTCCACCAACGGAGTTCATGGAATCAAGCCAAATCTTGTTCACCACGAAGAATGTGTTGGTATATTCAGAGTTCTGAGACCTTGACCCCGGAATTCGTGCATTGATAATGTTGTTGAAAGCTACTGACAGGGCACCAGCGTCAAACATGTTGTTACCGGCCTTGCTCGTGTATGACTTCCATGAACCAATGCTGCCAACGGAATCCCAAACGAACAGGAGTGGCATAGGAAGTTCTCCAGCTTCCTGCTTGTCAATAAGGTCGTTTATGATATAGGCGATATCCTCAATGACGGCGACTGTTCTCTTCGTTGACTTCTTCGTGCCGGTTGAATAGTCCATGTCTCCGCAGTAGTCGCAGATAGCCGCGTTGTTGAAAAGGATGAAGTTGCCCTCGTAGTCGGTAACCTTTTCCTCTCCTGTTTCCTCGTCAACACCCATGACCGGGGTAGCTTCCATACCGCAGTCAATGGCATACTTGAAGTCAAAGTTACCCTCGGTCTCAAATATGATTGGAAGGATACCTTGTTTCTGGGCGGCAGCAATGAGGCAGTTCTTGATTGTGGACTTACCCGTGTCGGACCACCCACGAACGCCACTCATATAACCAGCCGGAATACCAGGAATGTGTAAGGCATCCTGGAAAGCCTTTGGCATGATAATCCACTCCATTGGCTTGTCAGCAACCGGAGCACTTGAAATTTTCTTCTTGAACGCCCCGATATCAAATTTCTTGATTTCCTTTTTCTTTAATGGTTGTGCCATATTAAGTTTTCATATTATCCTTTATTTTCTCTAAGTGTCTTAATTGCCTCTTCAACTTTCTCAGTTAAGGTTTCAATTCTTTTTCTTGCTTCTTCGTACTGTTCCTCGGTTAACAACACCGGATTTATACACTCAACCCTTGTTTCCGAATCCCGAGTTGGAATTATCAGTTTTGCAATAGACTCGTCATATTTAATTGACGACGCTGTCGCTTCTACATAAGGGGCAACATCTAAATCGTGAATTCCCCTTACATCAAGATATATCACAATGAAAAGTTTGTCTTTATCTAACATGTTACACCTGTTTTTCAATATCTATGTTTATTTTGAACGTGCATTGCAATAACTTCATAGCCCTTTCAAGCGAATCTCTAAATTCTTTTGCGTCTTCGTAACTTAAAAACGCTTTCGCTCTTCTGTTTACGTTCACAAGTGTGGGTGAACTGTAACCACCGTCAACCAATGAATTCCATGTTACCAACCAAACCTGTGCGCCTTCAACCTCAACAGTTTCATCAACAGGTATCTGCTCTTTTTTCTTAAAAATCTCCATAATACTTAATTTTTTCCTGTGCTTCCAAATCCACCATCACCTCTCTCAGTGTTGTCAAGTTCTTCAACCTCAACGAATTCAATCGGTACGGTGAATCCAATTTTCATCTGTGCCACCCTATCTCCTGGTTCATACTTCGGCATATCCGGCATTACATGATAGAAGAATGCACAAATCTCTCCAGTATATCCTCTGTCAACAGTCCCACAAGAGTTGCAGAGAACCATTCCCGTCTTCCACACTGAACTCCTCGGGCGGAAATCAATGGAAAGATTTGTCCCATAGTGGGCTGTATAACGATAACCAAGTTCCGTTTCTATAAGTTTTGGAAGACATATTTCTTCATCTTCATCAATCTGTAACGCAAAGCCGAGCGGGTACTTATACACATTCGGTGCTACTTCCTCACAGTCACACGCATAGACATCATAGCAGAAATCATCCTCGTGTGCCTTGGTCGGGAGTTTAGCGTTCTCCCTTAGTTTCTTGAACTTGACTTTCATTGTATTCCTTTTAACATTTTATAAACCCTCTTCGGGAGGACAGAAATGGACATTATCTGTATATCTCCAATATCAAATCCAAACCTTTCCGACAAAGTATCCTTCACGTAGCCACGAATTTCATCGGTAGTCATTGGTTTATTCAGCTCAAAAACGGAGCCGCCGTAAGTAGTCGCTTTTTTATCGGAATCATCTGGCGTATTCGCCACATATGAAATGTGTAAATATATCGGCCTCATTGGTCTTCCTCCTCTCTCTTTTTATACATCTTATTTCCTGTTCTCTCGTAGTAGCACTTCCGGCAGAGGGCAATATACTTGTCATCACCACCGACTTCAACCTGAGCGCCCTCCGTTACAATGTTTCCCTCACTGTCAATTCGCGCATTGAACATGGTCTTGGTATCGCATGAACAACTTGACTTGATTTCAATAAGGTCGTCAGCAACTTCAAAGAGCCTGCGGGAGCCAGGGAACAAGTGTGTCTGGAAATCAGTCCTCAAACCGAAGCACATTACATTGATTCCGAGGTTGTCCGCAATCGCCGCAAGCTGGTCAACCTGGTCCGGGGTAAGGAATTGTGCCTCATCTATAAGAATCCACTTGACCTTTGGATTGAAAAACATCTCATCCTTCTGGCAGACATTCCTCACGAGGTTGAAAAGGTTAAGTTCCGGGGAGATGCTGGTGCAATATTTATCGCCCAACGCTCTTGAATGGATTACACCCTCCCCATCCCTCGTATCAATCTCACTTTTGAAAATTGCATAGGGGATTCCTCTCTCCTGGAAATTGTATGCGGTTGCAAGTAGCTGGAGTGATTTACCAGCCGACATTGAACCATAGTAAAAGAATAGTTTCTTTCTTTGTGACATAAGCATTCAGAATAGAAAAGTTATCCCAGACCGAAAATCTGGGATAACCTTATTTTAGAACGGCAAATCAGCGTCATCCTTCATTATCAAGGAATCGGTGAAATCCTGGACCGGAGCAACTGGTTCCTGTACAGGTTCCGGAGCTACGCCTGCGGTGGCCATAGCCCTTTCAATCTCGGCGTTAGCCTCATTGACCTGGTCTGCCTGTCCCTGTTTCTTGGCATCAATCTCTTCCTTGTCAACCCACTTGCCCTGCTCTCTGTCATACCAAGGAATTTTCATCTGGCTGATAAGAGAAAGGTACTCATAAGGCTTGGTGGAGAAAACATCCTGCCACTTCTTCTCATCGTAAATCCACGCCTTCATCTGTTCCTCGTCACGGGAAAGCGGAGTGCTGAGAGATGCGTCAAGAATCTGCGGAGCGGCGTTACCCTCTGTAATCGTAACATTGAGGTCACGACCATTGTAGATGTCAAGGATGTTCAATACCTGACCGGCACGCTCACCCTCTTCCTTACGGAGTGCATAAAGCTTAAGGATTGCGTTGTACGGGTCGGTCTTGTCGCTTCTGACATTGAACTTCCAGAATTTGACACCCTCGTCTTCCTTTCCACGTTCAATACAACGAACGATGACAGCCTCCCTGCTCTTGTTGGCAATGGAGATGTCCTGGAAATTCTTCTTCTTGATGGGGTCTGTTTCCTTTACGGATTCCTGATACGCAGCTTGATTCAGCTCACAGAAAGGACACTTGTTGCCATACTTCTCATGGTCAATGTCCTTGTTCTTAGAAAGACAGATGTAGGACTTGTAACCACTCTTTGATACCTCCTTAGGCACACGCACATTATGCATGTGTACCTTAACAAAAGGATTTCCGGTTTCAAGGTCCATAGGGAGAAGGCGAATCGTGAGAGTCTTGGATTTTTCGCCATTCTGTTCATCCAAACGAACATTCAGATAGTTCTTCTCGTTGAATGCATTGTGTTTTGCGTAATTGCTTGAATTATCGTTATTCACAACGATAGATTCGGGTGTAATGTTTGGTAAGTTAATCAAGTTACCCATGATGTTAAAAAATTTTAATTAAAGTTATTATTTGTTTGTATAAACTATAAGCTGTACCTCTAAAGTACAGAAAATTATCGTAAAAAACAAAAAAGGTACAAGATTTCTCCTGTACCTATAAATAGTTCAATTGTGACGTTTTATTAAAGCCCAAGCAAAGTTTTTAGGGTAGAATTTTCGTTGTCCCTCAAAGTTTTAGCAATGCTTGAGTAGTCAGTAGCATTTCTTACGTCGTCTCTTGTAATCGTGTATCTCGGCTCTCCGACACCGTTCTGGTCATCCTCCGGGCTGTAGTTTTCCGGGGCATCATTTTCCATATATTCTTCCGGTGTCTCCTGGAAAGGCTTTGATTGAAGTGAACGCATAGTAAGTTTTTCAACTGATGTAGGATTTCTCTTCTCAAATTCAGATTCAAGATTTTTCATAAATTCAGCATTTGACTTCAACTCACCCTGGAACTCGCTGAACTTCTCAAGGAAACGTTCAAATTTGTCTGTGAGTTGAGATATTGCGTCTTCGTTTCTCTTCTGACCATCAACAAGTTCGTCAACATCAATGACTTCCTCATCTTCTCCGCCATCTGGGTTATCCGGTGTTGCCTCGTCAAAACTCTCCTCTGCGGTTGCATTAGGGTCTTCATCTTTTCCAACCGGCTGAGGGTCAAATCCGGGAACACCACCAGCAGCAGCGCTCGGGTCTGCGGCTGGAGCAGCGCCAGCGGCTGCATTCGGGTCTGCACCAGGCATTCCGCCAGCCATAGGGTCAGCACCAGGAGCAGTGCCTCCTGCCATAGGGTCAGCACCAGGCATTGCACCACCAGCAGCAGGGTCAGCCATACCAGTGGCATCATCAAGACCGTCTCCGTTTCCGTCAACTTCCTCAATGCTGTTGTCGCCACCAGTTACATATTCCATAATATAATTGAAACGCTTTGCTTCTTTGAGCAAGCCCTTTTCCTCTAAAAACTTCTTGTCCATATTAGTCATTAAGAACTTGCCTATTATCTTCGGTAAGAACAATCTTTGAACTCTCGGTTCTCTCAATAAGACCCTTGTCCTTCTTGACAACCTTTACGTGATTAGCCGCCTTCATGTTGTTCATGATTTCTTCGGCCCTGTTGATTTTCTCGTCCATTTCTTCATTCAATTTCTTTGAATTATTTTTTGGTGCAACATCTTCTTTTGCCGGTATGGCTTTTGGCTCCTGTGATTTTACAACTTTCACAGGCATGCTCTTTCTCTTGTATTTTGTAACTTGTTTAATGAAAGCCATATGTATATTTTTACTATAAATAGTATTATTTTTCTAAAACGTGAAAATAGCACCGTTTAGGAGTATAGATACGGCAAAATATAAGCCCTGCCCTTTGCTTTATACCTTATTTCTTTTGATATCTCATCGTTGTTTTTTAACAAATTGACCGAATCGCTGTTATAAACCGCTGAAAATATTCTTTTTTTGGCTGACTCATTAATGTAATCACAATCCCTTAGCGACAAACCGACGACTTTATTTGTACCATTATAATATAAGTACATCATATCTCCGGTGACATAAATTGTTTTTTGGTTATCCGAACCAAGTGATGCCAGGAACGACTCAAACCTTTCTGGGGGCGTTAAAAGAACATCATAAAACACATATTCAAGGGACTCCACAAACTTTTTGAACGACAGGTCCTGAAATTTCTTGACGTTAACCTCGTATTTGTCTCTCCTTTCATACTTTCCATAGGTCCAGTAAACATTGTCTGCGACTTTCCATTCAATGATAGATGCATCTGGATATTCGGCCTTTGTCCTTTCCCACCCGATTATTAAAGTAGGAATGCCCGGGACAAGTTCTTCCTTATCCCGGACAACATTATAAAGCTCACCCTCGTTGAAAGGCTCGTCTGTCAATATGTTAGCGATGTATTTCATTATTCCAGTACTTAGCGTCCAAAATAATGATACAATTTTTTCTGATTAAAAACAAACTACTCGTCAATAATAATGGTTTTATCAAGATTTTCATTCTCGGAAATAAGAAGTGTCAAAGGTTTCCTTGCCTCATTCATTCTTTTAACAAGATTGAAAAGTTCTTTATAAACAGCATGAATTTCGCTATGGTCTAAGAGCATTTTCTTATTTTTACCATCATAGCCATACAACATAACTGGTGACGTACCGCCAAAGCTTATATCGCCTAAACCATTTGTTGACAATTTAGAATCTACTGTTTCTCCGGTTATTATTTCGCAAACCTTAAAACCAAGACGGGAATCGCTTATCGTTATGTGTTTACCTTCAGTAAATGAATAGAATTTATCATTAACATCACGATATTCTGTCCCGAACGGATTTTCCACCAGTATCTTAGAATATCTTCCAGATGGAATTGAAAAAACACCCTGATTATCTCTTGGATTGAAGTTCTCTATTCTACCAGTCGTTCCATATGTTGCTTCTTTTGTTAAGGCGATGTTCTCAATTGTTTCTTTTGGTGCATCTTTATAATAAACCGTTGCTGAAAGAGTCCCGTTTATCCAATTTTCTCCGGTCATTGTTTGTCTGTTTAATGTCAAAACAATACTTTCCACGTCATCAACATTAATTTTGTCAAGACGACGCTCGGATGAGTCAAGATTTTCACCAGGAATCGCTGAGGTTTTGTCTTTTTCTGCGCTATAAGCTGTTTGTTCCGCACCTTCTTCCGCTTCAAGAACAACCTTATCTCCCTTGAAAGGCAGAGACGGTCTTGCCTGTCTTTGACCGACAAAAACAGTTTCCATTCCCCTTGAACTTATTTCGTGATGCACATTAATAATCAAATATGCCCCCTTCCACATTGCAATATTATTCAACTGGAAATACATCAATGGCGTTATCTGTGCATCACCCATCATTGTTACGGTACAACTATAAGAATAGTTTGAAAAAACACTATACAAATCCTGGCCGAGAATGTTTGTATTTCTCGGTGCCTTATTATTGTTGTACGATATCATAACCGTGTTTCTTGCAGCAAACTCGGTTATTTGGTGGTCTTCCATTGATAGTTTAACGTCCTTAAAGTATGATTGATTTTGTTTAGCAAACGTAACACCAAATGCTGGGACGACATAACTATCTTCATCACCGTCTGAAAACATCGTTTGCGGAACTATTTGCCCCCAAGTATTTGCGATGTCAAACCCATCTGATTTGTAGGCATTTTTCCCAGATGAATCTGCGTTGTCAAGAACCGATGATTTCTGACTACTATACAACACAATGAAGCTTGTCTCAACACCTCCGCCTCTCACAGCCTCGTTATATGTAAAAGCTTTAAAAACATCAGCAATTGAATTTTGTGCATGCGTGTCTGCATATGTTTTTGCGAGTCCAAGACCGGTTGGAAGTGTTAATAAGGCACATCCACCTTTTTGTGCGGCAATACTCAAAATTTTAACCAGTGAAACCGAAGCAAGATTTTCATCATTTGATTTCTCAGTAAATGCACCAAGTTTACACGCTGTTTCAATGAAATCGGACAAATTTGGTCTTACGGTCATTCCTATATTGTGATAAAATTCATCTATATAGAAAAACCGCCTGAAGTCACTTTCTATGCCGTTGTTAAACATTTTTTCTGGGTCGCAACTGAATATCCAGCACTCCCTTCTCCTGCTGCATAACCATTTGTCATACACACCCTTTAAGGCTATGTATATGGCTAACTTTAAGTCGTCATCCCTGAATACTTCTGGTTTTACAAATGAATCATCAGGCTTTCCGGCGCTGCTTGTACTTTTAGCGTTTTTTATTTGTTCTTTGGACACTCTATTTGACTGTTTGATACCTTTGATGAATTCAGTCATGGCATCATTCATTGCGGTTCTTGGTACAAGATATAGGTCGTGCGGGTCATCAACGCAACTATAGTCAATAATTGTGTTAAATCCTATATAAAATTTCTTAAACGCTTCAAGGAACGTTTTAACATTTTCAGAAAGCTCAGAATCTGTATATGGGTTTTTTATGTATACATCGGTTCTTATTCTCCCATTACATTTTCCAAGAGCATCATTTGGCCCTATTTTATAAACGCCTTTAAGTAGTTCGCTGTTTGCAAACGAATTCACTGTCTCATTTGATGCGCTAAATGCTTTTATACAAGACGCTGGTGAAAGAATCGTTTTAACCGTACTAATACCATCTTCCCAAAGAGCTAGATTTCTTTCTATTGTCTGGAAATCAAGACTTGGTGACGGAATTGTTATCTTTACCGGCGTTTCTGCAGTTACAGCATTTGGATTTGGAACTGAAACCCCATTTGCAAATTTAAGGAAAAAGTCTATAAGTACATTTGTTCTTGCCACAGATACATTGGTTGGCACTGTATTATAAAATTCAAGAACTTTCCTTCGCCCAAAATTAGGGTCATTTTCCTCTATATCTTGAAGGGTGTTAACCACAACCCCATTTACGACATATTCATATTTGATTGGGTCGTCAAACTCAACTATTGGGGCTTCTTCATCGCCGTGAGTTCTAATAAAACTGTTTCTCCAGTAAATGGCTCCTTCGCGCAAAAGCATAAGTGTCGGATAGTCACCATTTTCAACTCTTTCTGGCACGAAAAAATCCTTGTTTCCCCCAAAAGGAATTCCCATTAAAAACAAATATGCCCTCGCCTCATTTGCTTTTACGCCAAGAATTTCATTATCTTCCTGTGCGTAATAAAGCGGGTCCATAAAAATACTTGTAATGCCCGCCTCCGTTTTCCTAAACGAAGGGAGTTGCGGTATGTCTTTAAAAAGCGCTTCGCTACCAATTCTATTGTATAGTTTGTCTATGTTAACAAGACTATCGGCAGCAAATGTTTTATCATGAAACGCAACGGATTTGATTCCCGTCGGGACTTTTTTATAATTTGGAAATAGTCTTGCAGCATTCATGAAATCTCCGCTTCCGTACTTGCTAAGCTTGTTCTCAAGGAATTTTCCACTATCATATAAACGGCATGAAAGTCCATTTTTCTTTGTCCCATCAGGCTCAATCAATAGGAAATTTCCAGACTCTTTGCCCATTTTCTTCTCAGCCTTAATCTTAGCAATAGTTGTTTTGTTAAAATTTCCAACCGGAAGAAGTTTGTACGACTGGCCAATATCCAACATTCTATACTTAAGGGTGCTTGCAACCCCATTTTCAGAAAACCATGGCTCATTACCTCCAATATATTTTCCTATGAAATCAGAACCATTCTCCGAAATTGTATGCAATTGTGTTATAAATTCATCTTTCGGAGCTAAATTAGCCATTTGAAAAGCACGCTCTAAATTTCCAACTTCAAGCTCGGCTATCAATTTTGCCTTTTCTGTAAAGTTTGAAACGCTTGAACTCGCCCCATCTTTTTCACTACCATCTGCAGGAGCAACGTAACTTCCATTTAGAAAGGAGTAATAAGACCTAAGCATAAACACTTCAAGTATCCATTTCAAAGTGTCAGGATTTGAGAGTGCTTTATCGTTTAATATGTCAAGATACGGATTTCCATTATCCCTTACAATGTCAAAATAATTTGTTGGTGCAAGGCTACCTTCCCTTGGTGTTATATTATCTTCCGGGGTGACAACTTCCATATTTTTCCTGTTCATTGCCGTAGCGTTAATGATTGCTTCAACAAGCTTAACCTCTTCAAGGTTTTCACCACCATTAAGAGAACCTGGCCATATAATTTCAACCCTTTTATCCTTTGAATCCTTTTGGGTTTGCTCTTTATAGAACATCGTAAAAGGCGGCAATTTCCCCTGATTATCAGAATTACCCCTTAGGGTTTCTTCATTAACGTCCGTTTCAACGCCATCAGAACAAAGTTTTTCGGCTTTCCTTGAATCATCAGTACTTGATTGTATACTCTTCCTGATTCTATCAAGCGTGTTATAAAAAGTTGACATGAACGTATCAACATGAGCAAAAACCATATTATATATGTTTTGCATTGTTGGTTCAAACCCAATAACTTTTTCTATGTCAATGTCTCTTTTTTCATCAAGGGCTTTCGTCATCTTATTCAATTTACCCGAAAGCTCATTGTATTTTTCAATTATTGCACCCTTGTAGTCAATATCTGGTATTGCAAACGCCCTTATTGTCCACTTTTCTTTTTCTTGAGAAGGGTGCATGGGAGACCTTGTATCCTTATTTTCAAATTTTGTCTTTAACTCATCTATTAACTCTGTATAGCTTGACTTATCAAGGGAGCCAAAAGAAGACTCCGAATCATCAAAAATAAGGACCGGTTTATCCTTATCGGAAGTATCTTTATGAAAAACAAGAGATACAACAACGTCTGAAAGAAGAGTTTCTATTTCACTATCACTAAGTTCTGTGCTAACCGTTTTCGCTGTTGCCTCATTACTCGTTGAAGCTGTTTTTTTATTCTTCTTTACTTCTTTTGCGTTGTTGTAAAAATTCTCAAATATTGGCTTTGGCGTTACTGTATCACCAACATGATATTTTGATGTTGTTGCGATAACATTGTATTCGTTAAGTGAATCTGAGAAATTGTAAAAGTCCTCAAATATCGCCCTATTAACGTTTTTTGAATTGTCCGCTTCAACATAGAAAAATCCAGGTCTTGTTTCACCATCGTCAGCTTTTGACCAAGACCACCAACCAAAATTGTCCGTAAGCGACGGAAACCTAGGTATGACAAATTCATCAAGTTGTTTTGTGAGCTTTTTAAGCTCATCTCTTTTTATACCTTCTTCGCTTGATGCTATTTCTTTGTCAACCTGTTCACCAGCATTTTCTACGGCCCTTCGTAATTCAGGGAAAGTATACATTGCCATTCCCCTACCAATCGGATTTTTTTCATCCTTCTTGGTCTTCAAATAGCAAAAATCACCAGTTCCTCTTTTTTCATCCCACGTATTTTTTCCATAAAGGTCTATATACGGAGCAAGATAAATAAACGAGAACGGTAAGTCTCCATACATCCCGTACATGTACCCAATAAAACTGGTAGCGACCTCAAAATTACCTGTTGATGAATTAAATGAAACATTACACTTTGTTAGCGACAAATCATATGTAACCTCTTTCCCGTAAAAACCTTTTATGCTCAACTTAAACAAAGGATACGGAAAACTGAAAAAGGCTTTAAAGAATTTTGAGTTTGTTGACGGGTCATTTTTGCCTGGGCTTGGCCCTCCATTATTATAATACTGATATTCGGCTGGCTGCATGAGCGAAGCACCACGGACATCAATGAATTTTATGTCAACAGTAGGATAATACCAACTATCATACCTTACGGATATAGACTCTATCCCAAGACATTCTTTGGTGTTTGTCTCCGGATTGTTCATACTAATATCTGTGAAATTTGTTGTTAAATATCCTTGTCGTCCTTCAACGCTAGTACCATCCATGAACGAAATGGTACCACGGTCTGATGAATACTCTAAGACATTTTTTGCAATGTCTTCTCCATCACTCGTCATTCCGCAGTCATACCTATTCCCGTTAATTACACGAAGATTTACAGAAAAGGAATAGTCCTCATATGGCTGAGGAATCCCATTCTGTACCTTGTTTCCTGGACTATTTACAAATAGGCTATTTGGCTCTATATATTGAACCCTGCCAGCAATTTGTACTTCGTTCTCTTTTGGCATATCTATTATTTGTAAAGCTTCTTATATTCTTCAATTGATGCTCTGTAATCCTGTATTGATTGACTGAGTGGGTAAGGTATTCTCAATGTAGCCATATCAGGAATTTCAAACTCAATTGACCCATATTGCGGATTTGCCTGCATAATCAACCATCCGTAGTTACTATCATTATAATATTGATAGGAAAGAATATCAAGCCTTGTTTTTCCACGATAATAAGTCTCGTAAAAATCCGTATCTTTTGCTGGCACTGCGCCGTAAGGAACAATTGAAATTGCTCCATCCTGTCTAAATTGTGAGTATCTATCGTATGATGCCATATTCTAAATTAATCGTCTGTCAATTTTTTTATTTTACCTTCGTTTCCCTTAGGTTGTTTCGTATAAAATGGTATGTGTTCTATTACGTTTGCATCCTCATTTTTATTTAAAAGAACCGGTGACCAAGTCATTGATGTGTCATCCTGAGGAGTTATGAAACCTTCTCTATAATCTGACCTTCTATCATATACAGATGTATTTGCATAATAATTAAATGATGCTGCATTCTGTAGTCTCGCAATAGGGCCGGAGATGTCGCTACCACCAAGGAATGTAAACGTAATATTAACATTTGCAAACATTGGCTGCAAACCTACACCTTCCGGGTTAAGGTCCCACTGTACGCCACCGCCATTATCATATTCAATGTTTATGCTCTGGATGCATATCTTCGTATTGAAGAAGTCACCTATACGAAGCACGCAGAACGGAGCACGACCGAATGAAAGGTTACCAGCACCATAGGCACTACCCATTCCGAGGTCTGACGCTGAAATGGTCGGTCCCTGTCTTACACATTGTTGCAAGAATGTTAAACGAGCATTGAAACCTTCCGGCGTAATTGAGTGGAAAGCTGGGTCAAAATAATCAACCTTATCGGAAATATACCTCTTGACCATATCATCGTTCTCGTTTATCTGCTTAAAATAAGCATACTCGTCATCATATGTCTGGTTTACATAATCGTCAGAAGCAGAAGTGTCGTATATATCCCTTGTTGAAGATTCTACCTTTTCCTCTTGTTTTTCAACCTCAACAACATCCTCTATTTCGTCAAACGTCTGTGCTTGGGTTATTATCGTTTTTGTCGGAATTAAAGTTAAAGTTACAACAGCAGCTCTTGCTATCTTTGGCATGAATTCTGATTCTGAGGTTGCATTGGTTTTTTCAACCTGTCCGTTTCCGGCATGCTTTATTTCATTACCATCTTTACCAAAATCAAAGATATTTGCCTTTCTAATCCACCCTTCAATAACGGCAGCTCTGTTTTCAGCAAGTATTTCATTTGAAAGCACTCCCTTTTCTTTCTGCACAAGCTCTGATGTTTCACCAGTAACACTTGTAACATATTTTGGCTTTACCTCGTCAGCGTTACCATAACCCTGTACAGAAGCAAAACCTTGTATGTCTATCTTGTATTTGTACCCATTCTTAGAAGCTGAATCAAGTTTTTTAACTACTGTTGACAAGTTTTTGTAAAAATTGTAAGCCGGAACAAAGTACTTGTTATCATCTACATTTATATGCAAGTATGATTTAACTTTTTCAAGCCACTCATTATCTTTTGGTATATCGGTATTACCTTCATTAAGATACTCTCTGATTGCACTAATCCCGGTAGTACTTGCGGTATCATTTTGGTTATTGTTTTCTTCCTCTTTAATTCCAGCAAGGTCTTCGTCACTCCAGAATGTTCCGAAAAAGTCAGTATTAAGCCCGAAGTCATGTATATCTTTATATCTGTTCGGGTTAGTTAATACTTCATCTTGCACTCTGGAATCAACCGGATAGTACCAATAAATTATTTCGCCGTTTTTATTCTTTGCTTGTCTATAATAAGTACCATTATATGTCATACCGGTTGAATCTTTTCCATTTCCCATCTCATAACCAACGCCGTTTGTCCTTTGTCCACTTGTGAACATCAAATCAAGGCCTTCTTTAAACTGGCCCTTTTTATTGAAATCTTCACATGCGTAATCATTCGGGTAAAAGAAGATACTGTAAAAAGTGATGTCTCCTTCTGGGTTTGGAATTGGTTTTTCAATGGTTCTCGGAACTTTCCTTTTTCCGTTACTAACCTGCTCTTTTGTCGTTATGAGTTCAGTCGTTTCTGTTTTAACAGTTTTATGTGGGACATCATATTCTCCTCTTGGGTTGAATTCAAGAGAATCACAACCCGCAAAATAGCGAAGAATCATCTCATCCTTGCTCAAAGGCGATGTTTTGTTTGCTGTCTTTCCCATTTTTCCACCTCTTGCCCATTCGTTCACAATTGATGGATGGTCAACGAGTACCGTAAATGAGAGGGTTCCTGTCCTTTCCGAATTAATGTATGAGTAAATCTTTTCTCCTCGTCCAATAAATTCGTTCGGGTTCCAATTTGCATGAACCTGCTCAGAAAACTTCAAGTTATATGGTGGAAACCACATTATCCTACCGCCATTAGGACCTCTTTGCTCCTTAGTTAATGTCATACCGAAGCCCTTTGCTGGACTCCAAGTGGTTGTTGTTATTTTTGTTTTACCGTCATTTTCATAGGTAATCTCATCAACCCCGTTTGAATCCTGTCCCTTCCTTATGTTTGTGCTATCTGGTATAATATCTTTCCAAGCAAGATTTTCAATGGAGAACATGCACCTTTTCAAAGAATCCTTCTCCATTTCATTCCTGTCATTGACATAATATGGGGTAAAAATTGGCCTACCATTTTCCGTATCAAGGGAGGTCATGGCCTTCAGTCGTTCATAACCCTTATTCGGGCGCATAAGTTGGTCATCTTTGTGTAAGGTATAATGGTCAATTCCAGTATTTCTTACCGTTTCCCACTTGCCCCTAATAAGATGCTTGAACTTTGAATACTGATAATGGGTGGTCCAGACACGACAATAAGGGTTTGGGTAGCCATTTTCATTTGTAAGATTTAATTTTCTTAGGTTTCTACCTCTTGACAAGCCATATATGTGGTCTGTTGCTGTATTCAGAAAATCAGGTATACCCTCTCCGTTTCCGTTAAGCGTTGCAAATCTGTTAGCTAGAGACTTAATCTTTCCTTCATAAAACATCCTGTTCGTTTTGTTTAAAAGTCCCTTTACGTCTCTGTCTGGAATAACTCTAAATCCAGAATTTTCCCAGTCAATCGCGCCATCAGTACCGCCTTCAATATATGCTTCACCGGTTACTACATCAAGGAAATATGGATAATCAGACTGAGGAACAGCATCCTTGTTGTAAACCATGTTTCTGCTCCTCGGCTCATTCTCATAATTTTCAGCATATAATCCGTGTTCGGCAACACCATTAAGTAAATTAAGATAATAGTGCGAACCCATATAATCCCATGCATCAAGAAGCGGCCCTCTATATGGCTCTCTGCCTGGAATAAAGGCCTCAAACTTATCCTTGAACCCCTGAACATTTCCATTCATTGTTCTTCTAACCAGATTGTTTTCAAGTGGTTTAAGAACATATGGGTCTACCGGACTATACTTCTTTGGCCCTAATGCAAATGATTCAACATCCTGAGCATCAAATGGATGGTATGGGTCTTCAAAAACCGAATATGTACTTCTAAGATAAATTTCGTCATTGGCCGCATCCTGACTTCTTTCAATTGCCGCGTTTTCAAGGTGCGTGTAACCAAATAGGTCACGACCTACCGTCTCATCAAGGAAACGAACATGGTTCTGCTCGCTTTCATAAACGTCATAATATTCACCGATAGCCGGGGCATTCGGTAAACCAAAATTGTATGAAGTACTACCTGGACCCTCGTATCTTCTCATATACGGGTTGCCAAGAAGGTTCGCAGTTCTTGCTGGTGTGCTCTTAGGACCAACACCACCGGAATTACTACTTACGGTTCTTCCAATTTGTCTGCGCGACACTCTTGTAACCTCCCTCGCACCTAACCTTTCATCAAGACTAGCCCTACTATCATCATCACCATTTGACAACTTCATAATAGTAGAATTTAGGCCGAGTAGATTACCACCCATTGTTCGTAATTCGGAACGTATTGAATGCCCGATTGCGAACTTATCATAACTGCTTATGCCTGGTTTACCATTCATATTTTTACTTATTGTTTAAACTTTATTAAGAACCACTATTTCCATTCCTTCTTTCAATCTCTTCAATAGCACCAGAAAGCATATTTGCTAACTCTCTCATGAAGCCCTGATTATTCTCTAACATTTTTGCAAATTCAATTGTTCCTATTTTTCCTTTATCTCCATTAACATTCATTTGAAGATTACCGGTTAAATTTATGGTATATTCACCGCCACCCGCGTTTGTTCTTCTTTCTGTTGTATTTTCATTTGCTGGTGCAGAGACTTCTTGACCAGGTATACTTTCACGACTTACTGTTATATTAAAACCATTGTTTGCTTCCGTTCCTGCTATTGAAAAAGCTTCCCCAAAAATACCTTCAAGAGCTGTTATTACATTTTCCGGTGTAGGGTTTTCCCGGAGTGTTTGCGCCATTGAATTTCCGGCAAATTGTGTTTCTCCCCTTCGCTGAGCGGCCTGAATTGTTTCTCGTGACCCTGTTCTGGAAAAACTTTCAACCTCTCTCGCTATATCTCTTGATGCTGTTGCGACACTTGGATTATTCCTTTGTCCAGTTGAAACTTCCCTTAACGCTTCAGCAAAAACAGCGCTACCATCATCTTGATAGTTTTTAAATATATCAACTTGTCCGTTAGTAGATTCTTTTGCGTATTCATTAAGGTCAACAATTACTTTATCCAGCGTTGTTGCCGCCGATGTAAATATATTGTTCAAAGCGGTGGCTATTGGACCGTCACCGATATTTCTTGCAATTGCTTCACTTAACGCCGCACCCATTTTTTCTGGGTCGTCCAAAAATCTTAATGGAACAAAAATATCAGCTTTCGCACTTTCCCAAGCCGCTGTAATTTGATTACTGATATTTTCAATTGGGAACGATACCGCACCAATGGCATCTGTTAACCCATCAGTAAAATGATTTATAACATAGTCAACAACCGCATCCCAAGAACTAACACCATTGGCACCTGGTTTGATTTTATTATAAGCCATCTCATTCTCTAATTGGGCTTTTCCACCAGCTACATGGTCTCTAATACTCATAACAGCTTTTGCAATCTCTTTTATGTCTTCTCCTTCTGTTTGATTTTGCTGAATTAACTGTTTTTGTAGAGAATCGTTTGCTGCAATTTCTCCAATAGTCCTGAATCTTCCATCTATTGTTGCACCAGCAATTCCTGATTCTGAATCTATTTCTCCGACATTTGATAAAAGCCTTATAAGTTCGTCACTAACACCACCGATGCCATTGACCTTTACCTGTCTTTCAATCTCATTCTTTCTTGCCTGTGCAAATGCCTGGTCAAACAAGTTTTCTGGATTAACACCCATTGATTCTGCGGCACGCCTCATGAGTATTTTGGATACCGAATCCATCTCAATCTCATGAGTGGTAGAATTATAAGTTGCGGCCCCGTTTGTCATTTCAATCAGTCTATTCTGGAGACCATTCATATCGGTGAGGCTTTCATTAAGCATTGCCATCGGGTCAGATAACGCTGCGAAAGAACCACCAAGAACCTGCAGATTTGCAGCCGTCTCAACAGCACCAGTAACTGTTCCTACCTTTTCTGCAAAATTGGCAACTTGTTGCATGTCCTGTCTAATTTCAGTTGCTTTCCTTGCCATTTCCCTTAGACCGTCAACACCATTTCTGAAATTATACATTTGGACCATTTGTAAATTACTTACAAAATTTTGAGCATATTTGCTTAGATTAATTCCATATTTCCCAGCCTCTTTATATAGCTTACCGGTTGCTTTAGCAGCTGACAACATTGATTTACCTACTCTATCAAAACCACCGACGATATTTCCAACAGTTTCATCACCGAAAATACTCCTGGCGGCTACCAAATACTCAAGTTCTGAATTTTCAAATGGTTTATTAACCATTTCTCCCTTTTCGTTTCTTTGAAGAGCCCCAAACTGGTCAATTGCAACATTTCTTTGCAAACTGTTCATTAAGGTCTCTGTCATTTTGTAGACTTGTTCGTTTGATATTCCGTACGACCTTGACAGACTTATATTCTTGTTAAACGCCACTAACCTTTCAGCAGATGCCTGAATGTCCCTGGCTGATAGACCAACAGCCTTAGCTAATTTTGAGCTTGCGTCTTCAACCTTTGAAAAGGGTTCAACCAAATTTGTCATTTCATCAAGCTTACGTGCGAAAGCCGTTGCTATTGTTGACCACCCATAATATGTTTCACCTAAAAGTCCTCTTAGTTGACCTCTAAATTCATCTTGTGACATTCCGTCTGCCATAACAAATATAATTTCTTAGTATAAATATCTTTCGCATATTTTCTTAACAATAAAAGGGGCTTCTAATAGCCCCCTTTTCTGTTTTTAATGTTTTGTTGCTCAAGCCTTGCATACTCATTAATAGACTCTCCATCATATGTCGCATGCCCCTTTCTCTTTTCATAAGAAGAACGAATCCCTTGTTGTTCTTCATTATGTTTTTGTATAAAGTATCGTCTATCTTGTATCGGCAACTTCATTACGGTTTCCATCGGGAGTTTCATATAATGAGTACAGCCCCAAATTTCATCTTTGAGCATTCTTTCATAATCACTCGGTATCAGCGAGAAAAATAAATTGGTCAAATTGTAGAAACACTTTCATAGAGCCACCTCCGAGACTCTCCGGCTTTTCTATCTCAAAATTATAGTCAATGCCTGGTGTGTTTTTTGCAACATATTTTCTGAATGCAGTAAGGTCTTTAATTGGCATCGTATTGACAAAATCATGAATAAACTTTCTGTCATAATTTCCGTTAACAGAAATCAGCTGCATTTCAACTTCATTAGTAACCCTGTGTGAATATTGTGTTTCTTCGCCGTCGTACTTATTTGCCCAATCTTTTAACTTCATGATTGCATTTCCAAACTCTTTCCTCTCAGACATGGTAAGAGAATCATCATCGTCAAGATAGCTGGTTAACCTTTCGTTGTACCGGTCCATTTCGGTTTTCTTTAAAGCCCTAATTTCAACATCATCAATCTTAGCGAGATTTAAATAATCTTTGTGCGTCAAGAATTTAAACTTTACACTTGCTTTTGATATTGGTAATTGATAGTCAAAATAACCATTTTCGTCACCGACTAAATTAAACTCTTTGAATTGTAGCTTGGATAAATCTATCTGTGTTTCAAACTGTTTTCTTGTATCGGGGTCAGTTGTCGTTACTGAATACATGTTACCGTATGCAGATGCCCTAAGGAACAATATGATTGCATCCCTATCCCCATCAAGAAGGTCATCTGGGTTTATGTCCTGGTTTCTTATTTTTTCCCTCAAAATAACATCAAGAACAAGATTGTCCCTATACAGATTAGGTGATACAATAATATTCTCGTCCATTGCAGTAAGGTAAGATACTGCAATTCTCCCCTGTTTGCTTGGATAACACTCGCCTTTTGACGGAAGAGGGATTATATCATAGGAAGCCATAGGATTTGACTCATCAGCCTTTGGGATGATTTTTGATACTGTCTCTGTCTGGATATTTCTTCTTTCAAACATAACTTCATCTCCTTCATCCTTTTCAACTTTTTTCACAGTAGGTTTTGACTCCTCTTTTTCAAGGTCTGTTATCTTTTCCGTAATCGTTTTACTTGATGCTGACTTTTTCTTTACAACTGGTTTTTCACTTTTTCCGTCCTTAAGTTCTTCCAAAGTACCGCCAAGAAAAATCCATTTCTCAATGATATCATCTTGACCGTTTTTTAACAGTTCAACCTTTTCGTCAATTTGGTCTTTGGTGTACTTCTTTTTGCCATCCTCAAGTCTTGCATTTTTCATGTTGCTAATGGTTTCGTTGATTGTCTTTTCCCACATGTCAAAAGAGGCTTTAAGCTGTCTCTTCTGTTTTTCAAGGTCTTTGATTTCTATTTTTGGCATCGTTGCTAATCTTTTTTTTTATTCTTTTTACAAGTTCTTTATCCGCCGGTTCTGGTATGTTGAATTTTATCATAAAACCAGGTCCGTGTAGCGGTTGATAATCTTTAATGTCGTTTCCCCTTTGCATCCTTCTTTTTCTGTTTTTCGGTATATTTCCCAATGGATTCTTTCAATGTCTTCATCACCTTCTCAGGATTATCATGTATATCATGCTCCCAGATTCTCAGTATTGGAATTCCGTGAGATAACGCCCACTCGTCCTTAACTCTATCAACCCATTCGTTGTGCTTCTGCATCGGGTTCTTCTGTTCGTATGTAAGTCCGTATGAATGATAGTAATCTCCGTCAACTTCAATGATTACATTCGCGTCTGGACAGAAAAAGTCATAAAACCTTCCAATTTCCTTTGCTTCATACTGTCTGACATACTTAACGCCAAGTGTATCAAGGAAGTTCTCCGCAAAAAAGTCTTCAAGCTTGGACGTGCCATACTTCGGGTGCGGTCTTTTTTTCTTGACAACCTCTGAAAGCCTCTTAACGGTCTTTTTCGTTGTCCTTTTCCTTGATACTGGTTGTGGCATTTAAGTTAGTTTTAGTTTCTTATACTTGAACACGGCAGTACATTCGTGCTTTTCTGTTTCTGTTGTTACAGTCTCACTCTTTGATGGGTATCCTGAATCCAAAAGGTATTTTAATCTACAATTTGTGAACTCGTGGTGATAAATTTTTTCCTCATCACAGTGTCTTTCATGCACATCCATAAATATAGACTTCGGTTTTTCTAAGAAACTGAATAAACCAGGTCTCTTTTGCTTCATAAGTTTAATAAAGATGGAGTAATCACGAATATCATGGAATGTAATTTCCAATATCTTTCTCTTATTGTCAAATACACCGGAAACTGTATCTGTGTTAACCATATCTGTATACGAGCTAAGGTCAAATGACGCATAAATTTCCGAAATAGGTTCATTAGGGAACGCATCATAGGCCGGAAAATCGTATGCAATATCCTGCGGGTCGGAAAGTTCAACCGAAACTTCGTTCATTTCTGAATTATCCTCGTACGTAACAACATTCTTTGAGTCATCAATTTCATCTTCTTTTTGGCATTGGACGGCATCAACCTCTTCATCACATTCTGGGTTATAAAAAGGCGCGTCAAACCCTTCGGTCGGCTCAAAATAATCGTCCCATCCAGGAGGCGGAGGACATTCATAGTCACACTCTTCCTCTTTATCAGTAAGAAGTTTAACAGCCTTATCTATTGAAATAGTCTCAGCCATATTATCCTCAAGCTCTCCGGGATAAGTAATATTATCAACTTCTTCTTCTTTCGGAATAAAATACTCTGTTGGGTTCGTCAGGGCATTATCGTTAATTACAACTTGTCCAGTTTCTTCATTTATATCAATTTCATGACCGAGTCGGTATATTTTCTTCTCGCTTTCGGGCTCAATAGTTTCTACTACCTGCAAATTTTCCGATTCTTCTTCACATACCAAATCATCTGCTGGGGTTTCAACCACAGCATCTTCTTCCGTGACAACATCTTCGGTATTTTCCTCCTCGCTTACAACCGCCTCGGTATCTTCAACTGTTTCTTCAACAACCTCTACGTCGCTTTCCTCAAAATCCTGGACAAGTGGCTCTTTGTCTTCCGCTGCTGTTTTTGGTAATTCTACTTCTTTTGCATTATTGGCTGAAATACCAAGCATGTTCAGGATAATATCGTCAGATGTATTCCTGTCACTCTCTTTCTTATATACGGCTTTCAGTAATGATAGACGAATCTTTGCGTCCCTAATCTTTTGAACGAGCGGGGATGACTTTTTACCACGCAACTGAATTTCTCTGAGGGTTGCATTATACGAATCAATCTGGTTTTCAAGTGTTACAATATCGTCATCCAAAGCCTTTAAGCTTACGACCCCATTGTATGTATAACTCTCGGCAATTTCTTCAAAAATATTCATAATATGCTACATTTATCTAACTTAAAGATAGCGTAAAAAACCATTAAGTCAACAAAATTAGTTTATTCAACTATTTATATTGTAAAAGTACTGAGCGTATGAAAAAAACAGTAAAGAAGAATATTAGCGAGATGAAGAACCTCGTAAATAATATGCCGAAGACCATCAACGAAGTCCTTAGTTTTGAGGGCGATGATGCGGCACTTGAAGGTTACGAAGACGAGGAAATGCCGGAGGAAGGACCACTTGATGAACCAGAGGTTGAAGAGGAGCCTGACCAGTTTACTGCGAGCGAACACGCCGCAAAGCTTATTGATGATATTAGAAAGAAAGCTCTCCGTGCAATGGCCGACCTCGCTGACACCCCAGAGGACGAAAACTACATCATGCTTAAAAAGGTCTGGCAGATGACCGATAGAAAACCTGAACAGCAACAGCAAAATCAGAACGGACAAGCACCGGTTCAAGGACAAACTGGTGTTGTACAGCGTTAAAAAATATTTGCCGCACTATTTATTAGAAAAATAAGAAATTAAGATTAGTAATACAATGAGTGACCTTCTGACTAAAATGCCCTTAACCTATGAGCCGTTAAGGAAAAATAGATGGATACTTCGCTTCCCAGCAGACCTTGGAATACAGGAATGGACTCTTGAATCAGCAAAGAGACCTCAAATCAACCAGCCAGCAACTGAAATCCAGTTCATTAACACCTCTACTTATGTAGTTGGTCGTTATACCTGGGGTGAAATTAATGTTGTTTTCCGTGACCCTATCGGTCCTTCAACTTCCCAGGCTATCATGGAGTGGGTTCGTCTGACTTCTGAATCTGTAACTGGCCGTCAGGGTTATGCTATCGGTTACAAGAGAGACCTTGAACTTGAAATGCTTGACCCGACCGGAGCTGTCGTACAGAAGTGGATTCTTAAGAATTGCTTCCTCACTGACGTTGACTTCGGTGACCTTTCCTATGGTGACGATGGACTTGCTACAATTTCTGCAACCATCCGTCCTGACTACTGCATCCTCGCTTACTAATCATTACTTTATAACAAAAAGAAGAGCACCCGAAAGAGTGCTCTTTTTTTTTTATTCAACTATTGTCCAGACTTCAAGTAACTTATTGAATTCCTCATACTTCAAAATGGTGTATCCATTAGTTCCAAAAGAGGGACCCCATGAATTCCTTATGACGAATCCTTCAACATTGTAGCCAACAATTGATATTGCGTGATAACCATAAAAGCCATCACCAGGCAACCTGTTCCAAAATTCTGGTCTATCACTATAAACAGGAAGTGCCCCAACACAAGGCCCATTCATTACAAGGGCTGTTTTAAGGTCAAACGCGTTACGTATGACTGCATACTCCTTAATCTTGAGGTTGCCAGCCCTTGAAGACACCCCGTGATGTCTAAGATAATGAAAAGCTTCCTTGAAGGTCATTCCGTCACCACCATTTGTCCTAATATCATAAATCTCGTGATAATCAATCCTATTGTCTTTCTTACTTCCAGTACTGAGGTTTTCCCTCCAGTTAAGGAACGCAGAAATAGAACACGGAACACAAATTGATTCACTTCCCTGATTCAGAACACCAGGTAAATACTTCCTATATGAATAAGAGTTCGGAATGGTTGTTTGCGGTGTTCCATTACCAAAAACATGCTCGGACCCATCCATCGTGGACGGGGCAAAACCGAATTTTACTTCTTCCTTAAACATGACAATTCTTATTCAGTTACTACGCTTCGTTTAGAAACAACATATATCTCACCCCTCTCAGTTATGAGATAAATCATTTCACGATTATTATTCAATTCCTTGATGTACATATGCCTAACGACACGCTCATTTGTTTCATAATCATTGAACGATTTGCTGAGCCATTCATTAAGGTCTCTCGGAAGAGCATCAACAACACACATTGAGTCAATCTGGCGAGCGTCATATTCGTGCATTACTTGATACATGTTTTGTGTTGTTCCCATTACAACTTCCGTATCACTGTTTCCTTTATTTGATATTTTCTTTATCAAACCGCATCCAGTGAACGAGAAGATTATGGAAAACAAGACAATGAAGCTTAAAAATTTGTTTTTCATACTCTATCTATTTTTACTATAAATAGTCTTGTTACAACATAAACAAAATGGGAACCATCTCTGGCTCCCATTTATTAAAAGAATGTTTCTGATTAAAGCGACTCGTCAAACTCAACGCTTTCCGGATAGACCACGAAGCTAATGCTGATGTATTCCAATGCCGGAGTAGGCTTGATGAGAATCTTTGCAGGAAGGATGTGCTGGTCACGAGTTTCCTCAGTGCATTCAGTAACAACACGGTAATCATAGATACCCCTGTTAGCCTTTACATCCTGAAGAATTGGCTCAACCACTGAACGGAACTGCTTTTCAAGCGTTACATCATACTGTTCAAAGATGAGGTTTCTTGCTGCCTGTGAAATAAGCTTCTTAACGCGAATCATAAGTCTTGAAACATTGATTCGGTTACGAGGAGTCTCCTGATGGTAGAGGGTCTTGTTACCCCAAACCTTAACACCGTCAACCGCGAAGGTCTTAATCGGGTTAATCATGTTCTCATAAAGGGTATCCTCATCAAGGAGCGTCGTCTTGTAGTAAGCCCTTGCACATTCAACTTCACCACGGGTCAGACCTGCAGGTGAGAACCAAGGGAATGAAACATTGTCGGTAGCGGCCATGTCTCTGACGACATCCTTAGTAGGAGGAAGGTCAATATACCTCTTGTTGTCACCATCCCAATATTTAACCCAAGGCCAATAAGTACAAGCATAAGGGCTATCAAGTTCTGTATCGTTCAAGAAGTCAGCAACTTCTTCTGCGGTATATGCGTCAACTGTCTCGGTGTATTGTGGAGCAGCCATAATATAGAGAGCGTCACCACCACGACCATCCTCACTGTCTTCAATGATATCAAG
>JAEEGL015143305.1_pt1 | contig 89544 bp, 66 predicted proteins | sample 9134231 | NCBI WGS metagenome assembly JAEEGL01 (sample SAMN16246548, study PRJNA631951) | gut metagenome | biome: gut microbiome; feature: rumen; material: fiber-attached | host: Bos | place: Iran: Karaj | collected 2018-10 | reverse complement strand
TTGGGTTGGGGTTGAAAAATCGTGCAAGCCGAATGCAAACGAAAGTTTACTTTCAGTTTGCTGAGGTGCAGCCGATTTTCACGGGCTTTTGCCCGTAATGCCCCTTCTTAGGGCATTGCTCTCCCCCGACAAACGGGGGAGTCGGAGGGGGTAGGGGTTGGGGTTGTTGTGACCGCCAAACCGTAGGTTTGGCAAAATGTAAACCGGGGCTTCAAATTGTGTGTTGCCCAATTCGTTACTCAGAAATTAGACTCGGATGACATGCTGTAATGTCATCCCAATTCCGAAACCTTGCGCAACTCTTCTTCTTCCAAAATCTTTATCTTCTTGCCGTCAATGGCAATCAGACATTCTTTGGCAAAGGTGGAGAGGGTGCGGATGGCATTGCTCGTCGTCATGTTGGAAAGGTTGGCCAAATCTTCACGGCTGAGGTGAATCCTAAGGGTGCAACCGTCATCCTCCACACCATATTTGTCTTTCAAAAACAGCAACGCTTCGGCAAGACGCCCACGGATGTGTTTCTGGGTGAGGTTGACAGTACGGTCGTCTGACTGACCCAGAAGAACCGAAAGATGACGGATAATCTGCAGGCATAACTGGTGGTTCTTCTTCATCAACTGCTCAACGACGGTCATCGGCAACTTGGCTACGATGGTTTGCTCGAAGGCGAGGGCGTAAGTGCGATGATGCTCGTTGGAAAAATGGGCACGGTAGCCAAACATCTCCACCGGCTTCACTACACGGATAATTTGATTGCGGCCACCAAATCCGCCTTTCAGCACTTTGGCCTTGCCTGATACCAAAATGTACATTTGGGAGGGACTGTCGCATTGGTGGTAAATCAGGTTGTTCTTCTTGTAAACGCCAATGCTGAGATGACAGGAAACCATGGCACGCTGGACCTCATCCAAAGAAGGCCAGAGTGATAACACCTTGTCTAATACCAAGGCATGGTCAATAATGATGCTGCGGACTGCCATCTGTTCGATAAATCGGAATGCCGGGATTCGTTGACGACCCTTCGTGGCACATGGTGATTCTTGGATTGCAAAAGTAGCAATTTTCAGCAGAAATCATTCTTATATCTCTGAAAAAAGTAGACTATAACGTAAAAACACGGGGAGAAAAGAAAAAAGAGCAAAGAAAATTTTGACAGCAACCCTTTTTTTACTACCTTTGAGGAAATTTAAACCCTAAGTCTGGCACTTATGTGAAATGCCGACCAGAGTATAAATCTGATACATTATTTTAAACCTTAATAGAACAACTATGAGTTATCTACGATTAGAAAAGGCGCTGATGACCAATTTGGAGGAATCACTGCCGAGAGAGTTGCTCAGAACCAACCGCTCGGGGGCGTATTCTTGTTCTACAATTGTCGACTGCAACACGAGAAAGTATCACGGACTGCTCGTCGTTCCTATCCCGGAACTCGACGACGAGAACCATGTCCTGTTGTCTTCACTCGATGCGACAGTCATTCAGCATGGGGCTGAATTCAATTTGGGACTCCATAAATATCAGGGCAACAACTACAGCCCAAAAGGGCACAAGTACATCCGTGCGTTCGACTGTGACAAAGTACCCACCACTATCTATAGGGTTGGTGGCGTGGTGCTGAAAAAGGAAGTGGTGTTCCAACATTATGAGGACAGAATCCTCATAAGATACACCCTCGAAGAGGCTCACTCTCCAACAACCTTGAGATTCAGGCCTTTCCTCGCTTTCCGTAGCGTAAGACAGTTTACTCACGAGAACTATACCGCAAGCCGAGACTATACGCCTGTCGACAACGGTATCAAGACGTGTATGTATGCTGGGTATCCCGACCTCTACATGCAGTTCAGCAAGAAGAACGAATTCATCTTCCATCCCGACTGGTACAGAGGACTTGAATATCCTAAAGAGCAGGAGAGAGGCTACGCCTCCAATGAAGACCTCTATGTGCCTGGATACTTCGAGATGCAAATCAAGAAAGGGGAAAGTATCGTCTTCGCTGCTTCGACATCAAAAATCCGTACAAGCACTCTCAAGAAACTCTTCGAGCAAGAGGTGGCGGAGAGAAACCCACGCGACAACTTCTTCCACTGCCTCGTAAATGCTGCGCATCAGTTCCATAAGAGAATGCCTAATGATGACAGATATCTGCTGGCAGGTTATCCATGGTTCAAGTGCAGGGCAAGGGATACGTTCATCTCATTGCCGGGACTGACACTTGCCATCGAGGAACAGGATTATTTCGAACTGGTGATGAAAACTGCGGAAAGAGAACTGAGGGCATTCATGGATGACAAACCCATAAAAGGACAAATCTATGAAATGGAACAGCCCGACGTGCCTCTTTGGGCTATATGGGCCGTGCAGCAATATGCCAAGGAGTGTGGCAGACCCAAGTGCTACTCGATGTATGGAAAACTGATTGACGACATCATAGACTTCATTGCTGAGGGCGGACATCCCAACCTCACGCTCGAGGAGAACGGACTCTTGCATACAGAGGGACGTGACCGGGCAGTGACATGGATGAACTCTACTGCCAATGGAAGACCCGTGGTGCCGAGAACTGGTTTTATCGTGGAGTTCAATGCCTTGTGGTATAATGCGCTTCGGTTTGCTGCTTCTCTCGCAAATGAAAACGGGAAAGAAGAAAGAGCCAAAAAACTTGAGGAGATGGCAGAGAAGGCCAAGGTGGCTTTTGTCGACACCTTCCTCAATGAGTATGGATATCTTTATGACTATGTCGACGGTAACATGATCGACTGGAGCGTGAGACCCAATATGGTGTTCGCCGTGGCTCTTGATTATTCGCCACTTTCACAACAACAGAAAAAGAGCGTGCTCGATGTCTGTACACGAGAATTGCTCACACCAAAGGGATTGCGCTCTTTGTCACCAAAGAGTGGTGGATACAACCCCATGTACGTCGGACCACAGACACAGCGCGACTACGCATATCACCAGGGTACGGCGTGGCCGTGGCTTGGAGGCTTCTATATGGAGGCTTGCCTCAAACTCTACAAGCGCACTCGACTGAGTTTCATCGAGAGACAAATGGTGGGATACGAGGAGGAAATGGATTACCACTGCCTGGGAACCATCAGCGAACTCTTCGACGGGAACCCGCCTTTCCTCGGAAGAGGTGCCATGTCGTTTGCCATGAACGTGGCAGAAATCCTGCGCACGCTCAATTTGCTCGAATCGTATAACTATTCAAAATAAGGGAGGAGGCAATATATGAAAGTTTTAATGTTTGGCTGGGAGTATCCTCCTCATGTATATGGCGGACTCGCCACAGCAAATTATGGTATTTCAGAAGGCTTGCACGCACAGGGCGATATGGACATCACACTATGCTTGCCAAAGCCATTCGGAGATGAAGACCGCTCGGCTTGCCGAATAGTGGGAATGTGTGCCGTGCCCATCGCATGGCGTGATGTTGACTACGACTATGTGAAGGGTAGGATAGGCAATATCATGGACCCGGATTACTATTTCAAACTGCGTGACAATATCTATGCTGATTTCAACTACATGCATGTCAACGACCTGGGATGTATGGAGTTTGCAGGGGGATATCCTAAGAACCTGCATGAGGAAATCAACAACTACTCCGTCATCGCAGGAGTGGTGGCAAGGACAGAGGAGTTTGATATTATTCATGCGCACGACTGGCTCACTTATCCTGCTGGAATTCATGCCAAGAACGTAAGCGGGAAACCTTTGTGCATTCACGTGCATGCCACCGACTTCGACAGAAGCCGCGGAAAGGTGAATCCTACGGTATACTCGATAGAGAAAGATGGTATGGACAATGCCGATTGCATCATGTGCGTATCTGAACTCACACGCAGAACGGTAATCAACCATTATTTCCAAGACCCGAAAAAGGTATTCACCGTGCACAACGCTGTCTACCCTCTGAAGAAAGAACTGCAGGATATACCACGGCCCGACCACACCAACAAGGAGAAGGTGGTGACGTTCCTCGGACGTATCACCATGCAGAAGGGACCGGAGTATTTCGTCGAGGCAGCAAATATGGTGCTGCATCGTACAAGGAACGTGAGATTCTGCATGGCGGGCTCTGGCGATATGATGGATGCCATGATACAACTCGCTGCAGAGAGAGGTATTGCCGACAGGTTCCACTTCCCGGGATTCATGAGAGGAAAACAGGTGTATGAGTGCCTGAAAGACTCTGATGTGTATGTCATGCCTTCTGTCAGTGAACCTTTCGGTATCTCACCGCTTGAGGCCATGCAGTGTGGCACACCGTCTATCATCTCATGGCAGAGCGGATGCGCGGAAATTCTTACCAACTGTATCAAGGTTGACTATTGGGACATCCATGCGCTGGCCGATGCCATCTACTCCATTTGCCATAACGATAGCCTCTTCCATTTCCTCCAGGACGAGGGAAAACGAGAGGTCGACCAAATCACTTGGGAGAAAGTCGGAAAATGGATCAAGGAACTTTATATCCGCACACTTAATAAGTAATTTAAAATAATACCAAAATGAAAACTATTTGTTTATATTTCGAGATACATCAAATCATTCATCTCAAAAGATACCGCTTCTTTGATATCGGTACCGACCACTATTATTATGATGACTATGAGAATGAGAGGTCTATAACCGATATCGCCAACAGGTCGTACATGCCGGCACTCGATGCGCTGAAGGAGATGATCGACAAAAACGGTGACTATTTCAAAGTGGCATTCTCGCTCTCGGGAACTGGTATAGAACAACTCGAAATGCATGCACCACAGGTGCTCGAGAAACTGCAGGAACTCAATGAAACCGGATGCGTGGAGTTCCTGGCTGAACCTTACTCGCATGGTTTGGCTGCCTTGGCCAATGAGGCTTCTTTCGCACGTGACGTGAAGAAACAGGCAGTGAAAATCAAGGAGTATTTCGGACAGGAGCCTCAGGTGCTGCGCAACTCCTCGCTCATCTACAGCGATGACATCGGCGGACAGGCTGCTGCCATGGGCTTCAAGGGCATGCTTACAGAAGGCGCAAAACATGTGCTGGGATGGAAGTCTCCACACTATGTCTACAACTGTGCCATTGCACCCAACCTGAAACTGTTGCTCCGTGATGTCACACTCAGTGATGATATCTCATTGCGGTTCAACAACAGTGAGTGGGAAGGATATCCTCTCTTCGCTGATAACTATATCGAGCGGATAGCCAACTTCCCCGAAGAGGAGCAGGTCATCAATATCTTCATGGAACTCTCAGCGCTTGGCATCGCACAACCGCTTTCGAGCAATATCCTTGAATTCCTCAAGGCGCTGCCGGCTTGTGCAAAAGAGAAAGCCATCACCTTCTCTACACCTACCGAGATATGCATGAAGATGAAGAGCGTGGGCGCTCTCGACGTGCCCGATACATTGTCGTGGGTTGACGAGGAGCGTGATGTGAGTTGCTGGCTGGGCAACCCGATGCAGCGTGAGGCGTTCAACAAACTCTATAGCATCGCCGACCGTCTGCGTATCGCTGACGACCCGCGTATCAACCAGGACTGGGATTACCTCCAGGCTTCCAATAACTTCCGCTTCATGACGACGAAGCCTTCGAACGTGGGACTCGACAGGGGTATCTACAGCACGCCATTCGATGCGTTCACCAACTACATGAATATCCTCGGCGATTTCATCAACAGGGTCAACTCTCTCTACCCAGAGTCTATCGACAATGATGAACTGGATGCATTGCTCACCACCATCAAGAACCAGGGTGACGAGATAGAGAAGAAAGACAAGGCCATCACACGTCTCCAGGCAAAAATCGACAAGATGCAGAAGGAGGAGGACAAGTTGAAGGCTCGTATCGAAAAGATGAACAGCGAGAAGGAAACCAAAAAGCCCGCTGCACGGACAACGAAGAAAAAGGCAGAATAATTTTCTCTGACTATGATAATACTACAAGGCCCCTCACCGCGAGGGGCCTTGTAGTATGTTTGGGCAGGTGCTACATGCGACCGCCATAGAACCGGTTCGTTGTCGTGCTAAGTGCCATTGTCAACTGCTGAAGGTTCTTCTCCTTGGTGGCATCCATAATCAGGAATAAATCTATCAGCCACCAGAAATACAAACCTCCACAGGTGAGGAGTTTGCCAAAACCCAAGCCAATGTCGCCGATGTAGAAGCGGTCGACACCGAAACCACCGAGAAAAATCGACAGTATCAGTACCAAAATGGGGTCTTTCGCTTGTGCCATCATCATCTGCAGGGTGGTAGGGTCAATACCGCTGTTCAGTATCTGGGATTTCAAGTTCAGCAGACTCATATAGGGATATTTGTCGGCTTGGGTCACCAGAATTTGATTAAGCATTTGTTCGTCCATATTTTCAATTTTTTAGTGGATATTGTAACTCTTCTTTCGCAACAATGGAATAATCAGACGATGTCTGGTCTTGTCTATATTTTCAGGATGTTCCTGACAACAAACCAGATGCAGTAGGTCGCCAGATAGAAATATATGGTATATTTGTGCTCCAATATATTGCGGCAACGTTGCTGAAATTCTCCTGTCAGAAGGAGCCGCTCAATGATAAGCGCAGCCAGATAGGGGCCGGCGAAAAGCAGATAGAGGTTGAAGCGGAAAACCTCTGCAAAATGTCCCGTGAACAAGGCATGCGCGGCACGCTGACTGCCACACCCCGGACAGTAGAGCCCCGTTGCCAGCCATATCGGGCATTTGGGCAACCATGGGCTCTTGCTGGGGTCAACGGTGACGAGGATGATGACACCCAGTAGAATCATGACCAGGATGACAATTCTCAACGTCGGATGGCTGTTCTTTTTCAAGTCGCGCATGGCTTCGGCCTGTAGTCGGTTATCTCACCAGCATCTTCTTGTGGCCTACGATATATACGCCTTTGGGCAGCGACTGGAGGTCTTCGGCCTTGGCATTGCGGAGGATGAGAATGCCATCGAGCGTGTAGACATCATTGCTGAAGGTAATAGGCACGCATTCTTCTATACCCGATGTTCCCGTATAGAGCATCAGGTTGGCCACGATTTGTGCATCTTTGGTGATGAACGATGCCTGGGTCGTGGCGGCAACGGGCAATTGGATGTTGTGTGTCACGGACACACCGCCTTTGCGGGAGGGCAGCATGTAATCGGTGGAGGAGAACACATTCTCGCCAAACTGCTCGATGTAGGCTGTGCTGGTATCGCTGTTGCTGTATCCGGTAAGTTCCACACGGGTGATGGTGATGCCGTCGGGGATGTTGATCTTGTAGTTGGAATTGCGGGAGTATTTGATTCCCTTTATGCCACAACCGGAGCCCTCGGCATAGCCGTTGCCTACGCTGATGCTGAAACCGTTGGTAAAGGTCCAATCACCATTCGATGTCTGCGGGGAGATTTCATAGGATTGCTCCTCACCAGAACTGCCTTGCTCAATGGTGAAGCCCGACTGTGTTCCTCCTTCGTATTGGGCTTCTGTGATAGAAGTCACAAGGGAGTTCAGATAGCGTTCAAGATTGGTGTAGCCTTCGCTGTCAAACACCACGCCGTCACTGCTGTCGGAGGGGTTGAGACCGTTGGCGGTTTCCCATTCGTCGGGCATGCCGTCGCCATCAGTATCTGTAGGTGGTGTGTCGCTGTTCAGGGCAGGCCATGCGCTCCAGTCATCACCGGCGTCTTCAGGGCGGTTGTCTTCTTGAGAGTCGATGATGCCCTTGTGATTGCCCTTGCCGGTGTAGGATGCTGTGCCATTGCGGGTGTCGGAAACCATCAGGTCGTCGAAGGTGTCACGATGCAGCGAGGCTCCGGCGTAGGTGAGCACTTTCTCATAGGCTTGCTCTGCAGAGTGCGTGGTAGTGAGGATGTAGTCGATGGGAGCCGACAGACGGATAGAGTCTTTCACTTCTTCGTTGTAGAGACCATCATTGTTGTCGGCGTTAATCTGATTGTAAATGCCATATTGCCAGTTGTCGTTGGTCACCACGTTGTATTTGGAATTCACGTTGCCCTCGACGAAGAACTTTCCCCAGATGTGAAGGGTGGGGGCGTAGTCGGGGTAGTTGGCGATGTATGACTCTGTGCGGATGCCAGGACAGGCAATACGTTGCTGCTTGGTGGTGCTGATCTGGGCTGTACCAGGACCAGGCTTGTAGTAGTTGTTGACGATGTTGACGTTCATCGCCTCGCCACCATAGCAGCCGTTGCCGCAATAGTTGTAGAACACGTTGTTGCGCATGTCCATACGCTCGTCGAGTTGGGTGGTGTAACGTGGACCAAGGCGAGGAACGCGGCTCTCATGGTGGGCCAGCAGGTTGTGGTGGAATGATGCTCCGCTGCCACCCCAGTTGCCACCATAGCCATGGCTGCCCTTGGAATGACCTGCGTCCTGCAAACTCTGCGCCACAAGACACCACTGAACGGTGGTGTTCTTGTTGCCGTAGATGGATAGGCATTCATCGATACTCCAACTTACCGAACAGTGGTCGACAATGATGTCTGACTGGTCGAAACCTCCGAAACCGTCCCAACCGTCGGCACCGTTCACCGTCACATTCTTATTGCCCAGCCTGAAACGCATGTATCTTACAATCACGTTGTTGGCCCTAATCTGTACGGGGTAGTCGGCCACACAGATGCCGTCGCCGGGGGCGGTCTGACCGGCAATGGTCACATTGCCCTTGTTGATGTTGAGCGTAGAACTGAGGTGGATGGTGCCCGATACGTCGAACACAATGGTCTTTGCGCCATTTTGGCTGAGGGCCCAGCGCAAAGAACCGTCACCGCTGTCGTTGAGATTGGTCACATGATAGACCTTTCCGCCACGGCCACCGGTGACATAACGCCCGAATCCCTCGGCTCCGGGGAAGGCTGGGGTCTTCTCTTGGCCTGCTGACGGCAGGCACGACAGAAGACTTGCCACAATGAGGAGTATAAATTGGTTTGTTCTCATGCTCGTTTTTAATGAAGGTTAAGTAGTTGGAAGGTGGGTGCTGTTTGCTTTGCAAATATAACAAAAAAAACTGAATAATTCAAATCAATAAAGGATTTTGACAAAAAACAGGCATGCGGCCATCCGCATGCCTGTTTTCAAGTATTCAGATGAAGGATTATCTCCATCGTTGGTCGCCGAGTCCCTTGAAGTCGACACCCTGTTGTGAGCCGATGATGTAGAACTCGCCTTTGGCGGGAGCACTCCACAGGTCGGTCTCACTCAGGCTCAGTTCACCGAGTCCTTCGATAGGATAAATCTTGGGCTCTTCGGTACCGAGGTCCAGATAGGTGAAGTTGGTCTTGTAACTGTCTTGCACCTCAAGGTTGTTGGGTGTTCCGGAGAGGAGCACGGAACCAGCCACACCGGCATGGTAGGTCTGCAGGTCGCTGCCTTCAGAGTTGACTGTAGCCATCGTCGGTCCCACGAGAGTGTTCTTCATCGTGAGATTGACATTGCCTGAGCCAAGACGGAAGAGTGGGGTGTTGGCATTGGCGGTAGTCTCGATGGGTGCATAGCAGAACGTACAGTCGGTGATGGTGAAGTTGAGGGTGCTAGCGGTGGAACGAAGGTCGCACAGCATCACGATATTGGTGATGGTGCAGTTCTTCATTGTCACATTGCGCCAGTCGGCAGCCTTGTTGGTGGTGGTGATGACACCCTGATCGCCGATGCAGTTGATGAGACAGTCTTCCATGGTGATGTTGTGCACGGCGTCTTTGTCGGTCTGCGCACGGCACACGGCACGATAACCGGTAAACGAGCAGTTCTTATAGGTAAGGCTCTCCATAGTGGCCTTGGTGCCGTTGACGTTGAACACCTGACGGCCGCCCCAGCCCTTCTCCTTGTTGGTATCCACAGGGTTGCTGCCGTTGTTCACCTTGTCGCTCACGAAGTCTATCTTCTCGAATACGACATCGTTGATTTCTGCTCCAGAAGTCATGGTGAAGCCACCGGATTGGATGAAGCGGGCATTGCCCTCAAGGGTGAGGCCGGTGACAAACTTGATCTTGTTGGCAGTGGCAGGTAGGGCGGTACCACCCGAAACCTTGTAGTCGAATCCTCCCTTCAGCACATAGGTGAGGTCCTGGCCGGCATACTCGGCAACATCGGCTGCCAACTGCTCGGTGGTGATGTAGGTCTTGCCCACACTGTCGACAACAGCACGCAGGTCGATGACGGCACCCGAGAAATTCTCGGCAGCAGCAGTGGTGAAGCGTTTCTTGCCCTTGTACATGTTGTCCTTGTAGGCTTCCACACGGTAAGTAGTGCGGGGCTGAAGGCCATCGACAATTGCGGCGCGAACGGCTTTCATGTCGCTGGTCACGGTTACCTCATTCACCAAGGAGTCGTTGCTGTCTTTGATCACCTTCAGAAGGTCGTAGTCGCCTTCCTCCGACCAGCGGATGCGGGCGGCATTGTCGATGATGTCGGTGGCTGTCACCGAACTGAGGTTGGTGGGATAGTCGATGGTGGTAATGGTTACCGAGTAGGGCTTTGAGGACAGACCGGTGTTGGTATTGGAAGAACTGATGTAGACATAGTATTCCTTGTCGTACTGCAGGCCGTTGAACTGGCAGGTGAGGTCACTGGTGGTGATTTCCTTCACGTCGCTGCCGTCGGTGGCTTCCATCTTCACCGTGTACTGGTTGGCAGAGGTGTAGTTGTCCCATTTTACGATGACATAGGGCACGAGGTTTTCGTCAAGGCCTTGCACAATGTTGTCCGACTCGCTGATGATGGGCCGGAAGAGGGCATCGGCGGTGGTCAGGTCGTCGTCATCGCTACAACTGACAAATGAAACCATTCCTGTCGTGATTGCTGCGAGAAGCAATATCGATTTGATTATCTTTTTCATATTTCTCTCCAAATATTATTTATATTCACGTTCAATAGTTGCTACCTCGACGTTCACGCCATCGCCCATGTTGGTATCCAGGATGTGGTATCCATCGTTGTTGAGCACGGTGCTGGCAGAGATTGTCTCGGTGGTGATGGGGAGTACGTAGGGCACTACGCCGTTGCCTTTCAGGGCACCATTGGAGTAGCCACGGTAGAGACGTGTGAAGTAATCGCTGGCGGCATAGACATCCTTGCGGGTGATGCCTGTGGGCTCACCGCTGTTGACGGTGACAACCTTCGTGTTGGGGGCAGTTCCCAGGGTGTAGGTGATGGTGCCATCGCCATTGTCGGTCTTCACAGGGGTGGTGGTGCCGTAGTCGGTTCCACCATAGACATAGGTGCGGGTGCGCTTGATCATCTGAGAACCCCAGTTCACAGACTGCCAGCCGGCAGCCGTCATGGTGGCGTCGTCTTCCTCAATCCTGTACTTCTCGTTATACCACTTGATGTCGGTCTTGAGGTTGTTCTTGCCTACCTTCACGTACCAGAGTTTCGGAGCCCAGTTGGTGTAGTTGACGGCCTCGGGATACTGCTGAAGCACGGCCTCGTCCATCATCAGGTCTTCGTTGGTGGCAATACCCCAGCAAAGGGCGGTGCGCATGGCCTGCTCAATCTTTGTGGCATACAGGTTCCAGCGGATGAGGTCGAATTTGCGGAGTGCCTCACTGCCAAACTCCCAAGCACGCTCGTCGACGATGGCATTGAAGAATTCTTCTTTGGTGTTCAGACGAGCGACGTATTCGGTGACATCAGCACCATAAGTGGGACTGTTGGCGAAAGCACGGGCGCGAACCTTGGTCAGGCATTCCTTGGCAAGGGCGGTGGGACCGTTGAGTTCGTTCTCTGCCTCGGCCAGCATGAGCAATACATCAGAGTAGCGCATGAGCGGGAAGTTGATGCCGGTACCTTTCGAAGAACCGCTGCCCAAATCCTTGGCGGCAAGGGCACGGTCCCATTTGCCGGCATACAAACCTGTGGCGGCAGATGCCTTCACGGTGTCGTTCTCATGGCTGTACTTGGCACAGCACACGTCGCGGCGGCTGTCGTTGTCGGCAAACGACATGTAATAGGTTGGCGTGACAGCCACTTGGGCGGTGGTGGTACCCTTGGCACAGGAACCGGTGTTGGCTACACCGAAACTCCAGCCGATATCGCCACCGTAGTTCTGCACGAATGCCACCTCGTAGAGCACCTCGGCGTTGTTCTCAATGGTGTAGTTCATCTCGTTGACGAAGGCTTGCTCGAAGTTGGGATACAACTCGCGGGGCTTCAGTTGGATGAGTTTCTGGCAATAGTCCTTGGCCATCTGATAGTAGTCGGCACGGCTGTGAGCGGTCTTCTCGGCTCCGCTAACGTCTTTGTAGGTGACACTCAGCGAGTCGGCATTCACGTCAAGATAGTCATCGGCGCACTTCATCGTGCCGTCCTTGGTCATGCCGTAGCCGGCACGGAAGAGGGCGATACGGGCAATCAGGCCAATGGCGAAGTCGCGGTTCATACGCTCGATACCGCCGGTGTTGACATCACTCCACTTCATGCTGGGCTCGATGTCGACAAGTTGCTGCAGGCAGCGGCTGTAGACCACGTTCTTGTCGGTACGGGGCTTGTCAATCTCGTCACCCCACTTGGCGGCCACATCGTAGTAGGGCACATCGCCGAAGAGGTTGCACATCAGGTAATAACGGAATGCTTTCAGACAGGTGGCCTCACCCTTGATCTGCTGCATCTCGTCTTGAGTACCTATGCTGCTTTTGTCGATACCTGCACGCACCTGGTTGGCACGCTCGATAGCCTGCAGGTTGTTGTCCCACACTTTCTTCACATCGCTCCATCCCACGTTGCCAGCACCCTGCAAGGGCCAGATGGCGTTGCGGTGGTTGGTAGCCGTGGTGGCACTGACACCCATGGCCTCGACGTCGGTGTTCTGCATCCACACACCACACATACGCGAGGTGTAGGGGTCTTCGCCGAACAGTACATATACACCGTTGATGGCATTGGTGGCAAACTCCGAAGAGTTGTAAACCATCGTCTGGTCCATCTGAGAGGGGGAGTCAACGTTCAGCGTGTCATTGCAGGAAGTGAGGGCAAAAGCCCCTACTGCCGCAATTGCTAAATATTTGCTATATGGTTTCATATTTCGATTCTTATTCAGGTTTTGTTTCTTCATGTTCCGGGAATTACAGGGTGACGTTCACACCGAAGGTGAAAGCACGGCTCTTGGGGTACGACGAGAAGTCGATACCAGGAGTAAGACCGGAGTAACTGGAGTTGCGGACGTAGGAACTGACCTCGGGGTCGAAGCCGGGATAACTGGAAATCACAAACAGGTTGGTGCCTGTCACATAGAAGCGGGCGCGCTGGATACCCACCTTGGTGGTGAGTTTGTGGGGAAGGGTGTAGCCGATGGTCACACTCTGCAGACGCAGGAACGAGGCATCGTCCATGGCCCAGTCGGTGGGCACCACTACAGCGTCACCGGTGGAGAAGGGGCTCCACATCTCCTTTGCTGCCTGTCCGTTGCCGCCTTCATTCCAATAGGCAAGGTCGGCCAGTTCGGTGAGCAGCACACCTGTTTCTGGATTGATGTATGAGTAGGCGTTGCTCTGGCTCATCTCCTCGCGCATGTTGGGCCATGTACCGGCACGGTAGCGTGAGGTGGTCTGAATCTTGTTGGCATTGTAGATCTCATTGCCAACCTTGTAGGTGAAGTTGAGGTTGAAGTCGAAGTCGTAGACAGTACCTGAGAATCCAAAACCTCCGGCGAAGTCGGCATTCGTGTCACCAATAACAGTGATATCCTTGGCGTCAACAACGCCGTCACCGTCGCGGTCCTTGAGTTTCATCGTACCGGGACGGATGCCGATGGCACCGCCGAGGAGCGAAGTGGTGGGAACGCCGGATTTCAGTGTATAGGCACCGGTGGTGGGGTCGTAACTCTCAAAGTCGTTGGTGGTGTAGTAACCATCACTCTCCCAACCGTATACCAGACCGATGGGGTCGCCGATGCGGACGATGTAGTCCTGCTGGTTCTTGTTGTCGGTGCTTGCCCATCCTGAGGCAAATGTCATCTCCTGGAGACCATTGGCAAGAGCCTTCACGTTCGACTTGTCGAAGCCGATGTTGAAGTTGGCCTGCAGGGTGAAGTTCTTCTTCTCGATGATGGAGGAGTTGAGGGTTAATTCAATACCCTTGTTGCTCGTTGATGCCGAGTTCTCCCAAACGGTGGTGTAACCGGGAGCGGCGATGTTGTGGTTGATGAGCAGGTCGTCGGTGTTGTTCCAGTACACATCGATGTTACCATTGAGTCGCTCGTGGAAGAAACCGAAGTCGAGACCGATATTACGGGTGGTGCGCTTCTCCCAGGTAAGCATCGGGTTGGCGAGCACGGTGGTCACGGCCAGGTGGGAGTTGGCGTTCTCGCCTACACCATAACGCTTCGAACCGCTGTTGGTGCTGTAGAGTTGGCTGAACATGTAACTGGGGAGTTTGTCGTTACCTACCTTACCGTATGACACACGGAGTTTCAAGTTCGACAACCATTTCTTGGCTCCCTCCATCCAAGGCTCCTCAATGATACGCCATGATGCGGCGGCTGCGGGGAAGAAACCCCACTGGTGACCGTCGGCGAACTGCGAACTGCCGTCCTCACGCAGGGTGACGGTAAGCAGGTAGCGGTCGAGAAGGGTGTAGTTGATACGTCCGAAGAAGGAAACCTTGTTCTGGTCGGCTGCCACATTGCCGGTCATGGCCTGCATGGTGCCCAGGCCAAAGTTGGCAAACACTTCCTCGGCGGTGAAGGCCTTGCTGAAGTTGTTGGCGTCCATCTTGTTGTAGTTGGAGCGGCTGGAGCGATACTCCTGACCTGCCATCACGTTGAGATGGTGTATCTTGTTGATTTTCGTATCGTAGTTGAGGGTGAAACTCTCACGGATGGAGTTGGTGTTGGTCTTCTGCCAGTCGGCCAGAGGCATACCGCCTACATAAGAGGCCTGAGTGGTGGTGGAACCATACCAGTTTTTCACCTCGTTGAAACCATAGGTATAACCGCCTTCCAAGTGTGCTTTCAGACCTTTCAACGGAGTGGTCCAGTCGAGAGAGGCATTGAACACGAAACCGCGGTTGTTGCGGCGGCGCCAGTATTGCTCCGACTGCTCTGCCAGCGACATGTTGGCACGCTGCCACTCCACGATTTCATCGTCCGACATGGTGGAGAAGTCGGGGGAAATCATACCCGACAGACCTTTGGTGGCAACACCATAGAGAGCCTGCTCAGTACGCACCTTGTAGGTGCCACCCTGTGTACCCTGACCGTTGGCGGTCTGGTCGTTCACACGGGCGGTAAGAGAGAATTTCAGTTTGCTGTTGATGTCATGGTTCAACTTGAACAGGAATGCATAGCGTGAGAAGTCGTTGTTGGGCATCAAGCCGGCATTGAAGTCATAGGTTCCCGAGAGTGAGAACTTGGTCTTTTCTGTACCACCATTGAGGCTCACATTATGACTCTGTGAGAGCACGTTGGCTCCGAAGAGGTCTTCCTGCCAGTCGATGGCCTCGACACTCTTGTAGAGGTAAAGGTCGTCGAAAACGCCAAACTGCTTGTAGAAGGAGTTGAGTGTGCTCTCACCACGCAGTGCGGCATATTCATAGTTCGACATCACATACTGATAGGCGTTGAGGACGTCCATGCGCTTCGACACGGTCTTGGTCTGCAGATAACCATTGTAACTGACCACGGTCTTGCCGCCCTTGGCGTTCTTCGTGGTAATCAGGATTACACCGTTGGCACCTTCCGAACCATAGATGGCGGTTGAAGAGGCGTCCTTCAGCACGGTGATATCCTCAATGTCGTTGGGGGAAAGGTCGCTGAGCGAACCACCCTGGAAACCGTCGATAACAATCAACGGGGTGTTGTCACCAGTGATGGAGCCACCACCACGCACGCGGATGAGTACTTCGGCATCGGGCGAACCGTCAGTGGTTGTCACCTGCACACCCGACAACTTACCGGTAAGGGCTTCCGAGATGCTTGGGGTAGGGATGGCGGCCAACTTGTCGCCACCCACGGTGGCTACCGAACCGGTGAGGTCCTTCTTGCGTACCGAACCATAACCGATTACCACCAACTCGTTGAGGCTGGCTGCCTCGTCTTCGAGCACGATGTTGAAAGTGGTCTTGCCGTCAAGTTGCACGGTTTGGGTTTTCATGCCGATATACGATATCGTAATCGACTTGCCTTTCACGTTCTCTAAGGTAAAGTTTCCGTCGAAGTCGGTCACCACACCATTCTGCGTGCCTGTCTCCATGACAGTAGCACCGATGATGGTTTCACCGCTCGAATCGGTTACCGTTCCCTTGATAGTCTGCGCTGAGATGTTGCCCGCAATCATTGCGAGAGCCAACAATAGCGCCAATCTAAAGAATTTTAATTTACCAAACATAGATTTTATTTTAGGTTTAAAAAATGCGGTAGATAGTAGTTTGTTGCTTTGTTGTGTTTGTCTATCTTATGTTTTGCAAAGATAGATAAAATAATCTTAAAATCACAATTTTTGATGCAGATTGTTGCATTTTAACTAAAAAAAAGCAGGTCCCACATGGAAACCTGCCCTTTTTCACCTATTTTGGTGGGGTCTTTTCTTTCGATATCAGAAAATGAAAGTGCCTGACCTGGCTTCGTCATCACTTCCCTGACCGCCGACACCTTGCTCGTAACCGCCGCTCACGGCTGTGATCTGCATGATGTCTTTTGTGTACAACACGTTCACCTTCATTGCGGGTGCGATATAATTCTTTTTCATACGGTTTCTTTTGTGTCGGCGAGTCAGCGTTGTTGACTCGCCGACGGGTTAAACGATATGGTTTGTTGATGTTTGTTTACTTGACCAAGACTTTCTTGCCATTGATGATGTAGATGCCTCGCTGGGCGCGGTCTACCTTCTGACCGTTGAGATTGTAGATGTCGCCGGTCATCTCCTCGAGCATCTGCACAGCCTCGATGCCATCGACCACAGTGTCGTCGATGATGAAGGCCACGCTGGCTTCACTGTCGCCCACTTTCTTCATGTAGGCACGGTAGGCGCGGATTTTGTTGCCACCATTGGCTTTCACAAACTCCTCTACACCTGCTATCAGGTCTCCTTCTACGATGGGCGACTTGCCTGCCTCGTAGGCGGTATAGGTGCCTACGAAACTGTATTCATTGTCGCTCACGGTCAGGTCGTTGGCTTCTACCACAGTCTTGTTCTTGAATGGCTCGAGGGTCTTGTCGCCATCCACGAAGACGGCATAGGGGGTGTTGGCTTCAAGGGTTTCCACCGACTGGAACTTCAGGTATACGGTGCCTTCTCTCACTTCCGAACCAGTGTACTGCAGCACTTTCTCTGCCTGCAACTCCTCCTTGGTAGTGGCGAAGGGCAGCACTATGGTGTTGAGTCCGTCGAGCAATTCGCGGTCGGTACCGATTTCCTCGTATTCACCGGCAGCAGGGGCTTCGGTGTCGTAGTCGTTGACAGACACTCCGGTCACCTCTGCAGTAGCGGCTTTGCCGAATCCACCCATGCTGTTGGCGGCACGCACGGTGAGCACGTCACCGGCCTCTGCTTCGATGGCAAACGAGGTCTCGCTCTCTACCAGTCCGGCAAACTCGCCATTTTTGAAGATGGCATAGGCGATGGCGCCTTCTTGGGCTTTCCATGTCAGTTCCCCATTGGCATAACTGGCCTCGGGGGCTTCCACCTGAACAGTGAGTGATGCGGGATCCCAGGCGTTCTGGTTCTCCTTGAACATCTTGTCGTAGGTGTATGCTTCGGCTTGTGCGGCTGTGAGGATGGTCTCGAAAGCACCGCCATACGAGTTGATGATGTTGGAGGCGGGAGTGATGTTGTTGCCGGCCTCGTCCATGGTGCCATATTCGCCGAAGACCTTCGGGTCGCGGTTGTTCATTCCTTTCTGGATCCAACGGCCGTCGATAAGGGTTTTAGCGGCATTGTTGTCGAGCGTGGTGTTCAGGTAAACCACGATGGGATAGTTCTGCCAGGTGCGGCCGAAATTCCATTCGCCCTTGCCGTTCGCAAGGTCTACCACCTTACAGTTGTCGAACACATAGCCGAAGTCGCTGGTGGTGGTGGCAGCAGTGATGGTACGTGCACCGGAGCCGTTCGGGTTGCGTGGCTCAAGCGAGAGGGTGGTGTTGACGAAGCGCACGTCGCCACCGCCGCAGAGGAAGTCGACAGTGCCGTGCACGTCGCAGTCCTCCCAATACGACTGCTTGGTGTTCTGGCTGTAATAGGTGTCTTGGTAGGAGAGCATGGCAACGTTTTTCAATATCACGCGGTCGCCCTTGTCTTGCAGACATACGGCACGTCCTCCCACCTGTCCTCCTGCTTGTGCGCCGTAGTAGTCGAGGGCGTTCTGCAGGGTGAGGTCTTGCATGTAGAGGTTTTGTCCGGAGTTGAGCAGCGTAGCGGTAGTACCGATACCTTCAATCGATTTGTCGGGGGCATTCTTGATGATGGTGCCTTCTCTCGACTGTCCGATGATGGAGATGTTGTGGCCGCTGATGGCGGTGAGCACGGTCTCTCCCAGGTCATAGGTACCGTCGGGCAGGAAGATGTAGGAGCGCTCAGCATCCTTGTTGCCGTTGGTGCCGTTCACGACATCGATGACATCGATGAGACTGCTGGCGTTGCCTGGCTTCACGAAGTACCAGTTTCCGGCGAGGTCGTAGTTGGTTTCACTGGTGTTCACGATGCGGATGTTGTGGATATAGACGGCGCCTCCTGCCTCGATGTCGATGTAGAGTTTGCCTTCCTGGCCTTCGTAGTTGAAGGATTCAATCTGTCCGTCGGCTTCACCTTTTCCGGTGATGCGTCCCACTTCTTCTCCGGCAGCGTTCTTGAACACGAGTTGTGCGTCACTGGCTGAATAGAGACAGTTGGTCACGGAAATGACGGCCTTTGGCCCAACGAGCAACTCGATGCGGTCGCCGTTCTTGAATGCCCATCCGTGCTGATTGTCGTGCCAGTATCCGCTTCCCACGGAGACGAATGCCTCGTGGTCTTCGGGATAGAAGTATTTGTCGGCAAGGTCGAAGTTGTATTTCTTGAATGTGCTCGGAACTTCTATCTCAGTGGCCACAGCGTAGATATTGAGGTCGCTGGTCACAATCTCGTCGGTGGTGTATTTCCTGGTTCCGGATTTCTTCACAAACCATCCACGCACCTTATAGCCTTCTTCGGCGATGGCAGTGGTGTAGTCAACGGCGAACTCACCGATGGGGGCGTCTTTCTCCACAGCCTGAGTGCCCATCGTCGTACCGTCGGTGTTGATATAGGTCAGGGTGAAGTCGGGCTTCTGCACGAAGTTGGCCACGTAGTTGATGGTGATACCGGCGAGCGACACGGGAATGGTGACAGCGCATTGTGTGGCATCACCGGCATAGGTTATCTCACCAATCTCGCCGCTGGCAGCGGTGACGTTGCTCACAGGATTGGAGGCAGAAATCATGGCTTCCTTCTTCGATAGTTCGATGGTGGCCACATACTGGTCGCCGTCGGCCTCGAAGATCTTGTCGGCCTCATAGTTCACGCCATTGGCTGTGAAGGAGGCGAGTATAGGCACCGATACCTCCTCACCATTGAGTAAGCCCTCAATCACGATATCGGCAAAACCTACTTGCTTGCCGCTTTGCAGGTGGTAGAGGTTGACGAGCAGGGCCACGGGACCTTCGGCAGGCGTGCTGCCTGTAACTTCATAACTCAGGTCGCTGAATTTCTGGCCTTCTTCTGAAGCAATGGCGGGGTTGGTGCCGTTGTTACGGTTGGGCTTCACCTCTGTGGCCAATGTCACCTTAGTACCGTCGGGGTTCTCCCATGCGATGTCGAGCAAGCCGTTGTCGGTGCCGAAACGGGTGGTCTTCAGCGATACTTTGGTCGGGGTGAATGTCAACCCATATTTGGGCTGGATGATGAAACGGATGGCATTCGTCTCGTCGGGATTGTTGTTCTGGGAGTAGGGCTCGATACGGGTCTGGTCGAAACCGGCACCATTGTTTACATCCTTGATGAACAACCCTTCACTCACGGTTACCTTGCTGCTGAGGAAATAGTTGCCGGCATCGCCAAACTCAGCCGTCTGTCCTTCGGTACCCAAATTGAAGGGGAAGGTGGCTGTGGCAGCAACGTCTTTGAGCGAAACGGGTGCCTTTGAGGGCTTCTGCACCACGCTAACCTTATATATATAATTGTTGCCAGCGGTGGCGGTCACCTCTACGTAGCCCTGGCTCACCTCTGCCGAGGTAGCGGTATGTGCCACGGTGGTTTCGCTGCCGTTTTCTTCACCTCCTACAGCGAAATGGCAGTAATTGGGGAAACCCACCACGGTCACCACGTCTTCCTTGGAGATGACGGGCACTTGGAGGATGGTTCCGGGATTCATCTGCGCATTGTCGCGGTTCACGCAGTAGAGTTTTCCGCTGGTGGCATCCACATGCATGAAGATGCCAGCCACATCGGATTCCACGTCGGCTTCCACGCCTTGGTAGTTGGTGTTGGCCTGAATGCCGGCAGGGATATTGTTCTGGAAGTCCCAGTTGGCGGTCACGTCTGCGGCGAGTGCTTTCTCATTGTTAAGCACCACGCTCACACTGTAGATGTAGTTGTTGCCTTCGGTGGCAGTCACTTCCACAAAACCCTGACTCACCTCTGCGGCGGTGGCGGTATGTGCCACGGTGGTTTCGCTGCCGTTTTCTTCACCTCCTACAGCGAAGTGGCAGTAGTTGGGAAAACCTACCACGGTCACCACGTCTTTCGTGTCGGTCACGGGCACTTTCAAAACGGTGCCGGGGTTCATCTGCGCGTTGTCGCGGTTCACGCAGTAGAGTTTTCCGCTGGTTGCATCCACGTGCATGAAGATGCCAGCCACGTCGGCTTCTACGTCGGCTTCCACGCCTTGGTAGTTGGTATTGGCCTGAATGCCTGAGGGAATGTCGTTTTTGAAATCCCATTTGGCTGTGGTGGCTGCATTAGCCCACAAAGCCGTCAGTAGCATCAGGCATAGCATACCAATTCTTTGAATTTGTTTTTTCATAAGCCTTTGCTTTGATAGTTAGTAATTTGTTTTTAAATATTTATTGTATTAGGTTAAATAATTGCTTGAATAGAAGTGGTAGGTATACACTTTTCTATTCGACAAAAATAAACAAAAACTCTGATACTTCCAATTTTTTTGCCGGAATTTTCAAAGGAAGGTGGGTCTAAGGCCTTTAGGGTTTTAAGGGCCTTAAGAGTCTTTGAGGTCTTTAAGGTATTGAGACTCAATGGTCTTTAAGGCCTTTGACGAAGAATCCGCTCCCACCACGGGAGCGGATTCTTTATGAGAGTGGCGTGTTATTTCCTGATGGTTTTCTTTCCGTTCTTGATGACCACACCCTTGTAGTTGTTGCCCACACGCTGTCCGGCGATGTTGTAGGCTGGGGCGTTGATATCGTCGTCGATGGTCAGGTTCTCTACACCTTGGGTAGATGCAACCAGGATGGGATATACCTCATAGACATCGTCGTAGATGATGAGTATGCCCTTCACGTCATAGTTGTTGTTGGCATAGTCGTCGGGCGACACTTGCTGTTCCATCAACTTCCACTTGTCGTAGATTTGGATGCTGTAGTTGTTGTCGTCATAGGCATAAGTCTTGCCTTCATCCACTTCCAGTTTCACGTTGCTGAGTTGTATCAGGTCGTTGAGGTAAGTGCTGCCGAAGGCTTGTGAGATGGTGATATGCCTGGGCTGCGCCTCACTTCCTGCGCTGAAGTTGATGTCGTCGGCATTGGTCTTGTCGGTCTTTGCCAGTTCGGGCAGATTCTTGTAGAAACTCAACTTTCCGGTGATGGTACCGTTGAGCATCTGGTTGGTCTCAAATGCTATGCCCGTGTTATAGAAGTCGATGGCACCGCTGGCATCACGCACGTACACGTCTCTGCCGTTGGCATACAGCACCTGTGCGTTGCTCAGTGTCAATATGGCCTCGGTGTCAGCATTCAGTGCCTTGAAGGCAGCGATGTCGGCAGCCGTGGGCAGTCCTGGGGTGTCGCCGGCCGGCACGAGCGACTTGGTGATGTAGATTTCATATTTTCCACGGTATGGCACCAGAATACCTTCGGCATCATAGGTACCTGTCTCGATGAATTCGCCCATACCCACCTGGAAACGGTCGTAGAGTTGAATGCTGTCGTTGCCGATGTAGGCATACACATTGGTATAGTTGCCTTCCTCCTTGGCTACCACGCTCACGCCCTTAATCTTAATTAGGTCGCAGTAGTAGGTTTCCGACTTGGCCTCTGCGATGGTCACCACTCTGGCTACAGTAGAGCCTGCCGATGAAGAGTAGCCGCTGTTGTTGGTGTTGTCGGTCTTGACGAGTTCGGGAATATCGTTATATTTTGTCGACTTACCGATAATCTTGCCGTTCATCACCTGTCCTGTAGCGAATTCGACGCCGGTCTTGTAGAAGTCGATGGCACCCGAGCCGTCGCGTACATATACGTCGTTGGTTCCCACGAAGAGCACCTGTGCGTTGTTCAGTGTGAGAATGGCTTCAGTGCCGTCGGCCAGTGCCTTGAAGGCGGCGATGCTGGCTGCTGTGGGCAAATCAGGGGTACTTCCTCCAGTGGCGAGCGGCTTGATGTTGCAGATTTCATACTTGCCGTTATATGGCAGCAAGATGCCTTCCACGTCGTAGGTGTCGGTTGCGTTCCACTCACCCATGCCAACCTTGAACTTGTCGTAAACTTGAATACTGTCGTTGCCGATGTAGGCATACACGTTGGTATAGTTGCCTTCCTGCTTCTCCACCAGTCGCACGCCTTGAATCTTCAGCAGGTCGCAGTAGTAAGCAGGCGACTTGGCCTCTGCGATGGTTACCGTCTTCGGTGTGGCAGTGCCCGCAGTGGCAGTGTAGCCACTGTTGTTGGTGTGGTCGGTCTTTGCCAACTCTGGCGTGTCGAAATAGCGGGTAGACTTGCCGGTGACCTTTCCGTTGAGCACCTGTCCTGGCTCGAAGGTCAGATTAGTCCTGTAGAAGTCGATGGCTGCAGATGCGTCGCGCACGTATACATCGTTGGTTCCCACGAAGAGCACCTGTGCGTTGTTGAGTGTCAGTGTGGCCTCAGTGCCGTCCTCCATGTTGTTGAAGGCAGCGATGTCGGCAGCCACGGGGAAGTCGCCAACCTCTTCCTTTACGAAGGTCTTCGACACCACTTGGCTCAGGTTGCCGCTCAAGTCTTCCTCTACGGCTTTCACGGTTGTGGTGGCAGTGAGGGTGAAGGGTGCGCTGTAAGTGATGGAAGTGCTGCTCGACCCCGGAGTGCTGCCGTCGGTAGTGTAATACACAGCGAAGTCATTGTTGGAAGGCGTAATGGTCACCGTGGTCTGGTCGGTGAACGGTGTGTTGCCGCTGATGGTGGGCACTGGACTTCCTGCGCCAACGGTGGCTTCCACAACCTGTATTCTCCAGTGGCCGCTTCCTGCCGGACGGGTGAAGGTTACCGATGGGGCACTTCCTGTCCACACGCCGGTGGTTGGGTCATAGGTACCAGTATCCACCACATCGGCTGCATCAGGTCTGTAATTGTCGCCATCTGCGAAGGTTACCTTGATTTGAGTGAGGTCGCCCGATTTGGCAGCCACAATCATCTGTCCGTTGCCATACAGGCGTATACCCGCTCCGGTGTTGTAGTATTTCCCATCGTTGGCTCCTCCCACGAAAGTCACGGTGAAGTCACCCCCGTCGAACGGGTCGGAATACTGCACGCCGTTTTCAAGGCCTAATTCGGCAAATGTGATGGTGCCGGCCCATGCCGGCCCCAGCATTGCAGTGAGCAATGCCAACATGAAAAAACGTAGATTTTTTCTCATAATCATTAAGTTTAAGTTAAGGTTATTTGTATGAAATTCTCAATGCTTGTTGTTGTCTAGCAGGATAAATGGTGCTGTCTTGATTCTGATTGCAAACTTAATTATTTTTTTTGTAATGCACAATAGATAGGGGAGAATTTTTTTGCTGGAAGGATGGGGGGCTAGATACTCTAGATGCTCTAGATATTCTAGACATTCTAGATATTCTAGAAAGATCCTTATATACTAATGCCGCCGGGCTTTTGGCCTGGCGGCATGGTGTGGTGGGTGGGGTGCTTCAATGCTGTAGTATCAAGTTGATGATGTCTGTGACATCGGTCATGTTGATGAGGCCGTCGTCGTTGAAGTCGGCATTGCTCACGTTGAACTTGCCAGTTTCTTTTTGCAGGATATAGTTGATGATGGCAGTGATGTCGCTGATGTTAATGAGGCCGTCTTCGTTGGCATCACCTTTTAGTCCGGCATTCCCGTAGATGCCGTCGATAGTTATCACCCAAACCACCTGTTTCCCGCCTGGGGTGATGGTGAGCGCACCTTCCACGGGCGAGTCGAACTGGAGTTGATGGGTAGCCATGGTGTAGTTGCCCGATGCGTCTTTTTGGGGATAGACGTAAGCCGTCTCACTATATGAGGTGCCGTTGCACTCCTTGATGTATGCGTCGGTTTCAGCGTAGTTGTCGTAGCCTGTCATGGTGATGGCCTTAGCCTTGAATCCCTCGGGCAGATGGATGGTATACTGCACGTTGGCAGAGTATTTGATGCCGTTTTCCTTTCCTACACTGTAAGCCTTGCCATTTTCGTTTGTCACGATGATGTCGTTGTTGAAGAGCCATTTCGTGGTGGTCTCGCTGTCGAGGTAGGTCGATTGCGAGATGACATACGTAGCCTCCTCGTAGGGCGGCTCTTCCTGTGGCTCCTCGCCATAGTAAGGCACACCTTCCACATAAACCACTTCGGGGAAATACTCATCCACGCTGCTCTCTGCGTCGGCATTCTGCAGTTTCACCAAATTCTCCACCAGCGCGTTGCAATACACCTCGATGTTGGTGTACCACCCTTTGGCATCGAGGGTGAAGAGCACGGCATCAGCGGCATCGTTGGGATTGAGTCCGTTGGCTGTCTCCCAGATGTCGGGCATTCCGTCTTCATCGGTGTCTTTCAGCCGGGTGGTGCTCTGCAGTTCGGGATATCCCCCTACGTCGGCAGGGCTGTCGATGATGCCGTTGATTCCGGTCTTGCTACCGGTATATGCAAACACGCCGCTTTTTGCTTCTTCGGCATATCGTGTGTCGAGCGCATCGCGCTGATAAGCCGCACCGCAGTATTTCAGCACTTTCTCCCATGCCTGGTGAGCCGAGTGAGTGGTTACCGTGCCGGTTTCAAACATTGTCTCGCTCTTGATGGCCTCTTTTGTCATGTCTGGGTTGTTGCGGTTGTCTACATCGATACCGTTCCAGTCCCAGAAGTCTCCCTTCCCATCCATGTAGTTGCCGTTGACGTAGAAATAGCCATACACCCCTTTGGGTTGATTGTTCTCCCCGTTGTCGGCACTGGGCTGGAAGATACGGTATTTGATGGATTTCTTCGTAGCGGGTCCCGACTTGTAGTAGTTGTTGACGAAGTTGTAACTTCCACCCTCTCCGGAGTATCCGCTGTTGGTCTGTCCCCAGTTGTTGACCACACAGTTGCGCATGTCCACGATTTCGTGTTCCGGGTCGTTGCAGTACCTGCTTCCGCACATTCTTGGGTTGCGCGAGTCGTGGCAAGTGAGCATATTGTGGTGGAACGAGGCGTTGTGTCCTCCCCATATACCAGCATATCCATGGTTGTTCTTGCTGTGGAGCGATTTCTTCATACTCTCTGCCATCAGGCACCACTGCATGGTGAAGTTGTCGTTCTCATAGAATGAGGCACACTCGTCGACGCACCAACTCATCGAGCAGTGGTCGAGAATGATGTTCTGCAGGTTTCTTCCCCAGATGGCATCGCGCCCGTCGGCATTGGTCGCCGACCCTTCATCGCCCGGTCTGAACCGCATGAAGCGCAGGATAACGTTGCTGGCGTTCACCACTGTCTCGTAGTTTTTCAGGCAGATGCCGTCGCCCGGAGCCGTCTGTCCCTCCACCGTCACGTCGCCATAGTTGATTTTCAGTGCCGATTTCAGTTCTATCGTCCCCGACACATCGAAGACGATGATTCTTGCCCCAGAGGTTTTCTCCAGTGCTTGCCTGAGCGAACCAGAACCGCTGTCGTTGAGGTTGGTCACGTGCAGCACCTTTCCCCCGCGCCCACCGGTAGTGGTATACCGTGCGAAGCCCTCTGCTCCCGGGAATGCCGGAGCCTGAGCCAACGCCGAGGTGGCGGCATTCAGTAAAATAGCCATCAGGGCAGCGATGGTTATTCTTGTTGCCTTTCTATTGTTTGTCCAACTTTTCATCTTGTTTTTTCATTTTCATGGCCTTTCCCGTTGTCAAGGCATGTGCGGTTATTCAGCATTCATCGCTTCCATCTCCAGTGATGCCCAGATGAAAGGACCTACGCCTTTGGCATCGTTGTCGCGAATGGGTTCGCTCATATAGTAGTCGAACGACCCGTCGCGCTTGAAGTTGGGTTTTGTCACATATGGTCCTGGAGCCGGTCCGAGACCACTCACAGAGCAGCAGTCGGTGAGCGAGATGGTCTTGTCGGGATTCACCCGTATAAACTTTTTCAGTATGCCTTTATAAGCCTTCACCCCTGCGTCCTTGTAACTCTCGTCGAGATATCCGAGCCGCCACCCTTTGAGGAGCACGTAGGCGAACATCGACGAGCAAGTCGACTCCAGGTAGTTTCTCGGGTCATTCACATCGAGCACGTCATACCACACCCCGCTCTCCTTGTCCTGGTATTTCACTACCGAGCGCATGGCTTTTTGCAGCAGTTGCACCACCTCACCCCGCCGTTCGTAGTCTGCCGGCAGCGCGTCGAGCACCTCTATCATCGCCATCACATACCATCCCAGCGCCCTTCCCCAGGTGTGTTTCGAGAGTCCGGTGTCCTTGTCGGCCCAAAATGCCGTGTGCGTCTCGTCCCAGGCATGTTTCCAGAGTTGAGTCGTGGCATCGTATGTACGGAGGTCGGTCTTGGTGATTTGGTCTACCGCATCGTTGTAGTATTTCTTGGCCTTCTTCCCTTTCAGTTTGGGTGCAGCCAAAGTGTAGTAGGGCAGTCCCATGAAGATGCCGTCGAGCCACACTTGGTTGGCGTAGATGGCCTTGTGCCACCACACCCCCTCCTGTGTTCTGGGTTGGTTTTCCAGTTGTTTGAAGATGGTTTTCAGTGCTTTCAGGTCTTTCTCCTGCGGTTCCAGTCCATACATTCTCAGAATGAACCGTGCCGTACGCACATTGTCGAGATTGAAGTCCTCGTATTGGTATCCTGTCACGTTGCCGTCGTTGTCAATCATCTTTGCCGAATACTGTCTCAGGTATTCCATGATGCGCTCGTCCTTGTATCTCAGGTATGTATCGAGCATTCCCTCCATCTCTATGCCCATCACGTAACTCCATTTGGGCTTGGTGGAGAAGTCGAGCATGTAGGGTTGTGGCACGCGGGCCATCTCCGAGTAAGTCAGCCATTCGCTATAGTTCTTATACGGGTTTTCGGTGAGCAGCAGCGACCCGTTCACCATCACGTTGTCGAGTTCCAGCCCATGACTCAGTCCGGTGCGTTCCAGTCCCTTGTCCTTCACCCCGTCAAACCGACAGTCTTTCACGTGTATGTCATAGATGTTGTCGGCGTCCTCCAGTCCGTTGAGCAATATGCCATATTTGCTCTTCTTGCTGTTCACCTGCTCCATGTACACGTTGCGCACGGTGGGGTTGAATCCCCTGCAACACACCTCTTTGGGCTCGTAGTTCAGGTTGATGCGCATCACAGCCTCGCGGCATTCACCCACCTCCACTTTTCTCATATAGATACTCTCTATCACGCCACCTCGGCAGGAGTTTGTCTTGATACGTAGCACACGGTCGAGGTTGGGCGAGTCCATCTTGCAGTTTTCCACGAACACGTTTCTGCATCCTCCCGAGATTTCCGAGCCTATTACCACGCCCCCGTGCCCGTCCTGCATCTCGCAGTTGCGCACGATGATGTTCTGGCTGGGAATGTTCCATTTTCTCCCGTCCATATTTCTTCCGCTCTTGATGGCGATGCAGTCGTCGCCGGTATGGAAGATGCAGTTCTCTATCAGCACCCTGTTGCACGACTCCGGGTCGCATCCGTCGCCGTTGGGTCCCTCATTCCATATCTTCACGCCCCTCACGGTGATGTCGTTGCTGAGCAGTGGATGTATCACCCAGAAAGGCGAGCGCAGCAGTGTCACGTCCTCTATCAGTATGCCGTCGCACTTGTAGAGGTTGATGAGTTGTGGCCTCAGTCCCTTTCCCTTTCCGAACTGTCTCTGGCTCAAGTCCACGCCATCCTCTGCCATTCTCAGCAGTTCCGGCCGGCTCTCCCTTTGGCTCTCTGTCACCGCCTCAGTCCATCCATACCTGCTGTGTCCGCACATTGGCCACCACGTGTCGAGACTTCCGTTTCCATCTATGGTACCTTCACCGGTGATAGCCACGTCGGTCTCGTCGTAGGCATATATGCAAGGCGAGTAGTTCCACACATCCAGACCTTCCCATCGTGTGAGCACGGTGGGGTAGAGTGAGGTGTCGAAGGCAAAGAGCAGTGTGGCCCCTTTCTCCACTACGAGGTTCACGTGGCTCTTCAGCCGTATAGCACCCGTTTCCCATGTCCCTTCGGGCACCACCACCTGTCCGCCGCCTGCCTTTGAGCAGGCATCTATGGCCTTGTTGATGGCTTTCTGGTTCTTGGCTGCCTTGGCTTTTGTCGAGGCGCCATATTTTGTGATGACGTATTTCTTGTCGGGAAAAGTCACCTTCCGAATGCTTTTTTCTATCTGTGCATAGTCGGTGTCCCATCCTGCAGCCAACATGGCCAATGGCAATGCCAGTGTCGATAAAATCAAGAGTAATTTTCTCATGATGTGATAGTGTAGTAGTTGAAAAAGAATTTGTTTAAAGTAGATTTGGCTTATTTTCTGCAAAAGTAATAAAAAAACGTCAGATTGACAACATCTCTCTGAATAATCGAAGTGTTAAAAAATCTATATTTAACGTTAAAAATTTGTTTTTCTAATTTTCACGACCTATATTTGCAACATGTTTTTTAGGATTTCGGTGTTTCGAAATCGTCCCTCGAGGTTGGTAGCATCCTGCACCAACCTCTTTTGTTGGCAATATACTCACATTGAACGGTTTAGGATGTTGGAAACGGACCGCCCAAGGTGGCAGAGGGGCTCAACACGGAGAACCATGTGCGAATTCCATTATCAAGGTAAACGTTGGTGAATATTATTGACCGTCAAAGCCAGTGCTGCCGTTGTGAACCTTTCCAGTGTCGGGGTTTGAAATTTAGGATGGGCTTATGGGCATGCGAATTGTTGGCTCTTGAATGGAGTTTTTGGGGCATCTGCAGTTTTTATTGTTCCTTTTATGAGCCAGTAGTGGAGATAGTCCATTAGATCATCGTGGTTATCGTAGGTTTCCTTTCCCTTATACCTGCTTTCTTCTGCAAACATTTCAAGCCAATCCCTCAGAGCGTTTGTCGTGATTTTGTAATCTGTGCATATAAACTCCACCAGAGGTTGGTCTTGCAAGATATATTCGATACAATCAATCGGGCTTGCCGGAAAAATGGTTGCAGCCACATCTGGGGCGGCTTGTGTTTGTTGTGCGTCTTCTTTGTTGTCCTCAATCCCCTCATTGGTGTTTTCCCCGTTGTTGTCAGTCAGCCAGTATGGGAGTGCCCCCACATCAAGAAGCCCATCTTCAAGTGATGCAAAATACTGCTGTTGAATTTCCCTATTGGTAAGCACCTGATGCTCTTCGAACGCAGCACGGTCGAAGAACCCCCATTCCACGAGAGTCTTGACGATTTTCTGCATTTTACTGATGTTGATGCCCGGCAGTTCCTTGAGGATGACGATAGAGTTTTCCGGTTTCCACTCGATGAAGTATCCATTATTATAGATAGCGCACAGCAGCATGATAGTAGCCGCTTGTCCTTTGGTGCCGTGTTCCACGGTCACGGCGCAGATTTCCGGTCTGTCGAAGAAGTCGATGCTGAGTTGAAATCTTTTGTTTTCCTTTTCCTGTGTAGTTGTCATGGTTGTTGATTTTTGTTTTTACCGTGGCAAAATTAGTATCGAAAAGGAAAAAACTGATGTCATTTTCGTATGGATGAAACTGGGGGATGGCAGAAAAAGGAAATAATGGATGAAGAATGGCTCAAGTTTATTCACTGAGTTTATCGGTAATTGCCGCATCTGCTCAATATGCAACAATTTATCTTAGCCCCAGCCATCTACTCATTTGCAGTCCGCAAATCTTGTTCCCTATAAGGCAGAAGAAGAGACTCAGCAGTAGTACACATACTGACGTGATGGGGTATGGTAGATTAGAATATAGAATGACGTAATTGCTTAAGAACGTCATCACCATGATATGACTTAAGTATATCCCGAAAGAGTAATCGCCAACTATTCGGAGAAAACTATTCTTGAGTTCATACTGTTTGTGCTGCAGAATAGTGTAGACAATAAGCAAGAACAATGTGCTTGAAAGGTAACATGACAGTTTTATTTGTGACCCACAGTTCACGTCTCCAAGTAATAGAAATCCATATCCTTCAGTTATCTGTATCACGATGGAGGCCAAGTATAGCAATATAAGAACCTTTAATGAATAGTGCTTAACTATAAAACGGTTTCCTATAACTAGTCCTAAATAATAGAATGTAAACCACCCCAAACAAGAATCTGTCCATATTATATTTACATATGGATTCAGGCTCTGTCCTGTCAATAACCAGTAGTATTTAAAGACAATCACAGAAATGGGAGCAACCAACCATCCTAGAAACAGATATTTTGATTTCGCGAGTTTTCCTAAAAACGGGGTCAGCAGTACAAATTGGATGTATACAAAAATGTAGTACATCGGTACGACAGCCTTTGCCGTTATCAGATTTGTCAGTAACTTTTCAGGTTGTCTAGAGACAATAGTATACAGGACGGTCCAAATAATATAAGGAATGGCTACCCTGATGATACGTCTTTTATAAAAGAGGCTCCAGTTAGTGGTTTCTATTATGGTGAGGTAGCCTGAAAGAAAGAGGAATGTTGCAACTGCATAATTGATGAAAGGACGGACAAAAACCTGAGCATAGCCCTTAGAACTCGTGTGAATCATCACGACAGCAATTATCGCGAGTGCTCTGAATACCTGCACCATGTTGTTTCTTGGTGCTTGGGCCCGCTCAACTGTAGGTTTCTGCACTTTCTTGTCTTTCTTTTGTTTTTATCCCCAAATCGATTTCACGAGGTCTTCGTAAATGAATTGTGAGGCTGTTTTTTCGTCTTTTGGTCGTAGGTAGGTATCGAAGAAGTTTTGTCTAATGGGTGCCATGTAATCATTTCCCGTAATCACCACGTTGTCGATGAATGCTTTAATGTCGGAAAGACTCTTTACCCTGTAATGGGCATCATACGCATTTATCCCAAGTTCATCAGCAGTGGTTTTCACCTTCTCAATGTTGGGGTTGTCGTATAGAACGGGTTTGTCAAAATACAAATAGTCGATAAGGAAAGAACCACAATCGTGAATCATGGCATCAGACCCTTTGAATAAATCAATAAACTCAAGTGTTTCCAACTGTGTATTTTCATTTTTATCCCAAAAATCGTAATACTCTCTGGTTTTCTCTTCTCCCCAATCAGGGTGAGCACATAAGAAAGAGTATAGAGCAGGGTGAGGCTTGAAAGCAATAGTGATACGGTCTGCATACTCGTGAACCAACTCTTGCATGAAACTCGCCATTTCAAGAAAATAGGAAGCATGGAAATATCCCAACTTTTCTTCGATGGTGAAGTGTGGTGCCCATATGATTCGTTTTTTACTCCGGTCTTTCACTTTCCAGACCTCTTTTTGGGCAGGTGTGAAATAATCATCTGCTCCAGTATAACCTGCTACTATCACATTGCGTGCTTTGTTCCTATTCACAGATTTGACATATTCTTTAATCGATTCCGTTTGGTAATACAGTTTCCATGCGTAAATGCCAAATCTTTGTTTGTAAAAGAGTTCCTGTTTCCTCGGAAGAAATGCATAGGGCACATAACATAGTAGTTTGTCAATGAAATGAATATGTCTCCTACATTCTTCCGTAACGCCGTCGTATGGTTGAGTATAAAAAATAATGTCGGGGTCAACTATGCTGCGGATTTCTATCATTGGCATACCTTTTTCCAGCTCATAGTCCACGTACTCCATATTCTGTGCGTCAAAGAAAGACCGCATGGCCTTGAGGTCAGTTATGCGTTGGACTTTCGAGAAATTGGCAAATGGATCCAGGAAAATGTATACGTGGAACCGCGTGTCTTTTTTCAGCAATTCATATAGATGCTGGTACTTCCACATCGCAACTGTTTTAGGGAGAAATACTACATTGACGTGGTCTTTCTCTTTAAGTTTTTCCACATAATGGGCTTGTTTTTTGGAGATAACCAGAGGGAGATATCCTTTGTAATAGAGTGTCCTCCACAAAACTAGGCGCAACAATTTCCAATCGGTGAGAACATTGAAAAGTGCTTTTAATATATATGGCGTTTTCATAACTTTATTATCGCATTTTTCACGATTTCACAAAATTTTCTTTGAGAAAACATCTTTTCGCCTATTACATACCCCCTTTTAGCCATATCTCTTGATTTTGTCGGTGATGAAAGAAGATCTATGGTTTTGCTGATAAATTCCTCGTCATTGTGTGCCAGCATATAATCTATTCTGTCCCTACATGTTTCACTATACCACCTTGCTCCAACTGGTGTAGAAACAACAGGACGATTCATCAGCAAACCCTCAACGAACTTCACACTTGTTCCAGAACCATAGTAAATTGGAATGACAACAACAGCCGCCTTTTGATATTCTGAAGCCAAATCATCAATTCTACCAACGGCTCTTACTCCTTCTTTATTCTTCAGATAGTCTAAAAAATCTGGTTCCCCGTCACCTACTATTTGAAGTTCAGCCAATGGGATTGATTTCTTTATTTGTGGAAAAATTGATTCTACAAAATGTTTTATGCCATGCTTGTTAGGAAAATAACGTAAAGTTCCAACAAAAAGAATCCGAGGTGTGAAGTCTTCAGAGAGGCTGGGAGCGGGCTTATCAAGAACAGTCGTGTTATGTAGAACTATAGTTTGTGGAGAAGGCAATTCTAATGGGTTTGAGCAGAAAGAGCAACGAATATTTGAGAAGAGTTTCCCCAACATTTTCGGTATTCTCATAGACTCATACTGTTTCTTCCATTTGTATAATATTGAACTGGCCTCAATCACTTGAAGTTTTTTAATGGCAGCGAGATTGTCATCCGCATCAATTATTAGTTTATCTTTATAATCTAACAAACCACAAATAATTGCCGTTTGAACATATCGACATGCTATGAAGTCATATTTCTTCTTATTCAAATAACTATTTATAATTGATGCCTTTTGCTTGTTTACTTGAAAATATGAATACGGATTAGATGGCCATATAGTCATACATAATAGCGTACGAATTACTTCCCAATAATCCTTATTTTCCCATATCAGTTGAGAAAAAATGACATTACAATTGAGAATGTCTGATACAATATTGTTCTTTGAAAAGCAGATGACATCTACTTGTGCTATCTCAGAAAGCGCCTTTATAAACAAGTTACTTCTTAAGCTAGCCCCAGAATCAATTGTAAAAGGATCTCCTGGCGTATTAATAACTAGTAAAAGATGCTTGCTATTTTTCATTTTGCTGAATTAATTTGAGTATGATCAATTTCAAACTAAATGCATTCGTAACTTACTATTTTCGAACTGTTGAAAATCGGAAAAAACAGGCATGGTTATTTATATTTTGAGTTTAATGTTAGAACGTAATCTTTAGTTCGATTACGATCAGCAATTTTCTTTGCTGGTATTCCCGCGTAGATACTATTTGATTCAGCATCTTTTGTAACCACGGCATTCGCTGCACAAATGGTACTGCTTCCAATAGTAATACCAGGCATTATCATTGCACGGCATCCTATCCAACAATAATCACCAATTGTTACATCACCTGTTATCGCTTCATGAGTATGAGGGTCGTGACCCATTGTCCATATAATGCTCTCTTGAGCGATGTCCACATTATCGCCAATAACAATCCTTCCTCCTCTTCCATCCAATAAAGTGTTTTGGTTGATGACACAACCTTTACCAATTACTATATTATATCCACTCCAAAACTTGACATTCCTTAAGACCACAGTTCCTTCTCCGATCTTCACATGGTATTTCTTCATTACCCATAATCTGAATCGTCGTGAAGGGATGCTCATAAAGAAAGGTTGCAATAGATAATTTTTGAAATTGTAACTAAACATGAGTGTAAATTAATTGATTAGTGATTATTAAATCCTCTCTCTTATTAAGTCAGCCTATCAATGTTTTAGAGATTTCAATTTTATCCAACAATTATTTAATAGATAATAAAGGAATGGGTTACCCATTGTAAGATATATCCTTGGAACTAATAATACTGCTGCTAAGTAATTGGTTTCCTTGGTTTTTTCCCACCAATAAGCCCAGCGCCACCAATATCTTTCCGAATCTTTACTAAATCATTATTATGAACATATTTAGGGCTATTAGAAAAGTCAATGAAGGTAATACCATGTTCTTTACATATCGCTTCTATTGACCCGTAATTGCTGAATGCCTTTTTGCCATACCATGTGGGAGAAATGACAAAAACAAGTTCTCCTTCGTTCATTTCTTTAATAAATTGATGAAGAGATGAGTTTCTTCATGAAACCCCAAAGCATCTGCCGGCATCCATCCACGGCAAGGCAATAATCGAATTTGCGTTTTTGTTGAAATTGTGGCAATAAGTTTGTTGCCCTCTCAATAGGACCGGCTACCAATTGGGGAAAGAAACTGATAAAGGCGAAAAACTCTATAATATCGTGAGTGGCTTTGATTTTCTTTTGATAGACATCTATGGAGTAACTAAGGGCTTGGAATGTATAGAAACTAATCCCTACCGGAAGTATAACGTCGAGTGTCACCTTGTCAAGATGTAGGCCAATTGCTCCGCAAGCAGCCTCGATGTTGTCAGCAAAGAAATTAAAGTATTTGAATGTGGCCAGTATGAGCAGATTGGCAACGATGTTGCCGGCGCTTATCCACCGTTGTCTTTTTCGTTGTCCTTCAGAATGCTCAATAGACAGTCCACTGGCGAAACTGAAAAGCGAAGTAAGGGCAATGAGGAAAAGAAAGCGCCAGTCCCACCAACTATAAAACTCATAACTGGCTACTACCACCAAGATGTTTTGTGCCTTCCTGTTTCTACAAACAAACCAGTAGAAAAGGAAAACGATGGGGAGGAATAGTAAAAACTCGAAAGAATTAAAAAGCACTAGTGATTATTATTTGTTGTTCTACGAAGAAATATGAAAAAAACAAAATGGTGAAGTGTTGAGTTGCTATATTCGTTGAACAAGGAATAATCATTAATGTCATTGAAGATTCAGTACCAAATGGTGAGGAGCGTTTTTAGAAATCCATTGCCATGCGGCTCGAATCCTCTTCAGATAGTTCTGTCACTGTGGTGCTCATCACCCGGTAGACCCGTTGGCATAGGTTGAGGACGGTGGGGCGGTGGGTGGTGACGATACAGGTCTTGTTGGGCCGTTCGCTGACGATGTTCTTCAATACAGTGCGCTCGGTCGTCACATCGAGAGCCGAGGTGGCTTCGTCGAGCAAAAGGATGGGGGCGTCGCGGAGCACGGCGCGGGCGATGGCGATACGTTGTGCCTGGCCTTCGGAGAGTCCTCGTCCCCGTTCACCGAGTTTGCTGTTGATGCCGTCGGGCATATGTTCCACGAAGTCCCATGCGCAGGCAATCTTCAGGGCTTCTATAATCTGCCCGTCGGTGGCCTCCTCATTTCCCATCCTCATGTTCTCGGCAATGGTGCCTGTGAGGATGGTATTGCCCTGAGGCACATAGGCGAACAAGTGGCGCGTCTCAATGTTCAGTTCCACCTCCGTGCCGTCGCTGCTTCGGATGACCGCCTCGCCCAACTCCGGTTTGATAAGACCGAGAATCATGCGGATAATGGTGGTTTTGCCTTCTCCCGACGGTCCTACGATGGCCACGATTTCGCCTGGACGAGCCACCAGGCTCGAGTTGGTGAGCACATGCTTCCCTTGGATATAGCCGAAGTCCACATCCCTCATCCTGATTTCAAAGCCATCGTCGGCATACCGGTCGAGCAGTTCGCTGCCCACAACATGCTTCTCCTTGGGCAACTGCACCAGTTCCCGCACACGGTGGGCGGAAACCGAACTGTTGAGGAATGCCGGTATGATGCCTATCACGCTACTGAAGGCACCCGCCAGTGCTGCCCGCTGTTGCAGGAAGAGTGTCATCGTGCCGTAGGTAATCTGGTGCGACCACAGCAGGTAGAGACAGTAGCCGAAGGCGGTGAACTGCACCAGCATAGCCACTAACGACATATAGACATTTGTCTTGATGGAGAACCAATTGTATTCCAGACTGATTTTCTTGAACTTCTGTTGCCACTCCCGCAGTTTCCGGCTGTATTGGTCGAGAATGCCGAACGACTTGATGGTGTCCATGTTGTAGAACGTCTCCACCTCGAAGGTCATCACCTTACTGCTCATCTCGCGCATCTTCATGTTGTACTCCCGCTGTTTTTTGATGACGAACTTCGAGGCGAGGAGCGTGAAGGGGGCACTGGCAAATGCCAGCACCGCCATCACCGTGTTGTAGTGCATGATAACCCCTAGGGTGGCGAAGAACTGGTAAATCGAGATGATGATGGTGGGGAGCCAACTGATGGCATTGGCACTTACCGTGCCGACATCACCAGTGAATCGGTTCAGCACGTCGCCATTGCTGTAGCGGTTGATGGCCATCCAGTCGGCATCGATGATTTTATCGAAGATGTCGCCTTGAATGTCGTTGTTGATGTGTATCTGCAGTTTCAGTGTCACGCGTCCCAGCACATTGCCGATGACCAGTCCGAAGAGCGAACTGCCCACCATCACGAGAATCATGACCCACAGTTTCGTCACCTGGTAGCCGGTGATGATATCGATGAGGTATTTTCCGGCGATACTCGACACCAGTCCCAATGTCGTGCTCAGGATGCCGAGCACGATATAGAAGGCGATGGCTTTCTTGTAGCGTTTGCTATAGGTAAAAATCCACCGCCAGTCGTCAAGAATCTCGCCTAATGTGCCGTTGCGCCATTTTGTGAAAATGGTGAACAGGGATTCAAAGGATGATGCCTTTGGTTGTTGTGAGACAGGTTCGTCAATCATATCAAGAATATCAGATTACCCCAATAATATCGGTAGCATGTTGTAGAAGAAACCGAATGCGTAGAATAGTAATATGCCTATGGTCAGCATCTTTTCCTGATTCTTCCAAAAACGCTCACGCATGAAAGGATAAATCAACACGATGGGCAGGATAAACCATGAGATTTGGGCGAAGCGGTTGGAGTAGGGCGCACGGATGATTAACACCCAGAAAGCATTACAGATGATGTAGATGTTGACAATCCATCGGTAGTATTCGTCTTGGAATAGTCGCCTGAATAGGAAATAGGCTGCAACTGCCACGCCTAATGCGCTATAGGCGAGAAAATCCCATCGGAATGAGGTAGATACAATAACTCCTTCCGAAATCATGTCTTGTTGAGTATATGTGAGATATTTTGTCAACTTATTCTCATCTGCCACGGAATCTGCAAATCCCGCCATCCAATTCTGAATGGAATTTCCAAAGAAATAAGACAAGATGATACACAAAAACCAAACTCCAATATATATACGGCTGTCGTTCACGAACCATGCCAACAATGCTGCTGCCATCATCAGATACACCGTATTGTGTACACCTGCGCCCAAGAGGGCGATGATGAACATCATAGGGATATTTTCGGTATAAGTCATCGCCAGAATGAAGAGCGATGCACCAACACCATTGCGCACTCCATTTACTCCGTACATCCAGAAAGTGAACATACTGATGACCACCACAAATGGGATGAAATTGTATTCTCTGAAAATCCGTCGTAATGCTAGCCAAAGAGCCCCCACATAAATAGTTGAAAAAATCGTGAAATAGAGATGAAGGCTTCCTGTCTTAGCACACATTCTTGTAATGTTTTCATAAAGCCATTCTTTCGACCATACCAAATGCTGCAATTGTTTATTCTTGACAATAGCCTCAAATCCTCCAGCATAGTTTGCCGTGTCACCATAAGCGGAAGATGCAGGTCGCATACCCATTATTACTATGATTACTATTGCTACGAACATGCCAAGTGATTGATTAACAGACACTATCTGTTCGTTGAAGACCACGCCTCTCGCGCATTGGATGACACTCCACAGTACCAAGAATAATACGATATAGTGGAAGTAAATACCAAGATTTGGGGTATTGAAAAAGTCAGCCATAATTATTTCGGGTTTTGCCCGATTGAAAAATGAGTTATTTTATATTTCTTGTTTTCCACCGGATAAAGATGTATAGCATTATGCCGAAGGGGATGGCGCATAGCGTGAGCCCTTTACGGGGTGACTCACTTAGAAAATGACGGTTTTTGCATAGGATGCTGCTCGAGACGTAGTGGATAGCCTCAATGAACCGCCGTTTGGCACTGGGTGCCAGTACCATAGAAGATTTCCTGATGAAGGCGAAACTTCGTGGGTTGCGGATATACTGCCGAAACATGTTCAGGCTTGAACCATCGGGCTGGTATTCCACCCTTACCAACGGCTCGTTGAGGATGAGCAACTCGTAGTCTTGGTCTATCTGCTCGTACAGCCATCCCAAGGACAAGTATTTTTCGCCTTCGAAGATGGGGTAGGGGGGATATCGGCGCACCACGTCAGTTCGGTAGACCATCTTCTTGTCACCTACTCCCCCCTCGTTGTAGTATCGGGCAACGGTGATGCGTTCACGGTCTTCGGGTAATCGCTTGCCGATGATCTTGCCTTCATAGTCGGTGTCGAGACCGATGATGCCTGCCACTTCTTGAGAACCTTTTTCATGCCAGAATGTGATGATTTTCTCCACGGCATCGTCGGGCATATAGTCATCAGAATCGATGCAGGTGTTCAGTTCTGTCTTGATGAGGCGGTAGGCGGCGTTGTGCGCCCCATGCATGCCCTGATTCTGTTGGTAGTGATATTCAATTTTTATTTTCCCCTCTTCTTGCCAACTTTTCACCAAATCGGCAGTATTGTCGTTCGACCCGTCATCGATGATGAGCCAGATGAAATCCTTGCAGGTTTGCCGGCAGAGGGCTTCATAACCCAGATGGAGGCAATAGGCCCGGTTGTATGTGGGAGTAAAAATGGTAAGTGTCTCCATTAATTCAATATCTCATTGTAATAATCATACAGACATTGGCGCACATAGCCCTGTTCAAAACGGTCGGCTACCATTTTGCGGGCGTTGTTGGCCATGTGCTGCCGTTCCTGGGGCTTTCCTGTCATTTGCTTCATCGCGTTGTAGAGAGCGTCGGCGTCGTGGGGTGGTACGATGAGTCCGTTTTCACCCTCCTTGACGATTTCCCTCGACCCGTTGATATCGGTCACGATAGATGGCAGCCCCATCGCGCCTGCCTCCAGTACAGTGTTGGGGAAACCCTCACGGTAACTTGGCAGCACGAAGCAGTCTGCGGCGGCATAATAAGCCAAGAGGTCTACATCGCGTTGCATGCCCAAGGCATGTACTTCGGGATGGTGGTCGATAATGGCCTTGGTGGGGGCGGGGATGGGATCTATATCGTTCTCGTCGGGTCCCACAATCCATAGGCGCAGGTTGTTGTGCTCCTTCGACAGTCTGTCGAAAGCCCTGCACAGTTCCTCTATCCCCTTGTCACGTCCCACGCGCCCCACGAAGATGAATGTCATTTTCGTGTCGTCACGCAGTTGTTTCACACGTTGCATCACTTCGGGCGTGCAGTCATAGTATTTCATATCTACCCCACGCACATTGCCATGTCCCAGCACCTTCAGCGGTTTCTTGGTGATGTGGTTGTTGAGCATGTCGTTTTTCACCCCTTCACCCTCGGGAATCACGTGTGTGGCGCAACGACAAGTGAGACGGTCGGTGGCGATAAGGATACGGCGTTTCAGTCCGGTAGCCGACGGAAATACCAGTCCGGTGAACGTATGCACCCTTACGGGCACCCCCGTCATCCATCCCGCCATCATGCAGAGCAGACCAGCCTTGGGCGTCATTGAATGGACGATATCGGGCTTTTCACGCCTAAAAGTCTTTATGATGCGCCATAATGACACCAGGTCTTTCAGTGGAGCGATATGCCGCTCCATCTTGATGCGGATGCAGCGCACCCCCTCGCGCTTCTCCACAATGTCGAGCAACTCTCCTGGCGATGACAGTGCCACCACCTCGTATTGCTCCGACATCTCGCGGAGCAGTCCGCGGCAGAAAAGTTCGAGGGAAAGGGGGATGGTGGAGGCTCTGATGATTTTCTTCATTTTTCCTATAATAATTTCAGCAGGAGATGTCTTTTAATTATCCTTCTCAATGATTTTATTGATTGCCATTTGCAAGGCCATGAACAATGGTGTCAATTTGTGTTTGGCTGCAAAATAATATACCTTCCAATGGGGCGCGAAATATCGAAGTTGCAGTTGCGATAGCGCCTGATGCTGTCGGTCTCTGCTCAATACTTCTTGCAGGGCACGGTATTTTTCTTTCCACGACCCATTGCTTCGCAGGGCGATGATGCTCAATCCCAGTACACCTAAGGCAATACGGTTTTGCAACGCCATTTCGAAGTCTTTCCCTAAATGACCTTCCGCAATCCTGCGCTCCATTTCCTCATAGAGTTTGTCCCATTTCCTTATAAGGTCTCCTCGGTGGATATTTGAATACGATGTCATGTTTTTCCGGTAGTGGTACCAAGGTTGAGGCACATACACTACCTTCTGGGCTTTGCCCATATAATCGATGTTGAAAACCACGTCCTCAGCGGTGCCCACCACATTGGTGTCAACGAAGGTGATGGCATTGTCGCTACAGATAACTCGCCGGCTATATAATTTTCCCCATATGGTGCCCCAGGCATCCAATAACTCAGGGTGTGCCAATTCTTCTCCGTATGGGCCGAACATTCTCCGCTGGAGAAGGCCAACGCTTTGTTGATTCCAGACCCTCTCCTTGGTCTCAAACACCTTGGGGAGTGACTGTGATTCAAACTCCCGTGTATAGCACCACACTACGGTGTCGGCTTGCTGTCGTTCCGCCGTTTCCAATGCCAATCGGCAGTTGTCGGGTGCTATCCAGTCGTCGCTGTCCACGAACATCACCCATTCACCTTTGGCTATTCTGAGCGCCTCGTTCCTCGATGCAGAAATGCCCATGTTCTGGTCACGTAAGACCAGAACCACCCGCTTGTCTCTATCAGCATATTGCTTGAGGATGGCACGTGTGCCATCATGAGACCCATCTTCCACGCATATGATTTCCAAGTCGGAATGGCTTTGTGCCAGTATCGAGTCGAGGCAGATGCCAATGTATGCCTCGCAATTGTATGCGGGGATAATGATACTAATCATTTTCTATCTTGCGAGAAGAATTTTGAGATGAAAGAATACATTTTCATGATGATACGCCGCAATGGGATGACTCTGAGCCAAGTAGTGGCAAAGAATTGCCATGTCCTGCAACTCTCGTTGATCCACTCGCCTTTTCGGCATGCTTGTTTTACGATGGCGAATACCCTGTCGGGATCGAGAGGTCCCTCTGTTTCGGTCTGGGCATCACCGATGAGGTATAACCCTTCGGGTTTTACCCACCGTATGCGGTGCATCACGAATTGTCCCGTAGGTCTTTCGTAAAACACCATGTCGCCCCTTTTTAATGGCCTTTCTATCGGACCGAAGATGATGGTGTCACGATGATGGATGAGGAAAGGAGCCATACTGCTCCCCGAGATGATGAGGCTCACGTCGTGACCCTCTCTCACCATTTCACGCAGCGCTGACAGATAGGCCTTAGTGTCTATTTCACGCATCAGAATGTGGTCTTACAACAGGTCTTCGTTGATACGTCTCACCCTGTGGCAAGGAGTGCCGTAGGCTACATAGCCATCGGGAATGTCCTTCGTCACAACGCTGCCGGCTCCGATGATACTCCATCGGCCGATTTTGATACCCTGGATGATGGTGGCTCCTGCGCCTATCCACGAGCCTTCACCCACGGTGATGCCACCGCACAGTGTGGCCTGGGGAGAGACGTGTACGAAGTCGGCAATCTGGCAGTCGTGTTCCACTACAGCACCCGAGTTGATGATGCAGTGACGGCCAATCTTCGTGTCCGACTGTACCACAGCCCTGGGCATCACCACCGTTCCATTACCTATCTCGGCATGTTCCGAGATGATGGCTGTGGGGTGAATGGCCTTTCCGAATTTCACGTTGTAAGACTCCATCAGGCGCTTTGCGACCATATTCCGGCAATCGTTCATGCCGATGCTGATAATCATAGGCGACATTTCCTCGACGTGATGGATGACAGGAAATCCCAAGAACTCTTTCAAATCCTTGTTGTCGTCAATAATTCCTTCGATCTGTACTCCTTGTTGTTCTAAAATGTCAACGATTACTTTAGCATGTCCACTTGCTCCAAATAAATACATTGTATTAATAATATTTAGTTATCTATGAGTTATTGTTTATGGTTTATCCGTGTATTACGGCTATTTTGCTATGGCATCAAGGTAGAATTGCTGTAGCCATTCGGCATTGTTTTTGATGTCGAATCCTGCCTTAATGATGTTCTTAGTATATGATGCCCTGTCGTAGGGGCGCTCTACAACGCTGATGAGTTTGTCGGCCCAGATGGAAGCGGAGTCGCTGAGCGAGACTTGCTCTACCAAGTCGGTGATGATTACCTCACTGGGGATGTTTTGAGATATGATACATGGCAAGCCGGTGCTTTGCGCTTCTACCAATGTCACAGGTAGACCTTCGAAAAGCGAAGGGAAGACCATGGCATCGGCTGCTTGCATCAGTTCTTTTACGTCTCTCCTGACGCCGAGGAAAGAAATCTTTGTGCTGAGCCCCATCTGGTTTACCTTCTGTTCCGTCTGTTCCCTCAGCACTCCATCACCAATCAACAAGAGTCGGGCATCGGTATGTTTTTTCAGTACTTCGGCAAAGATATCCACCACGAAGGTATGGTTCTTTACCTTGTCAAAACGGCCGACATGACATATCGTCATGACCGTTGGACCGATGCCCAACTCTTCCCGTTTCTTCTCTCTTGTTTGTGCGTCGAATCGGAAGACACGGGTGTTGATGGCGTTTTTCAATACGATGGCTTTTTTTGCCAGTTCTTTTCCGAAGAGCCATTCCGCTGCTTCATCGCCACAGGCGAAATAGTGGGTGAGGTAAGGCCGCATCTGGCGTTTCATCCAGGTGCGGAAGAACCATTTCGGGTCAATTCTTACATGGCTGTTGTGTGCGTGGGCGATGATGACGGGTATGCCCCGCTTGGCTGCTTCTTTATAGAAGAAATAGCCCGACTCCGAGCATTGCCCATGGATAATTTGGTATTCTGGATGTGCGTCGAAGAATGCCGATATCTGCCGGGCGTATTTCCCAAAGGTGTGTGGGCGGAGAGGCATCATGCGGTAGACCTTCCCACCCAGGGCGGTTATCTCGTCTTCGAAGTCGCCTTTCTCCTCACGGTGAACTACGAAGTCGAACTGCACTTTTGTGCGGTCAATCTCTCTATAGTAATTCATCACCATTGCTTCTGCTCCCCCCCTATTCAAAATGGTGAACAGCATCAATACCCTGATTGGTTCATTATCTGTCATTTCCGTCGTTACAATATCTTTCAGTTTTCTCCGTAGTCAATGCTTTATCAATCCTTTTATCGTTTTTGTGGTCGTGGTGCCCAAAACTCGTCTCATCATTCTTTTCATTCCAACCAGCCATGGGTGGTTGTTGTCGGCCCAAGTTTTGGCATACCAATGTATGCTTCTTGTGTTGTCCGTCTTCCCCAATATCCCGGTGATGTCGTCGAACGGGTTGAAAAACTCGTTGGGATAGATGGTGATGCCATCTATGGTCTGCATCTCGTCTTTCAGAACCAGTCCCCTTTCCTTCATCATTTTGGTCACCATCGGTATCATGGAGAATGGATTTCGGTTGCCGTCGGGCAGATAAAAGTCCAACTGTTCGAACCCCTTCAGAATCTCTGCATAGACCGCATTCCCTTTTTCTGCGGCCATTCCCAGTCCGGGATTGATGGCAGGAATGCTTTCGCGGCTTTTCACGTTGTCGAGTTCGAATCCCATGAAAGCCCCTTTTACTATGATATCGTCCATCGGGCGTATCACCTCCACATCGGTGTCGAAATACACTCCACCATGGTAATAGAGAATCCAGAACCTCGCATAATCGCTCACGAAAGCATATTTCCCTGCTTCATAAGCATCGCGTGTGTAGGCGATGGCGTTTACATCGAAGTTGTCTTCATTCCACTCCTTGATGTCGTAACCTGGAAAATGTTTCTTCCAACTCTCGATGTATTTCTTTGCCGATGCCGGCAGCGGATTACGGCCAAACCAGCAATAGTGTATAGTTTTTTCTATCATGCCCATTCCTCCACTATTCTGGCATATTGTTCGTTTCCATAGTCATGCCTTTTCAGATATGATGTGATGTCATCTTGCCTGTTTTTATCACGAATAAAGTCAGCCAAGGCATTCGCACACCCCTCATTGTCGAGTGGCATGATGATGCCATCCCTGCCATCGTCTACTTGGCTGGCAGCCGTAGTATAGTTGGTGATGGCCACAGGCTTGCCGAGTATCTGTGCTTCGCGCACGCTCACCGATTTCCCCTCGTAGCGTGAGGGTTGCACATAGATGTCGCAGCGCTTCATATAGGGATATGGATTTATCCGTTTGCCCAGCAGGATGACGTGCTGCTCCATCTTCTGTTCGGCAATTTTCTGACGTATCAGACCCTCATCGCCCCCGAAGCCGATGATATACCACTTCACTGGTATGCCCTTCTCGACTATCTTCTTGCAAATGTCGGGTACATTGTCGAAGTTCTTTGCTGCCGTATATCTGCCCACAGACAACAAGATGGTTTCGCCTTCGTATCGGGGCATTTCTTGCTCCGTAATTTTCTCGTCGCATTCCTCCGCCCGCTCGCGAACGAAGACAGGCGACAGGATGTTCTCCACTACCATCACCTTGTTTTTGAGGTTGGGGTGAATGGTCAGGAACGCTTTTGCCGCCTCTTCCGATATGGCAGCGATATGGTCGTATCCGTTCCAGACGGGTTCTTCCAGCGCTGCATTGGTGTCGATTCGGGTATAGTCAGTGTGTATCCATGCTACCTGTTTTCGGGCATTCACTTTGTTGAGTACGATGCCATGTGGCATGAGAAAACTGATGGCAAGGTCGTATTTTCCCAAATGACTTAATGATGGCAGGTAAGGCAACAGGGCGTTGTCGATATACTGGAAGATGGCCGCCCCATCTTTTGGATGTTTGTGTTTGGCATATTTCCGGAACTGCCGTTTTGCTTTCATTCTGGCCAGTGCTATCCGCCAGAATCCGTCTTTCAGCACCTGGAGTAACGGTCGCTCTATCTGCGCATATTCCTGGATTTCAGGCAGCAGATTCACCTCTTGCGGGATTTGTGACATCAACTCTCCCCGATGACTATAGACAAAGAGGTCGACGTCGCATTTCGAATAATCAAGCGCATGCAGCAGTCCGATGAGGCTCATTTCCGCCCCACCTACCTCCATGTAGTGTATTGCTATGAATATCCGTTTCTTCATGGATTCCCAACGAATATTGACTTGTCTGCGTGATGGCTCATCTTTATGGTACCCTTATTGTATCCTCAACACGAATTTGTTGAATAATTGGATACAGAACCATCCCAAATAGTCAGGCATGGCTTTATAAAACCTGGCTTTGGGTGAAAGACGAATATATGGGGCATTTTTCTGAATATATGGCAGAAAATCCTCAATGATGCTCTTGAATTCCTTGTAAGGCAGTTGTGAAAACAAACTGAATCTGTTTTTCATATACTGAGACAAGAATGCATTACGCTGCTCTTTTTGAACCTTGTTGATGTTCTGATGCTTATTGGCAAATCCTACGAGACTTTTACTTACCTTTACATAATCGATAGCGTGTTTCCTTTCTACATTCACATTTACGGATTGGCCACTCTGTCCAATTCTGTAATTGTATAAAGTCATGTCGAGAAAAACCATGTTCTTACCTAAAATATAGGGTGCCAAAAACAAGATGGCATCATCGTAGAATACTTTCTCTACAAATAGAGGTTGCACATCTTGAAAAATGTCTTTTTTATATGTACAATACCAGAAACCATACATATAGTAATCGTTGCCTGAATTGATATAAGAGAAAGAAGATGTGTTATATTCTTTATTGTATTGAACATTCTTTATTCTGGATACCGATGAAGTTTGATTTTGCTCATTGAATCTCACAAGGTGAGTGATGACCAAATCCTCATCATGGTTTCTTAACTCCTGTAGAAATGGTGAGAGATTGCTAAGCCAATCGTCGCTGTCTAAAAAGCGGATGTATTTGCCGCTTGCATTTTTCAGTCCTACATTCCATGTAGAACCATGGCCCCCATTCTCCTTGTCTATCACTTTGATGGATTGTGGGTATTTCGCCTCGTATTCGTGAGCGATGACACCTGATAGGTCGGGAGTTCCGTCGTTTACGACAATCACTTCCAGCCATTTCATTTGCTCTTCATCCAAAATGACAGAATCCAGACACTGCCGAATAAATTTCTCTACTTTAAATACAGGGATGATAATGGTAAGGATTTTCTCCATTGTAGGCTTGTTGAGTGTCAACTGATATTTTGTTATTCCCTCAGGTCATGCCATCTTTTGTTGATGACGATTTTAGCGAGATTAAAAAACCTGCAGTTTTTATATACATGGCATAAGTGAAACGTATGTAATTGAATGTGGTGAGTGCTATCTTTTCAAATATTGAAATATAAGGGTTCTTTAAGAATTCTGCTATCGTTTGCTTCCTTATGTCATTGGCAATTTCTATTGCTTTTTGATGACTAGGAGTTCCTTTTGTCCAATATGTCCTTTGGGCCATGTTATGGTATAGGTGCTGAAGGCCATATGCGCGTAAACGTTTCTGGTCTGCAGGAATGTCATTCACACAATATAAATAAGTAATCAAGCCACTCACCCAACGAATGCCAACGCCTTGTCTTGATAAAGACATTGGACGATGATTATACCAATATAAACTCTTTGGCAAAAATATGGCTTTTCTCATGCGTAAATAAATACGGATGTTGAATTCGACATCTTGAGCAGCGTCTTTGGCTGGCAATTTCTTGAAATAGTTGTCAATCAGCAAACTTCGTTTATACAGTTTGTTCCAAACCCACTTATATTGAATCTGTTTATTATTATCTGTAAAAAGGCTCTTAATGCATGATTCTGATGTCAACTCTATTAAATCTTTTCTTTCTGGCATTTCATCAAACTCATCTATGTAAGGGATGTTCAAATCATCCACGGCCTTTCCGTAACACATGGAAAAATCATAATCACCACTCTTGATGAGATGATGCAGGATTTTTATCATCTGAGGATGCAAGGCGTCATCTCCATCCATCATCAGGATGTAATCTCCGGAAGATGCACGTAAACCTGCATTCCTGGCACTGGAAACACCTTCATTCTTTTGATAGACATATTTGATTCTTCTCTCTTTTTCTGCATATTTTTCACAAATGACGCCTGATTTGTCTGTTGAACCATCATTTACCAAAATGATTTCCAAATCGGTATATGTTTGCTGCAAAACGCTGTCTAAACATTTCGATAAATATGATTCAAGATTATAAATAGATATGATTACGCTGACCATATGCGTGAATGCCGTGTCTTATAATGAAATGATTTGCCTGATTTTATAGTATGTCAACAATACTTTTTCCAATATGGTGAATAATCGAGTTTTATATATAGACCTGAGTTTCCAATGTAAAGGGGTTTGAAAATAGTATACGTCGTCGCCAGCAAAACAATGTGTCACCTCTGCCAGTCCGGAGAAAGGGTCGATTACGACTTGCTTGATTTCATCAGAAATGACAGCGGTTCTTTTGATATTCATCAGTATGCTGTTCTCATTGAGAATGAATAGTTGTTTCTGCTGATTCTTTGATTTGTTGGTGCATAAATAATGCCAGATATATGCATCTTTCATGAATCTGACACCATGTTTCAATTCACAATTCCAAAGGTCGTCAAGCCTCTTGATGACATGCCCCGTCTCATAATTTGTTTTTGCTAAAGATGGTTGGTCCATGAAAACACCTTTCCCAAATCCTTTAATAAGGTTCTCGTTCCATTTTTTGTAAAAATCATGCGAAATACTATCGTCCTTGACAAACAGAATACCGCTGTTGAAATAGGCCTCTTCATCATCTATTGGCCAATCGAGTAAATGACCATGCCTTAAACACATGTCTCGATAAGGGTTGTCTTTGAATGCGGAATGGGTGTCCCAGCAAGCCATGATAGGTGCAGTGAAATGGCTGAAGTCGGGAAGAGGTTTTATAATGATGGTGTCGCAGTCTATGTATAAATAGTCTCCTTTTACATATTGTCTTGCGCTCGTTTTAAGAATTCTTGATCTTTGGCGAGCATTATATTTTTGTGTGTCCAAGTCGACAGAAATGATATCGTCTGCATATTGGACTTCTTTTTTCCGATTATTGGTTAATGTGGATTCTGTCGCTTTATCTGTCAAAAGGGTGATATGGGCGTTGGGCATGTGATATTTGGCAGAATACATGGAAATAAATGCCTGTTCCAGATATAAATCATCGTCTGAACTGACAAGTACATATAATAGATTGGGCTGTATCATTTCAATAAATGTATCACTTGATTTTCAAAAAATACTCAACTTTATACACTGGCATGACGATGGTATGACTCTTTTCCATTGATTATTCGGTTTTCTTGTTGTTCTTAATATTCCTCAAATAACCTTTCTTGCGATGTTTTATCTCATACCAAATGATCTTAAGAGATAGTGGGCGTTCAAGGGAGAAGAGGTCTTTGTTCTCTTTTAATATATCGTCTATGGTCTTCGTGTTTTCCAAATCGATATAAAACTCATCGTGGCTTGCTCTCTTGTCTTCAGGGGGGATTTGCATGTAATCACCATAAAGTTTTGATAAAAACTCATGATAACCATTGGGTACAAAAATCGTTGTGTCCTCAAAGGGAACGCTGACGGGTTCCTCGAACCATTGCTTCTCAAAGACCTCATTGGTCAAAGCCGTGCTGTAACACCTGAGTGTCTTTCCCTTTATCTTTCTAATCTTGTCGATGCAGTTATTAATCTCTTTGATGTATTTTTGTTTGAAGGGAGCATATCGTATTTTTTTGAAGGCTTTGACGGATGCATTGACAATGTTGATATGTGTTAAGTCATGAAGGATATTCTGCCATGATGAATGTGCAATGGATTTCCGGTATTTCCACATGGTATAATGAAACTCCTCCAACGCTTTATTTGCAACAGGATCAGTCTCGTCGCCTTCGTCTATTGGGAATACATCTATCCATGGGCCGATGACAAACGGGAACTGCGGATATTCCCAAATCGTGCCTTTGGTGGTATGAAATTTCGCGAATGGATAAGGGCTGTCTCCATCGAGATAAATAGAGATTCTATATGAAGTGCCTTCCAACGTGTGACGTAATGACACAAACCTCTCATATTCATCTCTTTTCATGAAAACATCGATGTCATCATCCCATGGTATGAACCCCTGATGCCTGATGGCGCCAATCATCGTGCCATAGGCTGCATAAAAAGTAATGTCGTGTTGCCTGCAAAAAGCAGCAAACTCTTTATATACTTCTAAAAGGGCTTTCTGGAATTGTGGGATATCTTTCCTCGAGTTGACCATTCTGTTATTGTTGGATTGGAAGAAGTGGCTTGGAGAGGGTTACCGCTTATCGGCAAGACTGTAGTATACATTTTTCAGCCTTCTCCCCACATGCCGTTCCTGCTTGTTGACTGACACGATGACACTGACGGACACTTTCTCAGTTGGCATCGTTTGGCTTTGGTTTTTTCCTAAATCTACTGAAATGTTTTGATACAGCCCCCTTTGCCTGTGCCTGCATCTCTTTGTCCATTCCGAAATAGTAGGCACTTGTAAGAAGGAGGGCCGTTGACAGTACACATATCGTAGCCAGGCGAATGAGACCCTGAGGCATCGTCTGCTTGACCAGCAGCAAGAGAGCCAATATCATGCAAATCATCATCAGATTCTTCAAAAAGAACCTCACGAAATGCCTTCGCATGGAAAAAGTTGGAAGATATTTTTGGGCGAGCCAGCAATACAACATGAAAGCCATGAAAATGGTGACTGTGTTGTAGAAGACCCCGAACCATACCAAGTGGAAGAATCGGAACACCAGATAGCATATAGGGAATGCCATGAGGTATAAGGTGCCGTTGATCATACATGGGTATTTGTTCTTTTCCGCCGCATCGGTAATGGTGAGCAAAGGGTAACACAGTGCCACCCAAAGGTTGTTGATCAAGGCAAACCGGCAGAAGACGACAGTCCATTCGGGCACTATGCCCAACCAAAGCCAGAGCACGTAATACGTCTCTGTGATAAGCGGCAGCATCAGCAATGCCATCAGGTATAGGATGACGACTGAAGCATAATGAATGAGGCTGTTGGTACGGTCGTATTCGCCTTTTGCGAAGGACTTGGTGATTTGCGGTCGGACCGCAGCCAAGATGTTGTTGGTGAATCCCCTGACATTATTAATCACTTGTCCGGAGATGCTGCTTGCGGCATTGACCGCCACTCCAAAAAACATGTTGATCAGCATGGTGACACCCTGTCCTCTCGCCGCCAGGGCGCCGTTGTAATACACGTTCCATCCGGAAAAGACCATCATCCGCTTGAAAATGCCTTTGTCGAACCTCATGGACAGATGACATTCTTCGAAATGGCGTATACAGAAGAACCGGTAATACAATGCAATGCCTATGCTGATGCAGGTGGTGAGGATGCTGTAGAGCACTAACTTGTCGAAATTGCCGATGACCAACAGATAGACCGCGCCCAGCCGGAGGAATATATTCGCCGTTTCCACATACGCGTAGATGTCGAACCGCTCATGTGAGATGATGCTGGCATTGTAGGGTATCTGCGTGAATCCCACAAACATGCTCAGAATGGAGAGATGGAAAACCCATCGTGCTGCCCACAGCCTTCCCTCTGGGATGACCAACTTGTTTTCGAGGAGCCAAATGCCCATGGTTTCCAAGATAAGGATGACGACAACAGCCAATATGAGGTGAACGGTAAACGCTGTGTTGAACGTGATATTGAGGATGTTTTTGTCAGAGCCTATCTCTTTCCGTCCCAGTTCGAAGGTGATGAAACGCGATGTGGATGCGGCCAGTGATCCATTCAGGAAGCCTATGATGCTTACAACACTTCCCACAACACCACGTATTCCATAGTCTTCCACCCCAATGGTCTGTAGCACGACACGGGAGGTGAAGAGGGCTACCGCCATGGCCAGGAACATACGGCCATAGAGCAGCAGGGTGTTCTTGATAATCAGTTTGTTGCTGTCGGAGTAACCCATCTATTTCAGAGATTCTTCATCTTTCTCAATATCGCGAAGCCCTTGCGGAGCAGGCGGATGCCGTTGAAAGACTGATATCGGAATGCCTTCAGATAGAGTTTTCGTTCTATACTGCGTGGTAGATGCTGAGTCTTGTATTCGATGCAGGTTTTGGCAGAAGGGTCGCGAAGAATCCGCATGATTTCTTCTTTCTTCTGCTTCTTGTCGAGCGGAGAGTCGGGATGGAAGGTGTTGAACAATATGGCTTGCGATATGCCGTCGTATAGACGCCGATACATATAATCTTCGAGCCGGGAATCGTGCAGCGACCATTTTTCTGAGAAATGACGGATTCCTTCAAAGATAGAGCGATAAATCGCATATCGATGGGGGATGTATTGTGAACGGGCATTGCCTTGCTCGTAAATATAGTAATGATAGAGTGGCTCTGAGGAGATATAGACTCTTTGTGCCAATGGATATATCTGAAGGTTGAATAACTCGTCTTGCTGGATGCGCTGGTTGCCAAAACGGATGCCGTGATTCTCGAGGAAACAGCGTTTGTAGAACTTGTTCCAAGCAAAGCCGTTGCCGTAGCGCACGAAAAACAGTTTGTCGAGGAAAATGTCGTGCAAAACGTCGTTGCTCTCTACCAATTGTTCTTCGAAGATAACATCTTCAGTGAGATGCTGCGCCGGTGTAGTGGCCTTGAAACTGAAAATGTTCAGTTGGGTGTGATAGGTCGTCATCCATTCTACATTCTTTTCGACCAAATGTGGTTCGGCCTCGTCGTCTACATCATAAAACCATATATACTCTCCTCGGGCTGCTTCCAGTCCGGCATTTCGTGCGCTGCCCAATCCGCCGTTCTCCTTGGTGATGACACGGATACGAGAGTCTTCTTCGGCAAGTGCTTGGAGGAGAACAGGTGTGTCGTCGGTGGAGCCGTCGTCGACTAGAATGATTTCAATATTGGCATCGCTTTGTTGCCTGATGTCCATGAGCCGCTTCTCTCGAAGCCAGGGAGCAACATTATAGCAGCCGATAATGATAGAGGTCATATAGATTATTAATCCCGATTATCCGAATTGTTGTTTCTTGAATTATTGACACAAATCCTGAAGGATTCGGGGTAATTGTTGTAATGGGGCAATATAGTTGTTGATGACGTCCTTGTATCGTTGTCGTATCTCATCCTCATGTGACACTATCCATTGGAAGGCATGAGTGAGTTGGGTTGGTTCTTGCAACGATGAAATGGGGACGACAAAATGGGTGTCGTCGCCAAACAGGTCGGTGGCGATGCCTTTGGCCTTGACAGAATAGCCTACCACGAGTGTGGGCACGCCAGTGGAATAGCCTGCAATGGAAGCATGGGTGCGGGCTGCAACGAGAAAACGGCAACGACTGATATAGCCTTTGAGCGACTCGGCATCAGAATCGTCGAGCATGATGATTCTTTGGCTGTCTTTAAACTCTTCGTAGAGAACTTGAAGGGGAACTCTATCGTCATTGCCTTTCCACACCACATGGGGGATGAGCATGAGAGAATAGGGCGTGGCAGTCAGGATGTGCCGGATAAGATGACGATAATTGTCTATCGTGATGCCAGACTTTGGCTCTTGCCTCATAATAAGCGGACTGACATTGATGCCTACGATATCTGTTTCCACTTCCAAAGGGAGAGATGACAACTTGCGGTCGAGACAGAAAGCCGTATCGGGGATGAGATGAACTTGTTTTAATCCGCGGTCTAATAAGGCCTGATAGGTAATGCTTTCGCGGGCTGTGATAAGGTGGTATTTGCTAAGGTCGCGGAGCATCATGGGATTGATGCGCTCTGGGTCGATGGAGCATCCCCAAAGCACGGTTGGGATGCCCCGATGAGTTAACATGTCGTTGAGTATGCTGAACCGCTCGGTAAAGCCGCTATAGCAATAGTTGTCGCCACCAATTGCCAAAGCGATGTCGCAGTTGCCAATGCGTTTGGGAAAGGAACGATAGATGGTCTTGTAATAGATACGGTCGTCAGGACTCCATTTCATCCGAAGGTTGTAGAGCAGTCTTCGGAAGCCCGTAGGTAATGGATTGGATGTCGGCTTGACAGTGGAAAGTTGGTCGAGATGATATGCCAGGTCTTCCTTCGGATGTTCAGAGAACACCGTGAATTGATTGCCATTGATGCCGAGCGCCTTGATGGTGGAACGGACCAATGCCTCACAGCCATGGTTGCCACTGCCTCCGTGTGCATACAATGCGATGTTCATTGCTTGATACGATTTCTCGTTTTCAAAAATGCCTGACGACATTCCAGATATACAAATACTGACATTTTGCTCCTACTCAACAGCAGCCATCGTAATTTGCGCTGTTTGGGACGGATGAGCCGCAAGCCGTTCTCACAGAAATGCCTATGAAAGATTTCCGACATCTTTTGGGACACTTCTTTGAAGGAAACAGGATGCATCTCCAAAAACATGGCCAAAGTGAGTCGGCCTATGGCTTTGAGAACCAAATTATAGTCATGGCTGGAGTCTGCGCTCATGGAAGAGAGCAGCATACAACGCCGGTGAATATCGATAAGGGAGAGGTAGTCTACCTTTCGAGTGACTCCAGGAGTGGGTGGATGCTCCACATAGTGATAACCACTTTCGTCGAAGAAATATGCGGTCTGTACATGAGCATAGTAGGAAAGAAAGAAGTCGTAGTCTTCGAGCAACTTCTTCTGGGTGTCGAACCTGATGCCGTGGCTCATTACCAAATCACGCTTGATGAGTTTGTTGGGAATGTACCCCATGATGCCTACATGACGATGGTATTGTTCTTCTATCATCTCGTGAAGGAAATCATTGGCCTGTAATAATCCTTGCTTTTCTGGCACCTTGGCTATCTTACGGCCATCAGCGTAATCCTTGGTGACACCCCATACATAAAGATCGGCTTCCTGAGTCGTGTAGGTTTGCATGATATGGCTCAGGTAAAAGGGTGAAATATAGTCGTCGGCATCGATGAATAGCAGATACTCACCGCTGGCTTCAGCAATGCCCCGGTTGCGTGCTGCAGACACGCCTTGGTTGGTGGTGGAAATGAATGTGATGCGTGGGTCGGTGTATTGCCGGATGATACTGGCTGACTCGTCCGTAGAACCATCATCGATGATGATGAGTTCAAAGTCTGTATAGTCTTGTTCGAGAACAGATTGAAGACAACGTGCCACATAACCAGCTTTGTTGTAGACGGGTATGATAATAGACAGAGTGTTGGCCGTTGGCTTCATGTGCTTCTCTTTATTTTTTTTCTCAGGTCATAACAACGATAGAGCACCTGCGGATGGAGGGCGGCTGCAGTAAGCAAGGCGCGTTGCCATGCGCTAAGATGGGTGTTGGTGAGTAATGACGGCCAATTTCGTCGGATAGCAGCGAGCGTTTTTCTTCGTTCTGTCTCCAGGTCGTTGCCCTGATAATTGCGTAATTTCAAGAGCAGTCCCAATGCATTGGAGAGCAGGATTCCTCTCGCTGCTGGTATCAACTCGGGGTGAGTGTCATGGAGGTAGTCTATCACATCCGATGCATTGTCGATGATGTCGAACTTACGAGGATTGAGTCTTGATGTGGTGATGCTATTCTCACGGATACAATAATAATATAACTTATTGTAATTAATGGCAATTTGGTTGCAACGGTCAAAAATGCGGATAGTCACCGGCAAGTCTTCATTGGTCTTTCCTTCTGGATAGCGGATGTTGTCGAAAAGACTCCTATGATATAATTTCGTCCATGCCGACCACCAGATGGATTCTTCGAGCGCACGTCGCATGACATAGGTGTTGGATTGGACTTCGCTTTCTGGGCCATACATCTTCCCATCTCCTTTTCCGTGACGGATGACATCTGTGTGGCAGAAAGCAAGAGGGGTGTTGAAACGGGTGATGTCGTTATATAGTTGTTCGTACATCTCAGGATGAATAAAGTCATCGCTGTCGACAAAACCAATGTATTCGCCATGGCATGCATCAAGGCCACTATTTCGAGCGGCAGAGAGTCCTCCGTTTTTCCTATGAACGACAATCACCCGAGAGTCTTTTCGGGCATAGTCGTCGCAAATCTCGCCACATCGGTCGGGAGAACCATCATCAACCAGCACCACCTCGATGTTGGGGTAGGTCTGGGCAAGAATACTGTCTATACAACGATGGAGGTAGGACTCCACATTGTAGACAGGTACTATGACGGAAATCATAGGACAGGTTATCTCCATTTGTCTCTTATTCTCTGAATGGTCCTAAACAGGTTATATGTCCATCGCAAAGGGGCTACACGACATACGAACTGGTAGTTGTCGGATTCTGACATCAGCCTTTCGATGTCTACAACTACTTGGTCGGAGAAATATTCTCTTTTGATGCTGCGAAATTGCCGACGGCGTTCGGCCAAGGTCTTAATGTTTGAACCGATGCCTTCGGTGTCGAAATATACAATGGGCAAATTGATGTGTTTGAATAGGTATCCATGAACATACAGTTCGAGAAAAAAAGCACGGTCGGCAGAGATGTGGTATTGTTCCTTATAAAGATGCTCCTTGATGACAGATGTGCGGAAGAAAGCGGCTTGATGGCCCAAAGGTGCCCTAAACAAGTAGGTGAGGTTTATCTGGTCGGGATAAACACGTTTCTCTACCACTTTGCCGTCTTTGATGCACCACTGGTCGCCGTAATTCACGTCGGCAAGTTCATGATGGCTAAACACTTGCTGCAGGGTGTTGGGCGCGATGTAATAGTCGCCGGAGTTAAGGAATTGGCAATAATCGCCTTTTGCTTTGGCAATGCCCTTGTTCATGGCATGGTAAATGCCGTTGTCGGGTTCACTCACCCAATAGTGGATATGGTTTTTATTCTCTTCAATGAGTTCACGGCTACCATCAGCGGAACCGCCATCAATGACAATCCATTCATAGTCGCGGAATGTTTGAGAACAAACACTCTCTATGGTCTTTTTCAAACCTTCAAGATTGTTGTAGTTGATGGTGATAATGGATAGTCTCATGTGTTTTTATTTCATCAATGCCTTAGGCATTTGTCTGGTCAGCACTTCCCGGTCGGTAATGTTGATGGGGTAATCGAAAGTATCGCTTTCGCTAAACTCTTAGGAGTAGGAGGTGAAGCGACTATTCGTTGTGGGCTTCGATGGTTTTTTGCATTTTCTCAAATATGCTGCCTTGAACAGTCCAGCCGAGGGCGGATAGTTTTTCGACAGCATGGATGGAATGCTTGACAGGGTTGTAGCCTTTGGATTCTTCTTGGGTGGGCAGGTCGAAGACGACGTGCTTGTCTCCTATCATGGCTGCCATCTCGGCGAGTTGGCGGATGGTGATGTTGGAGTGAGGGTCGGCGATGTTGTAGGCTTCGCCGTTGGCTCCGCGGAAGAGGATATGGAGCAGGGCACTGGCACAATCTACGACATAGCACCAAGAGCGGTATTGCTGTCCGGTGCTCTTCAGCACGATGTCCTCGCCCCGCTGGATGTTTCTGATGAACTGCGCATAGACGCGGTTGTCGGACTCGGTGAAGAAGGGACCAAAGATGTGGCAGGGACGGGCGATGACGACGTTTGCCCCATATTCGGCGGCATAGGATACGCAAAGGGTTTCGGCGGCTCTCTTGGAAGAAGGGTAGCACGATCGGGGACTGAGCGGGTTGACATAGCCGCTGTAGTCTTCGTGGAAGACACTGCCGTCTCCCTCGCCATATACCTCGCCTGTAGACACATAGAGGAATCTCTCCATGTGGTGGCTTAGTCCATGCTCGATGATGTTGGCCACTCCTAGGATATTGGACTTGATTATTTCGACCGGCTTCTTGGCAAAGAAGTTGGGGCTGGCGTTGCTTGCGGCGAAAATAATATAGTGGAAATGGAGTGGGCAGGTGAATTGATGCGTGACATCGTGTTTTAGGAATTGGTAGTGGGGATTGGTTTCATATTTCGAGAATCTCTTCCTTGCCCTTTCCTCGTTTCTGCCAGATGCGTAGACATGGTAGTCGATATGGGGGTGGTGCATGAGGATGTCGACGAGGCAGCCGCCGATAAGACCCGTGGCACCGGTGATGAGAATGTTTTTGCCGGAGAGCAGGTGCCAGGGGAGGTCGAGGGTGGCTACGGTCTCTATGTCGTTCCAATAGGTCATTTCAGCCAGTTTTCTTTGGAGGTGTGCATCAGGGCTTTCAGGATTTCCAGGTCCTCTACAGTTGTGACCTTGATGTTTTTTTCTGACCCAGGCACGAGATGCATCACCCGGTTGCCCAGTTCGGCGCACAACGTGCAGGATGCTACGGAATTGGTGATGCCTTTCTCCTTTGCCTCTTCATGTGCGGAGATGATGTTTTTGAGCCTGAAGGTCTGTGGGGTCTGGGTCCTAATGAGTCTGTCGCGTGGGATGCTCGTGGAGGTGGAGAAGCCGTCTTCGCTTTCGAGGATGGCTTCGCGGCACTTGATGCCCGTGACGGCATAGCCATAGGCCTTGCAGGTGGCGATGTTGCCGCTGATGATGTCTTGAGAGAGGAGTGGCCGCACGGCGTCGTGGATTAACACGAGGTCTTCGTCGTCGCAGCCGGCCTCTAAGAGTCCGTAGATGCCGTTGTGGATGGACTCCATGCCGCTATCGCCTCCGGGGAAGATGTGTTTCAGTTTGGTGATATTGAACTGGTTAGCGTAACTCTGGAGGACGGTTTCCCAGCCTTTGAGGCACACGATGGCAATCTGCTGGATGTCGGGATGACGCTGAAAGCACATCATGGTGTGGATGACAATGGGTGCACCGTCGATATGTATGAATTGTTTGGGAATGTCTTGCCCCATTCGGTTGCCGGAACCGCCGGCGATGATTAGTGCGATGTTCATTATTGTGTTATGGAAGATTGAAGATTAACCCTGCCCCTGAGAAGGGTGCGGGGGGGGAGGTGATGGTTGCGACAAAGTCGCAACATACTTAACGGCTTTTTAGTTGTTGATGGTTGCTATTTGTATTTTGTGGTCGCTCCATGGGGTGTCGGTGAGATGGTAGGTTAGGGGGGTGAGGGTGGAACTACACATCATATAGTCGATTTTCATGATGTCTCCCATGCCTTTGTAGGTGCCGCAGAGGGGCCGGCGACGGGAGATGTCGGTGAGTTGGCGGCGCAGCAGGCGGGCGGGATAGCCAGAAGGGGTGTCGTTGAAATCGCCGCAGACAACGACGGGGTGTGGGCTATGGTTGATATCGTGGAATAGTTGCCGGGCTTGCTGGTTGCGCATGACGGCGTGGTGAGTGGCTGTGCGGAGGGTGTGGGTAATGCCACTGGATGACGCGCTGCTGGCTGCGGAGGGACCGGTGCCGGTGGTCTGCAGGTGGACACTGAAGACGCGCAGGGTGTCGGCGTGGATATGGATGTCGGCCCACATGTATTTGTTGTAGGTGTCGTCGAAGGTGCGCTCTCCGCTGGCGATGATAGGGTGGTGGCTGAGGATAGCGAGGTTGAGGACTTCGTCTTCGTGAGAGTTGCGCACAGCGTGGTGATATTGGGGCAGGGCATCGAGGATGTCGGTCCATGCCACTTTTACCTCATGGGGGCGTTCTTGCAGGCAGATGATGTCGGGGTGTTGTGAACGGAGGTATTGGGTGCTGTGGCGCATGGTGTCGGTGGAGACGAGGAAGTTGTCGACGTTCCACGATATGATTTTGATGGGGCTCGTGGCTGTTTTTGCCTTTCGAGGGATGAGGGGGATGTAGTTGTAGAGGAGAGGGAGGCTCAGTAGCACGGTGGCGAGGTGTGCCCAGCGCCAAGGGCTTTTTCTCATGATGGCTGCCAGAACGTTTGCGAGGATGATGGGGAGGGCTGCATAGCCGACCACCAACAGCCAACCAGCGGCCTGTGGGGGCAGGAAGGGCAGGAGCAGAAGGAGGACTGCTGCAGCCAACAGTACCCAAGAAAGGATGGTCTTTGCCATGTGAAATCTTTATCTCGGTTGCGACAGAGTCGCAACATACTTAACGGCTTTTTGCTGATGGCCGCAATATACTTGACGGCTTTTTGTTGATGGCTGCGACAGAGTCTCAAAGGTCTTCGTTGTTGGCGAACAGTTGTTCGATGCTGTCGAGTTGGTGGCGGGTGAGTTTCAAGTCGTAGAGGTAGTCTTCGAAACGGTCGAGGTGGTGGAGGTCGGTACCTACGTTGTCGTAGAAGCCTTCTTCGAGGAGATGCTCGGCAACCAGGCGCGGACGGACACCATAGTATCCGCTCAGCGACAGCAGGTTGAGTTGGAACTCGTAGCCATGGCCCTTCAGGTTGCGATAGTCGTCGTCGCTCATATACATGTAGCGCTCGGGATGGGCGATGAGGGGCTTCAGGTCGTGGTGCCAAACGCTCAGGAGGATGTCGTAGAGGTTGTTGGGACCATTCATATATGATGTCTCTACCAACAGGTGACGCTTGCCCAGGACGAGGGCGTCAGTGGTGAGGCGCTCGTCGAAGCCTCCGTCCATCATGTATTCTGACGACAGGCGGAGGCGCATCGAACCGTCGTATTGGCGCAGCAGTTGGTTGAAAGGCTCCTGCAGGCGGGCAGCGGAGTTGCCGTTGCCCTGCATCACATGGGGCGTGAGCCAGGCGGCGACGAATCCGAGGTCGTGCTCCATATAATCGAGGAGGTCGAGGGAATGGGGCAGGTCGGGGGAGCCGTCATCGACGCCGGGGAGCACATGGCAGTGGATGTCGGTCTTGCCTTGCAGTATGCCAGACTTGATGAGACGGTGCTTGAAAGAGAACATTTTTTTTGCGGCCTTTGGCCGATTGAAAATTGATTCTGGCCTTTGGCCGATTGAAAATTGATTTTGGCCTTTGGCCGATTGAAAATTGATTACGGCCTTCAGCCGATTGAAAATTACCGCTTCGCGGTGAAGTTGCTCATGCTCGGCATAGTGAAAACAAGTTTTCGTCTGCTCTCGCTTAATCGCAACTTTGAAAAATGAAAAATATTGGGAGACGGGAAGAATCCCGTCTCTATACGATTGGGGCTACAACTTTGTAGTGCTGTTGTCGGTGGGCTTGGTCGTGCCTGTAGTGCTGCCCGACTTGGCAGCGGATTCGTGCTTGCGGTGATGGCGGTGCTTCTTTTTCTTGCCGAACGAGAAGATGCGCTGCCACCAGGGCTTGTCGCTGGTATAGCCATATCCGTAGCCGTAACCGTAGCCGTAACCGTACCCGTAGCCATAACCATAACCGCTGTGGAGCGAGGTGCCGTTGAGGATGAGCGACATGTTCTTGAGTTTGCCGCTGTTGTAGATTTTCTCTACCTCGGGCATCATACGGCGGTCAACACGACCCACGCGGATGACGAAGATGGTGAGATCGGCGATGCGGTTGGTGATGACGGCGTCTGCCACCACGCCATAGGGCACATTGTCGATGAAGATATAGTCGTAGCGTGTGCGCAGTTCGTCGATGAGTTGGTCGAGGCGATCGCTGAGCAACAACTCTGCGGGGTTGGGGGCGATGCCGCCGGCAGGTATCACGTCGAGGTTGTCGCAGATGTCGTCGTGCTTGATGATGTCGTTGAGCGATGCCTGTCCAGAGAGGTAGTTGGTCATACCCTTCTCTTGGTGGTGCTTGGTGTGTATGGTGAGCGTGCCCTTACGGATGTCGAGGTCGATGATGATGACCCGCTTGCCGGTTTGGGCGAAACTGGCAGCGAGGTTGCTCGATACGAAGGTCTTGCCTGCCGAGGAACCGAAACTGCTGAACGTGACCACCTGCAGGTTTTCTGCCTTGACGCGCATGAAGTCCATGTTGGTTCGCACGATGCGGAATGCCTCGCTGGTGAGGTCGCGGCTGTCGTTGAGCACCACGATGCGGTTGTTGCTTCCACTGCCCGTCTTGGCGAAGGTGTGCTTGGGGATCTCACCGATGAAGGGCACGGAGGTCATGTCTTCAATGTCTCTGCGGCTCTTCACGCGTGTGTCGAAGAAGAAGAGGAAGAGCAGGGCAGCGAGAGGAAGACCGATGGCCAAAGCGAGGTTTTTGGTCATCATTAGGCCGAAGATGGGCGAGATGGGCGTCTTGTTGCCATAGGCAGGCTGGAGCACGCGTGCATTGGACTCGGTGGTAGCGAGGCTGAGGGCATTCTCCTCACGCTTGTTGAGCAGATAGAGGTAGAGTTCTTCTTTGATATGCTGCTGGCGCTCGATGGAGAGCATCTGGCGCTGCTGGCGCGGAATCTGCGAGATGCGGGCGGAAGCCTGGCTGGCGCGGTTGGCCACGTCTTCGATTTTGGCGCTGATATTGGCGTTCATGTTGTCGACAGAGCGGAGGATGTTCTGGCGCATGGAACTGAGCGTGTTGTTCAGGTCTTCGATGACAGGGTTGTTTTCGCCGCCACCGCCCTCGAGCAACTTGTCGCGACGGAGTTTCGAGGCGTTGTATTGAGAGATTTGCTCCTCGATGGCGCCGTTGCTGATGCCGGTGTTGGTGGGGATGAGGTCGGTGGCCTTCGATGGGTCGCGCAGGTAGTCGCGCAGATAGTGTCCGGTCTGCTGTTGCAACAGAAGGTCTTTCACCTCGGTGGAGTAGCGCTCGCGGTGACCCTGTTCGGTGGAACTGACAGAGCCGAGGTCGACCATGTCGTGCGCCTCCTTGAACTCTTGAATCTGGCCTTCCACGCCACTCAGTTCTTTCTCGATGATGGCCAGGCGCTCATCGATGAAGTTGGAGGTGTTGATGGCTATTTGGTTTTTGTCGGAGATGGTCTCCTCGTTGTAGATGGCGATGAGCGTGTTAAGAATGTCTTCAGCACGAGTGGGGTTGACGTCGCTCAGATACATGTAGAGTATCGATGAGGAGTTGTTGAAGCCATAACTGGTGGCCGCTTCGGCAGAGCCTTGCGTTATCGACAGGTTGGGGCAGAGTTGGCCCACGGTGACGTTGATGTCGTTTTTGAAGACATTGATGGTGCGTCCATACCACTCCTTGTTGTAGTAGAGTGTCTTGGAGATGTTGAGTTTGCCGAGCGGTGTGCGCACGGTCTTGCCGAGGGGCGCTGTGAGAGGGCCTCCGGTGGCGAAAGCGATGCGCACTTTCTCATCATCGATGGGAGTGACCTGCAGCGATGCTGTCTGGTCGTCGGCGATGTCGAGGAACGACACTTTCACCGGTGAGCGGCTATAGAGTTCTTCGACGCGGAGGTAGTCCATGACGGTGTAGTCGACCTCGGCGTGGAGGCGCAGCACAGCCTTTCGCATGAGTTCGGGCGACTGGAACTGCAGTATCTCGTTGGAGATGTTGACCTGTTGCGCGGGGCTGGCCAGTCGGTCGAGCCCGGCCTGCCGTGCCGACGCGTGTGCGTCTTTGAACATCACTGTGGCGTTGGTGCTGTAGCGGAACTGTGTGGTGGAGTATCTATACCATGCCCATCCACCGAAGATTGCAACGGAGAGGGCGAACCAATACCATTTCGACAGCAGGAAACGAAGGATGTCAAGCGGGTTGATGTTGAAGCCTTTTGACGCCAGCGAACTGTCGGGCGCCATGTTCTTCTGTTCGCTCATTTTTACCATAGTGGTTGTGGTTTTTTTAGGGGGTTATAGTGACAATAGTGACTATGGATGAATTATTTCTTGATGAGGGTGATGAGTGAGATGACGGTGGTGAGGAGTGATGCACCGGTGAAAATCCACTGTAGGTTGCGGCGTGACTCCTCGCGCACCTTGTTGTCGTTGGGCTCGATGTAGATGAGGTCGTTTTGCTTGAGGTAGAACACGGGAGATTCGAAGATGGATTTTGAGCGGATGTCGACATGGTAGATTTTGCGCTTGCCGTTCTCCTCGCGTATGACGGCGATGCGCTCGAGTTTAGCGTCCTGTGTGAGGTCGCCTGCCTGTGCCACGGCATCGAGGATGGTGACGCGCTCCTTGCCTTTTACCTCAACAGTGCCCACCTTCTTGGCCTCGCCGAGCACGGAGTAGGTGAAGTTGGTGATTTGCGTTGTGACGAACGGGTCGGTGATGAGGCTGCGGCTCTGGAGTTCTTTCTTTATGCTCTCGGAGAGTTGGCGGCAGGTAAGTCCACGGGCCTGTATTTTGCCGAGGATGGGGAAGTCGATGGTGCCGTCTTCGGTGACGGTGTAAGTGGCGTCGGTGCCTGTGGTGGCAGTGCTGTGGATGGTGCCGTCGTTGCTGATGGAATAGCCGCCTGAGCCGGGCATGTTGAATGCCATGGCGAGTTCAGGGTTCTTGCAGGTGACCTTGATAGTGAGATTGTCGTCGTTTTGGATGACGAGGTCTTTGGTGGGTTGTACCGGATACTCCACGTCGGGAGCAAAGTCTTGCAGGTAAATCATTTGCGTGCGGGTGCGGCACGAGGTGACGGCGAGTGCGATGAGCAGCAGCGCCAGGAGGTTGAGTTTCTGTTTCATGACTTTATGTTGTTTTTTGTTTTTTTTCTATAGTGGAAATAGTGACAATAGTGACTATGGTATTTATGGCTGTTGGGGTTGTTCTTCTTTGCCGAAGATGCGGTCTTTCAGCCATAGGGTGGTGAGGGTGGAGAGCATGCTGGTAGACTCCAGTGGGGCTACGCGGAGATAGCGCCATACATTGCGCGAGATGCGTTGGGCAGTGACGGCAGAGTTGCCGTCGGGAGTGCGTTCATAGCGGTCGTCCATCTGTCCGAAGTTGCCGCTGAGCATCACTTCGCGGTGCATGGCAGCGAGCATGGGGTGGTGGGGCTTCACGGGATAAGGCAGCCGATTGGTGGGGAGCCCAAGATAGGTGGTGCAGTAATCCAGGCAGAGGTCGGTCCATCGTCGCAGGCCGAAGTGATTGAGGAGTTGTCGGAGTGGTGCGGCGCTCAGCGTGTCGTAGTGATGGTGGGCGAAGATGGCAAGGTCGCACATCTGCCTCACGCTGACGCCCTCGTTGAGGGCGTGTCCGAGGCTGTGGCTGCTCAGCTGGATGATGTCGAGTGTAGGTGTGAGCACGCTGACCGGCATGTCGGCAATGCTGACTTGGAGGGTGGCGTCGGCATCTTTCATCCGCTTTTCTATCCACGCCGTGAGACGTCGCTTGCGCACGGGCACATGAGAGTGGACGAGATAGCCATGGTGCTCGATGGGCACATGACTGATGGTGAAGATGCTCTCGCCGAACTTGCCCCGGGTGACGATGGTGCCCCACGACTCCACCAGGCTGTCGGCCGTCTCTGCCGCCTCTGCGCTACCGTAGAAGATGTCGATGTCGCCACTCACACGGTGAGAGGGGGTGGGGTAGAGGGCTGCGAGGGGCAGTCCCTTGAGGATGATGGGGTGGAGCGCCGACTCTGCCTCGATGCGTGTGGTGAGCCAGGCAAGGGCGCGGAGTTGCTGTTGGTAGTTGGCCTCGATGCCCTGCACCTCGTGCATCCAGTGGATGAGCAGGTCGGTGGGTGGCAGGAGTTCTTCGGGCAACTGGCAGATGGCATCGTAGACGATGCCTTGCACGGTCTGCTTGCATGCCAGGAAGTGGAGGTGATGCCACGACGGCTCGTCGAGGGGGAATCCCTCGGTAGATGGTGCTTCTTGCCATAGGGCGGAGCGCACCAGTGACATCAGTATGTCTTCAGTAGTTACCAATTTTTACCAGTTGTGCGTATCATGCCTGCCTTGAGCAGTTGCATGATGAAGAAAATGGCATCGCCGCCGGCTGTCTTACGGTCGACGTCGAACTCGCTGGTAATCATGTCGATGAGGTGTTCCAAGCTGTTGGCCTCCTCGATGTGGTCCCAGATGAAGCCGGCGATGCCTTGCAGGGTGATCATGCCGTTGAACTCACGTGCGGTGTCGCCAGTGGGAATCAAAATGGTCTCGCCCTGGATGTCGCGTTTGATGAATGTCTGTGTTTTCTTCATTTCTTGGAAGGTAATAGGAGTCGCAGTTCCTCATGAGCCATGTCGCATAGGTAGTTTACCGAGCCACACTCTTTCAGTTCGTGGAGGGCGGCGGCATAGCAAACCTGGCAGATATGGTGAAGCCTGCAGCCCTTGCACTCCTCGATGGCGGGGAACTGCTGGCAGGTGGCAGTGAGCCACTTCCATGCCGCTTTCAGGTCGCCGGGAGGCAGGGTGGTGCTTTCGGGTTGGGCAGAGGTTTCGGTTTCTCCGGTTTTTCTGTTGAAAGCGGTGGTGTCGAGGTCTTGGGTGACACCTGTAGAGAGGTCGATGCAGGGGGTGTCCATCATCGCACAGGGGGTGATATGGTGTTGCCAAGTGACCCACATCGAACTTCGTCCGGCCCTGCAACTCAGCGTAGTGCCTTCGGCAGAGGGCGTGCCGTTGAGGGCCTTGAAAACGGCTTGTTTGGCGAAGTTGGTGTATTCGGCCCCATGTTTATAGCAGAGGAACTTGTTATTGAGTCGGGCAGCCTCTTGTGCGGACAGCCTTGACTCTATCACATGGGTGGCTCGTCCGCAGAGGGTGCGCTGCACAGGAAACATATAACTGTTTGACACCACGGGGATACCGAGTTCGTCGGCCAGTGCCATGATGTCGTCGTAGTCGTCGCTGTTTTCACGCACCATGCTCAGGTTGAGTTTGGTGTCGATGTCGTATTTGCGGAGCAGTCGCAAGGCGCTGACGGTGCGCTCGTATCCCTCACGGTTGTGGCACAGCCGGCCATAGGTGTCGGAGTTGTTGCCGTAGAGGGTGACATTGACGCGGCGCGGTTTCTCGCGGAACGTGTCGCGGCACATCTCTTCGGTAATCATCGTGCCGTTGGTATTGAGGGTGATGATGAAGCCCATGCTGCGGAGCGTGGTGTAGATGCGCTGGAACTCGGGGTGCAGCATCGGTTCGCCACCGGTGAGGAGGATGAACAGGGTGCCCATCTGTTGCAGTTGGCGAGCGATGTCGAGCCAGGAGTTGGCATCGTGGAGTCCGCCGCGCTCATCCACCTGTTGGCGTGTCAGCCTCACGAAGCACATATCGCAATGGAGGTTGCAGAGTGGGGTGAGTTCGAAGTTGGCAGTGAGCGGTTCAAAGGCTTCGTTGGCGCGGGCAACGAGATGTTTTTCTAACTCTAACGACATGGATTCCGGTGACGAGTGGGGGTGTTATTTTCCAACCGAGATGAATTTCGTGTTGAGATAATCGAGTAGGGGGTAAGGCGCGTCGGGGGCTATGTTGCAGCCGTAGGTGACGATGGGGATGGTGGTGCAGAGCGACATGATCCAGTCGGCGGCTTCGGCGGTGGCGGCTACGTCCCAATGGTTGATGGTGAGTTGGGCGAAGACGCGACGGTAATGCTGTGGCAGGTTCTCTGCGATGACCTGGTTGCCGGGGGTCTGTTCGATGAACACGATGGCTCCGAGTGGGTGCGCTTCGTTGTGGCAGATGCCGCTGCTGCCGCATACCGGCCAGCCATCGACCACGAAACTGCCGTCGGGTTCGCGGCAGATGAGTCCACGGTCGCCGTTGATGATGCGTGTGCCTTCCACATGGCGGTGCCACAGTTCGGCATGGGTCGATTTTCCGGCTCCGCTGGGTCCGCTCAGCAAGATGGCGCGATTGTGGTGCAGCATATAGGCGCAGTGGAAGATAAAGATGCCGTGGGGTGCGAGGTGGCGCTCCAGCGACAGGGTGGAGATGAAGACAGTGTCGATGCGCAACTGCTGACGGAGACCTTCCAGGAACCAGATGTCGGCATGGGTGGCAGAGGTTTCCTCGTAGACGGCGTAGGCATCGCTGGGTGAGTTGACCGAGATTTGGCGGCGCTGAAGTGCCCCGTTCTGCCAGATGCAGATATTGTGGCGCGAATAGACAGGGGTGTAGGAGTCTTTTGGGGCCTTGGGGTGCTTAGAGCCGCAGGGAAGGGCCGGCAGTTGCTCGACAAAATGAAATTCGAAGGTAAACTCCACTTCTTGGGTGTCGGCTGCTGTCTCTTCGCTGACAAACAGCAAGGTGTTGTCGGGCAGCAAGTCACGGGTAATGCCGCACAACCGGTAGTGGTGGTGGTGAAGGTGGAGTAGGATGGACATTATGTGGGGAAAAGCCTTTATGGGCAAGGCGTTGGCATCTGTATGAACTTCCTCGTAATGGGTTAAGTCGTAGGTACATAACAATCCTCCTCTTGTCCTGGCTAAAAAAAGGAAAAGAGTGACCTGATGAATCCCATGGAGGAAGTCCCTGCGCACGCCGCTTCAGGGAAAAAATATCCCGCAGAGTAAACCGAGACTGTTTCTGATGCAAAAGTAATACTTTTTTCCAAAAAAAAGCCATAATTCTTATATTATTATAATATAGCGGCTCGATTTTTGTGGATTCTTCTTGTTTTGTGAAGATAGCATGTTATGAAAAATGGCAGGTGCAAGATGCCCTTGTTCCATGATGTGATTTTATTGTGAAAAAAATAGACAATCGTCCGATTGTTTTGGTTTGTCGAGAACAGCATTTTAATCTATCACAGATAAAAAAGAGAATCTGCATTGATGCAAATTCTCTATGGTATTTATGGCTGGTTCTATGAAGATGAATCAAATAAACTGTTGTAGCGATTCAAGAATAATTCCTTTTTTTATGAACTTGTCAGCCGATTTTTTTAGTTTGAAAAATATCACAAAATGACTTGATTATTTCGATAAGGGTATTGGGAATCGTGATTATATGGTAATAAAGATTTCCTTAGTCTATTTCCCATTGCTCTCTTGGTGTGGCATTCTATTCTTTGTTTCTATAGAAGACGCATTTTTCAATATGGTGGATTTTGCTGATTCATTTTTTTTGCTTATATTCGCAGCCTAAAGGAACACCTTCGTTAAGACATGAAACTCAGATTCAGCATACACTACAGCACCGCTTGGGGAGAAGGCCTCTATGTGGCCATCACCTACCATACCGACGGCCAGCGCTCGCGCAACTACCTGCTGCCCATGGTCACCGACGATGGTGAGGTGTGGACCCTCGAGACCTCGGTGATGGAGTCGCGGCAGCGTCCGGTCACCTCGTTCTCTTACCATTACCAGGTGATGGACACCGAGGGCCACCTGCTCAGGAAAGAGTGGGACAAGGTGCCACGGCTCTTTGCCTTCGACAGTTCACGCGACTACTTCTTCCCCGATCTCTGGCGCGATGTGCCCCTCCAGGCACACCTCTATACCGATGCCTTCGGCATAGCCACCCGTCATTGCCGTCACGACGAGGTGAGGGCAGAGCGTCTGCCCCTCTTTAGGCGGACCGTGGTGTTTCGCGTGTCGGCCCCACAACTTGTCGCAGGACAGTCGTTGGGCGTCTGCGGCAGTCATCCCGCCATCGGCTGTTGGAGTCCGTCGCGCTTTCTGCGCATGATATCTATCGGTGACGGTGAGTGGATTCTCTCCGTGAACATCGAGGGGATGCCTCTGCCCATAGAATATAAGTATGTGGTCATCGACGACAGCACCTCACAACTCGTGGCTTGGGAAGACGGTGACAACCGCTCCACCCTTGACACCGAGGTGGGCGACGGACAGGTGCTCGTGCTCTACCGCGAGGCCTTGCGCATGAAGGAACAGGTGTGGAAGGCCGCCGGTGTGGCCGTACCCCTCTTCTCGCTGCGGTCGGAGCAAGGGTATGGCGTGGGCGACTTCGGCGACCTGAAACGTCTCGCCCAGTGGGCAGCATCGGTGGGGATGAAGATGATACAACTCCTCCCCGTAGCCGACACCACCAGTACCCACTCCTGGACCGACTCCCATCCCTACAATGCCATTTCTGCCTTCGCCCTCCATCCCCATTACCTCGACCTTGCCCAGTTGCCTCCCCTCGACGACGAGACGAAGATGGTGGCGTTCAATCGCCAGCGGCGCGAACTCAACGCCCTCCGTTACAGCGACTACATGGCCGTAGACAAGGTGAAGGCTGCCTACGTAGACGCTCTGTTTGCCCAATGTGGCTCCGCGACACTTGCCAGTGACGAATACCGGAAGTTTGAGAGCGACAACGAGGAGTGGCTCGTGCCCTATGCCGCTTTCTGCATCTTGCGCGACAGACACCACACTGCCCGCTTCACCGACTGGAAAGGCTATGCCACCTACGACGACAAACGCGTGCGCACCCTGCTCAACGAAGAGGCCGAGGCCCGCGACAAGATATGCTTTGTGCAGTATCACCTCCATCGCCAACTCCTCGATGCCTCGCGCTATGCCCACTCCCTCGGTGTGGCCCTTATGGGCGACCTGCCTATCGGCGTCTACCGCGACAGTGTGGAAACATGGTGCCATCCCACCTTCTTCGACATGGAGGAGCAGATGGGCACACCACCCGACAACGAGTCGTATAACGGGCAGAACTGGGGCTTCCCCACCTATCGGTGGACGGGCGACGACGATAGGATGGACACCACCGCCCCTCATGGCATCTTTGCCTGGTTCCGCCAGCGCATGCGCCACATCCGCCAGTATTTCGACGCCATCCGCATCGACCATGCCGTGGGCTATTTCCGCATCTGGGAGATTCCCGCCCATGCCGTGACCGCCACCATGGGGCATTTCAACCCCGCGCTGCCCCTCAGCGAGGAGGAGATAGCACGCTACGGGCTGCCTTTCAGGAAAGAACTGCATACCCGCCCGTTTATCAACGACCGCATCCTCGACCGCCTCTTCGGCATTCACCGCGACTATGTGAAGACCCATTTCCTCGACGCCCTCTCCTACGGACTCTATGCCCTGAAAGAAGAGATGGACACCCAGGTGAAGGTGCGCAACCACTTTGCAGGACGCAACGACGAGAACAGCCTGTGGATACGCGACGGCCTCTACCGCCTCATCGCCAACGTGCTCTTCCTCGCCGACACACGCCACGAAGGGATGTATCACCCCCGCTTTATGGCCTACAACGAACCCGTGTACGAGGTGTTGGGAACTGATGAGAAAGACGCGTTCATGCGGCTTTACAACAATTACTATTACGAACGCCACAACGGCTTCTGGGCTGCTGAGGCCGATAGGAAGTTGAATGGGATGATGGACGAGACGCGGATGCTCGCCTGTGCCGAAGACCTGGGTATGCTGCCCGCATGCGTGCCACAGGTGCTTGAGCGGCAGCGCATGCTCTCCACGGAGATACAATGTATGCCGAAGCAGTTTGGCTTGGAATTTGCCCACCTGGAGGCCAATCCCTACCGCAGTCTCTGCACCCTCTCTACCCACGACATGCCCCCGTTGCGGCTGTGGTGGGAGGAGAACACCGGTCGCACGCAGCGCTACTATGCCACGATGCTGCAACATATAGGGCGTGCACCGCAACAGTTGCCTGCCCATGTGGCAGAGGAGATTTTGGCGCGGCAGGTCTACTCGCCGTCGATGCTCTGCGTGCTCGCCATACAAGACTGGTTGGCTATGGATGGAGAGTTGCGGGGGAAGGATGCGGCCGAGGAACGCGTCAACTCGCCCTATGATGCCTACAACCCGTGGAAATACCGCATGGACACCAGTCTGGAGCAGTTAGCTGATGCCTCGAAATACAACCAGAAACTCAGGACGATGATAACGAGGAGCAAGCGATGAGAGACTACGACGTGTATATCTTCGACCTCGATGGTACGCTCCTCGATACCCTCTGCGACCTGGCAGCGAGTTGCAACCATGCCATGCGCGCCATGGGCTTCCCCGAGCACAGCATCGATGATGTGCGCCGTTTTGTGGGCAACGGCGTGAGGAAACTTATCGAGCGCGCCGTGCCCGATGGCGAGAGCAATCCTCTCTTCGAGCAGACTCTCGCCATCTTCCGCCAGCATTACATGGCCCACAGCCTCGACACCACACGTCCCTATCCCGGCATCATCGAACTTTTGCAAGAACTGAAAAGTCAGGGAAAGGCAGTGGCGGTAGTGAGCAACAAGTTTGATGCGGCGACGAAAAGCCTCTGTCGGCATTTCTTCGGCGGGTTGGTGGATGTGGCAATAGGCGAGAGCGAGCAGATACGCAAGAAGCCCGCCCCCGACACGGTGATTGAGGCATTGCGGCAGTTGGGAGCAGAGAAACGTGGGGCGGTGTATGTGGGCGACAGCGACGTAGACATCGCCACTGCCGCCAACAGCGGTATTCCCTGCATCAGTGTGCTCTGGGGATTTCGCGACCGTAGGTTCCTTATCGACCATGGCGCTACGGAACTTGTGGAGACGCCTTCCAGGCTTTGCACGAAAATGAAGGGGTGTTAAAGGTTAAAGGGGTATGAAATCGATGAGAGGTTTGTTGTCGACATTGCTATTGGTGCTCTTGCCCTATGTGGCGAGGGCGCAACAGCCGTTGTCGGCACAGATGCCCGCATGGATGCAGTCGCCTACGTGGGAAGAGTTGCAGGATGTGGGACTGCCGTTGGTAGAGATTGTTACCATCGACGGCGAGGAACCCACCTGCGACTACATCTCGCCCCCCGAAGGCATCTCAGGCCTGACTATCGACAATGCCACGAAGGTGCCAGGACGCCTGCGCAAGTGGCTTCACGGTGAGGTGGTTTACGACAGCGGTGACTATGAGAAAGACGTTTCGGGCATGAGAATCAAGATCAGGGGCAACACCAGTGCCTATGAGCCAAAGAAACCCTTCAAGGTGAAGTTGGAGAAGAAGGCCGACCTGTTGTGTCGTGGCGACAACGACTACAAGGACAAGGAGTGGGTGCTGATGAAAGACGACTACGACATCGACGGAGACGGGTTGCTCCATCTGATGATTGGCCTGGAGGTGGGCCGTCGCTGCGGCATGTCATGGGAGCCCCAGGCCGAGTTTGTCAACCTGATGATTAATGGCGACTACCGCGGTGTGTACATGTTGTGCGAGTCGATAAAACGAGGGAAGACACGTATTGACGTGGATGGCGATACCGGTTTTGTGATTGAGCGCGACCCCTACTGGTGGAAAGAAGACCTGTATTTCTCCACCTACAGGCACCAGATGCATTACACCTTCAAATATCCCGAAAGCGAAGATGTGACCCCCCAGCAGGTAGACGATACCAGAACATTGATGGACGAGGTGGAAAAAGCCATTTGGTATGGCTGTATAGATACCCTCATCGACCTTGAAAACACAGCCTCATGGCTCATGGCCCATGATATACTGGGCACCTGGGATGCCGCGGGGTCGAATATCTTCCTTTACAAATACGACGACTCCCCTGAAAGCAAGTTGAAGATGGGGCCATTATGGGATTTCGGTTCCATCATGCGGATGGAAGGAGAGTGGTCGAACGTGCATATCGGAGAAACCTTCTATTTCCATTATCTGCTCGAGATGGCGGCATGGGAGAACCGGCCTTTTATTGAAGTCTACCAGGAATTATGGGAAAAGAGAGGTTGCTTTGTGATAGACGAAATGTTGGACTTCCTCACGGCGTTTCTTGCCAGCGACGAGGCAGAGGCTTTGCAAACCTGTAATGTGTGGGATATGGCACGATGGGAGCATCTCAAGCCATCGGTTGAGGAAGTGGGGCAGAAAGCCATCACTTGGTTTCGTGAGCGCAAGGAATGGCTTTCGGAAAAAGTTTTACCGATGGGAATTGGCGGGGTAAGACAAGACCAACGGGCGGACAACGACGGTTGGCATGAGCGCTATTACAACCTTGGTGGTGCCCCGACGGAAGGCACCGCAAAGGGCTTCCATATCAAGGTAGGCCGGCAGTCGGGCAGACAAAGGGCCGTCAAAATGTTTAATATCAGATAACCCTAATCATTCATTATACCATTATGGCAAGAGTAAAGAAGCAGATACCTAAAATCGAGAGCGACTATCGAGTGCGGCTCTATGGAGACGGAAAATACCATTGGAAATATGACCTCAATTTGCTGAAGAATCCGTCGGTGCTGATTGACGTGTACAAGGCACTGGGTATGACCATCCTCATCACGGGCTTTATCCTTTTTTTGATACAAGCCTGTTCTTCGGGCTTTCATCTCGAGGAAATGGGTTTCGTGTTGAAGATTACAGGCCTCATGGCTGCCATCTTCTTAGTTTTGGGCATTCTGGGCTACCTGCTCTATGCTGCCCTGTCGGGCTGGATCTATACCGTGGAATTCATCATGGATGAGAAAGGTGTATTGCATCAGCAATCACCCCGCTCAGAGAAAGTGGCCAAGCGCATCGGTTGCCTCACCGTGTTGGTAGGAATCTTTGCCCGCAAGCCCGGCGTGGTGGGAACGGGTATGATGGCGGCAAACCACACCTCGATGTTATCCGACTTCTCCTCCGTAAAGAAGGTGAAAGCGAAAAGGAGGATGAACACCATCATGGTGAATGAGCCTTTTGCCAAGAACCGTGTGTATGCATGCAATGAAGATTTCGACTTCGTCTATCAGTACATCTGTTCCCACTGTCCGAAAGCGAAAATCAGTTGAGTTTTACCTGGTCGGGGATGATGGGGCGGACTCATGCAGGTGGAGTAGGGGCGTGAGGTAGCGTTCGTCGACACAGAAGGCTGTGCCATGGCGGATGCCCTGAGGCATGTGCAGCAGGTGGCTCACGTCGCTCCAGGTCTTGCCGTGGTCGAGACTGCGTACAACGCCGTAGCGGTGGTCGCGGTACATGTCGAAGTAGACATAGAGCGTATCGCCGACGAACAGCGGGGCAGGTCCCTCACACCACACGCCCTGAGGTGTGATGGGGTCCGACACCTTGGTGGGGAATCCCTTTTGGATTTTCTTTGTAGTGGTGACTCGGATATTCTTCTCTGCCGGGAGGGAGTTCTCGTTCTTCAGTACCATAATGAGCCTTTTCTTTTTCGGGTCGTGCACAATGGCGGCATCGATGACATTGAAGTCGGGATTGAAGAATATTTTTGTATCCGAGAACGTATGAAAGTCTTTTGTCGTACAGTAGTAGATGCGGTGGTTCCATTCCTTTTCACGCTCCGTAGACGCCACCTCCTTGTGTCGCCCGGGGATAGTGGTCGCCCAGAAGATATAGAAAGTCTGTGACGGCTCGTCGTAGAACAGTTCGGGTGCCCAACTGTTTTTTGCCTCCGGTTCGTGTTCCATCACGGGGATGGCCCTTTGCTCGCTCCAGTGGATAAGGTCGGTAGAGGAAGCATAGCCGATGATGCGGTCGTGCCAACTCGATGTCCACACCATGTGGAAGGTGCCGTCGGGACCCTGCACGATACTCGGGTCGCGCAGCAGGCGGTCGTTTCCCACTGTGGGTGTCATGATCTGGTGGCCATCGTTGAGGGCAGTCCACTGCAGTCCGTCGTAACTGTAGGCCAGGTGCAGTCCGTAGCTCTGTCCCACGAAGTAGGAGAAGAGATAGACGTTTTTTGCCCAACCGCTGACAGCGCAGGTTAGGAAGGCAAGGAGAAGGGTGGATAGTTTCATGAATATTGGAAAATGGAAATTGATGATTAACAAGGTTTTTTATGGGGTATCAAACCTCAAACCTCAAACCTTAAACCTCAAACCTCAAACCTTAAACCTCAAACCAACCTCTGCAGGCGTGCGATGTATTTGCCTAAGATATCGAACTCGAGGTTTACCGTAGAGCCTACCTCGATGTGACAGAAGTTGGTGTTCTCCATAGTATAAGGTATAATAGCCACCTGGAAAGAATTGTCGGTGGGGTTGCAGACAGTGAGTGATACGCCATTCACCGTCACGCTGCCCTTGTCGACGGTGAAATAGCCCCGCAGTGCCATTTCCCGGTCGTAAGCATATTCGAAGGTGAAATAGGTGCTGCCGTCGGCATCCTCTTTGGCGGTGCAGTGTGCTGTGCAGTCGACGTGGCCTTGTACGATATGCCCGTCGAGACGGCCGTTCATCAGCATCGACCTTTCCACATTCACTTTGTCGCCCACTTGCAGCAGTCCGAGGTTTGAGCGTTCGAGTGTCTCACGCATGGCTGTCACTGTATAGTTGTCGCCCTCGATGCGCACCACGGTGAGGCATACGCCGTTGTGGCTTACGCTTTGGTCGATTTTCAGTTCATTGGTGAAGGAGCAGGTGAGTGTAAGGTCGATGTTGCCGCCGTCATGTTGCAATGCCACCACGGTAGCCATTTCTTCTACTATTCCGGAAAACATAATGTGTTTTTTATTAGTTCTGATTTTTATGAGGTGGCATTTCTATGTGTTACCACCTTGTGTTGATGTAATTAGGGTTAGGAAATAAAAAGGCCGTACCGATGATGTGATGAAAACTCCGTTTTCTTAAGATTTGGGAACTCTGAAATCTTTGTAATCCACTGGTTCCGAGGAACTGTCCCGATGGGATGTAGCCCGCCATTAACAACAGAGTATTCCCGGTTTTCGAAATAATTTGATGAGTATCCCGATCTAACCGATACGGCCTATGGTGTCTCTCCTTTCAAAAAGCAGGATTACACTGCAAAAATACAATTTTTTTTTGATTTGCGACGGAAAGTGAGGGAAAAAGTATGCAATTTCGTCGTTTTCATCCTGCTATTTCGTCGAAAGCAGCGCAGTTTCGTCGAAATAATCCCCGCAAGTCATCGAAAACTATTTTGCCTCGGGCTGTTCTTGCCTTAACTTTGCAAATGAAAAGAAGAGGAAACTCTTTCGAGACGAAATAATCAAAAATAATAAATAATCAAAAAAATACATCATTATGAAAAAGATTCTCGCAATTATTTTGGTCAGTGTGTGTGCAATCAACGTGTCTTTCGCTCAGAACCATCGTCCGAGACCAAAGATGAGACCCCATTTCGAAATGGTCGACTCAGCCAGAAGAGCCCAGTTCCTGAAAGCCCGTGAGGCATGGGGCAAACAAGTAAGAGCCAATGAGAAGAAATGGCAGAAGCATATGGCTTGGGGCGCTCCCCATTTCGGCAGGATGCCCCACCGATTCCTTTTCGAGCCCCAAGAGCAACTTCCCGAGTTTGTTGGTGGTGAAGAGGCTCTGAAGACTTGGCTTGCCGACAACATTACTTATCCCATGATGGCAGACGCCAGTACGATGGAAGGCATAGAGGGCAAGGTCATCGTCACCTTCGATGTGAATGCAGACGGTACTGTCAGCAATGTGAAAGTGAAGGATTCTGCCAACCCCCTTCTCAACGACGAGTTGGTGAGCATGTTGGAGACGATGCCCAGTTGGATTCCCGCAAAGCAGAACGGCAGGGCTGTCAAAGTGACCTATACGCTGCCCATCGTTTTCTCCGCAGTTTCATAGACAATAGTCTTAAGGGCTCTCTGAGTCTTTAATTGCTTGAAAAAGACACCGGGACACAGCAAATAAAATGCAGTGTCCCGGTGATTTCTTTGTGCAGATGCTACATGACGGCCTCTTGCAGTATCTCGCTGAGGGTGGGGTGGATGTGTACGATATCGCGCAGTTGTGCTACGTTGGCCTTCATCGCCATGAGCGATGCTGCCTCTTGCACGATGTCGGCGGCGTGCGCCCCATAGACATGACAGCCAATGATGCTGCCGTTGTCGTCGGCGAGCAGTTTCACCAGTCCCTCTGCCTCGTCCATCGCCAGCGCCTTGCCGTTGGAGCGGTAGTATCCTTTGTGGCAGGTATAGGCGATTTGCTGTTCCTTGCAGAGGTCCTCCGATAGTCCCACACTTGCAGCCTCTGGCAAGGTGAATATGGCGGAGGGGATGAGTTGCAGGTCGATGTGGTCGGGGGTGCCGAGGATGTTGTTCACTACATGCAAGCCCTGTGCTGTGGCGGCATGTGCGAGCATCATGCGTCCGTTGACGTCGCCGATGGCATAGACTCCCTCTACGTTTGTACGCAGGTCATCGTCGACCGAGATGCCTCCTCTGCCACACGCTATGCCCGCACGGTCGAGGTCGAGTCCATCGGTCTGCGGCGCGCGGCCGGTAGCCATAAGTATGGTGTCGGCTTCCACGACGGCAGTCTTTCCCTTGCGTTCATAGACCACCCCCTCGTCGTTGACCTCTTTCACCGCTGCCTGCATGACGAATGTCACGCCCCGTCGGGCGATGGTCTGGCGCAGTCGTTTGGCCACGTCGCTGTCGAGCATGGGCAGACATTCCTTCAGGTATTCTACCACTGTCACTTCGCTGCCAAGGCTGCTGAATATGGTGGCGAACTCCATGCCGATGACTCCAGCCCCCACGATGCAGAGGCGGGCGGGGATATGGTCGATGTCGAGCAGTTCGGTAGAAGTGACTACCTTCGGACTGTTGATGCCCGGGATGGGCAGCATCTTCGATTTTGAGCCCGTGGCTATGATGATATGCGGAGCGGTATACTCATCATCGCCCACCATCACTGTATGAGGTCCAGTGAAGTGTGCCGTGCCCCGTACGAGTGTGATGCCCGGAGCCTTCATCAGTGTTTCCACGCCTTGTCGGAGCGATTCTACCACTTCGTTCTTCCGTGCCATCATCCTTGCGAAGTCGATGTTGAACGACAAGTTGCTGAACCCCAGGCTTTCGCCCTTCGCCAACAGTTGTGCTACCTCGGCATGGCGGCAGAGCGTCTTGGTGGGTATGCATCCGCAGTTGAGGCAAGTGCCCCCCACATGCCCACGCTCTATGATGGTGACGGCGAGTCCATGGGCTGCAGCATGGCTGGCGGCCCTGTATCCACCAGGACCGCTGCCTATGATGATGAGGTCGGATGTGTTCATTGGTCTGCTTCGAGTTGACGATAGGTGAGAATGGGGTGCTTGGCTGCCAGCACGTCGTCTACACGGCCGATAGGTGTGGAATGAGGTGCTCCCTTCACCACATCGGGTTGGGTGGCAGCCTCCTCGGCGATGCGGCGCATCACGTCGATGAACTGGTTGATGGTGTCGAGGCTCTCGCTCTCGGTAGGCTCTATCATCAGCGACTCATGGAAGAGCAGCGGGAAGTAGATGGTGGGAGCATGGTAGCCGTAGTCGAGCAAGCGCTTGGCGACGTCCATCGTGGTGACTCCTGTCGACTTGTCTTTCAGTCCGTCGAACACGAACTCGTGCTTGCAGAGTCCGTCGATGGGCAGTTCGTAAACATCCTTCAGCGACTCCTTGATGTAGTTGGCATTGAGTGTGGAGAGTGGCCCCACCATGCGTACATGTTCGCGGCCGAGGGAGAGGATGTAGGTGTAGGCACGCACGATGACGGCGAAGTTGCCCAGGAAGCGGCTAACGTTGATCGCCCCTTCGGGACATTCCAGATCGTATCCCTTCTCTGTTTTCACCACCCTTGGTGCGGGGAGGAGGTCTTCCATGCCCTTTCTTACGCCCACTGGACCGCTGCCAGGTCCGCCACCGCCATGCGGTGTGGCGAAGGTCTTGTGCAGGTTGATGTGCATCACGTCGAATCCCATGTCGCCGGGACGGCAAGCACCGAGCATCGGGTTGAGGTTAGCGCCGTCGTAATACATGAGCGCGCCGCACTCGTGCACGATTTTCGCTATCTCGGGTATCTGGCGCTCGAAGAGTCCCAGGGTATTGGGGTTGGTCATCATCATCGCTGCCACACTGTCGTCGAGCAGGTTTCTGAGGTCATCGACATCCACGATGCCATCGGCAGTGCTCTTCACCTCGACGATTTGCAGTCCGCAGACTGCGGCAGAGGCGGGGTTGGTGCCGTGTGCGGAGTCGGGCACGATAACCTTCACGCGTTGCGTCTCGCCACGTTGCTCATGATAGGCACGGATAATCATCAGTCCGGTGAGTTCACCGTGAGCACCCGCATAAGGATTGAGGGTGAACTCGCTCAGTCCGGTAAGGGCAGCGAGCGATTTCTGCAACTCGTCATACACCTCGAGGGCACCCTGGCAGGTGGAAACCGGCTGGTAGGGGTGTAGTCCGGCAAACTCTTTGAGGGCAGCCGTCTCCTCATCGATGACGGGGTTGTATTTCATGGTGCAACTGCCCAACGGGTAGAAACCGTTGTCGACACCGAAGTTATTGGCGCTCAAGTTGGTGTAGTGGCGCACCACAGTGAGTTCGTCGCACTCAGGCAGACGGGCGTCGGTGCCACGGCGCAGGCTGTCGGGGAGGGCAGGCTCGCCAAAGGGAGACGTAGGGAGTGAATAGCCCTTACGACCTGATTTCGACAACTCGAATATCAGGTTTCCGTATAGTCTGTTGTTCATACCGTTTCCTCCTTTCTCGTGAGTTGTACTAATTGGTCGATTTCTTCCTTGGAGCGTTTCTCGGTGACCGCCATCATCAGCGTGTGGTCGCCCATCTTCACGCCACCCAGGATGCCATGGTTGGCGAGGTGGCAGAGCAAATCATCCACATCACCGTCGTAGTCGACGCAGAACTCATTGAAGAACTCGCCCTTGTAGGTCATCGTGAAATGGCCCGTGGCTATCAGTTGCTGTGCCAGGTAGTGGGCGCCTGCATACGACTGCATGGCAGCCTCCTTGACTCCCTCCTTACCCATGACCGACAAGTAGATGGTAGCCCATAGCGCCATCAGGCTCTGGTTGGAGCAGATGTTGGAAGTGGCTTTCTGCCGGCGGATATGCTGTTCGCGGGCCTGCAAGGTGAGCACGAAGACCCGCTGTCCACGGTTGTCCTGTGTCATGCCTACGATGCGGCCAGGCATCTTGCGCATGAGTTTCTCGGTGCAGCACATATAGCCCACGTAGGGACCACCATACGACATAGGTATGCCCAGTGTCTGTGCATCGCCCACAGCGATGTCGGCACCCCACTCCCCAGGCGTTTTCAGTACGGAGAGGTAGAGTGCGGGACTGTTGACGATGAACAGGCCTTTCTGTGCGTGAATGGCATCGGCATAGCCGGTGAAGTCCTCGATGTTGCCGAAATAGTTGGGCTGTTGTGCCACCACGCCAGCCACCGGTCCTTCGGCGAGCAGGCGGTCGAGGTCGTCTTTATCCGTCACGCCGTCGCGTGTGGCTATCGTCACGATTTCCACGCCATGGAAACGTGCGTAAGTGCGCATCACGTCGAGAATTCGTGGGTCGACGGCCTCTGAGACGAGCACACGGTTGGTCTTCTTTGCGTTGGCGTTAGCCATGAGCATGGCCTCGGCGGTAGCAGTACACCCGTCATACATTGAGGCATTGGAGATGTCGAGACCTGTGAGTTCTGCCATCATGCTCTGCCACTCGAAGATATAGTGCAGCGTGCCTTGTGAGATTTCTGCCTGATAAGGAGTGTAACTGGTGAGGAACTCCGACCTGCCGATGATGTTGGGAACGACAGCCGGTGTGTAATGGTCGTAGACTCCTGCTCCGGCAAACACCGTCATCAGGCGGTTGTTGTTGCATAGACGGTCAAAGGTCTGCCTTATCTCCAGTTCGCTCTTCGATGTGGGAATGTCGTACTCGCCTTTGAATCGCACCGACTCGGGCACCTCGGCGTAGAGGTCGTCGAGGGAGTCGACGCCCACTTTCCGGAGCATGACATCGATGTCTTCTTGGGTATGTGGAAAATACTTGTACATCGTTGGTGAGGTTTGGTGGGATGACTATGCTTCGCAGACGGCTTTGTAGGCCTCGGCATCCATCAGGTTGTCGAGTTCGGTCTTGTCGGTGAGTTCCACCTTGATAATCCAGTTGGCGAAGGCGTCGGCATTGATGAGTTCCGGGTTGTCGGCCAATGCATCGTTTACTTCCACCACGGTGCCGCTGACGGGCGAGATGAGGTCGCTGGCGGCCTTCACGCTCTCCACGGCGCCGAATTCCTCGCCTGCCTCCACTTCATCGTCCACTTCGGGCATGTCGACATATACTACGTTTCCCAACTCATGCTGTGCATAATCGGTGATGCCGATATAGCCGAATTCACCTTCCACACGCACATACTCATGTGACTCTGAATAGTAGAGTCCTTCGATAACTTTTGCCATAATTCTTTTATTTTTTTATTGGTTGTTGTTGCTGTTTTCTGATGATGGGGCTTGTTTCTGGCGACGGCAAAGCCGCCGCCTACGGAGAAGCCGCCTGGTGAGAATCCGCTGCCTAGGGAGAAGCCGCCTATGGGGAGGCCTTGGTGATGAGGGCTTCTGCCTCAAGTCGTTCAGTCTTTTTTGTAATGCTTGTCGTAGAAACGCTTCTTCACCACGATGCCGGGGAAGGTTTTCTTGCGGATTTGTATTTCGAGGGGTGTGCCCAGTTTGGCATGAGCCGTCTCGACGAGCGCCATGCACACACTCTTGCCAGTGGAGATGGAGTTGTAGCCGGTGGTTACCTCACCCACCTGTCGGCCTTCCGCCAATACAGGATAGCCATGTCGTGGAACGGCGCGGCCTTCAAGTTCTATACCGATGACGCGGCGTTCCACCCCCTCGGTCTTTTGTTTGAGGAGGGCATCGCGGCCGATGAACTCAGGTTTATCGAACTTGCAGAACATGCTCAGTCCGGCCATCACGGGAGAGATGTCGGCAGAAAGTTCGTCGCCATAGAGCGGCAGCCCCACCTCGAATCGTAGCGTATCGCGGCACCCCAGTCCACAGGGTTTGCAGCGTCCGCTTTCAATGAGTTTGTCCCAGCACTGGCGAATGAAGTCGTGCGAGCCGTAAATCTCGAACCCGTCTTCACCGGTGTATCCTGTGCGGCTCACGATGACCGTTTCTCCGGCGGTGTCGATGGTCTTCACGGTGTAGAAGGTAAGTTCTTTGCATGCCAGTCCCAGCACTTCCTCAACCACCGTTTCTGCCTCAGGTCCCTGCACGGCTATCTGTCCGTAATAGTCAGACTGGTGTTCGAAGTCCACTTCGTAACCCTCGAGATGTTGCTGCATCCACTCCACATCCTTGTCGATGTTGGCAGCATTGATGACGAGGAAGAAGTCTTTTTCGCCCATCTTGTAGACCAGCAGGTCATCTACGGTACCGCCGTTGGGATAGCACATCATGCCATAGAATATTTTCCCTATTGGAGGTTCGGTGATGTCGTTGGTGAAGATGTGATTGACGAATCGCTCAGCATCGGTGCCTTTGACGCGCACCTCTCCCATGTGCGAGACGTCGAACACGCCGCATGCCTGACGCACGGCATTGTGCTCATCGATGATGGAACTATACTGGATGGGCATGTCGAAGCCTCCGAACGGAGAGATGAGAGCGCCCAGCGCTACATGTTTGTCGTAGAGACAAGTTCTCTTGTTTTCCATAATATCTATTCGTTGTTAAGTAATACATTGATCAAGTCGGGTTTCCTCAGGTGGAGGATGATGTCGCCGGTCTGTAGTGGCAAGGCCTCTTCCAGTGCTTCCCTTTGAAGTCTGCACCCACGCAGGTGGGAGAGGATGCCCTGTTCGATGTCGCCTATGAGGAAGAAATCGCCCATGATGTCGATGGCCTTGATGACCCCGTTTTTCAGTTGCATGCGCACCTCGAAGTCGCCCACCCCCTCTATGCGCCTGTGTCGGGTGAGGGTGTAACTGGGGTTGTGGCCATAGATGAACGCCTCGGAGAGGTATTCCTGTTCCATTTCGCCGATGCGTGCCACCGCTTCGTGGGAGAGGCGTATTTCGCTGTCGCAGAGATTTTGCCGGGCGAATGCCATGAACTCTTTGAGCGACATCGTGGTGTAGTCCTTGAGCAGGGCGATGTGCTGTCTGACGCTCTTCACCCCTTTGCTCACCAGTTTGGCATCGCTGGGTGTGATGCTGCCCACCATGTGCGACATGTTGGTGTCGTAGAGCATGGTGCCGTGAACGATGCTTTTTCCCGGGATATGGTAGAACGCGTTTCCCGACACCTTTCTGCCGTCGATGAGCACGTCGTTGCGCCCTGTGGCTTTTGCTTCTATACCCATGCGGTAGAGCAGCAGCACCAGCAGGTTGATGTAGCGGTTGAAGGTAAGCGTGACATTCTCGTCTTTTGTCACATACGAGAACATCACGTTTCCCATATCGGCATATACGCACCCGCCGCCGCTCTTCCTGCGGTAGGTCTCGATATGGTGCTGTCGGCAATAGTCGATGTTTACCTCGTTCTCGATGAGTTGGTTGCGGCCGAAGATGACCGTTGGGTTTACCTGCCACATGAAGAAGCCATCGTCTACGTCCATTTCCCTCGCCACATATTCCTCCATGGCGAGATAAAAGGACAAACGATGTTGTTGTTCCTCGGGTAGTGTGATGTATGTCATAGTAGTCCGCAGGTCTCGGTCATGGCCTCATGGGCCCGACAGGTCGGAGTTGTTTGCAAATATACTAATAATTTATGGATTCGGCACCTTTTTTCCAGTGAAAAATGAAGTGTTGTAGAAGAAAAAAAACGGACGGTTTCGAATCGTATCGAAACCGTCCGTTTTGGTGTTATTCTTTAAGTAGGAAGGCCTTGAAATCGTCAAACCGTCGACTCAGGGCGATACTGCATTTTTCTCCTTTCATGAATTCAGCCAACCGTTGTGGGATGTGGATGTCGGTGCCGAGGATATCGTCGACCTTCTCCTTGAATTTGGCAGGGTGTGCTGTTTCGCAGAACACGCCCGTCTCGCCCTCTTTCAACTGCTCGCGCAGTGCGCGGTATCCGCATGCACCATGTGGGTCGAGCACGTATCCTGTGTTGCTGTAGCAATCGCGCATGGTCTGTCGGATGTCGTCGTCGGAATAGGTGGCGCCGCTGACATAGGCAGTGATGGCATCGTGGCTGCCTCCGTAGAGGTCGTAGACTCTGGCGAAGTTGCTTGGGTCGCCTACATCCATGGCATTGGCTAGAGTCTGTTTGGTAGGCTGTGGTGTGTAAACCCCTGTCTGGAGATATTGGTAGAAGATGTCGTTGGCGTTGTTGGCTGCGATGAAGCGGCTGATGGGCAGTCCCATGACATGTCCGAAGAGTCCAGCGGTGATGTTGCCGAAGTTGCCGCTTGGCACGCACATCACCATATTTTCGGCCTTTCCGAGTGCCTTCATCCGTGCATAGGCATTGAAGTAGTAGAATGCCTGTGGGAGGAAGCGTGCCACATTGATGGAGTTGGCACTGGTGAGTCTCATGTGCGCATTGAGGTCAGGGTCGAGGAAGGCTTGCTTTACCAGCGCCTGGCAGTCGTCGAACACCCCGTCGACCTCGATGGCGGTGATGTTTTGGCCGAGAGTGGTGAACTGGCTTTCCTGTATCCTGCTCACCTTGCCCTTGGGATAGAGCACATAGACATGTATGCCCTCCACGCCGAGGAATCCGTTGGCCACAGCCGAACCCGTGTCGCCGCTGGTGGCTACGAGCACGTTGACGCGCTCCTGTCCTTCCTGTCGGATGAAGTATTGCAGTAGTCGTGCCATGAAACGGGCTCCCACGTCCTTGAACGCCAGGGTGGGGCCGTGGAAGAGTTCGAGGGCATAGATGTTGTCATCTACCTTTACCACGGGACAGTCAAAGGCGAGTGTGTCGCAGACGATACGGCACAGGTCGTCGGCTGGTATGTCCTCACCGAAGAAGGCATCAGCCACGGTGCATGCGATGTCTTGGAACGACAGGTTGTCGATGTTGTCGAAGAAGGACGATGGCAGGGGTTTGATGCGCTCGGGCATGTAAAGTCCGCGGTCACTGGCGAGGCCTTTCACCACGGCTTCGTGGAGCGTGGCCATCGGTGCTTTTTTGTTGGTGCTGTAATATCTCATTTGGTAGTGTTTTTTCCCGTTTTCATTTTTCATTCATAAATGTCTGCATGAATTCCTCAAGGCGGAGCATGCCATAGTGCCCGCTCACGGCACTTTGTTCGTCGTAGCGTGTCACGCTGTCGGGCTGTATGCCGCGGTGCCAGATGAGGAACGGCACAGGCTCGTTGATGTGTGTGCGTATCTCCACGGGAGTGGGGTGGTCGGGGAGAACGGCGATGCACACCGGCTCGTCCCAGTCTTTCACCGCATTGTAGATAGGTTCCACGATGCGGTGGTCGAGGTATTCGATGGTGCGGACTTTCAGGTCGAGGTTGCCGTCATGTCCTGCCTCGTCGCTCGCCTCAACATGGAGGAACACGAAGTCCTCATTGCGCAGCGCCTCGATGGCTGCTGCCGCCTTCCCTTCGTAGTTGGTGTCGGCGAGTCCGGTAGCCCCCTCCACCTCAATGATATGCAGTCCGGCATAGTGTCCGATGCCCTTGATGAGGTCGACGGCAGAGATGACACTGCCGCTCTTCACCTGTGGGTACATCTCGGCGATTGTACGCATCGACGGGCGATACCCTGGGCTCCAAGGCCAGATGGAGTTGGCCTCGTCGTGGCCTGCGGCACGCCGTGCCAGGTTGAAGGGGTGGTTGGCGAGCAGTTGTTGCGAGTCGATGATGAGCCGGTTGATGAGGTCTGCCGTCTCGCTGGCTGTCATCCTCCCCTCCTCGGGAATGTCGGCATACCCCTCTTCCGGCTTGACGAGCAGAGGCTGCCAGGGTTGGTCGGGATGGTCGTGAGGAGGTGAGCAGGTGATGTGCTTGTTGCCGCCTCTGATGACGAGCAGGTGTCGGTATTGTATTCCGGCGATGAATTTCACGCGGTCGTTGCCTAGATGCTGGTCAAGAAAGTCCACCAGTTCACGGGCGTCGTCGGTAGAAAGATGTCCGCCATGGTGGTTCTTGATGCATCCGTTGGCCAGGCAGATGATGTTGCAACGTATGGCCATGTCGTCGGGGCGCATCTCATAGCCGATGGACGCCGCTTCGAGCGGTCCGCGCCCCTCATACACCTTGTTCAGGTCGTAGCCCATGATGGCAGTGTTGGCCACCTCGCTTCCAGGAGGGAAGCCTTCCGGTACGGTGACAAGGCGCCCGTTGCGACCCTCCCGTGCCAGCAGGTCCATGTATGGTGTGTCGGCGTATTGCAGTGGAGTTTTCCCGCCAAGACGCTCGATGCAGTGGTCGGCCATGCCGTCGCCGAGGATGATGATATGCTTCATGACGAGGAAATTAAATGTTGGCGATACTCATGATGTTGGCAAACACGCCTGCTGCGGTGACACTGGCTCCTGCCCCATAACCTTGAATGAGCATGGGGAACTCGCGGTAGCGCTCTGTGGTGAGCATCACGATGTTGTTGCTCCCTTGGAGGTTGTAGAACGGATGTCCCTGTGGCACCTCCTGAAGGGCCACGCTGGTCTTGCCATGGTCCATAGTGGCGACGAAGCGCCATCGTTTGCCGTCTGCCTCGAGTTTTTTGCGTCGCTCCTCAAACGAGTCGTCGAGTTGTGGAATGCGTTTCCAGAACTCGTCGATAGAGCCTTCGAAATATTCATCGGGCACGAAGAGGTTTTTCTCCACATCGTCTTGCTCCACCTTGTATCCAGCCTCTCGGGTGAGGATGACGAGTTTGCGCACCACGTCTTTGCCGCTGAGGTCGATGCGTGGGTCTGGTTCGCTGTATCCCGACTCCTTGGCCCGTCGCACCGTTTCAGAGAACGGCACGGTAGCCGATATCTCGTTGAAGATGAAGTTGAGCGTGCCGCTGAGCACAGCCTCGATTTTTAGGATTTTGTCGCCCGAGTTGCAGAGGTCGTTTATGGTGCCGATGATGGGCAGTCCTGCCCCCACATTGGTCTCGTAGCGGAACTTCACGCCGCGTTGCAGGGCGGTGAGTTTCAGTTTGCGGTAAGTATCGTAGTCGGAAGAGGCCGCAATCTTGTTGGCGGCGATAACACTGATGTTGTGCTCAAGGAACGACTGGTAGAGGCTTGCCACCTCTACGCTGGCAGTGCAGTCGACGAAGACGCTGTTGAAGATATTCATGCCGATGACCTCGTCGTGCAGTCGTCGTTTGTCGCTGGGAGCAGCCTCTTCGAGCAGTTGTCGGTAGTTGTCGAGGTCGATGCCGTCGCGGGTGAAGATGGCCTTTTTCGAACTGGCGATGCCCACGACATTCAGTTTCAGTCGGCTTGTTTCCTTCAGCAACTCATATTGCGAGCGAATCTGCTCGATGAGTTTGCTGCCCACGGTTCCCACACCGCAGATGAAGAGGTTGAGCACCTTGTATTCCGAAAGGAAGAAAGAGTCGTGGAGCACGTTGAGCGACTTGCGCAGGAAACGTCCCTCCACGACAAATGAGATGTTGGTCTCTGAAGCACCCTGTGCGCAGGCGATGACGCTGATACCGCTTCGTCCCAGGGTACCGAAGAGTTTTCCAGCGATACCCGGAGTGTGCTTCATGTTTTCGCCCACGATGGCGATTGTGGCGAGTCCGCTCTCGGCGTGCATGGGGAACATTGCTCCCGTTTCTATCTCCTTGGCGAACTCAGCGTTGAGCACGTTGACTGCCGACGGGGCATCTTCGTCGCGCACACCGATGGAGGTGGAGTTTTCTGATGAGGCCTGTGACACCATGAACACGGAGATGCCATTGGCGGCGAGTGCGGAGAAGATGCGTCGGTTGACACCGATGACACCCACCATCGACAAACCCGTCACGGTGATGAGTGTGGTGCCGCTGATGCTTGATATACCCTTGATGGGTTTCTGGTCGTTGTCGATTTCGGCCTTGATGATGGTTCCCGCACCGTTGGGGTTGAACGTGTTCTTCACCAGGATGGGAATGTTCTTCACGCAGACCGGGTATATGGTAGGGGGATAGATGACTTTTGCTCCGAAGTTGCAAAGTTCCATCGCCTCGATATAACTCAGTGCATTGATGGTGTAAGCGGTCTTGATGACGCGTGGGTCGGCAGTCATGAACCCGTCGACGTCGGTCCATATTTCCAGGATTTCGGCATCGAGCGCTGCTGCGATGATAGCCGCGGTGTAGTCGCTGCCGCCCCGTCCGAGGTTGGTCACCTCTCCAGTGTCGCGGTCGCGGCTGATGAATCCCGGAACGAGCGACACTTTGGGCAGGTCGTCGAAGGTATCGCGTGTGAGTTTGTTGGTAAGTTCGCTGTCGAGCACGTGTTTGCCGTTCTTCCTTACCGTCTTGATGAAGTTACGCGCGTCATACCATTTCGCCCCCCTTATCAGGGAGGCGACGATGTTGCTACTCAGCCTCTCGCCATAACTTACGATGGCATCGAGGGTTTTCTCGCTGAGGTCGTGGATGAGATAAACGCCGAAATAGATGCTCTTCAACTGTTCGAAGAGTGCGTCGATGGTGGTGAACAACTGTTCACGCTTCTTGGGTTCGGTGATGATGGTGTCGATCATCTGGTGATGTCGGTCTACCATCTGTTGGAACTCCTCTTTGTAACGCTCATCGCCTTGCAAGGCAAGGTGTGAGGTCTGGATGAGTTTGTCGGTGATGCCTCCGAGTGCGCTCACCACTACTACTACGGGTTGCTTGCGGGCCTCTGCCTCTACAATGCGTTTTAAACTAAGAATGCTCTTCACGGAACCAACGGACGTTCCGCCAAATTTCAATACTTTCATCTTTTTTGATAGGGTTAAAAATTCTGGGTCCCCTTTACGAACGGGGTTGGTTTCCAAATTCGGGGGACAAAGGTAGTGCAAATCGAGCGGAAAGCAAAATAAAAATGGTTTTTTATTTTCTTTACCGAGATGCAGCCTACCTTCGGGCGAAGCCCAAAGGTGCGAATAAGTGAGCGGAAAACAAATTGTATTTGGGTTTTTCAGGTTTGGCGGCTGCTCGTAGCACCTTGATATGAGGCAAGACGAGGAGGGAGGTCTTTATGAAAAGTACTGCTACCTCAGTTCGGGATAAGAGAATTCTCCAAATAGATGGTAATCGAGATACTTTTTCCCTTTTAGGTGATTATCAGTTACTTATAAAAGGGGAAAAAGAATGAGCTCATGATTACCGCTGACAAAAATCAGAATTTCTTATCCCGAACTGGGGTATGCATACCTTTATTACTCACAGGAAATCTGCACCGGGCCTTTCAGCCCATTGGCCATGCGCCCGGAGTTCGCAATGGAGGAGAATGTGGCATCGCCCTCACGACCACGTAAAACCTTCGCGTTATAATCAGATGCTTTCACGCGGATTTCCATGACGTTCTCTCCACTTTGCACATAGTCTGAGATATCGAATCTGAATGGTTTCCAGATACGTTTTCCAACAGCATTGCCATTGATGTAGACTTCGGCGGT